>Ga0302325_10018241_pt1 | contig 14796 bp, 20 predicted proteins | sample Palsa_T0_2_FD_201948 | JGI IMG/M metagenome (GOLD analysis project Ga0302325, IMG submission 201948) | Peat permafrost microbial communities from Stordalen Mire near Abisko, Sweden - Palsa_T0_2 | ecosystem: Environmental > Terrestrial > Soil > Palsa > Peat permafrost | place: Sweden: Abisko... | reverse complement strand
GCTGAACTATGTCATCACGCTTGGAGCAGAAGAGCCTTGCGACAACAGCAAGGGGAAGTCCCAACGGGCTTCAAGGATTTCTCAATTTCAACGTCTACTCCCTCATTCAATTTGCATATCTCGAACAGTATATTTTAAGACTTCTTATATCATTGTAAACATGGACGCCTTGCTCTCTCTACCCCTCCTGGGCTACTTAGTCATGCCCGGCTTGACCACATATTCAACGAGTCTCAACCTACTGTTCTTCTACATGGTATGAGCTTAAGATACAAAAAGTATGAAAGAGCTAATCAACTGCAGACCTGGAGCACTCTTGTATGTCTCCTGAACGTTTCACATCAAAAATGTCCCTGACTGAGGAAGGTCCTCTCCCAACCGCCGCTCAAAGTCGAAGTCGTTGGCAGCTTGGGTATACGTCTGCTATTTTTCCTGGTGCCTTCACTATTCTTTCTCCTCTTCGATTCGATAATACCCAGTCTCAGTGTTGGACTCAAAACACAAGGGGCGGATGGCTTGCCAACGCGAGGTCGAAGCCGAAGTCGAAGCAGGCCGGAATGGTATCAGGTCATTGGTGTCAGCCTCCTTAATATTCTCCTGACCGTTGCTCTTCAAGCTGGAGTTGAAATGTTGTTCACGGAAGTTTTTCACATCCGAAGTGCCTTGAAGGTCACAACGACTCTGCCTTTGCCGTGGTCAATCGCTAAGGACGTCATTCGAGGATTGCTCCTACGTGAAGTATATTGTTCCATTCAAGTTTTTTGACAAATACTCATCATGAAAGGTTATCCAATACTACATTCATCGATTTGTTTTACACGAAAACTCGAATGTCCTGAGCAGACTCCATAACTCCTGGTTTCATTCGGTGACTGCGCCATACTCCTTCGTGGCCCATTATGATCATCCAGCATCATACATCTTTTTCCGATTCCTCCCAACCTACCTACCCTCCATAATCTTCCGAGTGCACCTCTTGACTTACCTCCTCCTTCTCGCCATTATCACTCTGGAGGAAACTTTCACCCTCTCTGGATACGCGACAATGCCAGGAATTATGTTAGGGGGCATCACCCGAAGACAAGATCTACACAGTAGAGGAGGAGGCAAGGGAAATTTTGCGCCTTGGGGACTTTTAGACTGGATCCATGGAACGAGTATTGGCGCAGATGTGGTAAGTCACAAGTCCTCAGTGTCCAACCGCTTCTGAAACATTCTCCCCTCAATGTTCAAAAGCTCTTGGAATATTCCAGTCCAGAGGAGTAAACTAAATCCAATAATTGGTAGGTCGACGACATGAAGGATGAGGCTGAGAAGCACCATGTGAAAGAACGGGGTGGAAATGCGTTGGCGAATGCGAAACAGAGTGGTAAAGAAGGCCTAAGGGGTTGGAACGCAAGAAGAAAGAGTACGAGGAAGGGTTAAGGATATGAATGGTTCTTCCTGATTCAGTGTCGTATTTCACTAATTTTAAGGCAACGAGATACCCTTTTTAAGTTTCTGCAAGCAATAAAAAGTTCATACTAAGTCGCTAGTAGCCAAGGCAGCGATGATCATGCGATTTCATTCTCTCTTCGAAGACGTCAAGATGGGACCTAAGGAGTCTAAGAGCTTATAATTGGACCGGCCTTCCTTCTGGTAATTTTCATCGAGCTAGGATCCTGGTGAATATGAAAGGCGGCACTAAAACTCCCAATTTCCCTAGCCGGTGTTCAACAGTCATCGTCTTTCTAGGGCGGGGGTTTGCTTGCTGTACGATTTCTGTGATCCTGAGAGGATAATTTTTAAAGTTGTATGAAGAATTAAGGGAACATTTGGAAAGACACAAGTTCAAATATTCACTTAGACTGGGTACATATAAAGGCGCTTTTAGTATCGAGCGCGAGCTATGCTATTTTGCCTTCCTGCTCAAGTATTCGTTTCTGGAGAAGCGGTGTCTAAGCTTAAATCCACTTCCGTGTGGAGACTCCCAAATTCAATCTCGTATACAACGGCCAATGTGCAACGAAGGCTCTCGAACTCCGACTAAAAAGTCTTGGACGTCATCCACCCTTGTCGTGTCAAGCGAGTCGACGTCAAGGAGGCTAGTCGAGATCGGGACATCAACCAGCCTCAAACATCGACATTTCTCTTCATATCGCATGCTGATCGGAGTGATCTCATATGCTCGAATTCCTTAGGTACTTCCGTGCACAATTCTAGGGCACCATGGAATTCCAATAAGTCCGAAGGCCGAAAGAGATAAGCCAAAGGTCTGCCAAGACTACTACTTAAATGTAATGACGATATCAAGTGATTCTTTATACCGCGTTCAAACTGATGTAAATCTTTCGGAGGTAAGTGTACTTACTACAAAGCCCTTTGGTATTCTGCGCTCCTTTACCAATTCCGAATACTTCCCTAGTATTCATACTCTATTTCCAAAGTCCGTCAAGATGAAGGAACTCGTTAGGGATACTGTACTTGGTCATTTCCTCCGTCTACTAACTGGAGGGAGAGTGCTTCCGTACGAAGAGGACAGAGACCCCTCATTATGGAAACGATATATCGACGTAGAGAAGAGTGGACGAATGGCACATCATGGACACACCGAAGAAGAAGAGGAAGATGAGGAGGAAGCCGACAGCACACAGCAGCAGCAAAGAGCAAGCGGTGTGGAAGGCAATACAACAACCAACACTCGCGATAGCTCAGATACTGAAGTTGGAAGCGGCGAGGTTCAACGAAATGAAGTGAGCGGGCATCCAATCGATCCAGAAAAGGGTCGTGACGTGTCAATTGTCACTTGGTTTGGAGACGATGATCCAGAGGTATGTTCATCTTCAGCTCGCTCTTCCTGTACTATTTGCTCAACTTCCCGCAGAATCCTATGAACTGGTCAACGCCGAAGAAATTCCTCGTTACGTTCCTAATATGTCACTTGACATTCTCAGTCTACATCGGCTCGGCCATTTACTCGGCCGGCACGCAGGGTGTAATGGAACGATTCGGAGTTAGTCAAGTCGCAGCCACTCTTGGTCTCACACTCTTCGTCGCTGGATATGGGTTAGGACCTATGGTTTTTGCGCCCATGAGCGAGATTCCTCAGATCGGAAGAAATCCAATATACATAGGTACACTCGTGGTGTTTGTATTCTTCCAGTTTGCAGTCATATATGCAAAGAACTTTGGAATGCTCCTGGCATTCCGATTCTTGACTGGTCTTTTTGGATCTCCAGTGTTAGCCACTGGCGGTGCGAGTTTGTCGGATATGTATAAGCCTTCAAAGCGCGGTAAGTGCATCTTTATCTTATTCGTTGTCGTGTACTACCGTTCTAATTCGCTGTCTAGCATACGCTATTGGGATCTGGGGACTTGCAGCTATTTGCGGGCCAGTATTAGGGCCCCTTATCGGCGGATTTGCAGCTCAACACAAAGGCTGGCAATGTAAGTCTCATTTTCTCACAGTGTTGCTTTTATTTGGCGATGGTTCCAGATCTGTGCCAATCTCAGACAGGTTCTCGGACATTTTACTGTTTAAGCTCCGTGGAAAAGTTATGCTGACCCTGACTTCTTGAAGGGCCGATCTGGGAACTTCTCTGGCTCTCTGGATTCGCTCTTATTGTCTTGGTTATCTTCCTTCCCGAAACATCCTCTGCTAATATCCTTTACCGGAGGAGTCGCCGTCTTCGCAAGCTTACTGGGAGAGACGATTTGAAGTGTGAACCAGAAATTTTGAGCGAGCAGATGACTTGTAAAGAGATTGTGCTCATGACTCTAGTCAGGCCATTCTCACTGAATTTCTTGGAGCCGATCTTGTTCCTTTTGAACTTGTACATCGCTCTCATCTTTCGCTATTGTGTTCGTGGGGATCTACGGCTTCAATTTAGGAGAGGAAGGATTGTCATTCGTCGGCATTCTGTGTGGTTCTTTTGCCGTCATCCCACCTTTCTTCCTCTACCTATATTTCGTCCAAGAGCGTCAATTCAACGAAAATGGCGAGATACAACCCGAAAAGAGATTACCGCCAGCCTTTTTTGGAGCCTTCTGTATCCCGATCTGTCTCTTCTGGTTTGGCTGGACGTCCAGACCAGCAGTGCATTGGATTGTGCCCATCATTGGATCAAGCTTCTTCTCAGTCGGCGCCTTCTTGCTCTTCAACTCGGTGCTCAATTATTTGGGGGATGCATATCCTGATTATGCGGCCTCCGTGTATGCTGGGAACGACTTTATGAGATCGAGCTTCGGTGCTGGCTTCCCCTTGTTCTCTGCTGCAATGTATAACAATCTCGGAGTTGGTTGGGCTAGTTCACTTTTGGGGTTCCTGTCCATTGCATTTATTCCTATTCCATTTGTTTTGTACATCTATGGAGAGAGGATCCGGAAGGCAAGCAAGAGGGCAAGACATGACTTGTAAGAAACAATTAAGAATAGAAGGCACAGAACGAATTGAACGATATTAGTATGGCGCTTTAGAATTTGGAGGATAAATATAGAGGACTAGAAAATGGCGTTGTCAAATTCATAACCAGTATTAATTTGTTGTAAAAATAATATCCATGGAAAGTCTACTTTAATAAAAATGACCATGAAGGTTTTGGCTACAATTTTTCTGACTGACTCAACCGACCTGGAGTATGAGAACGATAGCAAGAATATCCAACTCCGAATCACGAATCGTATGAAAGCGGTTCACACTAAGCTCATGAAATGCCACCGACACACTCAGTTAATGTACTGCAGAGTAAGTAGCATAACCAGATTTCAATATTTCTCCTTACAGACACCAAAATTGTTCAGCTGCTCTCGGAGGCACTCTAATTACCAGAGGTGGTCGAGGGGTGCTTAGTGAAAGACGTGTCGATACCTTGATGGCCAACCCAGCGAGGCTAACTCAACCTCGTGCCTTCCACCATCCGTACAACCACAACAAGAAGTGGGCCGCCACGATAGTTCCTTCCTTCTTGATACCTTGTGGAGTGAATGATATTTTCCTGATAATGTTTAGTATTTCCTTTCTCTTTTGTTGTTGCTCCAAAGGCTCCTGAATCATTCCCATCAGGAGCTTTTGCATCTTTATATTTCCATTCACCCAGCGGGTACATTTATTTCTTTTTGGACTTCGAAGCTTCGTTGTTCCATAGTTTTCAAGTACGACAAGAATGCCCAGCTCCTGGAACCTGATTCGAAGCGACGCCGGCATCGAATTGTGCCGCGAGGTATGCTTGCTCATTGCCGAGCGTGCTATTGATGACGATCCACACGCTGTAAAACACTTACTCCTTCTATCGAGGGTGAGGCAATTCGAAATTCAATGGCTATTTTCATATTAACCCTTGCAGTCCTTCTTTTCCTTACTCAAAAGCTACGAAATTTCTTGTACGAAACGCTTGTCGTACAATGACCGCCGGCTGGAGTATACGAATCTGTCCCAACAGACAATCCTTTCGTCCCAAGTTCCTCCGAGAGATAACCCTCTTAATGCATTTTCATATGCTTGGTATAGCGAATTACGATTCCGTTCTACCATCATCGAATATCTGGCAGACCACGAGATCACCCATATGGAAGATTACGCCAATGACTGGCCGATACTAGATGTACCAAAAGAAGAACTGCAACGGCGCCTTGGGGTATTCAAGAGAAGGACATTATTGCTGTTGTTTCAACTAGTAGGGAAAGCCTGAAAATTGCCCAGTTAATGTCCCACCGCTCTGGAACAATGGCTGATGATCCCTCGGTAGGCAGATTGTGCAGTAGGACTGGATGGAACCGACAAAATTCGGCTTCGACAATCAGTATTCCTTGACAAACTTTCCAATCGGGATTTGGCCACTCTTGGCGTAATGGTCGAAGTCATGGGCCAAGCATTCTTCACTATGACGAAACGGTCCTTGTCTCCCGAAGTCGAGAATAATGGAACTCTTTTGCCGCCAACTTCGGACTTTTCGTACCTTAATGCTCCATCTACTGCTCAGTACAATGAGTCGATGAACGAAAATTTGATTCGAGAATGCATGTGCGTCTTCGAGGATTGTACGTATGCCCAGCTATTTCATTGTGTCAAGAATCATGGAGTATTTGCAAAATAGAGAAATTCTGACTCAAGGTTATATAGTGATCCAAAGACATGGGTGAGTACGACTAAAAGACTTATAGACAAGCAGTTCTGACGACTTGATCTAGACCATACTTTGCCTGGGCCTACCTCGCCGGATCGAAGGACAAAGTAAAAGAACCAGACACTTGGGCGAGGCAAGTACTATTCTATACCACCAAGATTCAGTGCACTGAAGACTGCACTATGGCCCAATGTACTATCGAAGTCTGAAAGATCAACGAGTTCATCAGCGCCCGATGACCGCCAGAGACTTGTACATAAGGAATATGACACTAACTGTCAACAGGGGAGAACTAAGGCGAGGCCTTGACGATATGAACGCATTCGAGTTAGGCTACACGATGGCTTTTGCGAGCTTGCAGAGTGTGGTATGGCGAATCTTCTGTAAGAAGGCAAATTGCAGTCTTCAAGAAAGCTGGACTTCAGCAAAAGAAATGGTAGAAGCTGAGATGATGGGTTACGTAATTGAATAACTGGCGCGATGGAACAGTGTAAGAAGCAGCGAAGCGACAGGATGGGGTATTAAAAGTACACTTAGACAAATATTATACCAGGACTATACAAGTCACCATTCCACGAAGTGTTCCTCATCCCGCAACTCAAGCTTCCCCAATTTTCCTAGCGCAGGCTGGAACAATTTCTCCATTCGTTTCCTGTGCTGGATTTTGTCCCAATACAGTGGACCGCTGCAGAGCCCATAAATAACTAGACTTTTCAGACTTAAGCATTTCAAACGCTTTGCGCCAGCTTCTAGTTGTTCATTGTAAAGATCTTCCGGCATCTCCGGATCCTGAAGTTGTCGATATGAATAACCTCGTAAATCAAGGACTAGCGTCTCGAGGTTTGGCAATGAAGACCAATCCACTGTTAGAGCCCAAGCCCAAGTGTACCTTACGGCCAGGTCAGAGACAGGTTCGGCGTCATCCTCTAATGTAAAAACGAGGTGGCGAATCATACGACGATATGTGCCAATGTGTTCGTACGAGCCGTCCCCTGACTGTATGTGGAGGTTCGAATCGATAGGCACATCGAGGAAGTCAAGAATGCGCAGTGCTCGAGGGTCTCGGTCTCTGATACTCAACGAGTCCAAAGAGCGAAACCAGATCCGGATCTCCTCAGGGTCTGTTGAGTGAAGCCTGGGGTAGGTGCGGTGAAGCGACTTGAACACAAAGACGTTGTTTTGGAAGAAGGCTTTATATCCCTCCTTGTGGACGAGCCGGCATATCGAGGTGTAGCAAGATGAGGGTAGGACGGCTTGACTAGCCGAATTAATTGGGTGTGCATATTTGCATTCCCAGGGATTGTGGCAATGGCCAAACACATGTTTGATGCATCGTGGCTGAGGCACCACAGTCTCGGCAATGACCATTCTTTGCAACTCTCCAGGTAACCGATGAAGAAAATCGTGGACTTCGGGAACCATGATCCAATTATTTGGACATTTTCCTTGGTGTACTCGACATTTTTCTCGAACACAGTTGTATTTCTGTCGAGGGGTGTCGATATCCATCGTTTTAATGTTAACTTTTGGTATGAATGAGAGTATTCTTAAAGATATTGGAATGCTCTTTCAAGCAAGAAGAGGGTGTAAAATGCAACAAACCTAAAACATTTGTAGGAATATTGAATGGAAAAGAAGGAGAGAGAGAGAGGGTGGTGCTTGCTTCAGTCATTTTTGAGAAAAAGTGATTCACGAGTGCTGTGCCTGAGTAACTTAAGTTAGTTAGTGTAGGGTATGTGGTTCATGAGCCATAACTACTGGCTAAAGATGGGAAGTGATTCGAAGATTAATTGGCTGGACCATTCCAGTAACATGCAAAAGGTTATGGTTAAGTGCGAGAAAACCGTGGTTCAAAGAGGGAGGCTACGTCAGGTGATTAGCCGCTAGCTGGATGCGACTAGCGTGGTCGCGAATTCAGCTTGCTGGGGGACGCGACCCTCAAATATTACACCCTTTAGTCTAGTAGTGCAAGTATCTTCAGAATCCCCGAATTTCTGGACAATTTGCGCAACCACTGCAGAAGTGCTATTCCTACTGCAATGATAGCGCGATTTGGCGCTGTCTTCGGAGCTACAGATTGAGCGTTGCGCAAATCGCAGTGTCCTTCCGCGCATTCCTTATCCCTCTGCCCAAGGAGGAATTCACTCTGTCCTTCTGAGCGGATATGAGTTGAGAGCTGCCCATCATGATGGCCCCTAAGAACCCCCCGCAATCCTTCATATCAAGCTATGCTCCACGATTACGCACATACGCCAATTCTCTCGTCACACCCGTTGTTCAACCCGCAACAGCACTCGCTGCACCTTCGGTACGAACGACCAAGAGAGGAACAACAGCAATAAACTATGCGGAGGATGGATATGAAGACTATGATGACGACGATGATGATAGCAGAAGGAGGCCGACGGGTCTGAGGAGCATAAGGCGAGATGAATCTGGGCAAGCAAAGCAGGACCCAGCGGAAAAGGTTGGGAAAGAAGCAACAGCGCCTGTAGATATCCAAGGAATATGGCGAGACTGGATGGGCAAGTCCAGGACAGGCAAGCCAGATTTGCAGAATTATGCACAGACAGCATTACCCTTAACCCTCATCCCGATTAGAATCGACCTCGATATCCCTGCATTTCAACCTCCCCCGCCTCTGCCACTACCGCAGGGAACTGGCTATGGCCAAATCGACAACTCCCTACCGATCTATAGACCTCAGGAGATGACGGTACCATATCGACTGAAAGATATCTTTCTGTGGAATCTCCACGAAACCCTGACAACCACAGACCAGTTTGCACAGACCATGGTTCAAGATCTTGATCTACCAAATCGTGCCCAGATGGCGAGCGAGATTAGCAAGCAAATCCGGACTCAGTTGGAAGAGTATGCTGGTGTTGCGCTCCATCCTCTGTTCCATTCACAACAAATGTCTACGGCAAATGGAATGGTCACAACAATCAAGCAAGATCCATCACGAGATGTATCAGCAACGCCAGCCGGCAGTGGGAATGCCACGCCGCTGCGTATTCTCGCAAGCCAGTCTAATGGACTCTCTTCACCCTTGAAGATCTCATCTCCTATGAAGAAGAAAAACGAAAGTGCTGTTGCTGAGGAGATCTCGGCTGAGGCTGTAGCCATTCCACCAGAATCAGACGACTTCAATCCTGATGATATGTACCGGTGCATTATCACACTCAACATTAATCTTTCGAATCACCTCTACACGGATAAATTTGAATGGTCACTCCTCCACCCTCCAGGAACAGCAGAAATGTTTGCAAAGCAAACTTGTGCTGACCTTGGCCTTCCTGCAGAATGGGTTCCAGCAATGACTCATGCTATTTATGAAGCTGTACTAAGGCTGAAGAAGGAAGCTTGTGAGAGCGGTGGACTGGTTGGTGGATATGGGGGCGAAATTCCGAATGAAGCCGCGCACGGGGCCGAAGCTGGCTGGAGATATGACAACGAGCACTTGGCAGATGAATGGGAGCCAAAGGTCGAGCAACTCTCGAAAGAAGAAATTGAGAAAAGAGAAGGCGACAGGGAGAGGCAGATCAGAAGACTCAGACGAGAGACTGCTAGATTCTCATCTAGTACGGGAATGATGGGAGGTATGCCGCAAGCCACTGAAAGCAGGGGTTATTTTGATGCCGATCCTACTGAAGAACGAATGGGAAGGGGTGAGAGGAGCAAAAAGAAGCGACGATTTAGGAGTTTAAGTCCAATTGGAAGATCCGGTACTCCTGGAGGAAGAGGTACGCCTGATAACGGAGGTATTGCTGGTTATGGCGGCGGCGGTTCTCTCAATGATTATGAACGGAGCACGTGGAGATGTTCACATTGTCTCGTGTGGGGAACTTCGGTCTGGGCTGTCCGGGATGGGCCTCGAGGTCCTAGAGTAAGTTCATGTTTCTGCGTTCCGACTTTAGGATATTGCTGACAAATCCCAGACGCTCTGCAACAATTGCGGCTTTCTGTACGAACGTGACCGCAAGCTACCAAAGTGGGCCAAAGACCTTCATAAGGTTGATCAGTCTGCCGCCCTTTACCGGTGAAGATGGAAGATGGGATGTCCAGGTGCTCCATTAGTACGTCTCAAGGGGTATGTGCTTCGGAGTCTGAGATCGGATGGGGCATATTTGTGTGCTTGGGAACCCCGCCTATGGAAATTCGGGGACGGAGAAATCTTAGAGATATCGGCCACGATATTGTATAGTACCAGAGACTACTAATCAGTCTACTTTGACTTTAAAGTTGCGATGAATGAATTCGGAAGAGTGAGTCACATGCGAATATGGCTGAATTGAGAAAACATCGTTTGCAATTTGTGTTTACAGGAGTTGCTATGTACCGGTAGTCGGTCCTACACCTGCCAGCCTCAAGTTTTGCAGTAAGTCCATGCAAATGTACTGTTTCTCTTGCACTCAGCAAGAGCATGTACCGCAAAAAGGAAACAGTCCAAGCCAATAAGATACCAAAAACGCCAACCAATTACCCCATTAACGCCTATTCATACCGCTCACTCCACGCGAGCCCGCTTTGCACCAGCCTCCGCACTTCCCTCCCGCTCACGCTTGATGACAGGGCCTTCCCGCTCATGCTTGACGACAGGGCCTTGTCTATTGTTCGGTGTTGGTCTCGGGGCAGGTCTCGGGGCAAGCTGTGCCAACTTTGGGCGAGGGTTGGGGCCAAGAACGTTTCTCGAGCCACGAACATGAACCTCCGCAACAGCATTCACAGTGATCGGTCTTGGTCGTCCGTCCTCGTCAATCATTGGTACTCCGTGTCCACTCATGCTCATCTGCTTCAGAGAGTGGACAACTCCTTGGGCGATCTTGGTGGCCGCGACTGCCTACATCAAGTTAGTAAGGTTGTCTCTGTTATTTGAGGGGGACCTTAGGATTCAGGTCTGGTAGTAAACAGGCATCCCGCCTCCCAATGCGCTCCCAACTCTTGAGCTCGAAGCTCTCAACAAAAGCGCAGCAAAACTTATGGAGATAAACACTTACGGTATCGAATTGGATGACATTAGAATCTCCATGGACATAGAGGGGGCATTTGATGGTGATGTTGATTGGTGAAAGATCCTGATCATCTTCACCTGCTTGAGAACCATCCTCTTCGTCATCCGAGTAATCTAGATCGTTCTTAGCGATAGGATATCCAGTGAATGAGCTTGACATACCATTTGGTGCGCCGCCGTAGGCTGGTGGAGGGGTCTGGGGACCAGGGTGGTTGGCTGGACGTGCTGGACCACGGGAAGCCATTGTGTAGCTTTGAGAATTGAAAATGAAGCAGATCTTCGGACAGAGGATGAGGAATGCGTTTCTGGAGGTGGCGATAGTGTTTGTGTTTGTTTAGCAGTGGTATTGAGAAGAAAGGTAAGAAATGTGACAGGTCGACGTGTTCGTATAATCACTTAGCCTAGTGTCGATAGGAACAAGAGCGAAATGCTGTCAGGTGGAGGTAAGGCTGTGATAATCCTGTGTAAAGGTGAAGATTCGAGTTGTTCAGAGACGATGGTGAATTGGGGAGGAAGATTTAAATAGCTGCACAGGGCACATGAAATGACACTTGGAGTCGTACGGTGCACTAGCTGGTCGATTGTGCTCTCATATTGTCATGGCAAGAAATTTGGTCATCCTATTGTTGTTGCCGAGAACAATAGGAAGCAATTAAGCGAGAAGACAAATAACAACCCATACAAGGGTCAAGACATCCGGTGAGCAATTGTTGAAAATTAGTTGCAGCATTCTCAAGCCTATCTATGCACAGATCCCATTAGACTGTCGCATTGTTTGTGTATGCACAGTACCTATCACTGTATTGAGATCTGAGCGTGAGGGGGCCACTAGTATTGTTGTTTTTAGTGCGGTTGTGGCTGAAACCCCCTTCTAAGCGAGCAACTCCCAGGGGTTTACTACCTATTGTCCTTTTCACAACACCAACCGCCTCAGGAAACCAAAAGTCTCCAACGAGCAAAGAAATAGGATTGGTTCAACATATATTCCTCTGGGAATCTCCACTTCAAGGGTCTTAATTTGAAGTCTGTCATCTCCTCTGCTTTTATGCATGAGACGTGTCTAGAGCTATTGTATACAAATCTTCTGCAAAGCAGTGGCAAAGGGGGGGGAGAGCGATCTACTCTCCGCCTTTCTATTTCTTCTCCTCGACCGACTTCTTCACTCCTTCAACAAATGCCTCGACTGCTTCTCCGCCGCCGAGTGGCACGCTACCACCCTTGACCAAACCTCCATTATGTACCTTCACTCCCAATGCATCGGCAATGCTAGGCAGGCCCCCATCTCGAATTGCCATTGTGAGACTTCCCAGGCTCTGGTGGAACTGAGGACTTCTCAATACTCGCTTCAAGATGGCCTTCTTCTCGTCTGATGGGAGAGTTGCAATTGCCGCAGACGCCGACGCTGCGCTAGGCTCGGTCATTCTCTCTTTCGATGCTGAAGATGATTGGGGAATGAGAAGAATGGCTGGCGGAAGGTAGCTTAGAAGGTTGTCGAGTTGTGCCGGGCTTGCAGAGTCAATGATTGGAATGGTGGTGGATGATGGTAACAGATCTGGTAAAGTCGTAAACAATTGGCCTCCCTGTTGCATCTGTTGCGTCGGAATGCCCTGTCCACCCTTCAAGGAGTTGAGGAAGTTCTGAACTACCGTGGCAGCATCTGTTGGGCCTGAGCCGGCACTGAGCACATCGTCAGCCACAGTCCATGATTTGAAGCCAAGAACCTTGATAATCTTCAATATTGATTCAGGTCGTTTCAGTCTAGCAGTACATGAACAATCCGCTCGTTGCCCCATTTTTGTCCAACGCCATGATGTTAAAAGCTCAAGCAATGCCTGACATACGATGAAATGTGACCTACGCTCGTCCACCATCAGCTCCGCCCTCCCTTGCACCGGCTCCCTCTTCTCTGATATCCCCTCCAGTTGCATCCGGGCCCGCTCCGCCGCTTCCACCTCGATGGTGTTCTGATGAATCTCCATGACCCTCAACATCCTCCATTGTCTCGTCTTCATCATCATTTCCGCCATTGCCACCACCCCGAACCTGTGCAATCTCCTCTGATACGTTAACCGCCTCGCCCTGCAGTAAAGTGTCGACAATTTGCCCGATTTTTAGGTCTCGAGGGCTGAACCAGCTAGGATCTCCATTTCGTGCTTGGGGCTTTGACTGCATCCAGAAGAAATGTCTCGAGGAGGACGAGGAAAATTTCAGAACAAATATGCGGCCATTTGTCTTTGATGTGGGTTGGTTTGAGGTCTTGTATTCGTAGGGCTCAAAGTGTGCATCGGAGGGGAACATGATGAGGTCGAGGTTGTCTTCATCATTCATGGGTTTGCTTCGTTCACGCCAGCCAAAGTGTGTCATGTCTTGCGACGTCAGTGGCATTCATCTTTCAAATTTGAGGGTAGTTACCATCTTCAGAATACATGTAAATGTAACCAGGGGTTGGATCAGGTGTGATTTTCCAAGGTCTATTTGACTGCTATTTGGGGGATAAGTATTGAGAAAGAACAAGAGGATTGGAGTTGATCAAGAACATACATCGACATCGCATCGACCAGCCTTAAACGTAATGATCGGGGTGGCAGACATCGTAGCTTTTCGAGGTAGGTTGAGGGGTGATGTTCTTGTTTACGAAGCTCTCAGCCTGGAGCTTGAAGTCGGAGACCGCGAGGCGCGGATCTATCAACCCTTGCACGTGACCGTTTGACGCTCGCTTAAGCCCGGTCGCACTTTCCCGCACCACACGAAATGAAAATCGCGAGACCTCTCCTCAAATTTACGACGACCAACGACACAACCACGAACCGTCCAACACCCATCGATCGGTTCACCGCGAAGATGTCGTCAACTCTGGAAGCAACCAGACCTGCGAGTCAGAAGAAGACCTTCGGCAAGTCGACAAGAGAGGTTCCCCATCACACCCAGAAGGCGAAGAAGTGGTACCCTGCAGAGGATGAGGTTCAACCAAAGAAGGTAGGTTCAATTACTTCTACGAGCACCGAAAGCCCCAGAGCTTCAATTCCAGTTGTTACATTCACTGTTCTTGGACCTGGGCGGTCTTGACCAGCTCTGTGACTTGAACAATATAGAACGAGATCGTTAACATCATAAATCTAGGTCCGCAAATCCATCCGCGCATCCACGACCCGTCCTTCCCTCACTCCTGGTACCATCCTCATCCTTCTCGCTGGTCGTTTCCGTGGCAAGCGCGTCATCCTCCTGAAGAACCTCTCACAAGGCGTCCTGCTCGTTACCGGTCCCTTTAAGGTCAACGGCGTTCCTCTGCGAAGAGTCAACGCCCGTTACGTTATCGCCACCTCCCAGAAAGTTGATTTGTCTGGTATTGATTCGAAGAAGGTTGATGAGGTTGCTGGTGACAAGTACTTTGCGAGAGAGAAGGGTGACAAGAAGACGGGAGAGGAGCAATTCTTCAAACAAGGAGAGAAGGCCGAAGTAAGAGAATAAGCCTTTTGGATGCGCGTAACAGTGGTACTGACAAATTACAGAAGAAGAAGCCCTCGAGCAGCCGTGCCGCAGACCAGAAGGCCGTCGACAAGGCTCTCCTCTCCACGATCAAGAAAGAGCCATTGCTCATCAGCTACCTTGCCAGTTCATTCAGCTTGCGAAAGGGTGATCGGCCACACGAGATGGTCTGGTAAATGCATGGTTAGATGGGCG
>Ga0302325_10018240_pt1 | contig 14796 bp, 11 predicted proteins | sample Palsa_T0_2_FD_201948 | JGI IMG/M metagenome (GOLD analysis project Ga0302325, IMG submission 201948) | Peat permafrost microbial communities from Stordalen Mire near Abisko, Sweden - Palsa_T0_2 | ecosystem: Environmental > Terrestrial > Soil > Palsa > Peat permafrost | place: Sweden: Abisko... | reverse complement strand
GAAGAGCACGTTGCGCTTCTTCGCGATCTTGCCAATCTGTTCGATGGGCTGGATGACGCCGATTTCGTTGTTGGCGTACATGATCGAGATAAGAATCGTTTTCGGCGTGATGGCCTTGGAGAGATCGTCGGGATCGATCAATCCATCGCGATCCACCGGGAGGTAGGTGATTTCGTAGCCGGAACTTTCCAGGCGCTTGCAGGAGTCGAGCACGGCTTTGTGCTCGGTGACCTGCGTGATGATGTGATTGCCCTTGGGCCGTTGCGTTTCCGCGACGCCCTTGATGGCGAGGTTGTCCGATTCCGTGGCGCCGCTGGTGAAAACGATTTCCTTGGGATGGGCATTGATCAGCCGCGCGACTTGCGCGCGCGCGTTTTCCACCGCTTCCTCGGCGCGCCAGCCGAATTCGTGGTTGCGGCTCGCGGCGTTCCCGAACTTCTCGGTGAAGTACGGGAGCATCGCCTCCAGCACGCGCGGATCCACCGGTGTGGTGGCGTGATTGTCGAAATAAACGGGCAGCTTGACGGCCATAATCGGTTCCGATAGATCCCGGGTCGCAGTTACCATTTTAGACTTCGCCACCGAGGGCGTCCAGCAATCGCAAATTTGTATGGGTCGGTTTCCGGAATCCGACTACTCGGGAGAATTCAAACGGCTAATTGAGATGACTCTGGCCGGCTGTCCGAGAAGGGAAGTTGGTCGCGCCGATCTCCCGGGATTTGCGGTGGTTCGTTGTGGTTTGTCCGTTGAGGGAATCCTTCAGTATCGGCGCGACGAGCATCGCGACGACGGCTGCGAGAACCAGCCATAGTATGAATACAACAATGATGATCGTGAGGATCAGAGGATTTGGCCTCAAACTGCGGGTCGGAGCTAGTTACAGGAAAAAGTATCGGGGCGGGGAACGGCCAAGTCGTTGCTTTCCGGCAATGTGTGCTATCACTCAGAAATTCGCGTATCCAATTTGCCGCACATGCTTCCCAAATCACTATCCCGGCTGAGAACAACGCGGGTCGCGAGCCGTGCCGGGCGCTTAAACGCTGTGTTAAAGTAGGCTCCCGGCAAATGGGCACCCCTAAGAGCATTGGACGTTACGAGATTATCGAAGAACTGGGTCATGGCGCGATGGGCACTGTGTATCGCGCGAAAGACCCGGCCATGGATCGCGTGGTCGCGCTGAAAACGATCATCGCCGTGGCGCTCTCCAGCCAGCAGGGAACCGAGTTCCGGGAACGCTTCTACCGCGAGGCAAGGGCGGCGGGAAAACTGGCTCATCCGGGAATTGTTCCGGTGTTCGACGTGGGCGAGCACGAAGGCCTGCCGTTTCTGGTGATGGAATTCATCGACGGGCGCACGCTCGATGACGCGGCCAAATCGGGCGAGCGGCTCACCCTCGAACGCATCTGCGAAATCGGGCAGCAGACCGCCGAGGCGCTGGGCTACGCTCACCGAAACGGCGTGGTGCACCGCGACATCAAGCCGGCCAACATTCTGCTTACTTCCGTTGCGAAATACGGGATTGAACGGCCGAAGATCACCGATTTTGGCGTCGCCAAGCTGGCGGCGGGTTCGACGACCATGTCCGGGCAGATGCTAGGAACACCCGCGTTCATGCCTCCCGAGCAATTTACGGGCGCGGCCGTGGATGGGCGGGCCGATATTTTTTCGCTTGGCGTGGTTCTGTACTGGCTGGCAACGGGTGAGCAGCCGTTCCCGGGCGAATCGCTCACCGCGGTTTCTTACAAAGTGGTGCACACCGAGCCAGTTCCTCCTTCGAAGATGAATCCTTCGGTGCCGCCTGCGCTGGAGGCGGTCATCCTGAAGTGCCTGGCAAAAGCTCCCGCGGCGAGATACCAGACTGGCGAAGAGCTGGCGCGGGAGCTGGGAGCTTTGCGCGGCGGAACGAACTCGACCTCCTTACAGCGAACCGCGATGCGTCTGCCGCTGCCTGGCGAGACGGATGCGACGATAGACTCTCACCCGGGGGCTGCTCCGTACAGCGCGGCGGTCAGCACGGCCGTGGGTACGGTAGTGCTGCCGGCGCAGCAGACCGCGACACCGGTGGCTGCCGCGAAGGCGCCGAATCGGACCGCGATTGTGGCGCTTGTAGCGATCGTGCTGATTGCAGGCGGCTGGTTATTCTTGCGCGGACGCCATCAGGCGGCGAACGAGCCGTCGACAGCTTCGACTTCGCCAACCTCCTCCGTCGCGCCGAACGTCGCACAACCAGCGACGCCGGCGCCCGTGTCGGTGGCGCCAAGTACACCGCCTAAGCCGGCGGCAGTTGCAGCACCGAAGCCACCGTCTGCGTCAGCCGCGCAGCCGAACCCGGCGAAGGTTTCCTCAAATGCGGCAGCGACTCACCCTGCGGACCCTGTGGCGACGGCCGTGGACTTCGATCCGAAATCGCTCGACACCAATGCGAACGCCAAGCTCAAAATCGATCCACCCCGCGTGCCGGATACCGTGCAATTCACGGTGGAAATGAACGGAAAGAAGTATTACGAGTGGAGCGGCGGGGGAAATAAGTCCGAATATCAGAATTTATTTGTGCCGCCGGGCGTGCAGGAATTTCGCGTGACCGGGCGGAGCGACGGCGCGGAGGTTGCGTCGAACATCGTGAGCACCGAGTTCAAGGCGAAAAAGCGCAAAACGCTGAAGATCGAATTGCGCAACAAGAAGCCTACCAAAGGCGAAGCCGTGGCGCCACTCTCCTCCGACAGCCAGCTTTTTGTCACCCTGAAGTAGCTGCAACCCGCTTCAAGTCAGTTGCTTCCGTTGAAATCCCACTCTGGTGACGGCCGTCACGTCCGCGCGTGACACCTGCTACAGCTTTGCCCGGCGCCCGAAGCCATAATTTTTGTGTCACGGGGGAACGTGGCGGGAGGCAACACCATGCTGAGTGCGAAGATGGATTTGTTCGGCGGGGTGGCTTGGCAGGGAAGTGGAGGGAGCGCGATTCGCGTGCCTACCCGCGCGGAAGCGCAGGATACCGTCCTCCACGCGTTGCTTGAGACACCTCTGCGCGAGCAGCACCGGAACCCTTTGGATTGGCTGGTTTCGCTTCTGGTACACGCCTTGGTGCTGGCGGCTTTGATTGTGGCTCCCTTGTTGTTTACGCAGGTGATCGATGTGCGCGACTTGCAGCTGACGTATCTGGTCACTCCGTCTCCCCCGGCGCCTCCTTCCCCGCCGCCAGCCGCGCCCGCGGTCCAGAAGCTGGCGCCGCGAAAGGTAGCTCCACTGGTGCCTTCCAGGCTTGTGGCGCCGTCCGTGATTCCGCGTCAGATTGCCATGCTGCATGAACCGCCCGCAGCCCCCGATATGAGCGGTGGCGTGATTGGCGGAATCCCGGGCGGGGAGACCGGTGGAGTTCTGGGTGGGATTATCGGTGGAACGCCGATGCCGCCGCCGGTCGCTGCGCCCGTTCAGGAGAAGAAGGCGAAAGAAATCCTGCGTCCTGGCGGTGACGTGAAGCTGCCGCAGAAAATATACGCCCCGCCGCCGATGTACCCGGCGCTGGCGAAGGTGGCGCATGTCCAGGGCGCCGTGCTGATCGACGTCGTGATCGACGAGCAAGGCAACATCGTGAATGCGAAGGTGGTGGAAGGTCCCGCGTTGCTTGTGCCGGAAGCGATGCGCACCGTCATGCTGTGGAAGTACGAGCCGACGTACCTGAACGGCGTGCCGTATCCGATCCGGATGACGATCACGGTGAATTTCTCGTTTGCGTCGTAAGGAGCGGCGCGAAAGCCCGGTCCGATGAGACGGAAAGATGCCGTACCGTCGAGTTAGGGCTGACGCGCCCAGTTTGCGGCGCCACGCGCCATGAGAAGTGAGGAAACGCAAACTTAGTCGAGACGCGGGTCAGCCAGCCTGAGTTGTTACCATCTCTGTTTCGGTCTGGCTGGACAATTGATCAGGAAATTGTTTAGCCAGCACCATGCGATAGAAAGCCAGAGTGCGATCCGTCAGTTTCTCGCGGGTGTAGTGCTCGATAAATCTCGCTCTGCCGGCCTTTCCAAACGCTTCCCGCTTCGCCGGATCGGCTAGCAGGCTCGCCAGAGCCGCTCGCAGGCTTTCAGTATCCCCGGGTTCCGCCAGCAGGCCGGTGACGCCTTCCGCGATCACCTCTTTCATTCCGCCCACGCGGCAACCCACCACCGGTTTGCCGAACATCATGGCTTCCACGAACACCAATCCGAAGGACTCATACCGCGAAGGCCCCACAAAAATTTCGCACTGGGCAAGATATCGCTCGATTTCGGAGTCGGAGACTTTGCCGGGGAAAATCACGCGGTCACGAAACGGCGCGCGCGCGTGGCTGGCACAAAAACGGCTCGAAAGAGTGCTGCCGTCTGCGTGGGGCCTGTCTTCGCCCACCAGGATGAACCGGGCGCGTTTGAATTCCTGGCACAGAGAGGGAATCACCTGCAGCAGGACGTCGATACCCTTGCGGTCTTCGAAGCGGCCGGCAAACAGAACATCTATAAAGCGCTCTTTCGTTTTGAAACTCTTCCCCGTCGAGCGGTCGTGCATGCCGATGGGCGTGATGGACAACCGGTCGGGAGCAAACTCCATATCGTAGAGGCTCCGCATGGTTTCGACGATAGCCCCGCTGATCGCGCGAACTGCGGTGGCGTGTTCCATCACCGCCTTCTCGCCAGCAATGATGGCGTCATAGACTTGGCGCTGCGCCGCCGAGCCATCGACCCATCCGGGATTTGTTTCCAATGCCATTTTTAGGGGCGTTTCGAGACTCGTGACGCTGACGAACGAGCCGTCGAGAGCAGTGGCCAGCCCTTCCGCATCCCAAATGGGGCCTTCGACGATATCGACCGGATGGGTCTCGTTGATTCGGCGAATTTCGCGGAGCAGGCGCGCCGACCTCCTCCACAGCGACTCCGGAAACTTCAATCCCTGGGGATTCAAGCTTTGGGGAGCAGGCGGCTCTTCGCGGTCTTCCACCAGGCGATGGACCCAGACATCCTCTTCGAAATCGACGGTATTGTGGCCGCTGAGACTTTTTGTGAGCACGTGGACGCTGTGCCCGCGACCCGCGAGCCCGCAAGCCAACTCATAGGTGAGCCGGCCGATGCCGCCCACGATCGCGGGCGGATATTCCTGGCTCAGCAGGCAGATGGTCAGCTTTTCGGACTGCGGCATCATCGTGGGATACAGCTTGAATTGCCCTGGCCCGGAATGCCCTTCGTCCAGCACATCTGTTTTTACGGGCCCGCGCAACTCGCCGGCTCTCTCGGAGTACAGGAACCGCCGCGGGCTGGTATGCCCTGCCCGCATTCCTTCGCGCAGGGCGGAATTCACGTCGGCGTAGAACTCATCGAGGTTCTGCTGGGTGGTGGCGCCGCGCCCGAGATGGAATTTCAGTCCTGCCTCGGCCTCCGCGCAGAAATGGTCCCAATCCTTCAGCAGGTCTCGCGCTGGGATTTCGGAGGGCGCATTCACGAGGGAGAAATAGACCTTGTTCTTGACGATGGGGTGCCAGCTCGTCACCACGCGGTTTTCGCTGCGAATGTGGCTCGGGAGAAAGCGGTGATAGACGAAGGCATTCGACAACTGCTTTAGGAGATACCCCGCGTCCACCAGACGCAGGCAGACGTCGGTTTCGTCCAGGTAATAATTGAACTCCTCGTCAAATCCTCCGATTTCGAGCAAAGCGCTGCGCCGGAAAATAGCGTTGGTGCCTTGCAGGTAGGGAAATTCGAGGCAGCCCGGATAGCAGAATTCCGTTTTCGGCTCCGCGACATCCCAGCGGGCCGTGCCCAGGCGGTTCGAAACGGAGTAGCGATACTGCAGGTTGTAACCGGTGTGGTCGTAAACGAATCCACCGCCGCCGCCGACCTCTTCGCTGTCGAAAGCATCCACCGCGTCGTTCAGCCAGTTTTCGTCCGGCACGGCATCGTCGTCGAGAAAGGCCACCAGATCGCCGCGAGCCATGTCGATGCCGACATTTCTGGAAACGGACAGGTTGCGGTCCGAGCACGTGCCCACCCGGATCGCGGAGGCATGAGCCCGCAGCACGTCCATGGTGTTGTCGGTCGAGGGTCCGTTCACGACAATCCCTTCGAAGCGCGAGTAGTTGAGCCTGCGAAGCGAACGCAAGGTCGCATCGAGGCTGGCGGCCCGGTTGTAGGTGTTGATGACGACCGATACCGTCAGATCGCTACGGGGCATGGCCGCCGCATTATCGGCGCTCGATCCGCGGCTAGACGAAGGCATGAACCACGACCCGGTTGGGGTGCCAGGGAGGGAAGAACTTGAGCCGGTTGAAACCGACCTCCTTGAGCATCTCTGCCACACAGAGCATGTTCGGCCCCCAGAAATTGGAGGGGTCATTGTTCAGCGTTGTCCCAGGGTAGAAAACCATCGCCGGTCGGCCGTAATCCATGGCGTCGAGATGCGTCTCCAGAATCGCCATCTCGCGGCACGAAGGTAGCGAAGCGGGTCCGGCGCGTGGTAGAGCACTCCCAGGAAGAGGACTACATCAAACACTCCCACAGTCTCCGGAGATATCTCTTCGACGGGGATGAGTTTCGCTTCCACCCTGGAACCGAGAGCGTCGTGGGCGATCTTGAAACCTTCCCCGTCTCCCATCCCTGTTAATTTCCAGCAGTATTGATCCGTTGCCACAACACGCCGGGCTCCCCGCCGCTCCGCCTCGAACGAGAAAAAACCATCATAAGCGCCGATATCGAGCACGGACTTGCCGGTGAGATCCTCGGGCAGATGTATGTGCTGCAACTTCGATGGGGAGTTGTCGACCCCCGGGGTGACGATTCCGCCGCCCAGATCGATGCGGTGAAACCAGGGTCTGCTAAAAACCTTCTGGGAGAGTTGTTCGGTGTTCACTCAGAAACTCCTCTTTTTTTTGAAGAATGGCACGCTGACTACTTCATCGCGGCGCGAGCCGCGCACTAGGGCTTGGACGACGCAGTCGGAATGCCCAGCCGCGATTCGACTTCCCGCAGACGCGCGGCGAGTGCTTCCACGGCCTTCTGCGTGGCGACATCCGATCGCCGCGCCTCGCGCAGCGCGTGGGGAAACGAATCCACGTGGACCTTCATGGTTTGCAGCAGCTGGTTGATTTGGGAAAGCTGCGTCTCGGATGCCCCGGGTTGCTTGCGTTGTTCCTGGCTGGCTTGCGAGAGTTGCGTCAGAACCACGGCAACCTTGGACATCTGATCCTTGAGGGCCGCGACGTCCCGGGCCAACGGGTCGACTGTGGGCTGTTCGTCGCGCGGTGCTACCAATTCCGTGGTTGCAAGAGATAAAGCCATCTGTCTTCCCTCCGCTTTGCGCTAAATCTGTCGCTACCTCACGGCCGGTCGCGCAAAGTCCCGGCAGTTGCTAAAGGCAATTCACAGGCCTTTGGCTGCCAGTCGTTCTGCCCTGTTCTCGGCCATCGGTTCCAAGACCACATTCTCGACGGGCTGTTTCTGCGTCAATCCTTTGATTCTTTCCATGTACGCGGGCAGGATTTTCTCCCAGGCGTGCGTTCGCCGGATGGCGGCAGCGGCACGACGGCCGCGTTGGACGGCATCCTCGCGGTCTTCGTAGATACGCCGCATCGTGCTCGCTAGTGCGGCGACGTCCGGTTTAAACCAGGTCCATTCGCCAGAAAGCTTGCCGAGCGGCGGAGGCGGCTCCGGAACCTCGGCCTCGCTGGCCGGCACGAAATAGCCGCAGTCGGGCGGACAGAACTCGGGTGCAGGACCCGCCTCCGTCACCACCACCGGCTTGCCGCATGCCATTGCTTCGGCGATCGGCATTCCAAATCCCTCGCCGCGGTAGGGCAGCACAAAAGCGTCACAGCCGCGGTACAGATTGGCGAGGTTTGCGTCGTCGAGTTGTTCTTCCACAAACAGGACGTGCGGGGCCCGGGCGTCGTTCATAAACTCATAGAGCTTCGCCTGCATGGAGTTGTGCGCATACGCGCGGTTGGAACCGGTGCATACGACTAAGGTGACCTCCTCCCCAGGTTCGAAGGCTTGCCGGTAGGCTTGGAGGAGCACATCGATTCCTTTTCGCCGGATCGCGCCGCCCACAAACAGAAACATGAATCTGCGGCACCCCAGCGGCCGTGACGTGTTTCCCTCCGGCCGAAATATTTTGGGGTCGATACCATTCGGTAGCACCGCGATGCGATCATTGCTGACGCCTGCGCGGACGAAAACGTCCCGAACAAACCGGGAGGGCACCCACAACTCATCTACATTTTCTTCAATCTCTCGCACCCACACTTGCGGCACAGCGCCGTATTCCCACGGCACAATGACGGCGAGTTTCCCGCGCGGCGGCCGCCGCAAATCGGGAGGCCAATGATGGCGAATCGTAAGATCCAGGCGGCCGGGATGCCGCAGAAGACCCTTGGCCACGAGTTCTCCGCCGGGAGTCATGCGAATCGGGAGACGCGGATGGCAGCAGGGCTCCACGCAGGAATCGAGGTCCGCCGAGGACAGCAGGGATGTCGCGATCTCGCGGTTGATGCGCGCGAAACTGGAGTGCTCGAAGAAGGGACCGGTCATAAGGACGCCGGGCTTGCCTGCGCCGCGGTAGCTGGGCGAAAAGGGCCGGGCCGCCGCTTGGAGCTTGTCTCGCAGCACGTCCTTCGTAGCTTTGCTGAGAGGCATGGTCTCCGCGATCCGTTGCGCGGCGGGAAAGGCTCGATGGAGCAACAGGTATTCGAAGACCGGTGTCAGAAAGCGCGGTTCCCTTCGCACCAGCCGGCAAAAGTCGAATTGATGTTTCTCTACCAGCGCGGGCGAGAGTCGAAGGTCCAGAAGTTCGTCCACCGCGGGAGCGAACACCGAACGGCTCAGCAGGCCCAGGAGGAACTGCTCAAAAGCCACTTCCTGATTGCCCACTTGCGCGGCGAACCGGCCCTGCAGCCATGCGGCGCGATAGGAGTTCTCGCCTCCGCTGCCCACGAAGTTCGCAGGAAGGGTTCGGGCGCGCTCCAGAAGGTTTAACGCCTTCGGAATCTTCTTCTGGTCAATGCACAGAAGAGCGCCCACGTAGAGGAGCTCCGCGTAGCCCGGGTAGACGCTCATGGCGGCATCGAGCACCTGCTCGGCCTTGGCGAACTCTTTGAGGCGCAGAAGCGACACGATCAGATTGCGAAGCGCGAGCGCGACGAGTTGCTGCGCGTTCTTTGCATCGTTTGCAAATCGGGCGAGGGCTTCGATGGAAGAACCGGGCTTCGTTCCTTCCGCCCGCAGCATCCGCATGAGCTGCGCCCAGGGCGCGTCGATCGCCTGCAACGCCGCCGTGGCGAACGCCGAGCTGGGGACCGAACCGCTGACCCTGGCCGCCGAGCTCCAATAATCCTGTGGTGTCCCCGCGCTGAGCCAGAGCGGCGCAACACAGAGCAAGTCCAACTCGGGCAGGCACGGTAGATGGAGCGGCACGAAGCAGCGCCGCCCCGCGGTGCGAAGTTCTTGCCGGATCGCTGCCGCCGATCCTTGTCGCAAGAGATTTCCCGAGAACCAGGAGATTACCGCGTCGGCGCCGCGCGGAAGCTTGCCGGTGCGCAGCGCATCCAGACACTCCCAGGTTACCGAGTCCGCGGCGGCGAGGACACCCGGAGGTACCCCTTCCGGCGCGTCCGCATCCGTTTGCAGCACGATCACGGGACTGCGTTCATAGCGCGTCGTTTGCGATCGGCCAAGGTTGTCGACGCTATAGAGCGGCATACCGTTCTCCCGGTCTCACTCGACAATTCTTCGGAATTCATCCACCCACATTGCCGCGCGGATGCCCCAATCCCAATGCTCGACCATGTCTCGCCGGCCCTGTTGCGCGCGCTTCTTCGCCTCGCCGGGATGCGAGAAAACTTCCCGCATCAACTGGCGGAGGTGCTCCACGCTGGGCTGCGCCCACAGGTGTCCGGCGAATATTTCTTCCTCCACCGATGCGGGCACCAGGCCTTCGATATCGATGAGGTAACTGTTTTCGTCCCGCAGAAACGAGAGTTGGCCGCTCCAGCGCGTCGCGATCACAGGGAGTTGGCTCGAGAGCGCTTCCATCAGCGGCCGTCCATAGCCTTCGCCGTGGGTCGGGAGGACAAAGGCCTGGGCGCAGGCGTAAAGGCGGGCGATATCCTGCTGGGGCAGAAAGCCATCCAGCACGATGATGGGCGGGCACTCCTCTAGCTTCAGTCCCGCTTCTCTCTCGATGAAGTAGCTCAGTTGCTCTTCGGGATTTATCGAACGGTCGCTGTGGCGGGAGAGCTTGAGGATTAGGGCCACGTCCTCATCGGGCTTGAACTCGCTTAGAAACGCCTTCAAAAGAAGGTCGCTGCCCTTGCGTGGCTGTATATCGAAAACCGATACAAAATTGAACGATCTCAGGTGCGGGATGTTCAGCGGCTGAGCACCCGGGCTGAAGAGCTCGGTGTCTACGCCGGCGCCCACGACGCGCAATTTGCTGGCCTTGACTCCAGCGCCCGCAAACGTTTCCCGGTTGAATTCCGTCGGTACCCAGACTTCGTCTAGGGCATTGCAACGCTCCAGCCAGCCATCGGGAATCCGGTCCGTCTCGAACATCGTGCGGCCGACGCGCACCGAGCCGTAGATGCCCATATTCCAGAGGGGAGTCATGGCGTGCTGATAGATCACGCTGCGTTGCATATCCACGCTCTGCCGGGAGAGCCGTTCGAGGGTCTGCCGCGCGTACGACGGCAAGAGCTTCTCAAAATCGGACTGCGCCCCGATCGGATCGAGCTGCACCGGGATTCCGGACTCGGCCAGCGCTGCGGCGGCCACCCAGGCCTCTTCCGCATAGCCCGTCCCGCCATACACGATCCCGCGGAAGAGAACTCCCGGATCCGCACAGGATTGCTGGGCCGTGTGACGCCAGGGTGCGGGATTCTGTGGGCGGACGGTGGCTGTCGGTTGCGTTGCCAGTTCCGGCATATTGCTACGCGCTCCTGCTGAGCGAAATTGGACGTGCCAATAGAATTAGAGAATCCTAACCCGCGGATCACCTACAGCGGCGCTCGGTACCCCCTTTAAGCCGCTCTAACGCTTGCGACATTCCAGCAAGAAAAAAAGCGCCTTGGATGACCCTTGGGAAAGTTCCCCTGGGGCGCGGAGCAAATCCGTCGCCAAAAACACGAAAGCGCGGCGGAGAGGAAACAGGGAGTTCCTGAAATGCAAGAAGGTCGCCGCCGGAGACTGTTGGATGTACGCCGCTCTCGCTTCTCTTTCGGCGGGTTGCTGCCAAAGGCACGCAAAACGAGAACAAGAAATTCCTGCGGTCAATACTCGTTAGAAGCTGTTTACGTGGCAGACGACTTGCACTACACAGGCTATACACCCCTTCGTCAGCATCAGGGGTAGCGGAGCGTGTGTCTTGGATCAGGATCTATATCTATGACTCCCTTAGCCGCAACAGAGACGAAGAAGAATCTGTCCAGAGAAGAAAAGCACGCCTTGGGAGTCCGTCTTCTTGCTTCCGGACGCGCCGCAGAAGCTTCACCGATCCTCAAAGAGGTGCTGGACGAATGCCCTTCTTCGGATTTTGCAAACGATTGGGCGGTTGCTGAGTTGGCTCTAGGCCACGCCGCCAATGCCAAACAAGGTTTCACGCAAGCCCTGGCGCTGGACGCCGACAACGTGGAGGCTGCGACAAACCTGGGCATCCTGCTGGCGAGCCGAAGGCGTCCTCAGGAAGCGATCCCTCTTCTTGAAGAATTCGCTGCCCGTGTTGAGGACAGCCAGCGCGCGGCGGTGATGCAGGTGCTGAACCATTGCCGCATCCAGGCAGCGGCGATCACCCTGCGCGAGACAAAAGCGGTCTTTCGCGATGTTCGCAACAAACTGGAGCGGCCTGCTTCGCCGACTGCGGCCGAGGATGCCGGGAGCGAATTCTGGTTCCCGGATATCACCGGATGGTTTTCGCGCGCGGACGCGCTTCACCTGTACACGGCCATCAAATTGATGCGCCCCCGGAGAATCCTCGAGATTGGCACGTTTTACGGCCGGAGCACGGCAACCATCTGCACCGCCATCAAGAGCCTCGGCACGTGCGTGGATTTCATAACCATTGATCTGGATCTCCGCTCCGAAGAGCAAGCGAAGAAGATATTCGGAGAGATTCATGGCATCGACGACATACCCGTCAGCGAGCAGTTCAAGGAAGCGTTTGAACTCGGCTTTTCAACCACGGAATACGCGGAATATCAGATCCGGAAACATCGCCTGTCGCAGTATGTGACGTTTGAATCGGGCGATTTCAGGAATCTGCCGGGGGAATTCGATCTCGTGTTTGCCGACGTCATGCATGAACCGGTGGAGATTCGCAAGAACCTGCCCGCCATACTGCGCAAGCTTTCGCCCGATGGAATCCTGGTCGTTCACGATCTGAACGATGCCAACAAACAGGTCATCGAGAGCATCGCCGATACGGCGGAATTCATCAGCCAGAGCGAAACCCTGGGAATCTTCCGGATTCATGGGAAGGCGTCGCCAGCGTAGTGCAAAGTTCGGAGAAGAGCTGGTGACCAGGATTAAAGTCGTTACCGCCTATGACCGGCAGTTTGCGAGCGTAGGCGACATCGCCGCCAAGTCTATCGCGATATACGCCGCGGCGAACGGACTTGATTTTGAGATTCTGCCTATGCCTGCCCTCGACCGGCCTCCCGCCTGGGGAAAAATCGCCATCATCGCCAACCAGTTTGCCAACTCCCCCGCGGATTTCTTGCTCTGGGTGGATGCCGATGCGTGTTTTGTTCGCACCGACCGCAATATTGCCGACGCCACAAAGGATGGAAAGGATTTCTACCTGGTGTCGCACCAGCTTCCGAAGGCGCGGCCCAGCCCCGGCATCGTGACGTACGTCGAGCGGCCCAACACGGGTGTTTTTCTGATCCGCAGATCGGAATGGTCGCAGAAGTTTCTCAACACCGTCTGGCAGATGACGAAATATATAAGCCACCCCTGGTGGGAAAATGCCGCTGTGCTGGATTTGCTGGGCTATCGTTTTGAGTTGACCGGGAACATGGCTGACAACAAGCCTGAACAGCAAATACTCGAAAAGGTCGATTGGCTTCCCCTCGAATGGAATTCGCTTCCGTGCCTCGGGCGAATGAATGAGGTTGGCCACTCGGGAGAAGTTTTTGACCCCATCATCGTGCATTATGCCGGGCTTAGCACGGAGGATCGGGAACCGCTCATGCGGGCGCTCACGATGAACGCAAAGTTGTCCTGAAGTTTGCGCCACGCGCATGCCTTCTCTCTGAGGATTGCAGAGTTGGCCATTCCCGCCATCGAAGCACATCCTTTGGCAGAAGATGTGCACGCCTTTCGGGTGCGGCTCGCTCGGGAATGATCCTGCGGCAACTGCCGGTATCGGCGGGGAGGTTGGAATGAACGAAGTTGTGACTGAGATCGACGCCCCTGGAGTGTTGCAGGGTGCCTCAGTTGAGCCCCCTTATCGCCAACAAGCCGCTCGCCAGCAAGCCCTCCGCCAGCAAGTTGCTGACGAGGAGCTTCGCCAGGCCGTCGGGCAAAACGCGCTGTTGCACACTCAAGTCCATCGCCGCTTAACCGACCACGTCCTTCAGTTGCGCGACGAAGTCGCCTCGCTGAAGCGAGACATGGAAGCGCTTCAACTCCAGAACCGAAATCTGAGCTGCGGCGTTGCCCGAGTCATCGAGCTGACCCGCGCCGAGCTGCTTCACGCAAGACAAGCTCCCGTCGCAGGGCAGGATGCCACCGCTACCACAGCTCCCACGATTGTTCCGCGCCTGCTTTCCCCGGAGAAGCTGTTGTCGATGGGCGCCAATCTCCGCGTGAACCTGGGCTGCGGCCTCCTACCCATTCCCGAATACCTGAATGTGGATGAGCGGGAACTCCCCGGCGTCGATCTGATCGCCGACGTTCGCTCTCTTCCCTTCCAGCCGGAGACGCTGACGGAGATTTATGCTGCCCACCTCACCGAGCATTTCACCGAGGCCTATCTCAAGTCCACGCTCTTGCCGGCGTGGCATCGCCTTCTGAAGCCATCCGGCATCCTTCGCATTGTCGTACCCGATGCCGAAGGGATGATCCGCGCCTTCAGCCAGGGAACTTATCCTTTCGAGAATCTGCGAATGGTCACCTACGGCGGGCAGGACTACCCGGGCAATTTCCACTACACGATGTTTTCCCGCGAGAGCCTGCGGACAATTTTACGCGAAGCGCGATTCACCCCCGGCGAATACTCCTGTGTCGCCCGCCCCAACGGCCTTTGTCTCGAGATGGAAATTACGGCCTCCAAACTGTCGTAGCCAACAGTGCCGCCCGCCGCCCCGGCGACGATCGCGCTTTTCCGGGATCTCAAACTCCTGGCGGAGATTCTTTCTCGTTCGCCAATAGCTGGATTTGTATGATACTCACTTACTACAATAGTGAACTTCCCGATCCGCCGCTCTGGGTACGTTGGGAGGCAGCCAGGAAAATGGAGGAATTCGTACATGCGAACGTTGCTGAGGGCTCGTTATCTCGTGTTCTTCGCGTTGCTCTTCGCCATGCCCGCCGAATCGCACGCGCAGATTGGCGTGGGCGTGGCGATTACGGTGGCACCGCCGGCCCTGCCGGTGTATGAGCAGCCACAATGCCCCACCGAAGGATTCCTTTGGACGCCCGGCTACTGGGCCTACGGCCCCCGGGGCTACTTCTGGACTCCCGGCTTGTGGCTTGCGCCTCCGCATCCGGGTCTGCTTTGGACGCCTGGCTACTGGGGATTTGCGGGCGGCGCCTACCGTTGGCATGGGGGCTATTGGGGACCTCACGT
>Ga0302325_10018238_pt1 | contig 14797 bp, 16 predicted proteins | sample Palsa_T0_2_FD_201948 | JGI IMG/M metagenome (GOLD analysis project Ga0302325, IMG submission 201948) | Peat permafrost microbial communities from Stordalen Mire near Abisko, Sweden - Palsa_T0_2 | ecosystem: Environmental > Terrestrial > Soil > Palsa > Peat permafrost | place: Sweden: Abisko... | reverse complement strand
GTCCGAGGGCTGATTTAGCACGCTTGAGCCCGGCCATCATCAAGGCAACAACAAAGCTCCTCAGAGGCAATTCTATTCCCACGAAGCAGGCCCTTGTCAATCTCTTAGACGATGTTGTATCAGTGCAACACGGTGGTCTCTCTGAGTACTTTAGTCAGATCGTGGACCCAATTATCGAAGCTATCAAGACTACTTCTGGTTCGACAAGTTCTTCTACTGCCATTACCAGTGGTGCGGCTTCAGCGACATCTAATACTCTTCGTATTGCTGCACTTCATTTGATTGGCGACATTGCATCAACCCATTCTTCAAGTGTCTTGCAGCCATATCTTCCTAAGATCATTCCAGGTGTCGTCTTGGCCGTTAAGGACAAATACTACAAAGTCTCCAGTGAAGCTATTGGGACTGTCGAGCAGCTTGTGAAGGCTCTGACTCCGCCGAGATCGAGAATGGTGAACCAACAAGATCATAAATCTGATCTCGAACAATTATACAAGGTCATCGTTGGTCGAGTTTCTGCTAACGACGCTGATGTTGAGGTTCGCCAGCGTGCAATCCAGGCTCTCGGTATCCTTCTAGCACGAACTGCAAGCCCGGAAGGTTCATCGCTTCTCTCGGTCGCAGACCGCAATGCTGCATTAGATATGTTGAGCGAGCGACTTAAGAATGAAACAACTCGACTGGCTGCTGTTCATGCCATCGATACCGTGGCTGCTTTGACAACCACAAAGGAGTATCTTTCACCAAAATGGATCCAAGAGGTATCGCTTGAGCTTTCTGCGCAGCTTCGCAAGGCCAATAGATCTTTACGAGGTGCAAGTCTTGCTGCGTTGAAGAACTTGGTGGTCGCACCAGCATCCAGAAATGCGCTGGATGCTAAAACTATCGATGGCCTTGTTAGCGCACTTCTCCCCCTTCTCACCACTGTTGATCTGCATCTGCTTGGCCCGGCTTTGCTCGTTTTGTCAGCTTTGGTGGCCGACAACCCTAAGCATGTCGTCAATGACCAGTTAAACAAGGCCCTATGCGATCTTCTGACTGCTACTCTTGGTGGTGCAGTTCTCGAGGCTGTCTTAGCATTGGTCACTAATATTGGCCAGAATGGGGTTGGCCAAAATCTCATGACGGGCCTATTGAGTGAGGTCAGCATCAACGGAGATCCAGCAGTAGTTGGCAAGGTGATTGGTACGTTGCTGGTATATGGGGGACCATCAGTTGGTGTGAATATTGACAACTTCCTGGCTGAGGCCGTCAACCCATCATCGGACGACCCGAGACGATGCCTGGCTCTCGCTGTCCTCGGTGAGGCTGGACTTCGCATGGGTAAAAAGTCTCCTCTGAAGCCTTCCACTTTCACAGCTCAGTTCAAGTCGGATTCCGAAAAAGTCCCACTTGCTGCTGCGGTTGCTTTAGGACGCGCAGGTGCTGGAAATATTCCGGTGTACTTGCCCGAAATTTTGTCTACTATGAGCAAGGGTGGTAACGCACAATACCTGCTTTTGCACTCCATCAAGGAGATTCTTCAGCAAGCTAGCAACAATTTGGCTGACATTAGCAACTACACCAAATCAATTTGGGACAGATTGCTCAGTGCATCACAAGCTGAAGACAACAAGGCCGTAGGAGCAGAATGTATTGGAAGACTTGCCATCATCGAGCCCAAGACGTATATCCCTCAACTACAAGTAAGAATTTACTATTGCAGGAATATATAATTGCTAACGATTTTAGAACTACCTCAAAAACCCAACTCCATCAGTTCGAGCTATGATTATCCAGGCTATTCGTTATACTCTTCCTGATAGTGATGAGGCCTTCGATGCTGTTTTGAAGACAACCCTCATCGATATGCTAGGTCTCATGCTCCGGGACACAGAGCTTGAGAATCGCCGTCTGGCTCTTACAACTCTAAACTCTGCCTCTCACAACAAGCCTGACCTAATCATTCCGAACTTGGGACTTCTCTTACCCCTCGTAATGCACGAGTCGATCATCAAGCCTGAATTGATTCGTGAGGTGACAATGGGTCCATTTAAGCACAAGATTGATGACGGTCTTGAGGTCCGAAAGGTAAAATCCCTCCTCACACCTCCTTCCATGGATACCAACTGACTTCCTATCTAGAGCGCATACGAAACTCTATACTCCCTAATGGAAACCGCCTTCTCCCGCATCAATATCCTCGACTTCTACGACCGTATCATCGCCGGCCTGCAAGACGAGCACGACATCCGCGCCCTCTGCAACCTCATGCTTACCAAGCTCGTCGTCCTAGACCCAGACGAGACAGCCCGCCGTCTCGACACGATCGCCGACTGTTTCCGCACCATCCTCTCTCTCAAACTCAAGGACAACGCCGTCAAGCAGGAGATTGAGAAGCAGGAGGAAGCTGTTAAGAGTGTGTTGCGCGTTACGCTGCTCTTGCATGCGGCGATCCCCGGCGCGAGTAGTTCAATGGGTACTCATGCTGGCATGCACCAGACGTGGCGTACTTATTGGGAGTGGGTTGAGAAGGACTTTGAAGGTCAACTTAGAAGTCTCCGAGAGGAGAGCAAGGATAGCGGCTACTAAACTATCTTCCAAATCTTTCTGATTTAGTGGGCAGATGGATTGTAAGTGGATAGCTTGGAGGGATGATTATTACGAATGAAATGATGATGGATATGCAGGAATGAAGAAATGAGTGAATTGACAGACAGCAAGTGGCGTTGGGAGGGCCTCTCGCGCATAGTTTGCGTTGCATAGTTTGCATGCCTTCAGCGATGCTAGATAGACACGAAAAGCAAAAACGTCCTTGCAACATGCACAACTCTCTCTTGCGCTTCTTACCCCTGAACATGATGCTATATGATCAACAGCTTGCATAAAAAAGGAAACTTTTTAAGATATATGTACTTATTTCAGCGACAGAAAGCTATTGTATACTATAAACACGAAGTGGGGTTGTGATCTGACCACACACACGCCAAAGCACTCAAGCCCATCCATTCATCCCACTATGCATGCATATTTCAACGCCTTGTTTGCTTCTTTCGTCATTTACATATAACGCCATCTGAACGAGAGTCATGAAAGGGGTATTAGTGCACATCCATCCTCATCCCCATCCTCACCAGTCAACTCAGTACTCATAGCCTCCCGCCACCCCCGGCGCCGGACCCTCTAGATCAACCCCCTCCACTGTATTCCTAATCCAGACCGTCTCATTCACCAGGTTCCCAAAATACTTCCTCGCGACTTCGCTCTCGCCTCTGATCTTCCTCGTCTCCTCTCTCTTACTGCCTAGCTGCTCGACCGAGCGTTGCAAGCCAACGCGGAGGTTATCGGCTGGGAAACGAAGGACTTTGCGGACGGAGGAGGAGATGCGGTCGCTGTTGGAATGCACGTAGTCGATGGATGCGAGTTGGGTACTGATTTTGGTGGTGAGACGGTGCGGGAGGGACTGTGGTATTTGGAGGAGGATATAGTATGTTGCTGCTACGGCTGTAATGTATTGTTAGTTATAGGAAAATGGGTTATAGTGGGAAAGGGCTTACCAGTAGCAATGACGCCGGGGATGATCAGTCTGCGGAGGTTGTTGTTGCCAACGACTTTCACAGCTCCCAGCGCGCCATCAACCCAGCCGAAGCCACCGACCATACGACTACCTACTGCTGTGGCGACGGTCAATGCCATTCCAGTTCCTGCCATCTTCTCTTGACGTTGAAGAATGGTGGACCAGTCAAAGAAATCCCAGAGCTCGGTCTCGACTTCGATTTGGCGGGCTAAGACATCGCGTTTTCGTCGAAACATGACGTCGGGGCGGAAACTGAGGTCTGTGTATTCGTCTCCGAGATGGAGGAGTCCGAGTTGCTTGATTGCGTTTACACCGTCAACGGTCTTGCGGCGGGCGTGCTCTTCACATGACATGACAGAGGCGGAGATTTGTGAGAGGATGGCTTCTTTGATATCTTCTGCGTATTGGAATGCATTAAGTAGGCCGGGATATGGGACACCGAGATCCTCGTCTGCAGCTTGAGCTATTGACTGGTTGAGAGTCGATCGCGTGTGGTCGTAGATGTCTTTGCAAGTTGCTTCGATTGTTCGATCGATATCATCGCTGACTTCTGCTTTAGCCTTTTGAGACGCTTCTAGTAGAGGCTCTAAGTCATTCAACTCTTTCGTTACTCGGTCGAATTCTGATTGAGCAACTTCTTGGTTTACCGCGGCAAGAGTATTGACGTCGCTCAGTACATTGAGCAAGTATGTCTTTGCTGGTGCAAGTTTCGAACGGGCACGTTTCTCCAATACGAAACGCCGTAACGACTGCTCGAGGTTCTCGAAATCTCGAATCTTTTCTTTGTCCTTCCCTTTGCCTTTTCCTTTCGGATCTGAATCATCGTCTGGGTCGTCTCCACCCCCTCCACTCGAGCTTCCACTTCCACCTCCCCCATTTCCACCAGCCGGTGATGGACCTGTCGGAATGGCATTACTTGACACAAAGTGTACCAATTCTGACGATTCTTTGGAGGTGCGTGGGCTGAGACCAGCAACTTGTTCCAAAATCATTTTTTGACATCGTTCCTTGTCTCTAATGTTGTCATATCCATTAACCACGATAAAAATATAAGCTTTTTCCGCCGCGGCAGCCCAAATAAACTCCCTTGCGGTCAAAGTGAAGTGATTTGCAGCTGAAACAACAAATACCACCACATCGATTTCTTCCTGTCGAGCAAACACCGCGGTAGTTTTTGTAGTATCCGAATTCAGACCAGGTGCATCAATAATCGAGATATCCACAACGCCGTTGTTTAGTAATGACTCGTCAATAGACCGTACGTCCTTAACATAGACTTTGCATTGGGTGTAGGACTCGTTCGATGTGACCAGCTTCTCCAGATCAGCCAGGGTGAAAACATCATACGTGCTCTCGTCATGCCGGTTGTATATAGTGTCTTTGTGGATAGCATGAACCTCCTCGATGCCACCATTCTCCCTCGCATCCAAAACCTCGCAGAAAATGCTTGTACATGGCTGTTGGTCCTCCGGTAATATCTTTCTTCGCAGCAGAGCATTGCAGAATGTCGACTTTCCAGCATTTAAATCTCCAGTCACCAGCACCTTGCTCGACGTATCTTCTATCCGTTCCCGGAGAGAAAGAAGATGCCTGATACTGCTACTTATTTTCCCATCCAGTAAGGAAGCTATTGAGCCCTTCTCTAGCGAGTGTACTAATTCCGTCTGATGTAGTGCTCCTAGCTTCAGGTCCAATTTCAATATTGAGAATTCTTGGGCAATCTGAGGTGTGATCAATCGGGGTTCTGGGATCGTCTTCTGCTCTACTGCTTTGCTTGATTCGGGCTCAGTTTGACTTTCTCCAATCGAGGTCTGCGCTCGCCGTATCATTCCAGGCCGCGGCGATCCGCTTGAAGAAGGCTCTGGAGCCATGGTGTTTATATGTGTCAATCCAGGTCTCTGCTCTTGTTTCTGGGGTTGTGCTGCCTCCGCGCGTTGAACTGAGGGATACGTTGCCGGCCATTTTGCGTTCATCTCCTGTAAAGACTTCAATGTTTCCACGACTCGGTTGATCGACCTTCCCAAAGATGCTCGGTGTTGATTGTACCATAATTGGTGTATCGCGTTGGCTTGTATCCTCCTGTCATTGTCCGCCGCCTCCCCACTACCCCTGGGCATTGGCGAATGCGATGGAGTAGGTCTGTCTTCAGTTAGAGCCGGATTCCACGCTGGCACGCCGTTAACAGCATCGCCTGCCACACTTCCTCCGTACCCCGAGTCATTGTCTAACAGAGCCTGTAATCGAGCGGCGCTTTCTGATGTTGATCCGGATCCGACGGTGACATATTGAAGACGACTTGATGGTTGACGGCGTGGATTGCTCGAACTTGATTCTCCCTCTCCTGCAGACTTCGCCTTTCCATTATGGTATTCCTGACTCATGGTGATGGTGAAATCGTTGCAACCATTCGCGTTTGTCGTGCGAGTTTTCTTGGAATGGTCTGTTATGATGCGTTCAAGATTGAGGCGAATAAATTCCGCTGTCTAATCTTAGCGCGAAATCCGATTCACGTGCATATCAACTTCTTCACCATTAGAAAAGTCAACCACCAAGTACACAGAAAATTATCATATTCCCTTATATTAACTTTTGAGCTATCTCTATCGGTATCTGTAACTTTGAGTTTCTTTGTCCGTCCGGATTTGAAATATGAATGGGGATCATGAAAGGAAGTCTGGATACGCCCCACGTCTTGGAAATATTCCCACCCCTGTCTCTGGATCATAACTCTTAACAGCAGCATTATTTGTCTACCTTCAGAGATTTCTCTATTGGCCAACGCCGAGCGCTAATTGCTAGTAAAAATCGTCCAGTATGGCTCAAAATAAGGGTTTATCCTCTTTTACATTTGAAACCGGACTGGTCTCTACACCTCTTTGTTTCGGGCGCGCATAGTCCTCAACACCAATACAAGATCTTAGAAAAACCTTACCTACATAAAATTGACAAATTCAATTTATTCAGGAGGGTTTTAGAAGAAGTAAATCTGCCAGAATTTTTAAATATGTGAAGTCTGAGGGTCCCAAGTAGAACCAACCGGATAATTCTCGGCCCGCCTCACCTGGTCCTTGGCCAAGGCTGTGATGACGAAGCTAGAAGGCATCAAGGTCAATATCTCTCCACCACCACCACCACCACCACCCCCACCATCTACCCGCAACATCACGCCTTCACTATGAATGTTAGTGTCCCCCTTCCTCCGTTCATCCCCTCACTAACGCCCCTCTCAGATCGTAGAATGGGCCTTCGGCAAACGCATGACCGCCGCCGAGCGGCTGCGCAAGCATCAACGCTCTCTGGAAAAGACCCAGCGGGAACTCGATCGCGAGCGCGTGAAACTTGAGAACCAGGAGAAGAAATTGATTGCAGAGATTAAGAAGAGTGCGAAGAATGGGCAGATGGGGGCGTGCAAGATTCAGGCCAAGGATTTGGTGCGGACGAGGAGGTACATTGAGAAGTTTTATAGCATGAGGACGCAGTTGCAGGCGATTAGCTTGAGGATACAGGTTCGTTTACGGGTGTTTTGGAGGCAGGAAGGACTAGGCTAATGGGGGAATAGACTGTCAGAACCAACGAGCAGATGATGCAGGCTATGAAGGGAGCAACTGGAGTTCTTGGAAGCATGAACCGCAGCATGAATTTACCGGCGCTGCAGAGGATAGCTATGGAGTTTGAAAAGGAGAACGACATTATGGATCAGAGGCAGGAAATGATGGATGATGCCATTGATGATGTTACTGGACTGGAGGATGAGGCGGAGGGAGAGGAAGTGGTGGAGCAGGTGCTGGAAGAGATTGGAATTGACTTGAAGAATGCTGTAAGTTGGCAAACATTCTTGGTTCGTGAGAGTGAAGACACTGAACGTTCCTGCAGATGGGTGAAACTCCCCAAGGTCTTCAAAGCCAGGCTGTTGCAGAGGGCAAAGTTGCACAAGCTATTGGAGGTGGTGGAGGTGGTGGTGATCCAGGAGACAATGATCTCCAAGCCAGACTGGACAGTTTAAGACGATAGATTTTGGCAGTTGCGAGATACAACTCTGGTGTTTTCTTTGACAGCAAGAGTTGGAGTTATGGATACAGTTTGATGTCTCCGGCCGACTGGACCGCGGAATATGACTGCGGCGTTTGCTGTCAGCCTTCAGATGCGCCTCGTCTCAACGCTAATGATACGGGCTTGTATCTGCCTAATTGTGGTTCAACATTGGCTTCCACGGAATCCGTAATACCGTACACTTGAATATCTCTGATAGAATTGCTGCTATTTCTGCTGTCTTTGTGAACAATGCAACGTCTCCTTCCCCTTCGGAGGCTGCGGCAACTCCAAGGCCGACTCACGCGCCCTGAGTGTGGGGAAGGCTTCCCGCTAACTTCCAGAGCACGGCAGCAACTCGCTGCACAGCCTGGTCCAGCGGATCAGCATCGAGGCCGGATCTTCTAATGCTGACAGGTCTCTCTCTGCTCCCTGGCCTTAGTCGTACTCCTGCTGCGGAGTTCAGACGTTGACGCGCCTCATTCACGGCCATTATCTCCGGATTTGCCATTCACCAGACCAAAGTCGACCCCTCCGTTGTTTGAGGACAAAGGGGACAAGGACCAGCAGCAGCAGTCGGGTCGGCCGAACACCCCTGCAATCAACCTCAGCTTGCGAAAGTCGCTGTGAACAAGCCAAGAACACTTCCTGCCCCTCTTAAATTCAACCGACCCAAATCCAAGACATATCTTGGTCCCCAGATCTGCACATTCAGGAGGCGAATGCGACGTGACAGAAAAAACAACCGTACAAGTTGCCGCGCCTGCACTAAACGACTTACCGAGAGTACAAGTAGCCTTCTAACAGATAGGAGTGCCCAGCGACGTCCAGAATTACATCTCCGGAACTCTAGCCAAATTGCTTCGCCTTCAGAGGACATTCACAGCAGCAATCGTAAGTTTTGGCTTTTTTTATGTTGGTGAATCCGAGGCGCGTGCTACCAGGCTCGACCCATTGTACCCCACATTGAGGCAACGTCGTCATTGCAAGCTAACACAAAGACAGGGCGAGCGCTGCACAACCACCACCCTTGCTCCTTAAATTCGAATAAAGACGTCTATAACAACTTCCCCAGCTGTGAAGTCTTCCTGACTCGAATCAACAACCATCCGCCAACACGACCTCGCAAAGCATCCTTCATCCCTGGCAGCACCAGATCTTCCACCCCTTCTCTGGACAACCCTCTCTATCTTTCCGAGTCTCCTCACGAGGCACACAGGGCGAATCCAACAAAGTGGCAGGAGGTAAACGGAGGAGCTTTTCCTCCCAGGGAGGCCTGCTGAACAGGATGTTTGGCAGCTCTGGGTCACCGTCAAAGGATGGTGGTCCGGAACCCGTCGCGCAAGACGCCGTAGATCCGAACCCAAGTGAGACTCCCACTGCATTGAAACCTGTTGAGGAGACTGGAAGCGGAGAGAAGCGCAGTGGAAATGGAAGCCCTCCAGGCAGGCTGGCCAACGATACTGGTGGTAATGGAGAGAAGAAACGTAGGAGTAGTGGAGTTGGCGGCAAGGCAAGCTCGTTGCTTGCGAGCGCGAAGAGCTCATTACATTTCAGTCCGAGCCCAAACTCAGCTGGATTCATGCGCATTCCAGAACAGAATACTCAGACGCCATTACAGAAGCTTGGGGAGCAAGATCTGGCGTTGAGTGTACCGCAAGGTCAGCATAACAACTCGGCTGGAGAATCACATCCTGGACCGCGATCTACCTTTACTGTGGGTGTCTGGGAGGACAAGAATAAGAAATGCCGTCGGACTATGGAAGATACACATGCTTTCCTTTACAACTTCTTACACACTCCCGCCCCCGCATTGGGATCCGATACCCCGAGCACGAAATCGAAATCCAACGAAGAGCCCGCGCCGGATGAGTCTACTCCCAGTCTTGCACCTACAGCTTCCTCCTCTGAAATGATGGAGACCGATAATGGATATTTCGCTATCTTTGATGGTCACGCTGGTACATTCGCTGCAGATTGGTGTGGTAAGAAGCTACACATCATCTTAGAAGAAACGATACGAAAGAACCCGAATACACCTATTCCCGAACTCCTCGATCAGACCTTCACCACTGTTGATACACAATTAGAAAAGTTACCTCTGAAGAATTCCGGATGTACTGCTGTCACAGCTGTCCTTCGCTGGGAAGACAGGATACCCAACGCCCAATCTGCAACTGGATCGACCGCAATTGCACCCGCTACAGCTGCTGCTGTAAAAGCTGCAGATGAAGCTTCGAAGGGCGATGAAAAGTCTGGAGACAGTGGTGTAGATATGAGCAAAACACCTTCGCAGCAACAAAATCCAGCTGCGAGTGCTACCTCGATCTCAACAAGCAGCGAAGCAACACATGCTAGACTTCGGACAACTGCAACACGTCAACGAGTTCTCTACACCGCCAACGTAGGAGATTCGCGAATCGTGCTATGTAGAAACGGCAAAGCATTAAGGTTATCGTACGACCACAAAGGTAGTGATGAGAACGAAGGCAAACGCATTGCAAACGCCGGAGGACTCATCCTGAATAACCGCGTCAACGGCGTATTGGCAGTCACTCGAGCTTTAGGGGATGTATACATGAAGTATCTGGTCACAGGCCATCCATACACCACAGAAACAGTCATTCAATCTGACCTTGATGAATTTATCATTCTTGCTTGCGATGGAGTAAGTCTATCCAATATATTTAACAGGGTGTTGCTGATAGATACAGTTATGGGACGTCTGTTCCGACCAAGAAGCCGTCGACCTCATCCGTCATCAACAGGACCCAATCGCTGCAGCTAGGCAGCTCGTCGACCACGCCCTAGCCCGCTTCAGTACAGATAACCTCTCTTGCATGATTGTGCGCTTCAACAAGAGTGCCCTCCAAACCGCAACCAAGGAACCTTCATCGGCTATCGGCGTTGAAGGCGACCCTACCTGCGTGCCTGGCAAGATCTCCGAAGTCGACAAGATTGTCGGTGATGCAAAGAGAAAGGTTGCTGAGGATGGAATTCCGGGTGTGGGAGTGAGCGGGAGCAACAGTGGCAAAGGCCATGATCCAAAGCTGGTTGATGAGAGGGAGCAAGTTAGCATGGAGAAGGTAGTTGAGGAGCCTGGGCTCGTGGAGGGCGACGAGGCAGTCAACGAGGTTGATATGAAAGGCGCCACGGTTGTGTCTCCAGAGACGAGGATGAAGCTGCAGTTGCCAGAAGGTACTGCAAAGTAGGGGTAAGGGAAATGGGAGGGAAAGAGAAATGACATGTTTTGCATGATTGCGGTACGGATTAGGATTTGTTTTGATTATGAAGGAGGGACTGGATGGAACGCATGCACTTCCTCACATTTCTGTTGTCTGTACTTCTTTGGGTGCGTGCGCAAAGAGCCTTGCTGTTTTGTGGTTGTGCGGGGAGCCAGAGCATCGTGGGTGGATGGATTACATACATACAGGCATTACGTTTTGTATTTATGCATGGAATGGAAACGTGGGTGCTGAGTACGAGTTCGTGTCCATGCTTGACAGAGTTTTGAATCTGATTTTAAGTGCAAGGTTGAGTTAGGCAGGGCAGGTGTCCGACATCACTGGCAGATCGGCGGAAGTTATGTCGTATGCAGCACAGACCAGAGTCCAGTCAATGTCTAGAATAGTCGTGGATACTGTGCTGGTGGCAGGTTCCATTGCAGTAGCAAATCTTTAACTACAAGTTGTTTGCTGCATTACCTCAAGATACTGAACTTCTATCGCAAGGATATTGGGAGAATGACCTATTTCCTGGCCTCCTACATCGTAACTTTGATGACCCAAAGCAATAGACCTCAGAATTCTTTGATATCTCTTGGACACTAACATTGGCTAAGTTGTTCAAGACGTGGTTCAATATCAGCTCATGAACAGGTGATCACCAGATTTAAGCAACTTGAAATTACACAGGACGCCACGATGCATCGACGAAGGTCTAGATGATATATATATTCCTTTTTGTCATGCAATTGCCTTTGGGCCATGCGATGAATGCATAAGTGCGAACCCAATAGCAGTTCATAATGGTCAGGCTTGATTTGCAGATCAGTCCATACAGCTCAGATACTTCTCTTCGTTGCCCTCAGGAATGAGCGTAAAACGCTTGCTTCACTCATCAACGTCCTCAATCTGCAATGGCTTCTTCTTCTTCTTCTTCTTCTTCTTCTACTTCTTCTTCGGCTTCGCTTGTTGATGCTCTTGAATTGACCTGTAACCCGAGGAGGCCGGTCCCCCGGCCTGATCGGCACCTGCCTCAGCCACCTCCGCTTGTTCTCGTCCCTAGAGTCCATGTTCGAGAAGTCCCCGTTCAAGATCGTCCTAACCGGCACAATGGATCAGCTAGATATCATGTGCATTCGCATTTAGGGCACCACAGATCTACCTCTCCACTACCGCACTTAGATCGCGCTCGGCAAGAATACTATTCCAGGTCGGATGGTGGCATTGGTGCCCTCGAAGACTTACAGGAGGCTTCTCGTACTTACTGGGATCGGAAAGATGTGATTGAAGAAGTAAAAATGAAAATGAAAGACGAGAAGGGAAAACAGCAAGATCGGCGGGAACCGTTCTCAATCACTATCTCCGATGGAACCGTAGTCCAAGTCGACAATAGTGGCAGCAAACAAATACAAACCGCGACGAGATATTCCAGAATCAAGGATTTGAGTCGGCGCATTCAGAAGAGAGAGGAAGAGAAACAAAAAGAAAATAAGTCCAAGCCATATGGAACATCAGAAAGGTATGTGTAGGCCAAACATAAGTCGACCAATGATTGATGAATTAGGGTTTTCGTCCACATCCAATTTGTCTGTTATCAAAAAGGAACACTCGTTATAGACAAGGCCATAATTTCGTACACACCAAATGACCATAAACACTATGAAAGATGGCTTGTGGATGAAATGAAAGCTTCATACTACAGAACATTTGCTACGAGTCGAATTTTACCGCTACGAGAAATTGGGTTTGCAAAATATGTTAGGGTGAGTTTTCCTTCGTCTAAGTGAACTAGCACGTTAACAGGATATTCTAGTGGCAGACCAACGCGAAGGTAAGATCAAGGCAAAAATCGAAATCCTAGACTTCTTAAACGAAAGAATGATCTGATCTGACTAAACACTTAAAAGTATGACAACACCCTGAACCAAAGAGGACCAAAAACTTGTTGGAGAATGACAACACAAGAACCAATGGAACCGTACAAAGATTCGGGTAGCTTGACAAGATTCAGATATCGTCTACACCATCCCTTTCACCACAGAGATGCTCGTGGCCAAACACACAAAATCTGGCTTGATAGGCTTGACAGAATCATCAAGGACGTAGGAGACGATTGGAAAAATTGTAGGGTCGACATCGAGATCTTCGAGGTACCAAACACCCAGTACGCATTTACATCCCCATTCCATCAATTTCCATGGCCTCAAAACTGACTACTGAAGGACTATCATGAAGTTGCTCGGTCTTTCGATTGCCGCAAGTGTTGTCGCTGGCGTAATCTATGGCCTGGTGACAAGTGATAAATCAACAGCCGTATCTCTGGCCTCGTACCTTCTTGCTTGTCCCGCTCTTGTACTGGCGCTGTATGGTGCTGGTGAATGGATAGGCCTCGAGAAGCCGGACTCGTTTTCGTGGGCTTATGATATACCCAGTGATGCATACGCGTTTGAAGATCATGCGAAGGACTCGCAAGAACCAGTTGTGCCGGAAAAGGACAGGAGTATCATTCTCAAAGAGTGAAGATTACCCTAGGAAGATCATAGCATCGAAAAATAAGCAGGTCCAATGAAATAGGAGGAAAGGCTGCTCCGATGGTCCTGAATCTTCACCTAGGCCCCCCCCCCCTGAGCGCTGTAGGTCCTGCATTCAGGGGTCTCGCTTAACATCAGCTGTACGTAGTAGATATGATAGCACAACTTGTAGCAGAAGATTCGCCACTTTAACGGCACCAGTCCCCAGCAGAACGCTAATTATTATCCAAGACATTAACCTGAGTCTAATCTGTGAAGTATATGATATCATTCAGCTCGGACTTTGAGTTGATGTATCTTTGGCAAAATCCCGACATTTGTCAAGAATATCCGTTTACCAGCAGGAGATTTGCATGTACGCTTTGGCTTGGAATGACCTTGGCATAGACAGATATCTAAAAAGTACTTGCATATAAAAGCTACATTCTTTAATCCGTCGTCTTCGTTTTATTTGTTTGAATGTGGTTGACGAAGTGGGCCACTTGACTGCACGCGCCCCGACACGCCAATTTTCCGGAACGCGTCTCGCCAGAGACAAAACGTCTCCCAAGTCAACAACACCCTCTGACTTTCAAACTCCCATTTCAACAACAACCATCGAACAATGCCGCGCAAGCAGGAAATCGACCTTGAGGACGAGGATCCTCCTAGTATTGACCCGTATTCTGTTCTTGGGATCGAGAAGACGGCGACTGCAGATGAAGTGAAGTGGGCGTATCGCAAGGCTGCGTTGAAGCACCACCCAGGTATGCGCTTCACATTTCAGTCCTCCACATACAATCAGAAGTATTCTCGAATTGTTCAGGGCGAGGCATCATGACGGCCATAATCTACGATGATCTACTGCTATGCATGTTTGCTAACTGCCCCAGACAAGGCTACACCAGAATCCAAAGACGAAGCCACCCTCAAATTCCAGGAACTCGCCTTCGCATACGCCGTCCTTTCCGACCCCGTCCGGCGCAAACGCTACGACACGATCGGCTCAACCGCTGAATCCATCGACTTCGAAGACTTCAGCTTTTCCGAGTTCTACTCGGAGCAGTTCCGCGATGTCATCACCGCCGAGTCCATCGAGATATTCTCGCGCGGCTACAAAGGCTCTGATGAGGAGAAGGATGACTTGCTTAATGCATATGAGAAGTTTAAGGGGCGTTGGGGAGGCATTTATCAGACGGTTATGTTGAGTGATCCGCTGGTGGATGAGGAGAGGTATAGGGTGATTATTGATGCGGCGATTGAGAGCGGGGAGGTGAAGGCGCATAAAGCGTATACGGAGGAGAGTGAGAAGTCGAAGGAGAATAGGATGAAGGCTACGAGGAGGAAGGGGAAGGAGGCGGAGGAGCATGCGAAGAAGATCGGGGTTCATGATAAGTTGTTTGGGAAGAAGGGTGGGAAGAGTGGCAGCAGTGAAGATGCGCTGGCGGCATTGATTCAGAAGAGACAAGCGGGTCAAA
>Ga0302325_10018237_pt1 | contig 14799 bp, 13 predicted proteins | sample Palsa_T0_2_FD_201948 | JGI IMG/M metagenome (GOLD analysis project Ga0302325, IMG submission 201948) | Peat permafrost microbial communities from Stordalen Mire near Abisko, Sweden - Palsa_T0_2 | ecosystem: Environmental > Terrestrial > Soil > Palsa > Peat permafrost | place: Sweden: Abisko... | reverse complement strand
CCCAGGGCTACCACCTGGGCCGACCGCTCAATGTCGAATGTACCGACCTCTTGCTCAGGGCGCAGGGTGTACTCGACCCGGTCGCCGGAACCCTGTCGGGGGACTGAGCGGACACTCACCCCCGAGAGGGCAATTCAGGCCTCGAGGTAGTAGCGGCTGGCGTCCCCTTCGAGAGCCTGGCTCGTCCGGCCGTCGAGACCGACCACGGGGATCCCTGCCGTGGTGACCCGCTGCATCCGCCGGCGTTGGTCTGCGTAGTCGGCGATGGCGTAGTGCTGCGTGGCCCTGTTGTCCCAAATGGCGACGTCGCCCTCTTGCCAATGCCAACGGACGATGTTCTCTGGGCGCGTGACATACGCCTGAAGGATCCGGATCAGGTCCACTGACTCGCTGAGGCTGTGGCCGACGAGCCGCTGGGCGAAGCCCCCCAGGAGGAGGGCGGGCTCTCCCGTCTCGGGGTGCACCCGCACCACGGGATGCTCCGTCTCGTAGACCTCGGAGACGAATGCCTGCAGGTGTGCGAGTTGCTCGGGGCGCAGCGTGCCCCTCATGCGCGCGACGTCGACACGGCCGTAGTCGTGCCCGTTCGAATGCACCGCCACCAGACGGTCAGCCAGCTGGCGCAGGTCATCGGGCAGGTCCCGGTAACCGGCCACGGTGTTGGCCCACAGGGTGTCGCCGCCGACCTCGGGAATGATGAGCGCGCGCAGCACCGAGAAGATCGGAGGGCGCTCGACGAAGGTGACGTCGGTGTGCCAGTGGTTCGCGCTGGCGCCCGCGATGGAGTCGAGGTCGAAGAGCTCGCGCTCCTCGGTGAGCTGGGGCAGGGTGGGATGGCCCAGGGTCAGAGGGCCGAGCCGGGATGCGAATGCGATCTGTTCTGCCGCTCCGATCGACTGGTCCCGGAAGAAGACCACCCGGTGGGCGAGAAGCTCCCGCCGGATGGTCGCGACATCGCTGTCGTCGAGGCGGGCGAGGTTGACTCCGGAAATCTCGGCTCCGATGCGCCCGGTCAGGCGCCGGGAACGCAACTCGGTCGATTGGGCGACAGCCACGCTGGTCCTCCTTAAAATGCCGAAACTCCGATGGGATTGATCATAAATGTAGCCGGCGTTCCGGCGGACCGGCCACCTGCCCTCCCAACGGCCATTGACCCTTTCAAGGCGATTGAGAATGGGGCCCGTCGCTCATACGGTGACGGTCCTCACGGCCTCCGCCAGGAGGGTGACTGATCGCAGCCGCCCCTCGATCGTGGGGGCCTGGTGGACCGTGATCAGTTCGTCGGCGCCCGTCAGCCGCAGGAAGTCGTCGAGATACTCGCCCACCTCCGGAGGGGTGCCAGCCGCGGTGTAGGTCATCATGTGATCCACCTGCGCCGACGCGCCGGCCGCCAGCAGCTGATCGGCCTGCTCGTCAGTCAGATCTTCGAGCGGCACACCCAGTCGGCGTCCGTAGAGACTGATGGCGCGGACCCGGCGGATGCCGAGGAGCTGCTCGTGGGCGGCGGCGGTCGTCTCGGCGGCGATCACATTGACTCCCGCAATCACCTGTGGCTGGTCCAGCTGCTCGGAGGGCTTGAATTCATCCCGATAGGCCGCGATCGCCGCCAGGAGGTCGCCCGGCGCGAAGTGCGAGGCGAACGCGTACGGCAGGCCGAGAGCAGCCGCCAGCTTGGCGCCGAAGAGCGACGATCCCAGTATGTAGAGCGGTACATGGGAACCCTTCCCGGGAACGGCTTCCACTCCGGGAATTCGGCTTTGATCCCCAAGGTAGCCCTGCAGTTCGAGCACGTCCTGGGGAAAGGCGTCGGAGGAGCGTGGATCGCGGCGGAGCGCGCGCATCGTGATCTGGTCCGAGCCAGGGGCACGGCCCAGGCCCAGGTCGATCCGCCCCGGGTACATCGCTGCCAGGGTGCCGAACTGTTCGGCGATCGTCAGCGGCGCATGATTCGGCAGCATGATGCCACCCGCACCGAGCCTGATCGTCCGCGTCTGTGCTCCGACGTAGGCAATGAGCACGCTCGTCGCCGACGAGGCGATGCTCGCGATGTTGTGGTGCTCGGCGTACCAGACCCGCTCGTAGCCGAGGGCTTCCGCACTCTGGGCCAGCGCCGCGCTGCCCGCGAAACTGTCGCTGGCGGTCTGACCGCGCGCGATCGGCGCCAGATCAAGGATCGAGAGTCGAGCGCGCGTCACCGCTTCGCCTCAGCCGGCCGGCACGTCAGCATTCGACTAGAGGTACTGCTCGAGGTCCGTCTCAATGTCGGCGGGCGACACGGACGGCTCGTAACGCTTGACGACATTTCCTTTGCGATCGACGAGGAACTTCGTGAAATTCCACTTGACCTCGTCGGTGCCCTCCGCTTCGGGACGAATTTTCGATATCGCCTGGTAGAAATCCCCGTACTGGGGCCCGAAGTCTCCGGGCGCCCCTTCGCGCAGGTATCTGTAGAGAGGGTCGGCACCCGGCCCGTTGACGTCGATTTTGGCGAACACCGGGAAGGTGACGTCGTAGGTCGCCTTGCAAAAGGCTTGGATCTCGGCGTCACTCGCCGGTTCCTGCTCCTTGAACTGGTTACAGGGAAATCCCAGGATCTCCAGGCCGCGGTCCTTGTCGTCCCGGTAGAGCGATTCCAACCCCTCGTACTGCGGCGTCAGCCCGCACTTGCTGGCGACGTTGACGATGAGCAGCAACTTGCCCTCGTAGTCGGCCAATGGAACCTGGGTCCCGTCAGCCGTGGTGGCCGCGAAATCGTACGTCGTGGTCATGCTCACCCTTCTCTTCCCGTTCATCCATGCGGACCGCGCCGGCGCGCCCCCGCAGTGCAGTGCAACCAATGAGCATGCTGATCGATTCCCTCCGTGGCCTGCCAGCGGGGCAATTCTGGCGATCAGATTCGTCAAGAACTCTCGTTGCCTCCTACTGTGAGGAGAGGATGACGCAACCATTCGAAGGACATGTCGGTCGGACCTATGCCGATTCGAAGAGCTGGTGGCCTCCGCTGAGGACGGCTCCCGCCGGAGCCCCGAACGTGGTGATCGTCCTCCTCGACGACGTGGGGTACGCCCAGTTCGGGGCGTACGGCTCGGACATCGCAACTCCGACGTTCGACCGCCTGGCGTCACAGGGGCGCCGCTACGCCAACTTCCACACGACCGCCCTCTGCTCGCCCACCAGGGCCTGTCTCCTCACAGGACGGAACCACCACTCGAACGGCATGGCCCGGGTCGTCGAGCTGGCGGCGGGTTTCCCGGGCTACAACGCCACCATCCCGAAGGAGAACGGATTCCTCTCGGAAATTCTGCGCGACGAGGGCTACGCCACCCTTGCCGTCGGCAAGTGGCACCTGACACCGGCAACGGAAATGTCGGCGGGAAGCCCACGCGACAAGTGGCCCCTCGGGCGGGGCTTCGACCGCTACTACGGGTTCATGGGCGGCGAGACCGACCAGTACCACCCCGAATTGGTGCAGGACAACCACCCCACCGAACCGCCGCGCACTCCCGAAGAGGGGTACCACCTCACCGAAGACCTGGCGGACCACGCCATCCGCTACGTGGCGGACCTGCGGGGAGCGTCATCCACGACACCGTTCCTCCTCTGGTTCGCCCCGGGCGCCTGCCACGCTCCGCACCAGGCTCCGGCGGCGTACATCGAGCGCTATCGCGGCGCCTTCGACAAGGGATGGGACCGCTGGAGAGAAGAGGTGTTCGCCCGGCAACTGGGGTCGGGCCTCCTCCCCCCGGGTACCGAGCTCTCCGAACGCCCGTCGTGGGTTCCGGCCTGGGACACGTTGAGCCGTGACGAGCAACGGCTCGCCGCCCGGCTCATGGAGGTCTTCGCCGGCTTCCTGACGCATACCGATGCGCAGGTCGCACGTGTCCTCGATTTCATTGAGCAGCTGGACGAGACCGACAACACCCTCGTCATTGTGATGAGTGACAACGGCGCATCTGCGGAAGGCGGTGCGAAGGGGTCGTTCAACGAGCAGTACTTCTTCAACTTCATTCCCGAGAGCCTCGAGGAGAACCTCGAACGGATCGACGACCTCGGCACGCCCCGGGCCAACAACCACTACCCGTGGGGATGGGCGTGGGCCGGCAACACCCCGTTGAAACGGTTCAAGCGCGATACCCACGAAGGTGGCGTCGCGGATCCACTTATTCTCCACTGGCCGACGCGCATAGGCACAGAGGGCGGCACGCGCCACCAGTACGTGCACGCGATCGACGTTCTGCCAACCCTCCTGGATCTCATCGGTGTCGCTCCGCCCGACTCCATAGCCGGCGTCAGGCAGTCACCGATTGAGGGCGTGAGCTTCGCGTCCACCCTGAACGATCCGCTGGCGCCGGGAGCGCACCTCACGCAGTACTACGAGATGCTCGGCTCACGCGCTCTCTATCACGACGGCTGGAAAGCGGTGGTCTTCCACACCCCGCCTTTCATTGCCTACGACGGCTCCGACACCACGAAACCGTTCGACGAGGACGTGTGGGAGCTCTACCACGTGGCCGAGGATTTCTCTGAGGTCACCGACCTGGCCGACTCGCATCCGGAGAAGTTGGCCGAGCTCAAGGATCTCTGGTGGAAAGAGGCGGAGCGGTTCCAGGTTCTCCCGCTCAACAACCAACCCGGGCTCTTCGGCGATCCTCGTTATCGCCGCGATCGCTACGAATTCCTCGGACAGGTCGGCCCCATGGCGGAAGCGCTCGCGCCGAACGTCAAGAACCGGTCGTTCATCATCGCCGCCGACCTCGTCCCCATTTCGGGTCGGGTCCCAACTGGCGTGATCGCCGCGCACGGCAGTCACGCCGGTGGCTACGCGCTGTTCGTCGACGAGGGCCGCCTGCACTTCACCTACAACTTCGTGGCCATGCAGATCACCACCGTCACCGCTGAGGTACTGCTGCCCTCCGAGCCGCTTACCGTGAGGGCGGTCTTCACGCGGACCGGCGCCGGGGGCGACCTCGAGCTGTTCTACGGGGACGTCCCGGTCGGTCACGGCCAGATCCCCAGGACCACTCCGTTGACCTACGGCACCCCCGGATTTGCCGTTGGCTTTCAGCCGGCCGGACCGATCAATCCTGCCCTGAGGGGACGGGCCGAGCTCCCGCCAACCATGCTGCGCCGCGTGGTCATCGAGACCTCCGGCCGGGATCCGATTCGCGACGCGCTCGTTGAGTCGCGAGTCGACCTCGCCACGCAATAGCCGCTCGGAACCACCTGACCGCTCGGCGGCGGGGGAGTTGATCGGGCGATGACAGAGCGATCGACTACCCCACTGCCGAGTCGGCTTCAACCGGCTCCGGCGTCATGGGGCGAGTGGCTGCCGCTGAATTCGGACCCGCCGAAATCCGGTTCTGCTCCCTCTTGGTTCTTCGCCACTCGACCCAGCGATCGAAGAGACGGCCTCCGACGACGAACGTGACGATCGCATAACTCCAGCCGACGATCTCGTCGAGTACGAAGTGCTCGCCGGTGTAGACGAGCGTGAAGGCCATGGCCAGCACATAGGCGACGAGGACGGCCCGCATGACGGGTCGAGCACGTTTCCAGAAGAAGAGCAGCAGCAGCATCGGATACGCCGCGTGCAAGGACGGCATGGCAGCGATGTTGTTGTCGAACTGGTCGTTGCCAGTGAAGAGCGCTCCAGCTCCGTGGATACCGACGTGATCCCAGACGACCGGAATGATCCGAGTGATCGGGGCGATGTGTCCCGTCTCGCTAGCGAGCCACGGGGGCAGCGCCGGGTACAACACGTACGTGATGTACCCGAGGAACGTCAGGCCGACGAACAGGGCGACAAACCGCTCGAAGCGAGCGTGGTCGCGCTTCCACAGAACGCCCGCGACGATGAAGCTGGTGAAGAAGTGGCTCATGTAGGTCAGCCACGCCAGGTAGTCCCACGGACGGAGGTCATTGGCGCGGAAGAGCCATCGCTGGAGCGTCACGGTCGGTGGTCGTCCACCCCCGATGAACGAGTCGAAGGCCACCTGAGGTCGGGAGAACGGGCCCCAGAGCACGTGGCTGGCGTACCCCCGCAGGAGCGCATAGAGGGCCAGTACGGCGTAGAGGGGCAACCAATCGCGGACAAGCCCGCGGCGCCACCGTCCGAGGTCGCTGAGGCTGGCAACGAACAACGCGGCCGTCAGCCACAGCAGTATCTCGTCTTCACTGTAGGGGAGGCCCAAGAAAAGCGTGTAGAGGACGAAGGCGATGGCGAACACTGTCCAACCGACCACCAGCCGTCGGCGGGGCGTTGACCAGAGAAGTCCCTTGAGGCGGTCGCTCACGAGTCCCCCGGTCGGGGTCGCGGCGGCCATGGAGTCCTCCGTTGCCAACGAGAGCGCAGGTACGCTGTCCGGCCCGGGATCCCGACCCAAGGGGTCCGCGCCTTCTCCGTTGACCATCGGCATCCCTCTCGAACCCTCGCATGCTGAGATGAAGCTGAGTGAAGCTACCAACTTTCCAATCGCGACGACCAGCCGATGACGACCGTCGCTGACCCGACCCCTCCCTTCGGATCACGCGAGGTCCGGTCAGCCGAGAGTTGGACGGCACCTCGAGTCCTCCAATGGCTCGTGCTCGGGCTCTGCTCCGCCCTGTTCCTCGGCTTCGGCTTGTCCGAGGCGTGGGCGGACTCTCCAACCTTTGACGAACCGGTCTACGTCGCCGCCGGCCTGCAGGCGGTGCTCCATCACGACCTGGTCATGAACGCCGAACACCCGCCCCTGCCAAAGGTCGTGGCCATCCTTCCCGTGTTGCTGGTGCGGCCTGTGGTTCCGGTCAACACGATGACGAACACCAACGACGAACGGGCCTACAGCGCCCAATTCGTCCGAGACCAAGTGGAGACAGGAAAGCTCCGCTCCGTCACCTTTGCCTCACGCCTGGCCGTCCTGCTCGAGGCGCTCGGGGTCGCTGCCTTCCTCTTCGCGCTCGGCCGGCGACTGTTCGGAGAGATGGCCGGCACCCTCGCCGCGTCGCTCTGGCTGCTGTCCCCCTTCGTCCTCGGGCTCAGCCACCTCGACGCCGTCGATCCGTCATTCACGCTGACCGTGGTCGGATGGTCCTGGGCTCTGCTTCGCTGGACGGACCGACCCACGACGCTCCGATCAGAAATTGTCGGCTTGCTGGGTGCGGCTGTCGTGCTCAGCGACGTGACCGGCCTACTCGTCGCTGCGCTCGGGCTTGTGGTCATGGTGATCTACGGCCGGTCGCGGCTTCCTCGGTGGGGACTCCGGCAGTGCATCGTCGCTGGTGCAACCTCCTGGGCCGCGGTGTGGTTGTTCTACATCGCTCTCGATCCCCGGGTCGCGCTCGACCCCACCATTGTGCTGCCATCCCCTTACTTCCAAGGGATTCGCTATCTCGCGAGCAACGACACGCAGCCTGCACCCGGTTACCTGCTGGGGGCGGCTTGGGTGGGCGGGCGGTGGTGGTACTGGCCGGGTGCCCTGGTCGTCAAGGCAGTGCCCACCACGCTGCTGCTGCTTGTCGTCGGGCCGATCGGGTGGCGGACCGTCGACCGCTCGACCCGTTGGCGTGCGTCGGCGGTGTTGGCTGCTCCGGCCTTCCTCCTGCTCGCGTTCAACCTGACCACGCCACGAGATATCGGATTGCGCTACCTCCTCCCCGTAATCGCGCTGTGGCTGGTGGCCGCCTCGTCTTTGGTCCGGTACGGGCCGAGGCTGGGCCCGGGGCTCGGGGCTCTGGCGATCGTGGTCGCGGGAATCTTCACCATTGGCTCTGTCCCGGACTCTCTCGCCTGGGCGGCGCCACCGTTCGCCCCGGCCTACCAGTCGGTGACCAACTCGGACGTGGACTGGGGTCAGGGTCTCTCTCTCCTGCAGAGTTGGAGCCGGGGAAAGCATCCCTGGGTGGCCTATTTCGGCCCCCGGGGAATCGGAGCAAGCCCGGTTCCCGGATCGCATCCCCTCCTCGGCACCACGCCCGGGCGCGTCAAAGGATGGGCGGCGGTATCGGCCACAGACCTGACCAGCGCCGAACGGCTCCCACTCGGTTGGCTTCGCGCATACTGCCCAGTCGGTGAACTCGGCGGGTCCATCCTTCTCTACCGTTTTCGCGTCCACCCGACGGGCTCGACCGGCCCGAACCACCCTGCAGCGAAATGCGCCACAGGGGCCCGGTGGTCGTCGCGAGTAGGCACCTCGTAGTCAGGCACCCCCCGGGGTACGCCGTACGGGACCCTTGGCGGAGGTCCACCTCGTTCTGGCTCCGGCCGGACACGGTCCCTCACTCAGCGAGGGCGACGAGCCTCGGGTCACCAGTCACTGTTGGTCCGGATCAACTCGAGACCAGCGGCCTTGGCCGAGGGCTTGCGTTCCACGCGTGTGGCGAGCAACGCCTCCGACAAAGGGACGTCGCCGGACCTCGCTGCCGCGGCAATGCGCGTGAGACCGATCACGTCTCTCTGCGCGTGGCTGCCGCCCACGACGTGGGCCTTGGGCTCAATTTCGGAGAGTCGATGCAGCGCGTGAACGGCGTCACCGGCCGCGAAGGCTGCGAAACCCTCGAAGAGTTGGAGGCCTGCTGCTTCGAAGGCTCGGCGATTGGTGCCACCTCCCGCGCTCCGGTTGGCCAGGATGAGTCGCTCGGACACCTCGGGAGCGCCGGCGAGTCCTGCGACCATCACCGCGTGCCAGTCGTTGAACACGGAGACCGGCTCGCCCACCAGCCCTTCGACGTCCTCCATCAGTGTTCTCGCACGATCGCCGACGTCGACCCCGAAGAGGTGCAGACGCCAGAGCAACGACGCCGCGTCGTCCACGTCGAGCCATTCGCTCGACCGCGTGCCACGGATCGGGCCGTCGTAAAGGGCAAGTGCCTCGTCGACTTCTCGCAGCTCAAGGTGGTAGAGCGCGCGGTGCCACCAGTTGTGCGTGGCGAAGTAGCTGGAGGACCAATTGCCGACGGAGTGATCCAAGAACGCGATCCCCAGGCGCTGGGCTCCCTCCATTTCGAAGATATGTGCCGTCGCGTGCACAGCCCACACGTCGCAGGGGTTCTCCTCGAGGGCCCTTCGGGCCTGCACCTCGGCTGCTTCGTACTGGCCGTTCTCTTCGAGTCCGAACGCGTACATCCCACTCACGTAGCCATAGCCGGGGTGATCCGATGGCCAAGCGCCGAAGGTGCGTTCGACCACGTCTCGCAGATCCTGCTGGGTTCCGATGAAGAAATAGAGGTCCTGGGCGACTTTGAGCGCCAGCAGGTCGCGGGACTCGTGGAGCAGCGCCCGCTCCAGGAAGCTGGCCGCTTGCTCCCATTCGCCGTTCACCCACGATTGCACGGCGAGCACGTGGAGCAACTCGCGCTCACCGGTGTCAAGGGCCCAGGGATCGAGGTCGCCCACGAGGGCCCTCGCCCTCTCGAGTCCCGGTGCCGAGCTCGCATACAGGGCGAGGTACGCCTGCATGACCCGGGCGAGCACCAGCTGTGGATCGAGTGCCGCCGCCTCGTCGGCGAGGGCACTCGGTTCCCCGCTGAGCGACACCAGCTGCTCGACCGCCTCGTCCAAGAGTAAAACGGCCTGCTGGCGTCCGGCGAAGACGGGGCAGCCCCAGCGGTCGGTGAATGCGTGCGCCATTGCGCCTCCTCCTGCAAAGCGTATCAATTCTATGGGAATAGTTTCTCTGCCCGAAATATCCTCGTCCGCGACGCCATCAGGCGGTGATCGTGCAGGGGATCACGAGGTAGGTTCCCCCGCGAGGACGTCACCCGGTGTGACTGCAGTTCGAGGATGGAACGACATGTATATCGGTCACAGCACAATGGTCGAGGACGGTGACAACCGCAATCTTCCTGCCGAAGCTACGCGAGGTACGACGAGGATCCCGGGCTTCGACGCCGCGGGTGTCGATGCCCCGCAGCCGTACCGGGTGCACCGACGCGTCTGGGCGTCGGGGCGCTCGGCCGGATCGTCGCCGGCGACAGGCCGATCTCCACGATCCCATTGAGATGAAACCCATGCGGAGCATTCCCATCGATTCCGAAGTCCTCGCCTTCGCCGGCGCGCTCGACTTGGCGAGCAACGATTCGGGGTTCATCCCCCGGCGGCTCCCGGCCTGGACCAAGCCCCAGATCACGGATGTGGCGATGGAGGCGGTGGTCCAGCTGCCGGCAGGCGTTCGCCTCGCCCTGACCACCTCGACGACCGCCATCGAGATCGACCTGCAGCTGACACTGATCCGTCAGGTGCCGAGGGAGCTCCGGCCGGCTGTCTTCGACCTGCTCGTTGACGGTGAAATGCTGGCCCAATCGGCCACCTCGAGCGGCAATGTCATCTCCCTCGGGCCTGCCCCCGGCGACGTGGCCTTCGATCCCGGGGGATCCACCACCATCTCGTTCACGGATCTGCCTCCGGGGACCAAAGCGGTGGAGGTCTGGTTGCCGGCACATGCGGCGGTCGAGTTCCGTGCACTGCGTATCGATCAGGGGGCGGTGATCGAACGCACAGGGACGGCGCTGCCACGGTGGATCCATTACGGCAGCTCCATCAGCCATTGCGTGGGTGCTGCATCCCCGGTCAAGACCTGGCCCGCCATGGTGGCGCGGTCGGTCGGCCTCGAGCACACCAACCTCGGGTTCGCCGGCCAGTGCATGCTCGACCCCTTCGTCGCCAGGACGATCCGGGAGTCGGACGCCGATGCCATCAGTCTGAAGGTCGCCGCCAACATCATCGGTGAGGACGCGATGCGCGAGCGACCTTTCGGCCCTGCCCTGCACGGCTTCCTCGACACCATCAGGGAAGGAAAGCCCGACACGCCCATCCTCGTGGTCTCCCCCATCTTCTCCCCGTTCAGCGAGGACCATCCGGGGCCGCTGTTTCCCAATTCCGACGGCCGCGTCGTGGGTGTCGAGGGGCCCGAGGCGATCCGACGCACCAGTCTCACGATGCGCAAGATGCGGGCGGCGATCAAGTCGGTTGTCGAGGTGCGACGCGGCCTCGGGGACGACTGTCTCCATTACGCGAGCGGGCTCGACCTGTTCGGCCCGGCCGATGCCGGCGACCTTCCGGACGACCTCCATCCGAACGACGCGGGAAACGAGCGGATCGCGGAGCGCTTTGCCGCCATCGCCTTCGGCGCCGGGGGTCCGTTGGCCCCTGCCGTCGGTTGACCCTTCCGGTGGGCGAGCTCCCTTCTTGCCATACTCGTGAGCATGCGCTGGCCTGAAGGGTTCCTCTGGGGCACGGGTGCCTCGTCCACGCAGTGCGAGGGTGCCGCCCCCGCGTCGGACTGGTGGGATTGGGAACGCTCCGGTCATGCTCCGCTCTCTGGAGACGGAAACGGGTTCGCGACCCGGTACGCCGAGGACTTCACCACGCTGGCCGCTCTTGGCCTGACCCATCACCGGCTGTCCGTCGAGTGGGCCCGTCTCGAGCCCGACCAGGGCGATCACGACGAGGGGGCCGTCCGTCACTATCGCGAGGTGCTCACCGCGGCGCACGATTCCGGCATCGTGCCCTGGGTGTCGCTCCACCACTTCACCTTGCCCCGGTGGTTCCTCGGCTCCGGCGGATTCCTTGTAAAGGAGAACCGGACCGAGGTGTGGCGGCGACACGTCGACTTCGTGGCCGAGACGTTCGGAGACCTCGTCGGCGGCTGGCAGCCGATCAACGAAACCAACTACTACGCCCGCGCCGCCTACGGCGGACGCGGCTGGCCCCCGGGGCACACCGACAACGAGGAGGTGGCCATCGTCAACGAGGCGATACACCTGGCCTTCGCCGAGGCCTCGGTCCGTCTGAAGCAGACCGGAGTTCCCGTCTCGTCCATTTTTGGCCTGTCCCCCATCGTTACCCACGACGACGATCGCGCCACCAGGGACCTGGCCCGATCGCTCGACGACTATTACTGGCAGCCGTGGATCGGTCTCTTCCGTGACGGGGTGCTCGCAGTCCCCCACCGCGATCCGATTGAGCGGCCCGATCTGGCCGGCTCGGTCGACATGGTCGGCTTCTCGTACTACGCCGCCATGGGCGTGCAGAGCGGCAACCTGGCCATCCATCCACCTGATGCACCCGTCTCCCCCCTCGGCTACGGGATCTGGGCCGACGGGGTCGGGCTGGTCCTCAATCGACTGCACGACGAGCTCCCCGGAGTGCCCCTCCTGGTGGCCGAATACGGAATCGGGACCGAGGACGACGGCGTCCGGGCTGAGTACCTCCGACGCGGCCTGGCCGTCATCCACGAAGCGATCGAGCGGGGCGTCGACGTTCGGGGCGTCTTCCACTGGACGGCCGTCGACAACTACGAATGGCTCCACGGCTACGACGTGTCCTTCGGCATCATGGACCGCGACCGCAACGTGCGACCGAGCGCCCGCGTCCTGCAGCAAGAAGCGCAGCCTTGAGCGACGACTGGCGGATCGGTCCCTTCATCGCCCACGACAGCGCAGTGGTCGCGCCACGGCCCGATGCCAGTTTCGGCTGTCCGGTGAGCCAAGAGCAGGTCCGCTGGGCAGCCAAGGATGTGTTCAATCCGGGTGGCGTCGTTCATGACGGGAAGATCCACCTCCTGCTCAGGGCCGAGGACTCCGTCGGTCGCTATGGCGGGACGTCTCGCATCGGACTGGCCACGAGCACCGATGGCATGAGCTTCGACCTCGAACCAGCACCGGTGATCTACCCAGCCGACGATGCCTGGCAGGCTTGGGAATGGCCCGGCGGATGCGAAGACCCGCGGGTGGTGGAGTCCCCCGACGGCGGCTTCGTGTGTCTGTACACGGCATTCGACGGCAAGGTCGGCACGCTCTTCGTCGCAACCTCGAACGATCTGAGGGCGTGGACCAAACACGGCCCCGCGTTTGCCGGTACTCCGTACGCCATGCGCTCCTCCAAGAGCGGCGCCGTCGTCACCGAGGTCGTCGACGGCCGTTTGATGGCCGCCCGGATGGACGGACGATTCTGGATGTACTGGGGCGAAGGAACATGCTTCGCCGCGACCTCTCACGATCTGGTCCATTGGTCCCCGGTCGAATTCGACGCCACCCGCGATCGCTATCTCACCTACGTCGCAGAGTCTGAGCGACCGCACTGGAACATCCATGTCGTGCTGGGGAGGGCGGTGCTCCGCCCCCTGCTCTTCCCTCGCCCGGGCCGTTTCGACTCGCTGTTGGTGGAGCCTGGTCCACCGGCGCTCCAGACCGAGTACGGGATCCTGCTGCTCTACAACGGTGCCAACCACGTTGAACGAGGCGACCCTTCTCTGCCCGCGTTCTCGTACCAGCCTGGGCAAGTCCTCTTCGACCCCTCTGATCCGTCCTCGTGTATCGCCCGCGACACCGAGCCCTTCCTCCGGGCCGACCAGGTTGGCGCGGGCGACGGCCAGGTGGGCAACGTCTGCTTCGCCCAGGCACTCGTGCTCTTCAACGGCGCATGGCGGCTGTACTTCGGTATGGCCGACTCGCGGATCGGCTACGCCGTTGCCGCCTGGTCAGCCGGCTGAAAGGCCAACTTGTGGTCGGGCCGGGGTCACCACCACCGTCCGCCGTGGCGGCGCCCAGGACTGGAACAAGAGTCGCTGACGTGCGTTGCGACACTCTCGTTGCTCCATCAACATCCCCCGCACCGCCAGCCTACGATTCGCTCGTCACAATCACGCGATCGGCGTAGAAGGCAACGTGGTCGCGTATGGCTGCGACTGCACCGTATGGATCGGGGTAGTACCAGACCGCGCCGGCCAAGACGTCGCCGTCACCGGGGAGGACGTCGTAGTAGGAGGCCTCTCCCTTGTATGGGCAATAGGTGTGCTCGTCGCTGGCTCTCAGCAGTTGCTGGTTCACGTCGCCAAGGGGGATGTAGAGCACGGGCGGATAGTTGGACTCGCGCAGCTCGAGCGCTCGATCGGTCTCGGCGATGAGCGCTGTTCCGCTGCGGACGCTGACGTGGCCCGCGTTGAGCTGAATCGTGATCGGATGGTCGGGGCCGGGTTCGAGTCGGGGGCGGGTGTCCGTCATTGTGGTCTCCTTCGTTGCTGAGGGCGAACTGCCTGGCTCAGGCTTGCCGTGAAGGCCGGGAGCGATACGGCTCAATCGGCGAGACCCCAGGGGCCGGTCCCGGAGACCTGCCGAGGCGAGATGCGAGTCACGAATCCTTCCGGCCAATTGTCACCGGGCGGCGGGAACTCGCCGTGAGTGATGCGGCGGAGCACGGGTACCGCCCCACCCTCCTCGACGCGGGCGATCCCTTTGATCACCACGTAAGGGCTGAATCCCTCGAATGGTACGTCGGATTCGACGGACAGTGTCACCCGTGGGTCGCGCCGGATGTTGTGCAGCTTCACGTGGTCGGCAAGGTGGCCGGCGACGATGTCGTCCCCGTCCCATCCGACGTAGACACAGGTCACCTGCGGGGTGCCGTCCGGGTTGATGGTGGCCAGATGGACGAGCCGCCCCGAGGCCACGGCCGCCCGGGTGGTCTCGTCGAGTCGGATGGGGTCGTCAGCCATGGTGTCCTCCATTCGTCACGCCAGCGGAGGTTACCGGGCCGGGCCCACTCGCCAACGCGTCGGCTCCAAGATTTCCCGCCTCAACCGAACTCGGGAGAATCTGGGGACACGTGGAGGGTGAATCCGAACGTCCTGCTAGAACGAATTCGCATTCGGCAGGCCGATCACCATCTGGCAAAACTCGACCCGACTCATCCAGGAGGACGCATGAAGACCTGGTTCATCACCGGAACCTCTCGCGGCTTCGGCCGCGAGTGGACGATCGCCGCACTCGATCGCGGCGATCGCGTCGTCGCCACTGCCCGCAATACGGACTCGCTCAGGGACT
>Ga0302325_10018236_pt1 | contig 14799 bp, 16 predicted proteins | sample Palsa_T0_2_FD_201948 | JGI IMG/M metagenome (GOLD analysis project Ga0302325, IMG submission 201948) | Peat permafrost microbial communities from Stordalen Mire near Abisko, Sweden - Palsa_T0_2 | ecosystem: Environmental > Terrestrial > Soil > Palsa > Peat permafrost | place: Sweden: Abisko... | reverse complement strand
CGCGCTGACCGGGAACCCGACCACGCCGTGGGTCTGGCCGGCCCGGCCGCCGCACGACCTCGGCGGTGCGCTCTGCGCCGCGCTCGTGTTCGCCGCCGGAACAGCCGCCGTCACCCTCTTTGGCGCCCGCGACTCCGGCCGCCGCTCCACCTCCGAATGAGCCCGAGGATGACGGGCGCGCGGCCTGTCCAGGTCATCGCAGTCGACGGCGGCATGACCGCCACGTTCCGAGCAGCAGGTTCCGATCGCCTCGCCGAGGCGCAGATCGCGGGCAGCATCGCCTGGCCCGAAGTTCCCCCGGCCGCTTGAGCCGCCGTTGCGAACCATGTCCGCCAGGTCATCACCGTCACGCCAGCGGCGCGCAGCAGGTCCGCACTGCCGACCTGCCGTGATGATGTCCTCTCCGTCAGCTAATTGATATACAATCGAGTCGGATAGAGACACCATTATCTGGGAGGATCTGATGTCGAGGACGATGGTGGACCTTGATGATGAAGCCTTGTTGCTGGCAAGCGAGGAACTGGGCACCAAGAGCAAGGTGGCGACCGTGAACGCCGCACTGCGCCGGGTGGCGAACCAGCGGGCGGCGGCGCACATGCTTGAGCTCCTCGACGAGACCGGCGCCGACCTTTCCGATGAGGCCCTGCGCGGCGCGTGGCGGGACGGCGGGCACGGGTGAGCGTGCTGCTCGCGGACAAGTCCGCGCTGGAGTGGGCCAGGCGAGACAAACGCGCGCGGGCCGCGTTCTTGAGCCTGCGCACCGCACACGTCATCGCCGCGTGCCACATGACAGCGCTGGAGATCTCCTACTCCGCGCGGAACCAGGCAGATCTGGAAGCGCTGCTCGCCGGTCAGCGGGCACTGGAATGGCTGCCGGTCAACGAGGCGGTGATGGACCGGGCACTGGAGGTCCAGCGGCTGCTCGCCGCGCACAGCGGCAACGGCCACCGCCGCCCGATCCCGGACCTGATCATCGCCGCGACCGCCGAACTGCATGGAGCCGAGGTGCTGCACGTCGACAGCGACTATGACATGATCGCCCGGGTCACCGACCAGCCGATGCGGCGCCTGTTCGATCCCAGCCCCACCTGACCACGCGCGCGAGCCGCACCAAGGCTTAGCTCAGCCTGGTGGCTGACCTGGGATTCAGCCCGCAGGCGTTCAGGGGACCGACCACAGCGGAGGTGTCCGTTCTGATCCTTCTTTACTCCCTGGCGGTGAGCCGGCCGCGGCGGCCTCCGCGCCGGGCCTGGCCATCCGCGTGCCGGGCGGCCAACTTCCACGACCCAGCACAATCGAACAATTCAGGTTGATCGATCAAATCAATTTGATGTACCGTGACCGGGTGATCGCACCGCAGGACGGAGCCCCGCCGGCGTTCTTGCGACTGGCCGGCCATCCGCTGCGCTGGCGGCTGCTGAGCGAACTGTCGCGCAGCGACCGTCTGGTCCGCGAGCTGAAGGTCCTGACCGGCGAGCGGCAGAGCCTGGTCTCCTACCACCTCGGCCAGCTCCGGGTCGGCGGGCTGGTGTCGATGCGGCGCAGCGCCGCTGACCGCCGCGATGCTTATTACCGGATCGACCTGGCGCGGTGCGGTGAACTCCTGGCGGCCACCGGATCGGCGCTACACCCTGGCCTGCGGCTCGTCCCGCTCCCGGCCGGGAAACCCCAGGCGCGCGCCAGGTTGTTGTTCCTGTGCACCGGGAACAGCGCCCGTTCGCAGATGGCCGAGGCTTTCGCAAAACATCTGGCCGGGGACACGATCACGGCGGCCAGCGCGGGCAGCCATCCGAAGAGCCTGCACCCCAACGCCGTCCGGGCGATGCTGGAGTACGGCATCGACATCACCGGCCGTCAGGCCAAGCACGTGAGCACGTTCGCCGGGCAGCGGTTCGACTACGTGGTCAGCCTGTGCGACCGGGTCCGCGAGGTATGCCCGGAATTCCCTGGTCACCCCGGGATGATCCACTGGAGCATCGCCGACCCCGCGGGCGAGGGAGGCAGCGACGCCAAGACCTACCCGGCATTCCGCGCCGTCGCCGCTGACCTGCACACCCGGACCGAATTCTTCCTGGGGCGTCTGGGCCATGCCGGCGGGTGACGCATCAGGGCGGGAACCAGCCCCGGCGGATGAACCGCGGGCGGGGTACCAGGCGAGCCTGGCCACGGTGCTGCGGGAATGGGGCCGGATCGGCTGCGTCGGGTTCGGCGGCCCCCCGGCGCACATCGCGCTGCTGCGCAAGCTGTGCGTGGACCGGGAGCACTGGCTCAGCGCCACGGAGTTCGAGGACGCGGTCAGCGCCTGCAACCTGCTGCCAGGACCCGCCTCCACCCAGCTCGCGATCTTCTGCGCGTGGCGGGTCCGCGGCCGTCTGGGGGCCCTAGCCGGAGGCGCCGCGTTCATCGTGCCCGGCCTCATCTTGATCCTCACGCTCTCCGTCCTGTTCCTGGCCGGCGCTCCGCCCCTGTGGGTGAAGGGAATCGGCGCCGGGGCGGGCGCCGCGGTCGCCGCCGTTGCGGTCCAGGCCGGCTGGAACCTGCTCCTGCCCAGCTGGACCCGGGCGAAGCAGGCCGGATCGCCGCGCCGGGTCCGCTGGGCGCTCTACCTCCTGGCCGGCGGAGCTGCCGCTGCCGCCATCGGCCCGTGGCTCGTCCTGGTCCTGCTCGGCTGCGGACTCACCGAACTGGCCATCCGGCACTCGCACCGCGCGGGTTCCCGCGGCGAGCCCGGTACCCGCACCGCCCCGCGGATTACGCCGCTCCCGCTGGTCATGCTGCCAGGGGCAGCCGTGCGCGCCGCCGGGACGGCGATCGCCGCGGGCGGCCTGGCGGCCCTGGCCTGGACGGCGCTGAAGGTCGGAGCGCTGTCGTTCGGCGGTGGCTTCGTCATCATCCCGCTGATGCGGGCCGATGCGGTGGGGCACCACTGGATGACCAGCAGCCAGTTCCTGAACGCGGTCGCGCTGGGCCAGATCACCCCCGGCCCGGTCGTCCAGACCGTCGCCGCCGTCGGCTACGCGGCCGCAGGCCTGGGCGGTGGCCTGCTGGCGGCCTTGATCGCGTTCTCGCCCTCGTTCGTGTTCGTGCTCGGCGGTGCCAGGTATTTCAGTTCGCTGCGCGGCAACAGCCACGCTCAGGCGTTCCTGGACGGCTCCGGTCCCGCGGCTATCGGCGCGATCCTCGGCTCGGCCATCCCGCTGACCGCCACCTTGACCCAGCCATGGCAGTACGCGGTCCTGGCCGCCGCGATACTGCTCCTGCTCGCGCTGCGCCGCGGTGTCGTGCTTACCCTGCTCGCCGCCGGCGCGACCGGGCTGATCATCTCCCTGGCCGGCGGCCCGCTCCCACATTGAGCCGACTCTTCTTTTCGCGGTGGTTCGGCTGCCCGGCGGCCTTAACCGGGGCGATGTGCAGCAGGCAGTTGTAGGTAACCAGGGCGATGGCCAGGTGCATCAGCATGAGCACCGCGACCGCGCGGCCCGGCTGGCCCCGGTCCAGGATGTACAGGTCCGGGAGCCAAAGCACGAGCGTGACCAGAATCGCCAGCCGGAAGAACAACCAGCGCGGCGCGGAGCTTATCCGGGTTACGATCGGCCAGGCCAGGCAGGCGATCACCACGCCGATGATCGTCAGCTTGGCATAGTCGTGAAACTGGAAGTGCACGTAACCCTTGGTGGAGGGGAAGACCGCCGTGCCCGCCGCGACCAGGAGCGCGTCGGCCGCCAGCGACCCGGCCACCGAGATGACCAGCGCGACCAGCACGCGTAGCGCCGAAGGCGACCGAACAGAGGGGGCAAAGTCCACCCGGACGAGCTTCAGCACACGGTCCAGCCCAGGCACGGTCCCCTCCATCGTCGAATGGCGATACGCCAAGATAGTCCGGGCCCGCCCGCCGACGGGAGAGCCGGAGGAACGAAAATCCGGTGTTCTCGTCTCATCCTCAGGTCGGACGTCAAACCAGCCATGCGTCATCTACCTGCAGTAATGCGACCTTAATGGCCGACGTAGCCGGTCCGGCAGTTGACCCGGGGACTGAGCAATCGTCACGAGTTGGAAATAACCAGTGTTAGTGATCTAAGCTAACAGTGGTTGCAATCGAGAGGAGTCGGCCGTGCGAGCCGAACGAGACCGCCGGTCACTGGCCCTCGGCTTCCTCGGCATACACGCGGGCCGCGTAGGCCTCGAGCGATTGCTCGCACCCGTCGAGCGCCTGCTCCACCGCGGCCCGGCCGTCCGCGTCGAACACGTCGCGCTCGCGGACCTTGGCGAACCAGTTGCGCAGCTTGACCAGGTCGACCTCGTTCTCCTCGAGCTCGGCGTAGGTGAAGTGGCTGCCTGCGTATTCCTTCTTCACCTGCTGCAGGAAGTCCTCGCAGCGGTCGACGATCTCCTCGTACTCGTCGTTCCTGGCCGCCTGGAACGCGGCGCGCACGTCGGACTCGCCGGCCAGCACGTCGCACGACAGCAGGATCGCCGTCCCCGACATCTCGATGATCTCCCGCCGCAGCTTGCGCAGGGCCCGCTCGGTGGCCGCGCTGGCGGGCAGCGCCGCCGCCGAGTTCTGCAGGTAGATGGCGCCCAGGCTCTTGATGCGCCGCCAGACGGTGGAGCGCAGCCTGGTCGGCTCGGGTGGCACCCGGTAGATCAGGACCAGCCAGCCCGGGCTGTCGGCTTGCTCGGCAGCTTTGTCGGCAGTCTCGTCGGTCACCAGAACATTGTCCCTGACCCGACCCAGACCCGCTGCTGAAGGAGGCTCGGTGAACGCGCTTCCGCTTGTGCTGACCGTCTTCGTCGCCTGCGCGGTGGAGGCCATCGAGGCGCTCACCATCGTGCTCGCGGCGGGCCTGACTCGGCAGTGGCGGTCCACCTTCCAGGGCATGGCGGCGGCGCTGATCGTGCTGGCCGCCATCGTCGGAGTGCTCGGACCGACGATCACGCTGCTTCCGCTGACCGCGCTCCGGCTCGTGGTCGGGGCCCTGCTGGCCATCTTCGGGCTGCAGTGGCTGCGCAAGGCCATCCTGCGGGCCGCCGGGTACAAGGGCCTGCACGACGAGGCCAGCGCCTACCTGCGCGAGGTGGCCGCGGCCAAGGCCGCGCCGGCCGCCTCGCGGCGCGGCATCAGCGACTGGTACGCGTTCACCCTGGCGTTCAAGGGGGTGCTGCTGGAGGGCTTGGAGGTGGTGTTCATCGTCATCACGTTCGGGGACAACCAGCGCGACCTCGGCGCGGCCGCGGTGGGCGCGGCGATCGCCGTGGTCGTGGTGGCCGCGACCGGGATCGCGGTCCGCGCGCCGCTGGCCAAGGTGCCGGAGAACGCGATGAAGTTCGCCGTCGGGATCATGCTGACGTCGTTCGGGACGTTCTGGGGCGCCGAGGGCGCCGGGGTGAAGTGGCCGGGCCACGACGCGGCGCTGCTCGTCCTGGTCCCGGTGGTGGCCGTGGTCTCGCTCGGCTATGCGGCCCGGCTGCGGCGCGCCCGCCGGTCCGGGGGAGCGGCAGGCTCCCGCGCGCAAGCGTCGGTTTCTGATGGGGTGACCGGGTGATGATGCGGGCGCTGAAGTCGTTCGGGGCGTTTTGGTATGACTTCGTCATCGGCGACGACTGGCAGGTCGCCGCGCTGGTGGTGGCCGCGCTGGCCGTCACCGCGCTGCTCGTCCACCTGGCCGGAGTGAACGCCTGGTGGCTGCTCCCGGCGTGTGCCTTCGCCGCGCTGGCCTGGTCGCTGCGCCGCGCCACCGCGGGCAAGCCCTAGCGCGCGGGTCAAATAGCGCGGTCAGGCGGCGTGAGCATCTCCCTGCGGGGTTCTGCCGTCCCGGTCGGAGGCTGGATGTCGTGGCGGGTAACGGCGAGATAGCCGACCGCCGCGGCGACGAGGATCGTCGTGATCACCGCGACCCGGCCGTCGCCGAACCCCACGCCGCTGATCGAGTGCGGCTTGCTGAAGTAGTCGGCGAACGAGGCACCGAGCGGCCGCGTCACCACGTAGGCGAACCAGAACGCGACCACCGGGTTGAGCCCGAACCGGGACCAGGCCACCGCGGGGATCAAGATGATCAGGCCGAACATGATCCCGGACGCGAGATAGCCCAGGCCCAGAGCGGTGGCGGTGAAGTCCCCGAGCGCGGTGCCCAGCGCGAAGGTGGTGAACACCACCGCCCAGTAATAGGCCTCGCGCCGCCGGGTGACGATGCTGTGGATCGACAGGGTTCCCTCGTTGCGATGCCAGCGCCAGAAGATCAGGACCAGCACCACGGCCCAGCCCGCCGTGGTCCCGGCGTAGGGGATGCCCACGACCAGATGCAGGGTGTCCGACACCCCGGTGCCGAAGATCGCGATGGCGTAGGCGAGAAACCAGTAGGCGGCCGCCACGTAACGGCGGGTCCGGAACTGCCAGACCAGGGCGATGACCAGCACGCCGGTCTCGATCGCGGCGCCGGTCACCCGGCTGCCCAGGGCCAGGTAGTCAGAAACGGCTTCCCCGCCGGCCGTGGTCAAGATCTTGACCACCCAGAAGAACAGGGTGATCTCGGGGACCTTGACCGCGGCCGGCTCCCCGAAGAAACCCCTGAACGGGTCCCCGGAGGCCCGCGCCATGCCCGGCGGGCGCGCCGACCCCGACGGCGGTTGAGCGCGCAAGGTCCCTCCCTCGGCAGTGGCGAGAGGACAAGGTATCCCGCGGCCGCCCGCCCGCGGGACAGCCCGAAGGACGAAATCCCTCTGTCGGCTCTCATCCTCAGGTAGGACGGCGGTTTGTGAAACATACCGCTACCAGCGACGATACCCAGCGGCCCGGCGGCTGCCCAGCACCGGGCCGGTACGCTACCCGGTACGTCACCGCTAAGGATGCAAATGGGCACTGCGACTGAGTTTCCCTCACGGCTCTCTGCGACTGCGCCGCCTTCAGGCACTGTTCCGGCTTCAGGGAACGCGCCTGAGGAGCAGGCCGCGTTCCAGCCGCCGGATGAGATCACTCGCGGGCTGTTTTCCAGCGGCCGCCGCTTCGTCCGCACCCACCCGCTGGCGAGCGACGCGCTGCTGGCCTCGGTCTTGCTGACCCTGTCCTCGGTGTGGCTGGCCGGGGTGCCCTTGGCCGGCGTCCACCCGGCCATCGTGCAGACCGCGCTGATCGCGGCGGTGGCGGGCCGCCGCCTGTGGCCCTCCGCGGTCTTCCTGTTCACCAGCGCCCTCGCGTTCGCCCAGTGGCTGCTCGGCTTCCCGCTGATGGGTGACGTGGCGCTACTCGTGGCGCTGTACACGGTGGCAGCGCACCAGTCGCGGATCCGGGCGCTGCTGGCCGCGGGGGTGCTCGAAGCGGGTGCCGTCATGGCGGCGGTCAAGTGGGAGCCGGCCGGGACGCCCGCACGTTCGCTGCTGTTCCTGTCTGCGACCGTGGTGGCCGCGTTGTTCGCCGGGCTGGCCGTGGCCTCGGGGAGCAGGTACCTGACCTGGCTGGACGAGCGTGCCCGCAGGCTCGAGGTGGAGCGGGACCAGCAAGCGGTGATCGCGGCCGCCGCCGAGCGGACCCGGATCGCCAGGGAACTCCATGACATCGTGTCGCACAGCCTGTCGGTCGTGATCACCCTGGCCGATGCCGCGGCGGTGGTCAGCCGGATCGACGCTGGCCGGGCGGGCGAGGCGATGACTGAGGTCTCCGAGGTGGGGCGCCGTGCCCTGACCGACATGCGGGCCATGCTCGGCGTGCTGCGGACGGACGAATCGCCGGCCGCGCTAATGCCCCAGCCCGGCGCGGCCGATCTCGGCGCGCTGGTCGATGGGGTCCGGGCCGCCGGGTTGGCCGTGCACCTCGACGTGGTGGGCAGCCCTTTCCCGCTCGGCGCGGCCGCCGAGCTGACCGCGTACCGCATTGTCCAGGAAGCGCTGACCAACACCCTCCGCCACGCCGGGGCCCGGCACGCGCGGGTCACGATCGGCTACGACGAGCCCCAGGTCACGCTGACGGTGGCCGACGACGGTACGCCGCCCTCGCCTGGGCCTGGGCTTGGGCTTGGGCCCGGGCACGGGCTTGGGCCTGGGCACGGCCACGGCCACGGCATCGACGGCATGCGCGAGCGGGCGGCCCTGCACGGCGGAACCCTGCGGGCCGGCCCGGCCGACGGCGGTGGCTGGCTGGTCGAGGCGACGTTCAGGCCGGTGCCCGGATGACCATCTCCGTACTGCTGGCCGATGACCAGTCCCTGCTGCGCCGCGGCTTCCGCATGATCCTCGAGGCCGAAGGCGACCTGAGCGTGGCCGCCGAGGCGGCCACCGGCGAGGAAGCGGTCGAGGCGGCCCGCCGGCACACGCCCGACGTCGTGCTGATGGATATCCGGATGCCGGGCACCGACGGGATCGAGGCCACCCGGCGGATCGTCGCGGCCGGCTCGCGAGCGCGCGTCCTGGTCCTGACGACCTTCGACCTGGACGAGTACGCCTTCGGCGCGCTGCGCGCCGGAGCCAGCGGCTTCCTGCTCAAGGACGTGCGCCCGGCCGAACTGGTCGCGGCGATCAGGACGGTGGCCGCCGGCGACGCGGTCATCGCACCCCGGGTGACCCGCCGCCTGCTCGAGGAGTACGCGCGGTCGCTTCCGCTCACCGCAGCTCAACGCGCCCAGCGCCACCCCCAGCTGGACAGCCTGACCGAACGTGAGCGCGAGGTCCTCATCGCCGTGGCCCGCGGCCTGTCCAACGCCGAAATCGCAGCTTCCCTTTACGTATCCGAGGCGACAGTGAAGTCCCACGTCGGCCGGATCCTGGCCAAGCTCGGCCTGCGCGACCGGGTCCAGGTCGTAGTGCTCGCCTACGAGGCGGGCCTCATCCAGCCCGGAGTGCACTAGCCGCCGGGACTGCGGGTAGACCTAGGTACACCCGCTGAACCGGGTGGCTAGCGTCACTGCCGGCCCGGCCGCTGTCCAGGCAGACCGGAGGAGTCCGCCGGGCGAGGCACGATCGTGGGAACACTCAGGAACGGCGGCCGGGCCGCTGCCCGAGGGCTAGCGCTCGGCCTGCTGAACCCCGCTGGAATCGCCCTGATCCTCCTGCTGTTCGTGGTCGCGAAGAGTTCGGCCGGCGGGCCGTATCTCGACCAGAACCTGCTGGTGACCCTGCTGATCGTGGTGCCGCTGACCTGCGTCGTCGTGCTGGCCGCGACGCTGATCCCCGGCCTACCCGGGAAACAGCACGGCGTCGATCCTGGTCTTCGGCGCCGCGGAGATCCGCAGGATCGAGCGGGACCTGCACGACGGCGCCCAGGCCAGGCTGGTCGCGAGTGCTCGCCGTCCTCGCCTACCTGGCACCGGTCAGCGGGCGAACTCGCGGTTGAACAGTCGTCTCGACCAGAGGTAGCCGCTCAGGGCGATGACGGCGCACCAGACGAGCGCGATCCACGCGTTGTTCCCGATCGGCTTGTCCGTCAGCAGACTGCGCAGGGTCTCGATGACCGGCGTGAACGGCTGATACTCGGCAAACCAGCGCAGCCCGGCCGGCATGGAACCGGTAGGGACAAACCCACTACTAAGGAACGGCAGTAGTACCAGCGCCATGGGCAGGTTACTCGCGGTCTCGACGCTGTGGCTCACCTGGCCGAGTGCGACGCAGAGCCAGACCAGCGCGAACGTCACCAGCACCAGGAAACCGGCCGCGGACAGCCACCCGCCCAGTCCGGCGGTGGGCCGGAAGCCGACGAGCAGCGCCACGCCGATCACTATCGCCAGGCTGAACACCGCCTGGATCACGCTGCCCAGGACGTGCCCGGTCAGCACGCAGACCCGGGCGATGTGCATGGTGCGGAACCGGGCGATGATGCCTTCGGTCATGTCCATGGCGACCGAGATCGCGGTCCCCTGGACGGTAGCCGTCACCGTCATCAAGATGATCGCGGGCGCCACGTAGTTGGCGTACGCCGCGCGCCCGGCGGCCGCGCCCGTGTGCGCCGACCCGCCGAGCCCGGTGCCCAGCGTGCCACCGAACACGTAGACGAACAGCAGCAGGAAGACGACCGGCATCCCGACGAGCATCAGGGTCATCGACGGGTACCGCAGCATCCGCTTGAGGTTGCGGCGCAGCATCGTCGCCGAGTCGCGTAGCGGGTAGAACCGGAGGTCCGCCGGAGCCGTCGGATCCGGGCCGGACAGGACGTGGGTGCTCATCGAGTGGTCACCTGCTCGTTGCCGGAGTTGCTGGAGTTGCCGGTGAGGGCGAGAAAGACGTCATCGAGATCGGGGGTATGCACGGACAGCTCGTCGACCTCGATGGCCCGGTCGTCCAGCCGGCCGATCAGGATTTTCAGCGCGCGCAGGCTGCCGTCGCTGGGTACCCGCAGGGTGAGCGCGGCGTCGTCGCGCTCACCCTGCCCCAGGGCGTCCATGGCCATCTCGAGGCCGCGGGCGTCGGCAAACCGCAGCCGAACGTGTCCGCCGGGGATTCGGCGCTTCAGTTCGTCCGCGGTTCCCTCGGCGACCAGCCGGCCGTGGTGCAGGACTGCGATCCGGTCGGCCAGCTCGTCGGCTTCCTCCAGGTACTGCGTGGTCAGGAAGATGGTGACGCCGCTGGCCACCAGGTCCCGGACGCATCGCCACGTGTTCCGGCGGCTGCGCGGGTCAAGTCCGGCGGTGGGCTCGTCGAGGAAGACCACCCGCGGGCGGCCGACCAGGGTCATCGCCAGGTCGAGCCGCCGCCGCATGCCGCCGGAGTAGGTCGAGGCCGGCTTACGGCCCGCCTCGGTCAGGTCGAACTGTTCGAGCAGCTGAGCGGCGCGCCGCCGGCCTTCGCCCCGGGCGAGGTGGTGCAGATCCGCCATCAGCAGCAGGTTCTCCGACCCGCTGAGCAGGTTGTCCACCGCGGAGAACTGACCGGTGACGCCGATCGCGGCGCGCACCGCGTCGGGTTCGCGGGCCAGGTCGTGCCCGGCGACCTGGACGTCACCGGCGTCGGCGCTGATCAGGGTGGACAGGATCTTGACCGTGGTGGTCTTCCCGGCGCCGTTGGCGCCGAGCAGGGCGAAGACCGTTCCCGGTGGCACGACCAGATCGAGACCGTCGAGCACGACCTGGTCACCGAACGACTTGCGTAGCCCGGTCGCCGCGATCGCCGGCCGGGAGGGCGTGCTGGTCATGGTTTCGCTTTCTCCAGGGCCAGCAGCGGATCAGGAACGACGGATCGTGATGTCGCCGTAGGAGGTGCGCGCCCGCACCTCGACGGTCTCGTCAGACTCCGCCGGCCGGGCGGCCTCGTCGAGCAGGTTGCGCACCTGCCCGAACCCGGTGTTCACCTCGAGCCAGGCGGCGGTGCCCTCGGCGATGCCGACCTCCAGATCACCCATCGCGGTCTCGAGCACGACCGAACCGTGGACCACCTGGCCGAGGCGGATGCTGCCGTTGGCCGTCTTCGCCTCCACGCCGGCGCCGGCCTGCTCGACGGAGATGTCGCCGTTGGCCGTGCGTACCCGCACGTCGCCGGTGACCGCGTCGATCGTGATGTCGCCGTTGGAGTCCTTGACCACCGCGGAGCCCTCGACCTCGCCGATCTGGACCTTGCCGGAGCCGGTGGAGATCTCGGCGTGGCCCGCGATGCCGTCGGCGCTGACGTGACCGGTCGACGTGTGCAGGTGCAGCGGGCCGGTTCGTTCGAGCCGGACGTTCCCGACGGAGGTCTTGAACCTGCACTCCCCGAGCCTGCCTGCCCCGCGGAAGTCCCCCGCCTGCAGCTCCGCGGACACCGCCGAACCGCTAGGCAGTTCGATCGCCACGTCGACCGACCTGGTCTTCCGGGAGAAGTCGAAAGCGCGTGCCTTCGGCCCGGTGACCTGGAGCGTGCCGTTGGCGTAGTCGACGCGGACCTGTTGCGCGGCCTTCACGTCGGACTCGTCGGCTTCATCGCTCGGCCGGACCTCGACGACGGTGTCGGTGCGTTCGCTCGCGGTGATCCGCACCTCGCCGACGCCGAGTTCGAGCGTGACGGAGATCGGTTCTGGCGTCTCGTATTTTGACATGGTTGTCCCTCCATCATGGGTAGGTGAGCCGTCCCCGCAGGTCGGGGGGACGTGGTGTGATGAAAGCGGTGCGGCTAGCGCACCCAGCCGGTGAGTCCCTGCTTGGCCCGTTTGCTGCGAGGTTCGGGGCGCTGATCAAGATCGGACCGCTGCAGGGCAGCGGCGGCCGCCCGGACCAGCCAGGCGTTGACCGAGCGCCCCTGGATGGCTGCGCTTTCCTCGATCGCGGCCTTGAGCTGCTCGGGCAGGCGTACGTTGATCCGCGCGGCGGGGCCGTCCTCGGCGACCAGCAGGCCGCTGTCCGGCGTGCCGTCTACCGTCGCCGCGGCGTCCTGCGCCGTGCGCCCGACCGACTCGGCGGGTGCCGCGGTCACGACGAAGCCCGGATCGCGTCCGCGCAGCCGCAGCTCCACCGAACCCGGAGCCAGGTCCCGGGTGATCTCGTCGGCGGCGGCCGACAGCGCGTCAAGCAGCGTCATCCGGATCGCCGACTCGAGCGACCCGCTGAGCCGCTCGACCAGCGCACGCGCCTCGTCGCCGCCGGCTTCGGCTAGCGTGGCGAACTCGCGTCCGAGGTTACTCACATACGGCGTCAAGTTCATGGCACCATTCTGGCACACGTATGGCACCAGAGCAAACAAATATGGCACCAAACGACGTCGGTAGTGGCACCATATGGCACTCTCGTAGGAAAAGAGCTGGTCAGGGCGGCATGAGCGCGCCGAGCACGGCGGCGATCTGCTGCTCGAGCTGGCGGGGCGAGGTCGGTCCGGTGGGGTCATACCAGCGGTACAAGGATGTCAGCATGGACAGGACCAGGTTGGCCGCGATCCAGGTGTCGACGCCTTGCGCCGCGGCACCCGCGGCGACGCAGTCGTCGAGCAGGGCCTGGAAGTCGACGGCGACGGCGTGGGAGAACGAACGGAATCGGGCCCGCGCCTCGTCGGACAGTTCCGTCTCCTCGCTGAACAGGATCCCGTAGAACGTGTGCATCGAGGTAGCGGTCTTGACGTGGATCGCGATCAGCCGGCGCAGCTTGCCGGCCGGCGGCTCGTCGGTGCCGAGCACCTTGTGCAGCTGTGAGGTAATCGAGTCGAGCAGGGCGTCGACCATGCTGTCGAGCAGCGCCCGCTTGCTTTGGGTGTACTTATATACCGTCGGCCGGGAGACGCCGGCGGCGTCGGCGATGTCGTCGATCGTGGCGTTACGGTAGCCCTTGGACTTGAAGACCGTGGCCGCGGCGTTGATCAGTGCCGCGCTGTCCGTCGCCGGGCTGCGTGCCACAGGTGTCCACCCTTTCTGTCCATGGCCCTCGGTCACCGATGTTCGTTCTCGATCAGTATCGCGTGCCCGGCGCCCGGCTAACGGCGCCCGGCGCTAGTTGACGGCGCGGCTACGACCCTGCCAGAACGGCGCCCGCAGGGCCTTCTTGTCGATCTTGCCGAGGCTGGTCACGGGCAACGCCGTCACCGCGTGGACCTCCTTGGGCACGTGGTGCGCCCCCTTCCTGGCCCGCACGGCCGATCTGAGCCGCTCGATGTCGAGGTGTCCGCCGGGGCGGGCCACCACGAAGGCCGTGACGGCCTCCCCCCACTTCGGGTCCGGCACGCCGATGACGGCCGCCGCTGACACGTCCGGATCGGCGGTCAGGATGTCTTCGACGTCGCGCGGGTAGATGTTGAAGGCCCCGGAGATGATCATGTCCTTCTTGCGGTCGACGATGTAGAGAAAGCCGTCGTCGTAGCGGGTGGCCAGGTCACCGGTGTGCAGCCAGCCGCCGCGCAGTGCGTCCTGGGTGAGTTCCGGCTGGTTCCAGTAGCCGTCCATGACGAAGCCGGCCCGGACGCACAGCTCGCCGACGTCGCCGTCGGCGACCTCGCTGCCGCCCTCGTCCAGGATCGCGATCTGCGCGCCGGGCACCGGCCTGCCGCACGAGGACAGCAGTTCCGGCCGGTGCTCGTCGGCCCGCAGCGTGGTGGCGAGACCGAGGGTCTCGGACTGTCCGTACCCCTGGGTGAGGATGGGCCCGAGCGCGTCGATCGCCTCGGCGAGGCGGGCTGGGGACATCGGTGCCGAGCCGTAGACGATGCTGCGGAGCGAGCTGAGATCATAACGGCACGGGTCGCAGCGGTCGAGCAGCGTGTAGAGCATCGTGGGCACGACGAAGCTGTAATTGACGTGCTCGCGGATGATCGTGTCGAGCCATCGTTCGGGGTCGAAGCCGTGGTTGAGCACGACGGTACCGCCGCGGGTCAGCGTGGGGACGATCGGCAGCACTGAGGCATGGGTGATGGGTCCGCACGCGAGGTAGCGCGGTGTCGGTGGCAGCGCCCAGGCCGAGCTGATGCCGAGCATCGCCTGCACCATCGACCGGTGCCCGTGCAGCACGGCCTTGGACCGGCCGGTGGTGCCGCCGGTGTAGACCATCCAGACCACCTCGGACGCGCAGGCCTGCGGCGGCCGGAGCTTGCGCGGGGTGAAGGCCGAGGCCCGGGTGAGCAGGTTCTCCCCGGCGTCGCTGTCGGCCAGGAACAGCACCGTGTTGATGGCCGGGCACCCGTCGGCCACGGCGATCGCGGTCTCGGCGTGGTCAGGGTGGGCGAGTAGCACGCTGGCCCCGGCGTCGTCGCACAGGGCGACGTGGTCCTCGACGGATCCCAGCGGGTGCAGGCCGCTGTACCTGGCCCCGTTCATCCAGGTGGCGACCTGGGCGAGGAACACCTCGGGGACGTTGGGGCTCAGCGCCACCACCGTGCCGCCCGGCCCGATGCCCACCTCGTGCAGCGCCTGCTGGAACTGGCTGACCAGCGCGG
>Ga0302325_10018235_pt1 | contig 14800 bp, 16 predicted proteins | sample Palsa_T0_2_FD_201948 | JGI IMG/M metagenome (GOLD analysis project Ga0302325, IMG submission 201948) | Peat permafrost microbial communities from Stordalen Mire near Abisko, Sweden - Palsa_T0_2 | ecosystem: Environmental > Terrestrial > Soil > Palsa > Peat permafrost | place: Sweden: Abisko... | reverse complement strand
GCTGGCGTCACCGGCCAGCATCACATGGCGCCCGACGTCGTCGATGCAGATCACCGAGATGTGACCGGGAGTGTGTCCTGGGGTGGCGACGGCGACGATGCGCCCGTCGTCGCTGAGCGCACGGCTGTGCTCGAAGGCACCGAAGGGCCCGCCGTCCAGCGCGAACGGCTGCGGCGCAAAGCCCGGCGGCAGGGGCTGGCGCATGACGCGGCGCATCACCCGTGAGAAGGCGCCCTGGGCGAACTTCAACTCGACGTCTTGCATGCGCACCGGCGCATGCACATGCATGAGCCCGTCCACGTGGTCGCCGTGGTGATGGGTGAGCACGACCTCTGAGACGTCATCCAGCGCCAGCCCCGCCGCCGCGAAGGCCCCCGGAAGCTCCTGCTCGCGCGTCACATGGAAGTGGGCAAAGGCAATGTCGCGTACGGCAGCACTCTCGCCGCTGTCGATCAGCAGCAGGCGCCCCTCGTGCTCCACCGCCCAGCAGTGAATCGGCATCGGCTCGGAGAAGGGCCCCGGCAGGAACAGCCCCAGCTGGCGGCGTGGGCCGCTGTCGGGAAACAGGAAGGCGTGCTTGAGGCTCACCGTCCCCGTCATGAGGGCGTGGATTTGCATGCGCTACTTCAAGCTCTCCAGGAAGCGCAGGAGGGCATCGGTGGTGAGCTGTGGCTGCTGTGACTGGGGATAGTGCCCGGCCTCTGGCGCCATCACCACCTCCCCGTGAAGCTGCTGGGCGATCCAGTCCGCCTCCGCCTGCGGGTCGGGGAAGTCGGGGTCCTTCTCACCCATCACTATCAGGGTTGGCACCGACACGCTCCCCACGCGCTCCTCCGCCGGCGTGTGGTCGGTGCGAGTGGTGAGTGAAAACGCCTTCGCGTAGCCCGGGCGGCGAAGGCTCGCGACCACCTGCCCGCGATACTCATTAAAATCTTCAGGCTTTCGACCTGCATACAGCTTCGGTAGGTAGGACTTCCATGACATTGCCGCCCACAGCGGCGCCATGGCCACGCGCAGGAGCACGCGCTGCAGCGCGCCGATCTTTCCGTTGCGCACGAACGGGCCAAGCAGCACCAGGCCGTTGACGGCGTCCGGTTGCTGGACCGCAGCCAGCACGCCGGCGCCGGCGGCCATGGAGTTGCCCACCACGACAGCGGGAGCGCCGAGCTCATCGATCAGCGCGAGGATGTCGCCCGCGGTCTCAACATCGCCGTAGCTGCCGAAAGCGGCGTCGCTGTCACCGTGGCCGCGCAGGTCGCTGCAGGCAACCCTGTAGCCCGCCTCGCGTAGCGCAGGAGCGAGAAAGCGGTAGGACGCGCGCAGATCGCCCATGCCGGGCACGAGCACCACCAACGGTCCCTCGCCGCCAACGTCATAGCCGATGCGACCGCCGGGGCGGGTGAGGTGCTCGGTGTGCCCCACCGGTGTCGGTGAGGTGATGCTCATGACCGTCCCTCCGCACTGGCCTGGTGCTGCTCGCCGCCCGGCGGGATGCGGCTGTCCCAGCGCTGCTCATAGGGGCGCACGCCGAACAGCCTGGCGAGCGCCGCCAGCGGCAGGAGGGTCAGGTTCTGGGCCCAACTGGGCGGTGAGGTGACCCTGTTCTCGGCGCGGAAGTGCCAGATGGTTGCGCCCAGGCGCAGCGGGCTCTTGGGCGCGCCCCGCGACGTCGTCTTGCCTTCGGCCCCCAGGCCGGCAAAGGCCTCGTGCATCTGCCTGCTGCGCATACCCGGGCGCAGCTCGACGATGCCCACCACGTCAACCGATCCGTCGTTTCTCTCCGCGTGGCGGGTGCGTGCAGGGACAACGAGCGTCTTGCCCGCGCCCAGCACGCGCTCCTGGCCATCGAGCGTGAAATGAGCCTCACCGGAGATGATCGTGAAGCGCTCCTCCTGATGGGGATGGACGTGCTCGGTGATCTGCCCGCCGGGCAGGCTGCGCCAGTTGAAGCGGACGATGTCCTCGGGGCCGTCCTCGGGGGTGGCCGTGAACTGGATCCGCTCCTTGGTCGCGGGGTTCATGAGCTCTCGGAATCGGGGGGCTGAGCCGTCCTCGCTGCCGAGGCGCTGAGGGGAGCCGCCGGCGGCGGCGGGCTCGGAGACGGTGCTGTCCATGGGGTCGTTCCTTCCTGTGAGGTTGGCGCCGCGGAGCGGCGGCGGTACCAGGCGACGGTTGCGGCGATGGCACTGGGCAGCGGCGTAGCGCTGCCGCCAAAGGTTCTTGCGAACTTGGCAGTGTCAAGCACGAACGGCTCTTCAAACTCGTAGGCCACCTCTGCCAGCGCCCTGATCATCGGGTTGAACAGGCCGAGCGCGCGCAGCAGCAGCTTGGGTACCGGGCGAATGCCCAGCGGGTGCCCCACCTCCGCCGCGATCAGCGCCAGCACCTCGCTGGTGGTGAGCGTCTCCGGGCCCGGCAGGTGCCACACCTCGCCCACCGCGCGCGGGTCGCTGCCCAGGGTGGCCAGGCCGGCGGCGACGTCGGGGACGTAGCTGTAGGTGTGTGGTAGATCGGGGTTGCCGATGAATTCGGCCCGCTTGCCGGCCAGGGCGTTGGCGAAAACGCGCTCGCCCAGCGTCGTCTCGGTGACACCCGCGCCGAAGAAGTCAGAGGCGCGCCCGATGGCGATGCGAACGCGACCCTCATCTGAGGCGGCGAACAGCTCTTTGGTCATCGCCGCCCGCGTGGCGCCCTTGACGGTAGTGGCGCTGAGCGACAGATCCTCGGTCATCGGCCTGCCCTCCGTGGGGCCATAGGCGTAGAGGTTCTCCAGGCTCACGAGCAGTGCGGCATTGTGTTCGGCCGCGCTGAGCACGCCGCGCTGAAGCGGCGGGAACAGCTTTTGCCAGTTGCTGTACGGCGCGTTGAGGCATTGGTAGATGACCGACGCGCCCCTGGCCGCGGCCGTGGCGGCGTCGGGGTCGCCGGCATCGGCCGCCTGCCACTCGACGCCCTCGGCGAGACCCTGCGGGCGATTGCGCGACACCGCACGCACCGCCAGCCCGCGCTCGGCCAGGAGGGCGCTGAGGGTCCGGCCGACCTGTCCGGTGCCAAACACGACCTGCAGCTGACCGTCGCTCACGGCTGACGCCGAATTTCTGAGAGGTCGTGGAAGCCGGCGAAGGCTGTGCCGAGCAACAGCAAGCCCGAGGCGATGCCGGTGGTGGCGATCAGCGGCGTGCCCGACATCACCGCGACGAGGATCAGCGGTCCTATGGTCAGCGCCCAGCCGACCGGCCGGTAGCGCGGGAGGTGCACGCGATGGTCCAGATACAGAAGCAGCGGGCCGATCGTGATCGCGATCGACGGCAGCACCCAGTCGGAGTGACCGGCGGAGATGACGATCACGGGCAGCACGAACGCGGCCACGAACTCGGCCACCGTGGCGATCGTGACGTCGCGCTCGATGCGCTTGCCCTCCGCGCTGCGCGGACGCGGGGCGGTGCCGGCGGTCTCCCTGATGGCATAAACAAGGACGCCGATCGCCACGACGGCAGAAAGCGCTATCAACACGGCTCCCACAGCGCCGCCGATCACGAGGCTCCCGCGCAGCAGCCAAAAGGCGGCAAAGGCCAGCTGGATCAGACCGCCGACGCGTCGCACGCGCCTGGACCATGCCGCCGTCGGGCTCAAGTCTGAGCTGCTCGCCGTCGCCACGCTCGCAGCGCCGGGCTCGGCTGGGCGCTCACTCATAAGTATGGCCGGCTCCTTTCGCTGACCCTCAAGCAACCTGGCCGTCGGAGACAGCCCAGCCTCAAGATGTCCGCGCGGACCCTAACACTCTGCTCGATGACGTCGCTCCTCGCCGTCGACTGGCCGACCGTCGCCTCGCTGGCGACCGCCGGAGGTACGCTGGTGCTGGCCGTGGCTACGTTCTCATCGGTGCGCTTCGGGCAGCGCTCGACGCGTCTTGCCGAGCGCTCTACGGCGATCGCCGAGCGTGCGCTGCTGCTCGGGCTGCGCCCCGTGCTGGCCCCCGCCCGCGTGACCGATCCGCCCGAGACCGTCCGCTTCGGCGAGGGGCACAGCCTGCACGTGGAATTCGGCATGGCAGCGGTGGAGCGCGATGGCGAGAGCTACTACTTCGTGATTCCCCTGCGCAACGTGGGGCCCGGCCTCGCTGTCCTGCAAGCCTGGCGCCTGATCGCGACGCACCCGAGACTCGACCTTCCGCACGCCGAGCCCGCCGAGCACCGGCCACAGACACGTGACCTGTACGTGCCCGCCGGCGACACCGGTTTCTGGCAGGGTGCCATCCGCGAGCCCGGGGACCCCTTCCGCCAGGGGCTGGAGGAGACCTATGAAGCGGGCGGGGTCATCGCCGTGGACCTGCTCTACGGCGACCACGAGGGCGGGCAGCTGACGATCAGCCGCTTCATCCTCACGCGCGAGGAGGACGGCCACTGGCGCCCCGGCGTGGTGCGCCATTGGCCGCTGGAAAGCATCGACCCGCGCGGCGACGGCATCCGGCCCGCAGCGCGCGGCCTGGGCTCAGGGCCTGACACTGCGCCTTGAAATGCGAAAAGCTGCTGGCTAACCTGAGATCAGAGGGCATCGACTGCGAGGTTTGCCGAGAGCGGCGAGCAGCGCAGCCTGACTTCTGAGAGTCCCACCAACTCCGGAGGTCCCCATGCCCGACATGCCAGCCGCCAATGCCCTGCCTGCCCGCAGCGAGTTTCGCCGCGAGAGCCTGGCTCCATACGCCGAGCCGCACCTCGCCCGCAGCCTGATGGGCATTGCGACGTCCGTGGTGCCCTATCTGGCGCTGTCCTGGCTCATGTACCTGTCGCTGAGCGTCTCCTACCTGCTCACGCTGGCGCTCGCCATTCCCACCGCCGGCTTTTTGGTGCGGACCTTCATCATCTTCCACGACTGCACGCACGGCTCCTACATGCCCTCCAGGCAGGCGAACATCTGGCTGGGCCGGGTCGCCGGGCTGCTGGTGCTCTCGCCCTATGGAAGCTGGCGCCACTCGCACTCGCGCCATCACGCCACGGCCGGAGACCTCGACCACCGTGGCGGCGGCGACGTCACCACGATGACGGCGGCCGAGTACCGCAGCCATGATTGGAAAGGCCGCCTCGGCTACCGGCTGTTCCGCAACCCGCTGGTGATGTTCGGGCTGGGGCCCATCCTGGCGCTTTTGATCCTGCCGCGCATCGTCTCGCGCACGGCGCCCACGCAGGTCATACGCAGCGTGCTCCTCACAGATGTGGTGGTCGTCGTGTTCGTCGCCGCGCTGTGCCTGCTGATGGGATGGCGCGCATACCTGCTGGTGCAGGCACCGACCGTGGTACTCGCCGGCGCCATCGGCATCTGGCTGTTCTACGTCCAACACCAGTTCGAGGGCGTCTACTGGGAGAGCACCGAGCGCTGGAGCTACGCCGAGGCAGCCTTGCGCGGGAGCTCCTATCTAAAACTTCCGCGGCTGCTTCAGTTCTTCACGGGCAGCATTGGGCTGCACCACGTCCATCACCTGAACCCCCGCATCCCCAACTACAACCTGCAGCGCGCGCACGACGAGAACGAGGTCTTTCACGACGTGCCCGTGCTGAGCGTGCTCGACGGCATGCGTGCCGTGCGGCTGAAGCTCTACGACGAGCAGCAGGGCCGGATGGTCACCTTCGCCGAGGCCCTGAAGGGCCCAGCCCATGAGGCCGCGCAGGCCGGCAAGGGCACGCTGAGCGGCGCCGCCCCGCCCTACAACTGAGCCAGGCCGCCGTCCACCGCGAGCTCTGACCCGGTCATGTAGCTCGAGGCATCGCTCGCCAGAAACAGCGCCGGCTGGGCCGCCTCGCTTGGACTGGCCCACCTGCGCACGGGGATGTTCTGCTGCGCCCACTGCTCCAGCGCGTCGGCGTGCTCGGCGTCCTCTGACCCCGTCATCGGCGTGGCCACCGCGCCGAAGCTCAGCACGTTCACGCGGATCCGGCGGCTGAGGAAATCGGGATGCGCCGCCAGGCCGCGGCCCAGTGAGCGCACCGCCGCCTTGCTCGCCGAGTACAGCGGGTCGCCAACCCGCCCGAGCCCAGCGGCGACCGAGGAGCTGAGGATCACCGAGGCACCGTCGTTGAGCAGCTCAAAGCAGCGAATGACCGTGAAGAACACGCTCTTCAGGTTGGTATCGATGACCAGGTCGAAGTCTCGCTCGCTGGTGTCCAGGAGCTCGGGCGCGTTGGAGGCTCCGGCGTTGGCAAAGAGCACATCGATGCGCTGAGCGCGATCGCGCAGTGCGCCGGCGAGCGCCAGCGCGCCGGCCTCACTGCCGAGATCGCTCGATACCCAGGAAGCGCCGGCGCCGATGCTCTCGGCGGCGCTGCGAAGCCGAGCCTCATTGCGCGCCACGATGACCACGCCGGCACCCTCCTCGGCGAAGAGCTGAGCCGTGGCGAGTCCGATCCCACTGGACCCTCCCGTCACCACCGCGGTTCTACCGGCCAGTGCATTGCCCATCTGCAGCGGCATGCTCCCAAAGACGGCGCCGGCTTGAGAGGAGTACGCTCGCTGTGGGCCTTGGCAGGTACCTGTCTCCCGGGGAGGCCCCACGGGGAGAAAGGGACCGCTCCCGGCTGCTCCGCGGAGCGCTGGAGCGGGCCCCGAATTGCGTTCAGCGCCTACAAAATGGCGTGACCGGCGGAGCCACCCGGAATGGGAGTGGCACCGCCGGCGCTATCTGAGGAACGTCGCTCAGAAGATTTGAGGCGTGGCCGCACGGGGAAAGTGCGACCACGCCCGCTCCAGCGCGCAGGAGGGAAATAAGAACGCGCTGTCCTGGTGGTCGGCCGAAGGAGGAGATGGCCGGCCATCCAAGCTTGGGTGTGTCTCGCTGCCTACGGAGCCGATCCGACCACGCGTGGGCACGAAAAGCTGCTTCATCGGGCCTTGCTGATGCGTGGGAACTGGGACACGGTGACCTCCGGTTGCCTTGCTGGCAGAGAAACTCGGAAGTCAATTCATGCTGCCCGCCCCACTGCGGCCGACGTCATGGTGATGCCCTCGCGGCGAGTGTAGCAAACGACGTGGCGGAACCGGCGTGCGCCTAGGCAAGGCTTCTAGAACGCTGTTTCGAGCGCTCAGGTGATGCTGATGCCCGACCCACCCGATGCGTCCGTCAGCTCCTCGGGATCGACGAGATCGGTGGGACCGAGGATAAACACCTCACACATCAGGTCAGGGTGCTGCTGGTTGCCGCTCATGAAGCCAATCACCCTGCGACCGGTCGCGTCTTCGATGACCCCCGTGAAGCGCGAGCGCATGACCTCCTGGAACTCCATGCGCTGCTGGATGACCGCGGGGCCGCGCCCGCCCTCCAGCAGAGTCTGCTCGACGCGCGAGAAGCCTCCGCGCAGTACGCACACCACGAGGTCGTCGTCGTAATAGGACTTCGCGCGGCTCGGCCCGTGTCCGTAGAACTCCTTAAGGAGCGCAACCATCCCGTCGGAGATGGCCGTGAGCACATCCCCGTGGGTGCCCCTGGTGCTGCGGATACCAGGTGTCGGGTTCATCGCCGATAGACCTATGCCACGCAAGTCTAGCTCAACCCGCTAGTGTTGGGTGTTGAGCGCTCGTCTGGTTCCCGCCCTTTACCTCTCGCGCGAAGCCACCCAGAGGACGAGAGAGAAGGCCCGTCATGATGATGGCCGCCCCGCCGCTCAGCAGCGATGAGATGCTCGCAGCCGTGACCGAGGCCATGGTGGCCCTGCACGAGCGCTACCACCATCGCAAACCGGTAACGGCCAAGACGCTGATGCTGGCCGACGATCTGCTCGTGTGCGTGCTCGGCGGCGTGTACACAGACGTCGAGAAGACCATGATCGAGATACAACGGGGCACGATCGTCCAGGAAACCCGCAGCGCTTTTCAGACCGCCATGCAGCAGCGCTTCATCACCCAGGTGGAGCGCATCACCGGCCGCAGCGTAATGGCCTTCATCTCAAACCATCACGTGGGCCCGGACATCGAGGTCGAGGTGTTCATGCTCGCGCCGTCGGAGGACCTCGAGCCCTCCGAAGCCTGAGGCTGCTCTGACCGAGCGCTGCGCGCGGCGCGAGCGACCGATAGCGCCAGCAGGCTGAGCACGGCCGGCGGCATCACCCACCAGGCCGAGACCCCGGCTTCTGCCAGCCCGGCAACTGCGATCAGGGCAAGCACCACGCCGAGCGCCGAGCGCCAGTCATCACCGGTGAGGAAGCTCCACAGTCCGCGCAAGGGCGCCGCTGCCCGCTTCATATCCCCACCGCTCGCTCGACGCCGCCGGCCCCGGTGGGTGGGCGATGGGAGCGCAGGACCCTGGCGATGGCGAGCGACGCGAGCAGAACCAGCGGGATGAGGGCGATAAGCGAAGCGTCGCCTGCCGGCCATCTGGCGCCCGCACCCTCTGCGCCCCAGAACATCCCAAACGAGCACAGCATCACGCCGACCGCGAACTTCATCGCGTTCTCGGGCACCTTTGCCAGCGGTGCGCGCAGTGCGAGGCCGGCGGCGGCGACAAGGAGCACGGCAATCGCGGCGGCGGCTGCTGCCAGGCCGATGCGATGTTGGTTGGCGCCGAATGTGAGCACGATGAAGGCCACCTCCAGCCCCTCCAGAAGCACCCCCTTGAACGAGATCGTGAAGGAGTAGGCGTCAATGCGCCGCCGACGGCGGCGCCCCGTCGTGCGGGCCGCCGCGACCTCCTCGGCGTAGGTCTGCTGCTCGTCGTGCTTGGCCTTCACGCCGGCGAAGCGCAGGATCGCCTTGCTCAGCCACTGCAGCCCGAAGATCAGCAGCAGCGCGCCGATGAGCACTCGCAGCACATCAATCGGCAGCGCAGTCAGCGCGGGCCCAAGCAGCGCCACCGTCACGGCTAGCGCGCCGATTGCAGCGGCGACCCCGGCAAGCGCCGAGGACCAGCTGCGCGTGCTTCCCACGGCGAGCACGATCGTCAGCGCCTCCACCGCCTCCACCGCACAGGCAAGAAACACCGAGAGCGCCAGCCCTGCCTCTGCACCGCTCATGGCGCAAGGATCCCACAGCGTTCACGGGTTGGTCTGAGCGTTCACACACCTGAACGCAAGATGAGGCGCCTGCCCCATAGGGAATCCGGGCGCCATCGGGGAGACTCGCCGAGCGCTGCAAAGAGCAGGCCCATCGCCCCCCAGTCCAGCGCACGGCAAGGAAGCCATGATCAACGTATCCGTCATAAGCGTGCCCTCGATCGCAATCGTCGTGTTGCTGCTTGCGTTCGACATGCAGAACCTGATCGCTCGCTTCAAGCGGGCAGTGGCGCTGCCGGATGAGTCCTCGAGCGACTACACGCTGGTGGTACCGCTGTTCGGCGATCCCAGAATTCTCACCAACCTGCGCTTCCTGCTCAGGCACAAGCCACATGTGCTGTTGGTGCTGAACACGACCAACGAAGAGATGCTGGCGTTTGCCAAGCGCATGGAAGCGGACGGCTGGAGGGTCCACCGCACCTGCCTCCCGGGCCGGCCACGGGTCTCGCGCATGTGGCAGCTCGGCCTGAGCGCCGTCACCACGACGTATGCGATGCGGGTGGACGCGGACACCACCAGCCGCGACGATCCCGGCCGCGCTATTCGAGCGCTCGAACTCTCAGGCGCCGACTACGCATCGGCAAAGGTGCTGGTCAACAACCCGCGCACCGTCGTGCAGCATCTGCAGGCCAGCGAGTACGCGATGTCGATGCAGGCACGCCACTTCCGGCCGTGGATGACATCGGGCGCCTGCATCTTCGGGCGCACCAGTGCACTGCGCGCAGTGCTTGCGGTTCACACCCACTGGTGGAATGGCGAGGACGTCGAGCAGGGGATCATCGCCAAGCACTTCCGCATGCGCATCGTCCACGTCGACTACAACATCTACACCGACGTGCCAAAGACCGCCAAGGCGCTGTTTCGTCAGCGGCGTCTGTGGTGGGCCGGAAGCGTGCGCCAGACGCTGGTGAACATCGATCAGATGATCTGGTTCCCGGCCTACATCTTCTACAACCTGTTCCTGGTGTACGCGGCCCTGATCTTTCGCGGCCGCATGTTTGGGGCGTCGCCGCTGGAGTACGCCGTGACGCTCCCTCTCATGCTCGTCTTCTACGTGGCGATCACATCCATCGCCAACTTCAAGGTCTGGTCGAGATGGTTCTTGATCTTTCCGCTTTACAGCCTGGTGCAGGTGACAGTTATGCCGGCTGTAGGCATCTTCGAGTTCGTTCGCACCGCGATCTCCTCTCGAAGCTCGGGCCGCTACCTCATCGGGTGGCGGCGCGAGAGCTGGACCCCTGACCCCGTTTCACCAACCGCCTGAAAGGAGACAATATGAGCATCAAAAACTGTTTTGCAATGAGCATCATTTTCATCGGGGGGCTCTGCTGCACCCCACACAAGAGCTCGCCTCCCCCGGTCCGGCATCAGCCGCAGCCGCCCACCTGGCGCGCCCCGCAGCCGCCGAGGAGCCACGCCCCCATACCGCCGTTCGTGCACCTGCCGGCACCCCCGGTTGTGCACCTGCCGGCACCCCCGGTTGTGCATCTGCCGGCACCCCCTGTCGTGCATCTGCCGGCACCCCCTGTCGTGCATCTGCCGGTTCACTTCGGCCCCGATAACTCTCACCATGGCCACCGCTGAGCATCAGCCTGGCCAGGTGGGAGCAGCGCCGGGGGTGTACTCGTGCCTCCGGTGAGCTCCTTCAGAAGCACGGCGCGCCGGGCGTGTATGTATGCTCGCGCCACCGATGGCGAGTGGCGCAACAGCAGCTGCGAGCGTCCCGGCAGACGGCGTCGCACGGCTGAGATCGGCTGGAGCGCCAAGCCATGGGCCGCGACCCGCGATCGCCGGGCGGTTGCGAGGCCTCGCGATTGCACTTGGGTGCATGCTGGCAATCGCTTCTGCCGTTGCCTTCCGGGCCGCAACCGGCGCCGGGCGATGGCCCGCGACGACGGCTACCCCCAGCCTGGCTAGCCTTCCTGCAAGCGCACAGGGTCCGATATCTGCTGCGCTTGGGCACGATCAGCCGGTGTATCGGGTGGCCGCCCTTGAGGCGGTCAACCCCGCGCAGCATCTGCGCGCCGGCTTCTCCGAGCGGGGCGTCATGGTCGCCTCGGGGCAAGCGCGACTGGGTATCGGGCTTGCCGCCGTGGGCGAGGCCGGCGCGCTGCGATCACTGAGGTCGGTCGCGCCACGTGCGAGCGCCAATCGCGTGAACTACGCCCAGGGGTCGCTGCGGGAGTGGTTCAGCAACGGTCCCCTGGGGCTCGAGCAGGGCTTCCAGATCGGGGCGCGGCCCATTGCGGACAGGGGGCAGCTCAGCCTCTCACTGGCCGTCTCGGGCAACCTCAGCGCGCGCCTTGTGGGTGGCTCGGCGCTGTTTGCCGGCCACGGGGTGCGGCTGCGCTACGGCGGGCTGGTCGCGAGCGATGCGCGCGGGCGGGCGTTACACGCCTGGCTTGGGCTTGGCAGGGGCCATCTGCTGATTCACGTTGACGATCGCGGCGCCGTGTACCCGGTTCGAATCGACCCGTTCATCCAGCAGGGTGAAAAGCTGGCAGGGGACGGGGCACTAAACGGTGAGTTCGGTGACAGCGTCGCTATCTCGGCCGACGGCCGCACCGCACTGATCGGCAGTCCGGGCGAGGATGGGGGAGCAGGCGCGGCGTGGGTGTTCACCCGCTCTGGATCGGAATGGACCCTGCAGGGCGGGAAGCTCACCGGCAAGGAAGAGGTCGCAGGCGATGCCTTCGGTAGCAGCGTGGCGCTCTCCGCAGACGGCGACACCGCGCTGATCGGAGCCGTCGGCGAGGACGAACTCGCAGGTGCGGCGTGGGTGTTCACCCGCTCTGGATCGGAATGGACCCAGCAGGGAGGAAAGCTCACCGGCAGTGAAGCGGGCGTTGAACGTTACTTCGGCTTCAGCGTGGCTCTGTCGGCTGACGGCAACACAGCACTGATCGGCGGCCCGGCTGATAAGGGAGCCAGTGGGGCTGTCTGGGCGTTCACACGCGCGGGATCGGGATGGAGCCAGGTGGGCGAAAAGCTCACCGTCAGCGGCGTGAGCAGCCGCCGCTACTTTGGTGCCAGCGTGGCCCTTGCCGCTGACGGGAACACGGCACTGATCGGCGGCCCGGGCGACGGCGAACTTGCCGGCGCGGCGTGGGCGTTCACGCGCTCGGAATCGGGGGAATGGATCCAGCAGGGTGAAAAGCTAACGGGTGCCGGGGCGAGCGGCAAACCATACTTTGGTGTCAGTGTGGCACTCTCGGCCGACGGCGACACAGCACTGATCGGCGGGCCCACCGACGGCGAAGGCTCAGGGGCGGCCTGGGTGTTCACACGCTCAGAATTAACGTGGAAACAGCAAGGCGAAAAGCTCACGGGTGCCGGAGAGAGCGGCAAGGGCTCCTTCGGCTCAAGCGTCGCGCTCTCCCCGGAAGGTGAAACCGCGCTGATCGGCGGCCCCGCGGACGTCGAAGGTACAGGAGCAGCATGGGTGTTCACGCGTTTGCAGTCAAGGTGGGCCCAGCAGGGCGAAAAGCTGATCGGCTCCGGTGAGAGCGGCGCAGGCGAATTCGGCTTCAGCGTGGCGCTCTCCCCCGAAGGTGAAGCCGCATTGATTGGGGGGCCGGGACCCACTCGAGGCGAAGGAGTAGGAGCGGCCTGGGCCTTCGCCCCGCCGCCTGAAAGCATCATCCCGCCGATCACGCCACCGCCGACCGTAACGCAGATGGAAACGTCTGAAAAATCTGAAACGTCTCAAAAGGCTGAAACCCCTGAAACGCTCATGGGCCCCCTGGCGCCGGTCGTCAGCGACCTCAGCGAGACGGCGAGGACATGGCGCGAAGGCGACGCGTTTGCTCATATCAGCAAGCTGGCCAAGAAGACCCTGCCGGTTGGCACGACTATCTCCTTCACCCTCAACATGCCGGCCGCCGTGAGGCTCCTGTTCACGAAGTCCGTGGGCGGGCGCGAGGTGGGCGAAACATGCGTCTCGCAAAACAAGCAGAACATGAAAAGGCCCCGTTGCGCGCGCACGGTGCTCGCCGCCACGCTCAAGTTCAATGCCCACGCGGGGGCCGGCAGCGTGCGCTTTGACGGTGTGCTCGCGCCGCACAAGCGACTCGGACCGGGCAGCTACACACTGTTGGTAACCGCGTCGGCGTCGGGCAAGCGCTCGACTCCACGCTCGCTTCCGTTTACGATCGCCTGACTGACACGAATGGCCCACGACGAGGACCTGGCAAACCGTCTGCGCGAACTGCTCGCAGGCGAGGACGCGATAACCGAGAAGAGGATGTTTGGCGGCCTGGCGTTTCTCGTGCACGGCCACATCTGTGTGAGCGCATCGCACACCGGCGGCTTACTGGTCCGTGTTGATCCAGACGAAACCGATGCAGTCCTCGGGCGGGCGCATGTGACGCCGATGGAGATGCGCGGGCGAACAATGGACGGATGGCTCAGGGTCGCACCGGAGGGCCTGAAGGGCAAGCGCGAGCTCGCCACGTGGGTCAGCCGCGCCCTCACATTCGTCAAGACACTCCCACCGAAGTAACGGACTGGCACGCGGACGTGGGAGGAAGAACTACGCTCGTGGCCGTGGTGGTGCTTGCGATAGCGCCGGCGCCGGCGATTGCCACGCCTGAGGACGTTGCCGCCACGCATGCCTACATCCAGGCAAACTATGCGCTGGCTCGGGCGAGTGTGGCCCGGATCGCTCCTGCACAGGCCAGGATCGAGCGCCTTAACAAGGAACTGAGCAGCGAGTGTCCTCGTATTGGTGAGGGCTCCCCCGAGGACGAAGCGGCACAGCCGGTGAGCTATGACGTCGCAGTCGCGCTGTGGTCGCTTGCATACGGCACCGACGCTGAACCGATCCGGAACTTCGTGAGCGCCGTCGGGCGTCTTCGCTTCAGCAACCATGCAATCGCTCACGCCGCCGAGGCGTATGCACGAAGCCTGCACGAACTTGCGACGCTGCCGCTGCCAAGCCTGTGCGCAGAAGTCGGGTCATGGAAGCAGAGCGCCTTTCAGGTCATCCCCGCCGCCACTGCCGTCCTCGTTCGCCGCGTGGAAGCGGTCGAACCGAGGCCTGTGGCGCCGCGCCTGCTGGCTCCCTACGAGCGTGGCGGTGACGCCACCACGGTGGTGAACACGATGCGCCTGGAACGAAGGCTCGAGGAAGAGGAATTCATAGTCGGGCAGAACGACTGGTTCCAGGTGCTCGAAACGCTCGGCCTGAACCAGTGAGCTAGGGCGGGGCGGAAAGCTCAAGTAGGGCCGGGGGAATGCCGAACTGGTTAGTGGAGCAATCAAGCCAGGCGACCCGCTGCTCGCTGATCAAACCGCGGCGAGAACAGAGTGGGGTGACATGAGGGTTGACCGGCAGAACCCCGCCCCCCGCTTGCCGCTGCCACGCACAGTTGCAGTGGCGCCTGTGCTGGCCGCGTGTGTGGCGTTTGCGATTGGCGTAACTGCAGTCATCGGCTGGCTCGCCGATGTCCCTGGCCTTTTGTCATGGGGCGGGGCGCCGACCATCAAGCTCAACACCGCGGTCGCGTTGATGGCGGCGGCGGGCGCGATGCTGCTGCTTCGCCGGCCCTCCCCCCTTCAGCGCCGCGCCGCGCTCCTCATCTGCGCGCTCATCGGCTGTCTGGCAGCGCTCACGCTGCTGGAGTGGCTCATTGGATATTCGCTGGGTATCGACCAACCGCTCATCCATGACCCCGCGCGGGCCGGTGTGCCCGGCCGTGCCTCGCCGCACACGGCGATCGCGCTGGGACTGTTTGCGTGCTCGCTCATGACACTCGACGCCCGAT
>Ga0302325_10018233_pt1 | contig 14801 bp, 9 predicted proteins | sample Palsa_T0_2_FD_201948 | JGI IMG/M metagenome (GOLD analysis project Ga0302325, IMG submission 201948) | Peat permafrost microbial communities from Stordalen Mire near Abisko, Sweden - Palsa_T0_2 | ecosystem: Environmental > Terrestrial > Soil > Palsa > Peat permafrost | place: Sweden: Abisko... | reverse complement strand
GTTTTTTTACCGTCTTTGGGGCCCCCCCCCCCTTCTTCGGGGGGCCCCCGACAGCGGCAGAGTTCGGCGTCAGTGCGCGGCGATCATGACGACCTTGACAATGACCATGATCATCGCGATCGCCAGGTAGCCGCGCAGCGCCGTCAGGAAGAGCTTGCGGCCGCGGCTGACCGTCGGCGTCCCGAGCTCGCTCAGCGGCGGCATCCGCCAGGTGTCGCGGTCGGCCACGCTGACCGCGTCCTCGCTCATCACCTCGGCGACCGCGACCCGGACCTGCCGGCGGCGGACCAGCATCGCCAGGCCGCCCAGGGCCGAGACGGCCGCGCAGGCCGCGCAGATCGCGACGATCTGCCCGGCCGTGATCCGCGGGAGGACCACCGACGCGGTGAGCACCACCGACAGCGTGATCAGCACCGCGATCACCCCGGAGGTGAACACGTTGGTGATGCGCCGGTTCACCCACGGCCCGAGCACGGCCTTGTCGTTGCAGAGCAGCAGCAGGAAGACCGTCGCGCTCGGCAGCAGCACGCCCGCCAGCACCTGCACGCCCTCGGTGATCAGCCCTAGCGGGGAGCCGGGGATCAGCACGATCGCGGCGGCGCCGCAGACCAGCGCCGCGTAGACCGCGTAGAACCCCTTGGCCTGGCCGAATCCCCGGTGCAGGGAGTGGTTCAGCCCGAGCACGTCGCCAATCGCGTAGGCGCTGGAGAGCGAGACCGCGAACGCGCCGATGACGGCCGCGTCGAGCAGCGCGATCGCGAACACCACGCCGGCGAAGTGGCCGGCGTAGGCGGCGATGCCGTGCGCCAGCCCGGCCGAGTCGGTGAAGTTGCCGGCCCCGCGCGTCCCCGCGAACGCGGCGGCGGTGACCCCCATCAGCGCCGCCCCGCCGACCACGACGATCGCGATGCCGATCCAGAGGTCGGCCTTCTCGTACTTCATGAACCGCGGGGTGATCCGCTTGTCAATGACGTAGGACTGCTGGAAGAACAGCTGCCACGGCGCCACGGTGGTGCCGACGATGCCGATGACCAGCAGCATCACGGTCGCCATCTGGCCGCCGCCGCCCGGCAGGACCGGGATCGCGAAGCCGCGGCCCATCGACGCGAGCGACGGGTGGCTCATGAAGTACAGCGGGATCAGCAGCAGCGAGCCGACGCAGAACGTCATCGCGATCCGCTCGAACCGGCGGAACGACCCGGTGAACGCGGACGCGATGATGATCAGGGCCGCGCCCGCGACCGCGACCACCTTCGGCACCCCGAGGTAGCCGGCCGCCAGCGTGATCCCGATGAACTCGGTCATGATCGTCAGCGCGTTGAGTATGAACAGGTCAATGACCGAGAACGCGCCCCAGAACTTCCCGAACCGGGCCAGGATCAGCCGGGCGTGGCCGACTCCGGTGACGGCGCCGAGCCGGAGCACCATCTCCTGGTTCACGTACAGCACCGGAATCAGCAGCAGCAGCGTCCACAGCAGCCGGGTGCCGTAATCCTGGCCCGCCTGCCCGTAGGTGGAGAAAGCGCCGGCGTCATTGTCGCCGACCATCACGATCAGGCCGGGGCCGACGATCGCGAGCAGTGTCTTGAGCTTGGCCGACAGCGTGGTGCGGGCGGCGGTGTCGTCGAGGCTAATGGTGCCGAGGGCACCGCGGATGTCGCCGACGTGCGCCTCATCGAGTACAGCGGAACGCGTTACTTCCATGTCAACAGCAGTCATGGAGTTCACCCCTCTCGCGCTTTTCACTAAAGCGGGATGGAGGCACACGCACACGCAGCTATAGCCCGGGGGTAATCCGGGATGCGTAAGAAAAGAGCTGTATGCGTCAGCGTGTGCCAGGAACCGGCAGGGTAAGCGGTGGATGGGGCCGACTTCGGCCCGGACTATCAGAGTCCATCTCAACGCCTCCCTCAGGCTGGGCGCTTGCGCGCGAATTCACATACGGCACCACTGAAGAGGCGTGTTCCTGCACCGCGCTTGGACGCGCGGTCTGGGTCACCTCTCTCGTAAGAGCTTTGGCACTCCACGGCGTAGCGCTCCGTGTCTGTCGAACAGCGTGTCCGTGAGACAGGTAGAGCTTGCGCAGCCACTTGGCCTCACCCCTTAAGCCGGGGAGAGGTGTCCTGATCCGGAGCGTCTCTCGACGGTTGGGATCAGTGGCCTGTGTCCGTGAAGACGCCTCACCGAACGAGGTGCCTATCTGACTAGTCTCAGCATGCCCCTCTGGTTCCCCGCTGTCAAACCAGACGCAAACCGGGCTCCCCGGAATAAACCGCCCTGACAGTTAGTTCGCTACAAGCAACTAACGTAGTTGTTCGACGACTGCCTCGTCCTGGAGGAACCGCGGTGCCCGCGCCATCGACCATCGGATCATTGGCCCCCGGCCAATCGACTCTCAGCCCCCGCTACAAGTGGATCGCCCTCTCCAACACCACGCTCGGCGTGCTGATGGTGACCATCAACTCGTCCATCATGCTGATCGCGCTGCCGAACATCTTCCGCGGCATCGGCATCAACCCACTGCAGCCAGGGAACACCACCATCCTGCTCTGGCTGCTGATGGGCTTCATGGTCGTCACCGCCGTCCTGGTCGTGAGCTTCGGTCGGCTGGGCGACATGTTCGGCCGCGTCCGCATGTTCAATATGGGCTTCGCGATCTTCGCGTTCTTCTCCGTTCTGCTCTCGGTCACCTGGCTGACCGGTGACGCGGCCGGCTGGTACCTGATCGCGATGCGGATCTTCCAGGGCGTCGGCGGCGCGATGCTGTTCGCCAACTCGGCCGCGATCCTCACCGACGCGTTCCCGATGAACCAGCGCGGCATGGCGCTCGGCCTCAACCAGGTCGCGGCCATCGCCGGGTCGTTCATCGGCCTGATCCTGGGCGGCCTGCTCGGCCCGGTCAGCTGGCGGTTGGTCTTCCTCGTCTCGGTCCCGTTCGGCGTGGGCGGCACGATCTGGTCGTACCTCAAGCTCCGCGAGCTCGGCGTCCGCAAGCCGGCCAAGCTCGACCTCGGCGGCAACCTGACGTTCGCGGCCGGGCTGATCGCCGTCCTGGTCGGCATCACCTACGGCATCCAGCCCTACGGCACGCACACCATGGGCTGGACCAGCCCGCTGGTAATGTCGCTGATCGGCGGCGGCCTTGTCCTGCTGGCGATCTTCTGCGTCATCGAGACCCGGGTCCCCGAGCCGATGTTCAACCTCGGGCTCTTCCGCATCCGCGCGTTCACCTTCGGCAACCTCGCCTCGCTGCTGTCCGGCCTCGGCCGCGGCGGCCTGATGTTCATCCTGATCATCTGGCTGCAGGGCATCTACCTGCCGCTGCACGGCTACAGCTTCGAGAACACGCCGCTGTGGGCGGGCATCGCGATGATCCCGCTGACGGTCGGCTTCCTGGTCGCGGGCCCGGTCTCCGGCTTCCTGTCCGACCGGTTCGGCGCCCGCCCGTTCGCCACCGGCGGCATGCTGCTGGCCGCGCTCTCGTTCGGCCTGCTCGAGCTGCTTCCGGTCAACTTCACCTACTGGCAGTTCGCCGGGATCCTGCTGCTCAACGGGGTCGGGATGGGCCTGTTCGCGTCGCCCAACCGGGCCGGCATCATGAACGCGCTGCCGGCCGACAAGCGCGGGGTCGGGGCGGGCATGTCCGCCACCTTCCAGAACTCGGCCATGGTGCTCTCGATCGGGATCTTCTTCAGCCTGATCATCCTCGGCCTGTCCGCCTCGCTGCCGTCGCACCTGTTCGCGGGGCTGACCGCCCAGGGCGTGCCCGCCGCGGCCGCGAGCGGCGTCTCGCACCTGCCGCCGACGGCGATCATGTTCGCGGCGCTGCTCGGCTACAACCCGATCCAGATGCTGCTCGGCAGCACGCTGACCAAGCTCCCGGCCAGCCACGCCGCTTACCTGACGGGCCACTCGTTCTTCCCCTCGCTGATCGCCGCCCCGTTCCAGTCCGGCCTTGACATCGCGTTCGACTTCGCGATCGCGGCCTGCCTGATCGCGGCGGTCGCGTCGCTGCTGCGGGGCAAGCGCTACGTGCACGAGCTGCACAGCGAGTCCGCCGTCGCGGCCCGCGCCAGCCGAGACGCCGAGAGCGTGCTCGAGGCGGCGGCCGAGGCGCCCGCCCCGCTGCGGGTAGAGGTCGCGGAAGACCTAGAAGCGTCCCTCGAACGGACCGCTGCTCCGCCTGTCCCGGCCACGCGTCACCGCAGCCAGCGGTAGCCGAAATCCCCGGTACCGCGCCAGGCGCCTGCTAACCAGAAGGCTCGCCCGGCTGGAAACCCAGCCGGGCGGGCCTTCGTCGTCGTGCCCGCTACCCGAACGGGGGGGATTCGAGCTTCTTGAAGGCGTACGCGCCGTCGGACGTCACCTGCAGGATCGGGATCACCTTGTCCACCGGGTTGCTTCCGTCGACGCTTCCCTGGAAGGTGCCGGTCAGGCTGATCGGGCCGCTGGCGCCGAGCACATGCAGTTGGTTGACCGCGAGATCGACGTCGGCGGCAGACGGGCTCGAGCCCGCCTGGTCGGCCGCGCTGATGGCGCTCCACATCGCGTCGTACCCGGTCATGGCATCGCCGTCGCCGTCAGGAACGCCGTGGAATAGCTGCCCGAACGTGGTGCTGAACCAGCTGAATCCCTGCCTTCCCTGCTTGTAGAGGGAACCTGAACCGCGCTCCCACTCCTGCGGGTTCGCCTCGCCGGCGTACAACAGCGTGACGCGCGACGCCAGGGCGCTCCGCACGCCTGCGGTGATGGGCATGTCGGTGACGTCATCACCGGTCACGATCGTGATCGGCTTGGTCAGGCAGTTCCGGTTGTTGAGGTCGTCGAGCAGCGTCCCCAGATCCCGGCCCCGCCCGGCGAACAGCACATAGTTCGCGGTGTTCTGGCAGATACTCGACGTCAGCGTGTTGATCCGGTTGGAATTCTCGGCTGCCACCGCGTCCTTAGGGTTGACCTCGCCGCGGGTGTTGTAGGTCAGGATCGCGTTGATGACGTGGCCGTCGCCCCGGAAGCCGTTCGTGAACCCGCTGACCATCGTCGTGTCATAGCTATCGGTCGGATTCTGGTCCTCCATCAGCATCGCGGTGCGCGCGTCCGGCCAGATGTACTGCAGGACCGCGGACACGTCCTCGGCGTTGTCTGGCACCATGCGGACCATGTTGGGGATGTTGTCGAACGCGTTAGAGGTGACGCTGGACGCGAAAACGGGGATCCTGTCGTCCTCGGCGAGCTGTTTTACCTCTGCGATGGTCGCGGTCAGGCTCACGCCGATGCCCGCGACGGCGACCAGGTGCTGGCTCTGCACGTCGCTGGCGATGAGCTGATTGGTGTACCGCCACTCGGCGGCCTGGGTCCCGCTGCTGGCCACAAGCAGTTGGATGTACGGGGTCGAGTTCAGCACCTGGTTGGCGCGGTACTGGGCCGTGTAGGCGCCCTCCAGCTGCTCGGCCTGGGTGCTGGCCGGCTGCACGCCGCCGCCGGTCGCGGAGATGGGGAGCAGGAAGGCGACGCTGACGTAATGCCCGGGGTGGTTAGCTCTGACCCACTCGTCCTCGGCCTTGATTTTGGTCAGGGCGGCGGCCACGGCTCCGTTGCCCGGGGCGAACGGATAGCTGCCATCGCTGATGCCGACGCATTCTCCCGCCGCGCCCTGATGCATCACGATCGTGGGGCCCGAGTTCATGCAGGTGTCGCGCTGATTGATCAGGAAGCCGGCCAGACTGGCCACGCCATAACCGCACCCGGAAAGGGCCACCACCGCGCTCGCGGCGATGATGACCTTGCGGCGCAGCGCCATCGGCGCCTTCCTGGTATGGCCCTGGTTCCGCCACGGCGGCCGCGGCAGCATGGTGGTCATTATCGGTCCTCCCAATCGCGGGTTACTTTGCGGAAATGGCTGATCTCGCGGTAGAGGACGCCGCTGTCCTTATCTCGGTCGGTCAGCTGCGCGAGCTCGAAATACTCGCGGTCGATCAGGCGGGCGAGCCGCCGTCGCGGATCGAAGAGCCGGTCGTTGTACAGCCACCGCGCGGCCATCAGCCGGCTGACGGTCCGCAGCCGGCTGCCGGGTGCGGCGACCCCGGCCAGTCGTCGCACCGCGTCCTCGGGGTCAGTCGCGAAATCGGGCCCGTCCGCCGCCTCATCGCGGTCGGCGTGCGCATGGCGGAGCCGGTTCGGCGCGGTCGTGATGGCGGTCAGCACCCGGTTCCACTCGCTCGTGCCCAGCGTGTCGAGCTGCTTGTCGAGGTGGGCCGCGACCCGGCCGAGGTTGTCGTCGGCCGACGGCGTGACCAGCGCGAGTAGGTGATACTGCTCGGCCAGATCGTCTCGTGGCAGCTGGGCCCGGTAGTGGGTGAGGTAGCCGTTATGGGCGCCGTCCCACAGCGCCTCGTCCCGCGCGAGCAGCCGGGCGAGCAGCAGCCGGGGCAGCGGCCGGATCTCCAGCCAGTCCTCTTCCTCTTCCCGGGCCCACATCAGGTCGAGGAACAGGTCCCGCACATCGAACTCGTTGACCCCCGTCTCGCCCGCATCCGACCAATTCAGGGATCTGAAGACGCTGCCAGCGGCCCGCAGGCCGGGTCGGACGGTGGCGGCGTACACCGCCATCGCGAGCAGGTCCCGGTCGCCCAGCCAGGGTGGTCGCACCCCGGCCAGCAGCTCGTCCGCCAGCTCGGGCGTCAGCAGCTGCCGAGGATCGAAGCCAGCGCCGGCCACGGCCAGCCGACGGGCCAGCGCGCGGACAGCCGACGGGTGGCCGCCGCCGACGTCCTGCACGAAGTCGACGTCTCGCCACACCTTGCCGAGGACGTGGCTGGTGACCATGGACATCACGTTCTCGGCGCCGAGATCGGCCAGCAGCACCGGATACCAGGGCGACGCCGGCGCATCCTGCTTTCTGGCCGCGGCCAGCCAGCCGGCATAGTTCAAGCTCGCGTCCGCGGGCATGACCGGCGGCCCGACCGCCGGGTTGAGCCGCGGCCGCAGCCCCTGCCCGGCCACGACCAGCAGCGGGTCAGTATCGCCGGGGACCAGCCGTCGGCATTCGGCCAGCGTTTCGAGGAACTCGGTCCCGGCCGCGCTGTCGGCGTCGTCAAGCAGCAGCAGGCAGTTGGTCGTCCGCTGACCGTGGGCCCAGCCGGCCCGGTTGAACCCCGCCCGCAGGTCGGCCAGGAGCGCCGCGCACAGCGCGCGCCACAGCTCCCGGCGGCTGTCCGTCCCGTCCGGGGTCTGCGCGGCCTGCCACCACTGGTGCATCTGCAGCAGGGGCCCGACCCGAGTGCCGTTACCCCGGCCGACGGTGCCCACGTACCACGCAAGGTAGTCGCCGAGCCGGTGTCGGTTGATCCCGTCGACGATCCAGCCGAGGGCGGCGCCGGCCTGGGTCACCACCGCCCCCTGATCCGGCGAGGGCAGCAGGGTGCCCGCCTGTTTGCCCAGGTTGGCCAGCATCTGGCCAGGGGCCTTGCCGCGGGCGTCCAGCAGCTGGCCGAGCTGCTCGGCGGGCGAGTCGCGGCTCTCCGGGTCAAGGCCGACGGCGAGGAAGCCGATTCCAAGCAGCGGGAGCCGCACCCGGCCGACCCGCGGCACGCCCGGGCTCAGCTTGTACCCGATGTCCAGCAGGACCGCCTCCGGGCTGGCGTCGGGCGAGCGCCCGAAGTCGAGCCGCGCGGTCGGCGCGCCCCGGCGATGGTCGGCCTCGAGACGGTCGAGCAGCGCGGTCTTGCCCGAGCCCTGGGAACCGATAAGGAGCGTAATCGGCGGCGTATCCCGATCGCGGGAGCGGATCAGGCCGTCGGATACGAACCGGAGAATGCTGCCGCGACCATAAAGATCTATTTCGGTATCGGTCACTTGTCACCTGTTGACTCTCGAAGAGGACTCAAATAATAAGTGTGCTGCAGACTGCATCTCTGCTTATTTTATGAACCCCGAATTGTGTAATATACATAGCTCGCAAAAGGGTGCCACGCTCGCGAAACGCAGTAAAAGGTGCATTTCACCCGCAGCCGCAATGACCATTTCCCGGCGTAATAAGAGCGGCGTCATGGTGCCCAGATACACCGTGATCACAATTCTTCGCCCCGCGCGCCGCAAGCCCTCCCACTTCGCAGGCCGGCGAGCCTCCGCACCACAAACCCGCCTGTCGCCTACGCCAGCGACACCCAACGCTTCCTGTCGCCTACGCCAGCGACACCAATAGGCCCGGTCGATGGCGTAGGTGACTGGTCGACAAACCTGTCGATGGCGTAGCCGACAGGCCTCACCTCTAGTGATAACAGCAAGAAGGGCGCTTCGCGCGGGCGGGCGGCGGTGGGAGACTGGGCGGATGGGCGAAGTGAGCATCCGGGTGCGCTCCGCCGACGACGCCGACACCGGCGGGATCCTCGATCTCGCGCCGAAGCTCGCCGAGGGGGTCGCGCCGTGGCGGGATCAGGCGGAAGCGCTGCTGGCCGGGCGTCGCTGGCTGGAGGAGTCGCTTGACGCCGCCAAGAACGGGGACGGCGCCGTCCTGCTGGTCGCCGACACCGACGGGATCGCGGGCGTGATCTGCGTCAGGCCGAGTACCCACTTCACCGGCGAGCGCGACGGCTACATCGGGGAATTGGTGGTGGCCGACCGCGTATCCCGCCACGGCATCGGCCGGGCGCTCATCGCCGCCGCCGACGCCTGGGCGCGTGACCGCGGTCTGCGCAACCTCACCCTGCACACCGGTGTCTTCAACACCAACGCCCGCGGCTTCTACGCTGCCCTCGGCTTCGTTGAAGAAGAGGTCCGCCTCACCCGCCCGGTCGCCGATCTCTCCGCCGAGCCCGGTCGCTGACCTCTTTGCGCGTGATGGATTGAAATATGTAATCTGGTTACCTATTACACTGCTCGCCATGAAGTCAGCGGATTACCTGATTCGTCCGGTCCGTTCGCCCGAGCCCGATATCTCGCCCGAGCCCGAGGGGCTCCGAGAGCGGAAGAAACGGCTGACCAGGGAGGCGATTTTCGCCGCCGCCGATCGCCTGTTCGCTGAGCGCGGGTTCGCGAGCGTCACCGTCGCGGAGATCGCGGACGCCGCCAACGTCTCGGTCAAGACGGTCTTCACCTACGTGAGCGCGAAGGAAGAGCTGCTCTTCCACGGCCAGCCGACCGTGCTTGACGCCGTGGTCAGGGAGGTCGCGGCGCGCAGGCTCGGTCAGACCCCGCTCGTGGCGGCCGCTCAGGCGCTGCTCGCCGCCGTCGACCAAGCGGACGAGAGCCTGTCGCTCGGGTCATTTCAGCGGATGGTCGCCAGCAGCCCCGCTGCCCGGTCCCGGGTCCGCACCCTGTGGGACGAGTCGGAGGCAAAGCTGGCCGAGGTTCTGCTGGCCGAGGTGAGCGGCGACCGGCGGGACGTTCCGGCCGAGCGGGCCGCCCGGCGGCTCACCGCCGCGCAGATCATGGTCCTCGTCCGCACCGTCACCAGCGATGAGGTGGCCGACCTGATCGCCAAGTCGGCCGACACCGACTCCGATCGCCGCGAGGCGCTCGGCCAGTGGATCCGCGACGCGGCCGGTCGTCTGGCCCGAGGGCTGCAGTCCCAGGCGCGCTGATCCGGCCCGCGTGGTGGCGTTACCGGCTCTGCCGGATCTGACGGAGAAGCTCGGAGTTGGGGAGGGCGGTCTTCTCGAGCAGCAGCTCGAGGGCGTGCTGGGGGTCGAGGGCGGCCAGGGCGCGGCGCAGGCTGATCACCGCCGAATGCTCGGCCGGGTCGAGCAGCAGGTCCTCGCGGCGGGTGCCGGACGGGACCGGGTCGATCGCCGGGAACAGACGCTTCTCGGCCAGATCGCGGCGGAGCCGCAGCTCCATGTTGCCGGTCCCCTTGAACTCCTCGAACAGCACGGTGTCGAGCTGGGAGCCGGTGTCGATGAGGGCGGTGGACAAGATGGTCAGCGAGCCGCCCTCCTCGAGGCAGCGGGCCGCGCCGAGGAACTGGCGGGGCGGCTGCAGCGCCGAGGCCGCGACCCCGCCGGACAGGGTGCGGCTGCTGGCCGGGGCGGCCAGGTTATAGGCACGGCCGAGCCGGGTGAGCGAGTCGAGCATGACGACGACGTCCCGGCCGAGTTCGGCCAGCCGCTTGGCCCGCTCGATGGCGAGCTCGGCCGCCAGCACGTGGTCGGCCGGAGACTGATCGAAGGTGGAGGAGATAACCTCGCCGCCGACCGAGCGGCGCAGATCGGTGACCTCCTCCGGGCGCTCGCCGACCAGCACCAGCATGAGCTGCACGTCCGGGTAAGCGGTGGCGATCGCGTGCGCGATCGTCTTCAGCACGGTGGTCTTGCCCGCCTTGGGCGGGGCGACGATGAGGCCGCGCTGCCCCTTGCCGATGGGGGAGACGAGGTCGATGATCCGCGCCGCGGGGGAGGGGTCGCCGTCTTCCAGGCGAAACCGCTCGTTGGGGTAGATGGGGGTGAGATCGTCGAAGTGCCGACGGGCACGGGCCTCGCCCAGCGACAGCCCGTTGATCAAGGTCACATCGGCGAGGCCGGCTTGCCTGGCCCGGGAACCGCTGCCACCGGTGCTGCCGTTCCCGCTGGTCTTTCCGTTGCCGTTCCCGCTGGCGCTGGCGCTAACGGCGACGATGCCGTCGATCTGGTCGCCCTTGCGCAGCCCGTACGAGCGGACCTGGCTGGCCGTGAGCGGTAGGTCGGTCGCGGACCGCCGGTACCCGGCCGTCCGCAGGTAGCCGCGTCCGTCGGTGAGATCGACGATGCCGGAGACCGGCGTGACCGGAGTCTGCTTACCGGCGCGGCCGGCCGGGGACGGTACCTTCGCGCCGCCTACTGGTGGCGTTGCCGCGGAAACGCGCTGTTGTTCTTCTGTTGCTTCTTCGGTGATTACTGTCATGGGGTTTCCTTGCACTGGAGGTGGAATGCGCGCAGCCGAAATAGAGCTCATGGCGGGCGGGATCGACGGCCGGGTTGAATGGCCGGATTGCGCGCCAGAACGTCACTGAGCTGCGCTGATGCTTTGGGATAAGAAATTTCCGCGAAAACTATATTTTCGCTGCTGCGCCTATCGGATCTAGTCGGATCTCGCGCTGGGAACTTCCGCCGGGCCGCTCAGATGGGCACCGGCTACGGGTTCACTGTAGCGCATAACGCGGGGAAGCGCCACCGGCATTCCCGGCGCGTCGTCGGTCATGATATGACCTTTAGGTGGCACACACTCCTGGGCTCCCTGGCCTGACCCCCGCCGAGCAGGCGGCCCTGACCAGCGGCAGCGACTTCTGGCACAGCACGCCGATCGACTCGGCCGGCCTCCCGGCGATCACCTTGACCGACGGCCCGCACGGCGTCCGGCTGCAGGCGGACCGCGACGACATGCTGACCGGACGCCCGGCGACCTGTTTCCCGCCCGCGGTGGCCACCGGGTCGACCTGGGACCCGGACCTGCTGCGGCGGATGGGCGAGGCCCTCGGCGACGAGTGCCGCGCGATGGACGTGGCGGTCCTGCTCGGCCCGGGCATCAACCTCAAGCGCAGCCCGCTCGGCGGTCGTGATTTCGAGTATTTCTCCGAGGACCCGGTGCTGACCGGGATCCTGGCCACGGAGTGGGTCCGCGGCCTGCAGAGCCGGGGCGTCGGCGCGTCGCTGAAGCATTTCGCGGTCAACAGCCAGGAGACCGACCGGATGCGGGTCAGCGCCGACGTCGACGAGCGGACGCTGCGCGAGCTGTACCTGCGCGCCTTCCAGCGGGTGGTGACCCAGGCGCAGCCGTGGACGGTGATGTGCGCCTACAACCGGCTCAACGGCGTGTACGCCAGCCAGAACCGCTGGCTGCTGACCGACGTTCTGCGCGGCGAATGGGCCTTCGAGGGCCTCGTCGTCTCCGACTGGGGCGCGGTCGCCGACCGGGTCGCCGCCGTCGCGGCGGGCCTCGACCTGACCATGCCGGGACCGGCCGACGCGGGCGACCAGGCGCTGGTCGACGCGGTCGGGGACGGGCGGCTTGACCCGGCCCTGCTGCAGACCTCCGCCGACCGGGTCCGGGCGCTGGTCGAGCGGGCGGCCGGGCGGCAGGCCGGCGACTACGACGCGGAAGCCCACCACGAGCTGGCCCGCGAGATCGCCGGCCGCGCGATCGTGCTGCTCAAGAACGAAGGCGGCCTGCTGCCGCTGGCGGCCGATGACGGCGCCCAGTCCATCGCGGTCATCGGCGAGTTCGCCCGCACCCCGCGCTACCAGGGCGGCGGCAGCTCGCTGATCACCCCGACCCGGCTGGACGACGCGCTCACCGAGATCACTGCGACCGCCCAGGCGACGGTGAGCTTCTCGCCCGGCTACCTGACCGGCGACACCGCCGCCCAGGAGGGTGTGACACAGCAGGACGAGGCGGCCGGGGATCAGGACCTGCTCGCCGAGGCGGTGGCGATCGCTCAGGCCAGCGACGTGGCGCTGGTCTTCGTAGGCAGCATGGGCGAGACCGAGGGCGCCGACCGGGACGGAATCGACCTGCCGGCCGCGCACCTGGAGCTGATCGAACGCGTCGCCGCCGCCAATCCTCGGACGGTCGTGGTGCTCTCCAACGGCGGCGTGCTCGGCACCAGGCCGTGGGAGGCCAGCGTGCCCGCGATCCTGGAGGGCTGGCTGCTCGGGCAGGCCGGCGGCAGCGCGATCGCCGACGTGCTGTTCGGCGCGGTCAACCCGTCCGGTCGGCTGGCCGAGACGATCCCGCTCAAGCTGTCGGACCACCCCTCCTACCTGGACTTCCCCGGCGAGAACGGGCACGTGCGCTATGGCGAGGGCATTCACGTCGGCTACCGGGGCTTCGACGCCCGCGAGCAGGAGGTGGCCTATCCGTTCGGCTTCGGTCTCTCCTACACCACGTTCGAGTACGGCCAGGCGAGCGCTGTCGCCACCATTGACGGCATCGAGCTGCGGATACCGGTGACCAACACCGGCGACCGGGACGGGCGCGAGGTCGTCCAGGTCTACGTGAGCCTGCCGGGCTCCGCCGTGCGCCGCTCGCCCCGCGAGCTCAAGGCGTTCGCCAATGTCGCAATCCCGGCCGGCCAGACCGCCGAGGTCGTGCTCAGCATCGACCGCGCCGACCTGGCGTACTGGGAGACCCGGCTGGGCCGCTGGGTGGTGGAGGGCGGCGAATACCACTGCGCGGTCGGCGCCTCCTCCCGCGACCTGCGCTCCACCGCCGTCGTCAAGGTCCCGGGCGACGACGCCCGCATCCCGCTCACCCTGGAGTCAACGGTCGCCGAATGGCTGGCCGACCCGCGCGGCGCGCAGCTGCTGGGCGAGGCGTTCGCGGCGAGCGCGGCCGACGGCGGTCCGGGGCCGATCGCGGGACTGCTCGCCAACCCGAGCCTGATGGAGTTCATCGGCAGTTTTCCGCTCGGCCGGATGGCCGCGTTCGGCGGAAACCTGTCTCCGGACGCGCTGGCCAAGCTCCTCGCCGCCGCCAACGACTGAGTTCGCCAACGGCCGAGTCCGCCGGTTTGAAGTAATCATGTTTCGAAGGTAAGTCAATTACTTTTAGGAATTCGACTTACTATAGAAAGTAAGTCAGTTACCTATTACCCTGAGAACATGCAGCAGACGCAGCAGACCGAGACGGCCGCGGAGGGACTGCGCGAGCGGAAGAAGCGCCTCACCCGCACGGCGATCTTTGACGTGGCCGCGCGGCTGTTCAGCGAGCGCGGCTTTGAGAACGTGACCGTCGCGGAGATCGCGGACGCGGCCAACATTTCCGTGAAGACGCTGTTCACCTACGTCCGGGCCAAGGAAGAGCTGGTCTTCAGCGACGAGCCGAGCATCCTCGACGCTCTCGTGGCGGCGGTCAGGAAGCGCGCCGCCGGGCAGGCCCCGCTCGACGCGGTCGCGGCCACTCTGCTCGCGGCTGCGGCCGCGGACGACGACACCGACAGGACCGGCCTGGAGGGCTTCCACCGGATGATCGGCCACAGCCCCGCCATCAAGTCCAGGCTCCGCGCGATGTGGGACGGGACCGAGGACGCCCTCACCGGCGCGCTGGCCGAGCCGGGCGACGGGCCGCGCGAGCGCGCCGACCACCGCCTCACCGCCGCCCAGCTCATGGTGCTGGTGCGCACGGTCACCAGCCAGGAGGTCCGCGCCCACGTCGCCAGCGCCGCGCAAGCCGCGCAAGCCGGCGACGGCAGGGCGGCGGAACGTGAGGCCCTGCGCGGCTGGATACGCCAGGCGGCCGACCGGCTGGCCCGAGGGCTGCAGGCGGCCGGCCGCTAACCGGTCAGCGATCGCCTACCAGCCGAGGGAGATCATGGCCACCGGCCCCTTGAGCAGGTAGACCTGGCTCGCGGGCGGCGCGGTCACCGAAACCGGGACACCGAAGTCGCTGAACGTCACGTCCTCGGTGCTCATGATCCACTTCCGCGTCTTGCCCGCCGTCAGATCCGCCACCAGGCGACGGACCCGTCCCTGCCCGTCCACGTCGAGATATCCGGCTGTGGTCAGCTTGTTCACGGTCACGGTGAACCCGTACTTGGTGCCGGTCCACCCCGATCCTGAAGCCGGTCCCTCATCGGTCACTTTGCCCCCTGACTTGAGGAGGCCGAGGAGCGTGATGGGATCCGCTGGCGTCCCGCCGGGGCTATTCGCGGCGACGTCAAGCGCATTGCCCGTCAGCGCCGGCTCGGGCGGGAACTCAGCCCACGGCTTCGACGCCTGGTCCGCCACCGGCGCCTCCCGTCGCCACCGGGCGCGCCACCACGACCGCTGCGTGTTGATCATGATCTGGCGCAGGTACGCGTCCGGGTCGCCGCCGACCTGATCGACCCCGGGCCA
>Ga0302325_10018232_pt1 | contig 14801 bp, 12 predicted proteins | sample Palsa_T0_2_FD_201948 | JGI IMG/M metagenome (GOLD analysis project Ga0302325, IMG submission 201948) | Peat permafrost microbial communities from Stordalen Mire near Abisko, Sweden - Palsa_T0_2 | ecosystem: Environmental > Terrestrial > Soil > Palsa > Peat permafrost | place: Sweden: Abisko... | reverse complement strand
TTTGGGGATCGAATAGTCGAGCTGACTCTGTACGGGCTAGAAACTTGGGCTGGGAGCCCCATGGGCCAAGCTTCTGGGATTCGCTCGAGGAAGATGTCCCAATCGCGGTCGCGAAACTAAAAAAATAAGCTGCCATAACGTCAATCCCTGCGTGCCGAGAAACCCTGTGTGCCGAAAAAAATTATTGTTTAGAGGTCTAAAATCTCTACCATATGAATGTATAAAGTTATAATTAGTTTGCTGTTATTCTTTAGCTATTTCTCTATAAGGGCTCGACTTGCAATTAGAAAAATACTATAGTTTGGCTATGCTGTTGATCGTTCTATTGAGAGTGTTAAAAGCTACTATAGCTATTACCCCCTGCTCTATTATAACTATTGACCTGTTCCTGGAATTCGGGGCCGTGGCATAGAGCTTCTATTGAGTTCAAATACAGCTCTGAGGTTTGAAGACATAAAGCACAAAGAAACCTGTCCGCCGGTTTTATGCGGACAAAAGTAGGTGGTACACAAAATGCCAAGCATCTTAAATAAGCGAGGGAAGATTTATCGCCCTTATCTAATATTGTATTCACAGCCACGCTAATCGTATTTAATTACGCATTTTATAAATGTCACGTGAAAGTGTGGCGTTCTTCTAAAAGTTTCCAACGGGCCACGCATCAAGTTCTGCACGGAGTTTAACCACAGGGCTGTTACCCGCTCTCTCCTGGGACTCATTTTTGCATGCGCAAAATCTCATAAGCCGGTCAATACCCGTACCTGCGAGAGTTCATGATCACAAGAGAATACTATTTCGGACAGCTCAGTCGCATTAATGTGAAAGATGGACACTGTTCTTGTAAAGCTCTCTGATGCGAACAAAAGGGCTCTTCTTTATGGCGTGAGCTCGGGTGTCATTCAGCGTCAGGGTGAGGCAGAAACCATGCTGCACCGCCTTCATCAACTCAACCCAGAATTAGCCGCGCAATTCCAGCTCAAAGGATGCGCCCTCGACGATCTCACTCTCCGGATGGTTTGCTCCATGGACGCAGATCCTAACGCTAGCGTGCCTGCATACTTGGCCGTCAGCTACTGCTGGCATAACCCAAGCTGGCAGGCCGTCAAAGCAGCACAGCCTCTGACAGATTGGGGAGTGTCGCGGCCAATGGCCGACAAAATCCTAAGTCTGAGGGACTCTAAGTATGAGGGCGTATGGGTTGATAGGATTTGCATCAACCAGAGCGATGAAGTTGAGAAGAAAGTGGCAATCGGCTCCATGGACGTCATCTATCGCGCATGTCGACAACTCGTCATCTTGCTAGAGGACATCCAGTTGAACGAGACTGAGGAAGCTGTGGGCCTGGAGTGCGCGGCGCGGTATGAGAGCATGTGCCTTATCATGCGCGGCAAACAGTTTTCGGACGCCGAGAAGAGCAGCTTCGTCGACGCGTACTGGCATCTGGACGTATCAGAACTCACCGTTGCTATGGAATTCACCATGAAGATGCTCGGTGCGCGGTGGTATTCTCGGGCTTGGTGTGCGCACGAGAGCCGCGTGAATGAGCATAGCAAGGAACACAACCCGCTCTTTTTATGCTTTGGTGCTGATGACCGTGTGCTTTCATTCGAGTTCCGGTTCGTTTTTTTCCTCGCCGTCTCTCTGGATAAGTCCGCTGCCAATGCTACCCCCGACGAATTTTTCAATGGTATGAACGTGTTTGCAGCGCTAGATGGCACCCCCTGCACGACCTTGTTCCAGAGAAAGGTTAGGATCCAGAGGCTGCTTCCTCGGCGCGATTCTCAGATTTCTCTCTTACATCATCTCACCACTATTTCAACCTTTGGCTGCCAGGAAGTCACTGACTTTTGCGCTATTGCAATGAACACTGCCGGAATTCCCCTGGTCTTTAATGGCACCGTCCAATCTCGGGTTCACATCCACTACATCTTCTCCTTATTAGTGCTTGCCTCTGGAGACATCAGGTCTTTGCTCATTCAAGGCCAAAAGATACACACTCTAGATTCAAGTGGAAAGATGTTCATCTCTTGGGCGGAACAGCCGAAACATTGCGGCGCTACAGAACTCCGCCTTGAAACCCCCATCCCGCAATCAATAAGTAGCGCAACCGAGAAATACATTCAGTTAGACCTCCTTCTCTTTAAAACAAGGCCAATGAAGGTGTCGGAAGAGTCCATGCAAAAGGCACACTTGATTCTTGAAAAGTATGCCTCAAGTGGGAAGGACCACATGCGCGGAGTCCAAAACCTATCGTTTACTGACCCAACTATTGATTTCAGCGTTGAGCTCAAGAATAAGTCAGATTACGGCCTCAAGTGGACTCAGAAACTCCTTGGGTCCGTCCTCGAATGCGGAATGGACTGGATTATAAGGCTTCCAGATGTACTAGAGAGGGAGACCGAGTCAGGAGCATGGGAGCATGGGAGATTCAACGACTTCGACCCTAGGTTTACAGACGCAGCAACAGATATGCTCCTTCACTTTGGAATAACAAAGGCAAACTCAGTTGAGTTTGATAACAAGTTCCTCCATCCTACGATCCGATTCTTCACTTATTTCACCGACAACAGGCTACGACTCATCTCGGCCATGGACCTTCGGTGTATCAAGACGAGAGCAGCTGGAGATTTTGCTATTACGCCACAGATCAGCAACCGGTCATGGATAGCCATCCCACGGGCTGTTTCTCACCTACCGTTCTTTCACAACAGGGCGTGGGTGGTGGAGCCATATGATCCAGCAGCTCCTGAGAAGGAGATTCGACCTTTCTCAAACATGAGCTCCAAGCCTGCGGATTTAGAGTCCTGGGCTGATGCTTTCCCGGTTCAGCCAGCTGATTTTGCTGACCTACGAGACCAGCCAAACGACCTGGCGACTTGGCGAATAAGAAGAAGGCAGCCTCTTTATGGCTGCGAGGCCATCGTTGAGGACGGAGAAGTGGTAATCCTATTAAAAAACCAGAAGGTCTACGGTGGGGAGGACTATGATTGGGCCGCGTTGGGAAGGATGTTTAACGATAGCAAGCCTTTGTCTGCGCCGACATCGTCACAGACTAGCAGGCCGCGGGGCGCGTCGACGGCCGTGGCGGCGGCGAGGTCGGTGAGGGAGTGGGTGAGAAACAAATTTCCTCATAAATGACTACGTAGTTGATGCGTCCGGATAAACATGAAAGACAACTTCATATTTCCACAGTTTCAATCGACGAGGGAGTACTTACAGGGATAAAGACGCTAAACTTTCTTCGAGGTGCAAAACGCCAAGCTTTCATGAACAGGGGTCTGGAACGCTTTGATGTGTACGCAGAAAACCGGAAACTGATTGTGCACGCCACTATAACACTCATTCAATGATAAATGGATAGCCATGGAGGGTGCGGGGTAATATTCACAAGCCCTTACCAATCCGGGACCGTCAACCACTGAGCGCGAGTCACGGAATAAAAAAACACGTGTGACTCCTCCTGTCAGTTGTTCTCAGCAATGGGCCAATTCAGTGTGAAAATGATTGAATTAGAAGTTGTCTAAAGATACAAAAGTGGTGGGATAAACGGAGGTTCAGGGTGTGTGGGAGCGGCCACGGAGCAAAACTTATATAAAAATATAGGAGATATTGAGGTGTGTACAGATTTTAAGATGCTTCAAGTCAAGTACTTATCATTTTTTTCGGCACGCAGGGATGGACGTTACCTTGGTTCGTTGGCCATCTCTTTCATGGTGTTGATTCTTACTTGTTCAATTGCCTATGTACGAAGTCATGGTGCAAAACTCGCTCGCTTCACCTTCGGTAAGCTGTTCGTTCATGAGGGTGAAGTTATATCCTCCATTGTTGCATACCGCTGGGGGAACTTCACGAAAATCATTCTCTGCTCTGCAAAACTCATTATAGTTTTTATCACGTGAATGTATTGAAAAGGACGCATTATCACAGAACATCACACTCATTTAATCAAATATTTTGCACACAAAACCCTTGTATTAAATTCTATATCTAACTCCAAACTCGCGTCCATGCAGATGCTTCCCTATCGTACAAGTCCTCGATCTGCAGTCAGATCTACAAGACATTGACAGCAATCTTCCCCGTCTTCTGCGACTTCGGGACCACAACTTTCAGAATACCGTTCTTCAAGCTGGCCTGAACCGCCTCGTGTTCGATTCTTTGCGAGAAAGAGAATGATCTGGAGAAAGAACCGACTCGTCGTTCTGCGATCCAGTATTTGGGCTTTGGTGCTTGTGACTCAGCTGGTTGTTCTTGCTTCTCCTCAGCAGTTACAGTGGCGGTCGTGGCGGGAGTAGCGAGAGGAGTGTCTGCCTCATCGTACTCATCTTCGACAGTTGGGTTGTGAGACTTCTCGGATGTGTTGTCCTCGACGGCAGGAGTGGCTTCAGCTTGAGAAGCTTCGACCTTGTCGCTCTGTCGCTCGGTCTTGCCCTTGATGACTAGGGTTTGAGCATCGGAGAATTCGATGGTGATGTCGTTTTGCTCGATGCCGGGGAGTTCACCGTACAACTCGTATGCGTTGTCTACTTCAGTGACGTCGAAGCGAGGTGTGAATGTGCGGGGTCTCTGTTGGCGGGGTGCGCATTGCTTCTGTTGTGGTTGGTCCAGCTCAGACAAGAGTTGGAAGAAGCTAGCTTCTGGGGCGAGGTATGCTGGTCTGAAGAAAGGCATATTGTTGTTGGATGTTGTGTTGGTAGTTATAAAACTTTGGAGTTGAATTGTGAGAGTTTGGAGAAGACTTGTAGTTGTCTGAAGATGTGAGTTTGAATGATGGAGGGAGTTTTTAAGAGAGTTGGAGCTCTCATTATATAGCTGAGAGTCGCCATTAGGCTTCTATTGCAACGCAATTCTGAATGATAAATCAAGAGCTTACGAGGTGTTGCTGGTTGCCTCTGGAAGCATCGTGAAGCTTGGTGAAGATTGTGGAAGATGATGGAATTGATCACGTGATTGCACAGCCACAACTCTATTACAAATCAGCCACGACGGCGATAGGAGCCAACAGAATTCACACATGGGTGCTCGCCGGCGGCTCACACGAAGCCTTCGAAATTGATTACAATTAAGAAAAAGACGCGTTAGAACAAGCAGTTGGTAAGTGTTAAGTGGATGGAACTGATAAAGTTTCAGGCAGTGCACACTGATAGTCAACGCATTACCCTTACGTCAGCACCAGAAAAACGTCCCTACTCGGGAAAACCTCAGATTTTCAAGAAAGCGCCAAGACTAGATCAAGGATTTGCCGACTGCGCCCTCTATTCTTATCAAAGAACCTTCTCTCTAAGCTTTCAGCTTATTTCGAAGGCATTTCGAAGGCATGTCACGTGGTAGCTATTCTGCTGCTGGCTGACCTGTGGCCTGTAGAACCGAGCCAGGGCTTTAACTCCTCTGCATCAGTCCAGTACTGCGCCACGCTGTAGTAGCTGCAATCTGCACCAGAACGGCCCCGACTACCGAAGTTTGCTAATGCTGTGACATTAGCTTTGCCAGCGGCAGGCTACGCCAGTGACATTAATATTGGGGCTGAGCAGCGGGGCAGTGCTCAAGGGTTCATAGAATACTGCTCATATATCTACTGAGGTATTTTTGTTCAGAAAGCGCTGGTGACTGCAGCCACAATTGCAGCTCGCAGCCATCGCCCGCTGCTCCTTCAAGGTATAAAATGTTGATGCTAAAGAGTTCTACCTGCAGCACTTCGCGAAATGGAAATCTTACGAAATGCTTCTGGCTTGCACAACGGTCGTGTAGCGGCACTCTCACCGATCGCAGCTCCAAATTCGAGTAGCTCCCCGTTGACAGTGAGCTGGGTGTAAGAATCTCCTTCTTGTTCTCTCTTCTAATCACATCGGAAAGATCTTCGCTACGCTTTGCTTACCCGACTGATAATGCTGATAGATCGGAACCCATTGGTCGTGGGACCTTTCGTTTGTTGCTTAGTTGCATTATAACGCTCTCACTGTGCGTCTACAGTGCTCTACACTTGAACATCTTCCCAAAGGGAACTAGTCACATGGCTATCATTAGGAAAAAAATTCAATGGGTTCTTATGGGCCTCTTTGCGCCGGAATTGGTTCTCTACGTGGCTTGGAAACACTGGAGATCAGCAAAAGAGCTGACTGAAAGAGTGAACGATTCTTTTGAAAAGCAGGTAAGTTCTTCTTCGATCATAGGATCTAGGTTCTGGCCCACTCCCTTCGAAGATCCAGTCATTCTTACCTTTGGAGCCCCGGCGCTATGGAAATTATTCTGATTCAGCGGCTACTAACGGCTTTCCTCACCAGAACATGCGGAAAGGGGATGGTAGCGAACGAAAACATCGATGGACCATTGTGCACGGATTCTATGCTGGGATGGGTGGCTTCGTTTTCGATACGGTCGATGAAAATTTACCTCTATACATTCCGGATAGTAAAAGTCTTTCAGTAACTGGAGAAGGAATATTAGGTCTTGCCAAACTAGGTCATCTTCCCGATATTCCGCTGGACTTTATCTTGGACAAAAGCAAGGCGGATAACATAACAAAAACCCTGGTCATCATCCAAGCGACCTGGCTCCTGATCCAATGCATTTCCAGATTGGCTGCACATTTACCACTTACGCTTTTGGAAATCAACACAGTCGCCCATGTTATTTGCGTCTTTGGAATTTACTGCTTATGGTGGAAAAAGCCATGGGATATTCGGGAACCTACAGTCTTGTCAGGAGACTGGGTCAGACCGGTTCGTACGTACATGTACGCACACAGCACAATCTTGCCGTCCTGGCGGACATATTGGAAATATATGACATATCCCTCCAACAGCATTCCAATGACGGCCGAACTAAGGGAACTCATGTCTACAGTTGATGGCAGTGTGTTTGATAGAGCAGACACTCTTCTCAATCTAAGAATTATGAATTGGCCAGCAGAGCGCCTTGGCTCTGTCAAAACCAAGTCCCGGAAATTGGACCAGTTCATTTTTGGAATCGCTCCATTTTTGTATGGGGGTTTACATGCCGCTGCATTCAACGCTTACTTCCCCAGCTACGTTGAACGCATCATGTGGAGGGTGTCAACCTTGTATATTGCCTCTGGCATCTTTGCTTTTCTGGCTCTGCCATCCCTCTCTCTGGACGATCCGGATAACAATCGAGCTTCAGAGGATAAGTCTTTGCCTCCGGCTTTGGTTGTATGCTTTGTTTTGCTCTATATCGGATGTATCCTGCTGTATATTGTGGCGCGGATCTTCATTGTTGCTGAATGTTTTGTTTGGCTTCGCGATGTCCCCGCGGAAATGTATCAGACACCCACTTGGTCTCAATTTTTACCTCATTTATAGATGAGTCAATTTCGCTTCTATCAATAGCAACTTCGGTACCTTCTAGAGGATCTGTGGAGTAAAATCCAAAGGAGATAGGAATGTAATAACTAAGTTGACTCAGCTAAAGGCGTCCAACTTCCTAGCTCGGCAACAAGCACCCGGAGAACGCTTCACAGTGTCTTTTCGCACATAAGAACAGGGTGGAGTGCTCGCCGTAGCAATACCATGTTTGTGAGATCACTAGTGTCAGTTACACCCTCTGCGGAATGTGGTAACCTCGAATCATTCATCAGGGCTGCTTACCCACAGTATCGATACTTGCATTTCTGCACTCATAAGTGATCTCCAGGTATCAGGTAGAGTGGGCTGCGCGAATCCTGAGTCTGGAACAGGCTCAATGCGCAGGAGTATCCACGATAAGATAGTAGTCCACTTGCCAGCCCATGCCCTCGATCCTGATAAGAGCTTCGGCACATTCGGAAGCTTCTCACGAGGCCAATAATGACGATTCCAGTGCAAAATTGAGCTGATACGAGGTCGTAGCAAGACCCGTCCCAGCTCTTTACGGAGAGAGAAATGTGCAGTTAGGAAGCGATCATTTTGAATGGGGAGGTGAGTTCAAGAGAATATAGTAGCGGAGGGATATGAACGATCCCCTCTGTGGTTCCCTGACATCGAAGGCGTCCTAAGAAAAAGATCGCATTGAGAATTTCTGAACATGGTCAACATCTCCCCGACCCGGTCTCGTGTTCACTCTTTTACAATCCTCCGAAATGTCCCTCACGATACCTAAGACGCCGAATGCGGGCTTTCAAGACTGGCTACACCAGCTATGACTCCAAAGAAGCTGCAGATGATTGGCTAGACGTGGTGGTGCAAGTGGTCCTTGTACGATAACGGTTCAAAATAATTGAAGCGCGTGCAAAAGGGACACCGGTTTTGCAAGTTCCTGTAACTTATAGCAACTCATGTGGAAGATCCACTAGGGACATCCTTGCAATAGACGCAAGTAGGAAATGTGCTCGGCCCCGAGATTGGGAGTGCAGCCGTAGATTGAAGCAAAGCACAAAGTGGATTAATGACACAATCAAGGAGCTCAAATCTGCCTTCACATAACTTAGCATCGCTTCAGCCGACACTGGCCGGTCCTCAGGCAGAATTCTAAACAATTGCAAGTGTCTAGGCTTGGGCTAGCCATGAGGTGAGTGCCAGAAATATGAGTCAAAATTAAAATCATTGAGTGTTCCGAGCTGGAGCCGACTTCGAACTCTACTTGTAGAAAGAAAAAGCTTATATATAAATATATATTAGGAGAAGGCGTAAGTCTGCTAGGAATATGTGCTTAGACATAGCTCTTACAAAGGATGAAGCAAGACACCCCTGAATAAAAAGAAAGTAGTATAAGGCGAGCCACAATCCACTAGCTTACAAAATATATTACTGAACGATCCGGATTAATTCGGAAAAACTACAAGCAGTCAGTAAGTATAAGGTGGATGAAACCGATAAAAGTTTCAAGGCAGGGCGCACGGATAGCAGCAAGCTACTCAGGCAAACACGTGACATAGAGAATCAGAAACAGCAGGGTAGGATCAGGCGTCTGGAACAGCGAGGCAAGCCACTGGCTTAGACGCCACAAGATTTTTAAGATATTACTAAACAAAAAAAGGCCCAAAGCAGAGCGCTCTCTTTCTCTTCGAAGAACCTTCTTATTTTATCCTACGGATAAAATTTCGAAGGCACAGGCGGCCGAGGCCAAGAAAGTAATGATTACAGTAGTCAATACGAGTTATAGAGCTCCAGTCACTACCGCCGAATGTATCAGATCTTTTCATTCTCGAGATTTTCAGATTGTCTACATTTTGAAATCAATGGAATGACGAATGAACGACGGCTTTCTTTGGCTTCGCCTCGGACCCATAATCTCGCTTATTTTCGCCCCCTGAAAATGGCAGCGGCTCACTCCAAGCTGCATTTCTATTCTCCTTTCGCTCGCAGACAACTTGAAGGTTACTAAAACAGGAGCGGCTGGAGGTAGATCCATGGCTCCCTTTCCCGGCTGTACAGTTGGCTCTGCTCGGTCAGGCTCTCGTGCCGTTTTGTATATTGCCCCTCATTCTCACTTGTTTATCTCGTGATTGACTTTAAGACTAACAGATACAAGATAGTATTCCGTGCTGCCTTTAGCAAAGTAGTTACGCAGTTTGACGTTTCAATAAGGGGAGACCGCAAGTGAAGTAAGTTCAGGCTCAAGCTGCGAGACCCAGGAGGATTCCTTGAATGCGTGTGTGCTGTGACGTTGCTATGCAGTGAAACATCCAGATGCAAACAGTGCGGATGAGTAATTCTAATTTTAATCTCCTTGCTCTGGGTATTTCCACTCGCTTCAGTGAGCCTGCCTTAATGGCGTTTCTGGTCATCATGCAAGGTTTTTGGTTCGGAAGCTCGGGCAAATACCCCGGGAAAAGGTCAAGCCCTTGCCACTTCCCGTTTGAACATTTAAATGATTTTAGTTTGCACCTCAAATTCAGGCTCTCGTAGTTTAATGTCAGCCTTATTTGCTCTAATTCAAATCTTACTTTCGCCGGCGAGTACGTCGGACGCGCAACCAAATGGAGAGTGGATTATTTAAGCATGAAGGTCGCGGTGATTGGGCCTTTTCAGTACTACCAAAATTAATGCCGATTCACTCGTCAAATTTTAGAGGTTAATGATCCGGTGCACAGTAAATACTGACCTTCCCACCACGACCCGGAATTCCACACTCTTCGCAGATTCGGGGAATCTATACCCATTTTCCAAATTACACAAACGGAAGACAGAACTACATATACCAGAAGCATCACTGGGGAATACTAAGATAATTTTGTATAATTTATCACAGCATCTATTCGAGATATGCGGCTTTTGTTCCGACTTGCAGGAGAAAAAATTGACTTTATCGGCTTGACAGCAATATGGCTCCCAGAAACTTCTTCGTCTCCTTGTTTCTCGGGGTACTTCCTCTGGTTGCGGCATGCCATCTCTTGATTCTCTTGGCCTCACTTCCAAGCAGCTCTACAACATGCCCTTCGAGCCCAGCACACTCGGTAAAACAAGACAACAACCATTCCATCTTGAAAACTAACAAATCTCTTCTTCTGTCCAGATCTCGCAGCCTTCGGACTAGAGAAGCCCGCAACAGATTTTGACTCCGTCTGCCTCGACCGAAACACGATATGGTGCAGATACTGCTGATGTTATGGCCTGCTATGCCCACCTGAACAATGCGAACATAAACTGTCAGGGTCAGGGTGGCAATTTGTACCAGCAGGTTATGTGTACCGCGAACACGGCGACGATTATCGGTCAGAATATCGGGACCGCGCCTGGAGGAACGAGTTCGAGATGGCGAGCACTTTCATTTCTTAATAAGATGACGGTTGAAATTCTTAGTATCTGAGCACAACTGACTGTGTGGAGATCTTCCAGTGATTATGTGGCGTTTGCCGTCTCTTGGGCAATCACTAGCTGCACAAAGAACGTTCCAGCTCTGAACAAGGCGCTTTTGATATCTGGTGAGTTTAATTCTTACACCTTGATTTGAGAATAGGTACTGACTGATTGGTTTAGGATCTTGCGCTGCGTATGGAAATGGAGCAATGAGAGTGGATACTGTTTCGGTAGGCAGCGAGTAAATTCTGGAGGAGAAACAAAGTTTTGTCGTTGGGCTCAAGGGTGGATGAGAAATATGGTTAGAATATTTTGTATCTTTTGAATGTTAAAATTGTTTCCCATCCCAGACCCGCTGAGGACAGATCCGAAGGAGGAGACGGGTATGCCTCGTAAATAGAGTATACTTTGGGGCTTAGAAGGTGCGAATAAACCAGGGATTTCTATGCTTGTACAATATCTAAGGGGTTAAGTGCTGTGATGGTTCGGGTCGCGCAAGGTGTCAACTGAAAGTGGGGAGAGCTAAGGATAGCGGGGTAGCGGGGTATGTACAGCTTGGTAACCTTAGCGTACCCTCCACTACTCTCAATTGTGAGAGCTCAAGATCGAGATTGCGACTTCCAAAGGTATAGTGCCTTGATCCCCCCCAAAAAAGCTTCTGCAATTTTCTATGTGATGAATAAGTGCGATGAGAAAAGCACAGAATCAAATGGGATGATCAGAATAACCGACACGTGCTTCGAGTGGTGGTTGGGGCAATCTGGCACGTGTTTGCGATCAAAGCTTTTACAGGGCTAGATTACAAAGATTCACGGCCGCCACAAGTTGCCAACTTTCCCAAGCACATGTGCATGTGATGGGGATCATCTGCAAAGAGAATGTGGCTCAATGGTTTTAAAAGCCTCAATGGTGCTATTTTTCATCGTTAGGGACTGCAATTGAAAGGGCAATTGAAAGAAAGTTCAATGCAAAAACTCTAAACCCTACGGTGCCCGGGGTGGCAGCGATGATTCGCTATGCATCGCCGAACTTGCAGAGCCTCGAAGCACGCACGCCACTTCACCAAGGTACACTGTAGTGGGGAATCTGCGCCAATCTGTTTTCAGCTAAAAGCGCGGGAGTCTTGCAAAAGCCTCTTTTCCCCACTACTCCAATCATCCTTTCTAACAATACACGTGGTGTTTCTGTACCTGTTGCTCTCAAGCTTTTGCGCCCCCTGTAAATCCCGAAGCTCGCACTCTTGACGCTGCTCCTCATTCGAACAAGCTCTATCCCTCTGCACCTTCAGGGCACATTGCATGAATGACATTTTTGAGCAGTTCAATTGGTGGTTTGAAGTAGTGATATGTAAAGTTAGGTAGCTTTCTGCAGTCATAGCTTTTGCAAGAACATTGCATCATGAAGAGAAAACAAATGAGATAGGTGTTGAAGTGATGGAGTATAAGATGCCGTCGATTTCCGCTTGCCATTCGTCTCAGAGAAATCAACTCTCGCACCCAACACAAACATGTATACGAAGACTCTCGCTCTCGTCGCAGCCTTGGCTGGCTGCGCTATAGCCAACACTGACAATGACAAAGTCTACAAATACGTTGTTGCCTTCAGTATCGACGGTATGCACGGCAGCGACGTCGAGAAATACATTGCAAAGAGACCCAAATCAACCATTGCCTCGTTGATCTCGACTGCTTATGAATACACCGATTGTTACACCTCAGCTCCATCTGATTCATACCCAGGTGTAGCAGCCTTTGTGTCAGGCGCCAGCCCAAGAACCACTGGTACCTAACCCTCGGCCATCAATTGTACACCAAACTGATCAAGCTAGGCATTTGGTATGACGATGTCTATGACCGATCGTTCTGGCCTCCATACTCTACGACTGGCAAAAATTGCTCTGGACCACCAGGAGCTGAAGGTAGAATTGCTTAAACCACATGAATCTAATGTTCACTGACATAACATAGTCGCATATGATGAAAGCAAAGACTACGATTCCACAAAAGTGTGGTCAGGTGGCATCAACCCCGCCAACCTTCCCCAATCCATGATTGGAGGAAAGTGCACTTGGACATATCCTCACCAGCGGATTCGAGTGAACACCATTTATGAAGTCGTTCATGCATCGGGAAAACAGACCGCTTACACTGATAAGCATCCTGCATACGATTTGGTTCGTGGGCCGTCGGGAAAAGGTCTCAGCGTCGGCTACTTCCCAGAAATTCAAGCCTTTGACACAACAAACGTCACACAAATCATTGGATACGACCAGATGCATGTCGATTCTTGGCTTGCTTGGATCAATGGTGCTGAGCTTGTGAACTCCGAAGTCCAAGAAAAATTGACTGGCATCCCAACCCTATTCGGTGGTAACTTCCAGGCGGTCTCCGTTGGACAAAAGAGTTATGGGTATGTTGCTGGCAGCCTTGACTTCACACCCCAGCTCCTCCAAGCTTTTGACTTTGTTGATTCCTCCATTGGCAAGGTTGTGGCTGCTCTCAAAGCAAAGGGAGTCTATGACGAAACTCTTATCGTGGTTGCGTCCAAGCATGGTCAAGCTCCCATTGATCCCAAATTGTACGGAAAGATTAGCCAGAACATATTCCAGACTGATGTTGGCGTTCCCGTGGACTTCATCACTACCGATGATATCGCTCTCATCTACCTCAAGGACCAGCGCCAATTGGACCAGGCTGTTGACAACTTGAACGGTCTCCGTAACACACTGAAAATATCCGATATCATCTCCGGTGAGCGTCTGGTGTATGAAGGATACGGCGACCCAACAAAAGACCCCGCTGTCCCTGATATCATTGTCGCTCCAGAGAAGGGCATCATTTACACTACCAGCACCGTCAAGATTGCCGAGCACGGAGGTCTTTCTCAGGATGACCGAGTTGTCGCTTGCTTTGCAAGTGCTACGAATTTGAAGCATACCGTCTTCGATCACCAAGTTCATACCCAACAATTCGCGCCTACTATCTTACAAGCACTTGGTTTGGACCCAAAGGCTTTGAAGGGTGCTGTTGCCGAGGGCACCAGAATCCTCGATGGGTTTTGAAAGAGGGAGTCGACTGAGAGGAAGGCTAATGGTGTAAGCATGGGTTTGTAGAAGTCCAAGGCTGGATTTATTTCGAACCAATATAATGAAAATTAATATGAATTTATCTTTCTAATTTTCGTTCTTGATTTTTAGCGGAGATTTTCAAATTACATGCTGAACCTCGCATGATGTTGGAAGCGAGGGCAAAGCTGCCCTTGAAATGCATTGATGTTGAGCTCTTTGTGGATTAAAACTTCCCCAAGTAACTTAAGCTTCTCGTTCCCCTATTTCAGCTTTGATCAAGTTGAAATGAGGCCCTCGCCTACTTGTCCTAGAAAAAATACAGCACTCACTTTTTCAACATAGTGCCAAACCCTACTAGTTGTTTCTAGCTTTCTCGCCCAATATTAAGCGAGCGAAAGGGAACGCGCTTAAAAAAATGTTATCCCAGCTCAAAATTATAAAAATCAAAATGAAAACAAAGCTAGCGTTATGGAATACAGTGTCAAGGGAAGAAGAGCATGATTACAATAAAGAGCGTCGCTTATGATCCATTTTGATCTGCCTACGAGCATCAGAGAATGCGGTTGAGAATAGCAAAAGTCTGATCACTGCCAGTTCGTTGTTGTCTGTGCAAAATTTCGGAATATGGGCAATCTCAATTCGATTCAGACAACCGGTGAGAACCGGATCCTTCCACCTTCCCAGAGAAATGCGCCAGCCCCTGAGCCCGCTCACCTGGAAGAGAGTAGTTTGGAGAACAGGAGGACAAAATCTTCAGCCGTTATGAGGTTCTACGAGCTGGGTTACTAGCTACTCTGAATCTTCGTAATTCTGTCCTTGGTGGAGAAAAATGGCCCATGAATGCTTCGGACATGGAATTGGGTAGGTCGGCGAACTTTCTTACGAAGTGTCGAAGAAAAGAGTGCAGTGATATCGATATTCTCCAACAAGCGATTTGGTTTCAAACTAGATTTCTGTTGTACGCCATGCCTTTTTGACCTTTCGAATCTAGCCCCCTTCCG
>Ga0302325_10018231_pt1 | contig 14801 bp, 14 predicted proteins | sample Palsa_T0_2_FD_201948 | JGI IMG/M metagenome (GOLD analysis project Ga0302325, IMG submission 201948) | Peat permafrost microbial communities from Stordalen Mire near Abisko, Sweden - Palsa_T0_2 | ecosystem: Environmental > Terrestrial > Soil > Palsa > Peat permafrost | place: Sweden: Abisko... | reverse complement strand
GTGCATCCCGGCATCTACGTCCCGCTGATTTACCGCTGCCTTGGTGCGATTGTGGGCCGGCAGGACGAAGGGCTGAACATTCGAGCCGGCGATACATTCGTCTATCACTCGGGGATCGAGATGCTGGGTAAGACGGCCACGATCACCCGACCCATGATTGTCCAGCCCACGGTCGCCCAAACCGGCCAATCCACCACGGCCCAGCGCGATTCCCGTCAAATCGAGATGGATCGGCAACTGCCCACGCTTACCTACGATGACACCGACGTTGCCGGTGCCTACGGCGTGGAAATCCCCGATGCTCCGCCGATCAAATTCGCCGTGCAATCCGATCCGGATGAATCACGCCTGGAGGATCTGAGCGATGCCGAAAAACAGTCGCTTGCACAGGTCAGCAACGTCATTGAATGGACGCAGGCGGCATCGTTGGAACAGAAACTCGCCACCAGTCGGCTCGGAACAGAACTATCGCCGCCGCTGATTTTCATCGTCATCGCGCTGGCCGCAGCAGAGACGGTCCTGGCCAGCTGGTTCAGCCGCCCCAAGTAGCTGCCAATGCCGCCCGCTGCAATCGACGAGTGTGGGCCGCATGATTGATTTTCCGATTTGGTCAGTGGGAAGAGACAGTTGCTTCAGATTTCGGGCTTTGGATTTCGCTCGGTCTTTCCGCCTCCGCTCACGGCCCGTATCATCCCCTTCCCGCGCATGATCTCCTTGAACAATGAACCCTGCTGCGTTTGCGGTCACGCCGAAAGCGAACTGGCATGGGAGACGACCTATCCCGAGCACGGCTATCCAGGCAGCTTCAGCCTTCGCAGGTGCCGCGGGTGCGGATTGCTTTTCAATTCGCCTCGGCTGGATCACGAAGAGCTCGGCCGCCTCTACGGAGGCAGTTACTACTTCTTCAACCGGCCCGATTCCCCCGAGTTTGACCGTGCCGTGCCGATGTATCGCCGCAGCGTCGCCCTCGTGGCCGATCAGATGCCGGAGAAGCGCGCCCTCGATATTGGAGGAGGCCGCGGTTATCTGCCGGCGCTGTTGAAGCAGCTCGGCTGGAACGCGCACGCGGTCGAGATCTCAACGGAAGCCTCGGCGTATGCCCGCAATAAATTCGGGCTCGATGTCTTCACCGGTACGATCGAGCAATACAGTGCTTCGGATCAAAAACAATTGTTTCCTCTGGTAACCGCGATCGATGTGATCGAGCACGTTCCCAACCCCGCCGCCTTCATCGCGGCGGCGGCGGCGGTCATGGAAACCGGCGGCCGGCTTATCGTGGATACGCCCAACGCCGCGGCGAAGAACGCCCGGATTGAAGGCATTACCTGGAAGGGCTTCAATCCATTTCACATCTACCTTTTCAACCCAGACAACCTCGCCAAGCTTCTGCAGAATCACGGGCTGACAGTCGAGAAGCGCTTCACATATGGCAACATTCCCGCGGATCGGGGGGACAGGCCGCTCGCAGCTCGTCTCGGAGCGTTTGCTCGGCGTAAGCTGCCGGCCGCACTGCTGGGGCCGGCCGCCAAGGCATATTTCGCGCTCCGCCGGGTCCGAGGAAGCGATGGTCGAGCCCAAGACAACCTGTCCCGAGCGGCTGCGGCCGCGCGCGCTCCGGGAACTTATCTCGATTCCCCCGACGCCAGCGAAGAACTCGCCGCATCGCTTGCCGGCGACAATATGATTCTCATCGCTCGCAAGGATTAGGGACCGGCTTAAACACAGAGCCGGGCCGTCCTCGGCCCGATTTCGCGGTATTCCCGCGAAACATCAAAGCCGTATATTGCTTATGTCATACTCCCTCGAACAACTCTTCGATCTCTATCGCCAGGCGTTTCCCGCAAACGAGCGGAGAGACGAGTCCGATCTGCTACACGCGCTAGCGACGCCTGCCTACAGTGTTCTGACCAAGGACCATCATGGCGAACTGATCGCCTTCGCGATTCTCTTCGTTCCGCCGGGAAAGACTTTCGCGTTGCTCGAATATCTCGCGGTTCATCCCGGCAAAAGAAGGCAGGGCATTGGCCGCGAGCTGGTCAAGGCCGCGATTGATCAAACCCCCGGCCGGCACCTCCTGACGGAAGTCGAAAGCGAATCGAATGGCCCGATCGCCCTTCGTCGCCAACAGTTTTATGCGCGGTGCGGATTCAGACGCATCGAGGCACTCAACTACCAATTACCCCTGCCGGGAAACCCGCCGCCAATGCAATTGTTGGTTTATCCTCGATCGGCAGCCCTAATCGATCGCACGGAACTGGCACTCTGGATCACCACGATCTACACCGAGGTTTACCGCTGTTCCAGCGCCGACCCGCGCATCGGCCAGATGTTGGCAACGGTCGCACCGGCTATTTAGTTTTCAGGGGTCGATTGTTCGTATATCGTTGTGTCCTATGAGCATCCTCGTCAACGATGATACGAAAGTGATCTGCCAGGGAATCACCGGCTCCGCCGGCGCGTTTCATACCAAGCAATGTTATGAATATGGAACCAAAATGGTCGGCGGCGTCACGCCCGGCAAAGGCGGCACCACCGACGCCAACGGCTTGCCCGTCTTCGATACTGTCAGCCAGTCCGTGATTAAAACCGGCGCAACCGCCAGCATGATCTTCGTTCCGCCACCTTTCGCCGCCGACGCAATCATGGAAGCCGCTGATGCCGGAATTCAAACGATCGTCGCCATCACCGAAGGCATTCCCGTCCTGGATATGGTGAAGGTAAAAAGCTTCCTGAAGGATTTCCCCAAGGTCGTGCTCATCGGCCCCAATTGTCCCGGCGTGATCACCCCCGGCGAATGCAAAATCGGTATCATGCCCGGCTACATTCACACGCCGCCCAAGGAAGCCAAGAGCGGCAAGTCCGTCGGCATCATCAGCCGCAGCGGCACGCTCACCTACGAAGCCGTGTGGCAATGCTCGACGCGCAACATCGGCCAAACCACCTGCGTCGGCATCGGCGGCGACCCCGTCAAAGGAATCAACTACATCGAACTATTAAAAATGTTCAACGATGACCCCGCGACCGACGGCATTATCATGATCGGCGAAATCGGCGGTGCCGACGAAGCCAACGCGGCAGCATATGTCAAGAAAAACATCAAGAAGCCAGTGGTAGGATTTGTCGCCGGCAGAACAGCACCCGCCGGTAAAAGAATGGGCCACGCCGGCGCCATTATCAGCGGCGGCGAAGACACCGCCGAGAGTAAGATCGCGGCGATGCGAGCGGCCGGCATCGGCGTCGCCGAAAGCCCGGCGACGATTGGGGAGGAGATGGCGAAGGTGTTGGGCGTGAACGCAACCTGACCGCCCATAACTGAAAAAAGCGGTTTTATCGCACTTTGCGCCGCGATATCGCTGATGTTATCCAGTAGATTCCGCCCGAGGGGCGGACTTGCCGGCTTGAAAACGGCCATATAATCAGCAGACTTGGAAAAAGAGCTTCCCGTGGGTGGTAGACGCTATGATCACGATACCGCGCAGCCAGCACGCAACCGTTAGGCAGTTGATTTCCTTATCGTCTAAAAGGATGCACGCGCTGGCGGAGGCTCTCAGCGAGGCACCGGCGGCCACGTCCTTCAATGCGCTCACGCGGCACTTGCGGGCACGGATCAAATTCTCCCTCAATCTGAACAATGTTGTACAGATGGTCGGCGCTCTAGGAACGATTCGCGAAGAGCGAAACGTCCCGATCGAAGAGCTGGCCCAGCAAATAACGGAGGCCGCTAGATCCGTACCGCTCGCTGATCTGGCTGAGGACGACTGGAAGAGAATCGAGCGCGATCTGGCACGCATCTTCGAAGCATCGAAGGCGGCAGTCAAAACAGCTAAGGTTGTAGAACTATTAAACGAACACGAGCACACCTATTGCCCCAAATCCAGAATAGTTTCGGATATCAGGTGCATCTTCGCTCCCGGAGAACTCATCGAGCCTGTGGGTGCGGTTATTGTGCATATGCTCAAGCTTGCCTATCATCAGGATGGCGAAACGAAGCAATTTTTTGTGGCGCTCGACAGCGACGACTTGCGCGATTTGCGTGATACGCTGGAGCGAGCCATTTCCAAAGAGCCCCGTTTGAAAGCGGCAACACACGTTTCCATAATCGGCAGTGACCTGGAGTAGCGACATGCCCACATTCGACGAGGAAGCTTGCGTTCACGGGTTGCAACCCATGCAAGAATGGCGCAAGGATTCGAAGTCTGCGCACATCGCCAGGGATTGGCGAATTGGTAACTCCGGAGCGAAGAGGTCGCCGAAGGCCATCAAATGGAAGCCGCTGCGCCGTGATAACAATCACATAAGCGAGGTGATCGAATCCTCAAGGCGACTACTCTCGCTGGTGGGCGAGGACGATCAGCCAGTTTGCTCCCAAGAGACATGGAGTCGCGCAATTAAATTCTTGAGTGCCTGCGCTCGCAGAGCGTGGGAGGCAAATGGAGTAAAAATTGATCCGCCCGACGTTCTCGCGGGTCCTCATCAGAGTATTGATCTGCATTGGAAAACCGGCGATTATGAGATGCTGGTAAACATTCCCGCTGATGCCGGCGCGCTTCCAAGCTATTACGGTGATGCCAGAGACGGGACCGTCAGCCGGGGTACGGTGGCATCCGGTGATAATCGGGGACTACTTTCGTGGCTAACGACGAGGAAATAGTTAATTGGCCCGCGGAAGAGATTCCGCCGGAACATAGGCTCTATATGCGAGTGCCCCGCTCTTACCTGGGAAGGAATGGCGCGTACCTTGGAGCCTTTCGGGATCAGGGCGGGGGGATGTCTACCGAGTGGGAAAAATATTCCACGCCAAAAGAGGCTCGCGACAGAGCTAAAAAGCCAGCGGACAATGGTGTGATTGTGATGATTGCGGGAGAAGTTTCGGCCATACCCCGCCTCATTGTCCGGCACACGCCAGATGTCGAGCGAAGAGTGCGGGCACACACGGATGTTCTCGGCCCGAAAGATACTGAAGTTCGCGTCAAGCTCTCGCGTATCTCGCGCTGGGTACTAGGATTCGAATTGATGTGACACATCGAATGATTGTTGGGTGCAACATTTCCCTCCTCCTGTACATTCCCGATCCATCCGATATAATAACCAAGTCAACTGCCCGCTCCCTCCCTGATGTTTCGCACGCTTTCGGCCGTTAAAACCCTGGCCACAGCCTGTTGATCCCATCCAGCGAGCTTAGAAAAGAGCCCAGTTGCGGCGCTCCTGATCGGCCTACTTCGGCTCTAGCCGATGCCTTTTTCGGGAACGCGAAGTCCCGAAGAAGAATCGGAATTTGTTCATGGCTACCGCTACGTTTGCATCGCTCGGCCTTGCCGAGCCCGTTCTCCGCGCCCTTGCCGGAGAGAATTATTCAATCCCAACCCCGATCCAGGCCCAGGCCATCCCGCATGTGATGGAAGGCAAGGATGTCCTCGGCTGCGCCCAGACCGGCACCGGCAAAACGGCCGCGTTCGCGCTGCCTGTTTTGCATCGACTGGCCAACACGCCAATCAATGGCCCCAAGCGCGCAATTAACACGCTGGTGCTCGCCCCGACTCGAGAGTTGGTGCATCAGATCGCCGAGAGTTTCGCCACGTATGGCCAGCATCTCGAGCAGGATCTGCATCTGGCGACCGTCTATGGCGGCGTCGGACAGGGTCCGCAGGTTCGCGCCCTGCGCGCTGGCCTGGATGTCCTGGTCGCCACACCCGGCCGGCTCGAGGATTTGATGGAACAGGGTTTCGTCGATCTTAGATCGGTGAAGACGCTGATCCTCGATGAAGCTGACCGCATGCTCGACATGGGCTTCATCCACGCGATCCGCCGGGTAGTTGGAAAGCTACCCAAGGATCGCCAGACGCTGCTCTTCAGCGCCACGATGCCTGAAGAGATTCGCCGGCTGTCGGCGAGCATTCTGCGAAATCCGGTGGGCGTGCAAGTTGCTCCGGTTGCCGCGACGGCCGACAACATCCAGCAGTCTGTTTACATGGTGGAGAAGCGCAACAAGCCAGCGTTGCTCGCGCATCTGTTTCACAACGCCCCGATCTCACGCGGTTTGGTTTTCGTCCGCACCAAGCACGGCGCGGATCGCGTGGTTCGTCATCTGCATGCCGTTGGTATTCGTGCGGAAGCCATCCACGGCAACAAAAGTCAGAACGCCCGCCAGCGTGCATTGGAGAATTTCCGCAGTGGAAAAACGCCGTTGCTGATCGCCAGCGACGTCGCCTCGCGCGGGATCGATGTGGATGGGATATCGCATGTGGTCAATTTCGATCTCACTCACGAGCCCGAAACCTACATTCACCGCATCGGCCGAACGGCTCGCGCGGGCGCATCGGGCGTCGCCATCAGCTTCTGCGATGGCGAGGAACGCTCGAACTTGCGGGCAATCGAAAAACTGATTCGCAAATCGATTCCCGTAAAGAACGATCATCCGAATTATTCAGCGACGACATCGCATCCATTGCCGACATCGGCAACGCATCCATCACAGCACGCCCATTCACAGCATTCGTCGGCGCAGCAACCGCAAGCACGGCGGGGTGGTCCATCGGGTCGTCCGCCCGGTTCACCACGTCATGCCGGCCCAGCACCGCGTCACGCGGGGGCGCGCCCGGTTCATCCGCCCCATCAACAGCAGAAGGCGGCTCAACCGGCGAGGCAGTCGGTGGGTTATCCGCTCTCCAGGCATACTTCGCACGGTGCGGCTGCATCGCGCGGAAGACGTCCGCGGTAACTCGGGCTTTCACATCATCAGAATACGCATTGGCCTGGTCGCGCAAGTTCAAGCGATCAGGCCGCTATCGTTTGGTTTTCCGTGCGGCAGGCCAGACGTGGCGGGCCTCCTCGTCGCTACCAACCGCCGCGATTCTTAGCTCTTCTCCACGTGATATTCCTAATCGTTCGGCCAACCGCTTCGCATCGACTGGTGATCGCACCTTTACGTCGTTGTCAAAATAAACAAAAATGTCCCGGCCCTTGCGCTTCGGTGGAGATGAATCCACGACGCGTGCAGACGTTTCCGGCTCGCCGCCATTTCGCCAAACCTCGATCTTGGCCGCCCATCGATCCAGTGCTTCGTCGGTGTACCCGCTGACATAGAGCTGCTCGTCGCCATGAAGTCGAAGGTAGAGAAAATCCGCCGTCACATCTTCCATGAATGGCCACTTGCCGGCGGTCTCCGCGATGACCAGTGCGATGTGATGCTTGCGTAACATCTCAATGAACGCCGGAGTTCGAAAGGATTCGTGCCGCACCTCCATGGAGTAACGCAGCGGCCGCGACGTCTTCACATCCATCCACGTCCGGCCCGTCATGAACGCTTCGTGCCGCTCCGCCAACTTCGCCGCCGCGATCGTGTCGAGCGGCAGCAGTTCGAAGAACGCGTTGATTTTGTCCGCGTCAAACTGAAAGCTCGGCGGAAGCTGCCACAGAATCGGGCCGAGCTTTTCTTCCAGTTGCAGAATGCCGGATGCGAAGAAATTCGCCATTGCCGAATCAGCATCCTTCAACCGCCTGATATGCGTGATGAACTTGGGGCCCTTCACCGAAAACACAAAATCATCCGGTGTTTGCTCGTACCAGGTCGCAAAGCTCTTGGGCTTCTGCAGGGAATAGAATGTGCCGTTGATTTCGATCGAATTGAGTTGTCGAGACGCGTAAGCGAGTTCTTCTCGCTGCTTCAACTTGTCGGGATAGAACGTGCCGCGCCACGGCCCGTACGTCCAAACGGAGATACCGATGCAGGTCTTGCGCGCAGTTCTCGCCATGGGAAGTTCGGTTATACTCCCGCCATGCCAAGCAGCGAAGATGAATTAAAGAAAGCCCTCAAGGCTTTCAAGAAGCGGATGAAGCTGACGCAGTTGGATGATGACTCGAAGCTGGGCCGCAGCCCGCTCACGGGCGGCAAGACCACCGTCATCTCCATCCAGCCCCCCAGCGGTTTCGGCCGGGAGGTCTGGGAAGAGCTGGCCGCCAAGGGATTTTTGAAGGCAGACGGCGGCGGGTTCTACAAATTGGAACCCGGAAAGTGATTGCGTTTCACCGCTTTGCCGCTTTGTCGACCAACAATGCTCAAACTGGTTGTTGAGTCACCAAGAGAAGACCGGGCCGACACGGCCCGGCTCGGGGGTGCACTTTAGTGCACCCAGAACGGCACGAGATAGAGCCACGCTGACAGAAACGAAATCAGATACCCTTTGCCGCGCGTGGCCCAAAATAGCAGGAGACAAACCCCCGCATACGCCAGCACAAGCCCAAGAATTGGCGGCTGATGCGACAGGAAGTAGCGGACCTGTTCCAGCGGAGAGACCTCGACGATCACATTATTTACCTGATTCATTGCGACCCTTTGGTTAGTGTTCCTTGGGATCGAAAGTATCACGGCAATTGAAGCGCGGCCGCCGTAGCGATAAGTTCCGGGCTGAATCAACGCGATCGCGGCGATGTGTTGCAACGAAAATAACGCCTATGCCGGCGAGGCGCAACCTGCGGCAATGCAAGCTTCGAATTCGGAGCATTTCAAGTCAAATCAGCCCGGCTCTTTTTCTCCAAACGCACTTTGCTTTCATTATTGGACGTGCCAGCGTGCCCACTGTGATTGACTATCCAACCGTGCTTGAAACGCTGGAGCGCTGCGGCCTGCGATGCGTCTATCCCAACAGCGGTGCATTCGGATTGCCGCCGGATGGCGCGAGTCACATCGTCGGTTGGTGTGCGGGTGATGATTCCACGATTCGTCCGGAAATGCGGTCGGTCGTCCGCATCGTTCCCCCGCCAGCATCTGCGTCGCTGGCAGCGTTGCTCGAGCGCGCCTGGCAGCATCACGTGCCGGGCCCGATTTGGCTCATGCCGGCAAGCCATTGGGCGTATGAATTGCAATTCGGCGGCGCCGAGTGGCTGGCAGAGTTACTCGCTGGCCACGGAATTGATTCCCAGGTCCTTCGATCGCGAAGCGACGGATCGGCGGTTGAGTTTCATTCGAAGGAAGCGGAATTGTTCTCGGCGATGGTGGAAGCCCTCTTTGATCGACTGACCGCCAGCGATTTCACCGTCGCGTTTCCCGGTCACCCCGTCGTGGCGACCCTGCACCACCATCAGCAGATCTGGTGGCAGACGACCAATCGGGGAATTTGGGAATCGATCGATTCGATAGTTTGATTGTTTTACGCGCTCCGAGTTTAGCCGGCCCACTTGTGGGCCGTGGTGGCCGATGGCGCGAGCGGCTCGCAAGCGAGCCGGCTAAACTCAGATTGCATTATCTTTTCTTCCTGATCGTGAATCCAAACGACTCGTCACTACTCAGATCATTGCCGGCCGCGTCGGTGATCTTGGACGCGGCGATGCGCAGTCGATAATGGCCTGTGCCCAGCGCGTCACTCCTGATCCCCTTAAAGAAAATCGTCGCGGTGTTGTTCCTCGCGTTGTAGGAAACTCGAACGTCGGCCTTTGAAATTCGCTTGCCTGTATCGATGTCCGTGATCGTGAAATCGCCGCGACCGAAGTTAGCCGCGACGTTTTCGGAGAATTTGAGATCGAGCGATCTGGTCGTCGTGGAGGCCAGTGCCACCGTCGGATGCGCCGTATCCACGATGAGTGTAAGCGGACTTGACGCCGCACTGGTGACGCCGTTCATCTCATCGGAGAGCGTCAGCTTGTGCGTTCCATCGTTCAGCGCGACCGATGAGCCAACTTGAAAGTGGCCATCCGTGTTGGTGACAGTGCTGCCGACGGCCACGCCGTCGGCGAACAGATAGACGGTCGAGCCCGCCGGAGCGGTGCCGGTGACCACCGGCATGGGATCGTTCGACACACCGCTGGCGAATGGCGGCGCAAGACGGGCCACCGGCGCGCTGGGCGGCGGCAATGTCAGCGCGAACGGCTCCTGGCCATAACCATCGACGTCAGCGCCAAAGAGAAGCTTTCCTTGAAATGCCGTCACGGGTCCGGGTGAACTTCCCTCGGCTCCTGGCTGAACATCGGCCGCGAGCGCTGTGCCGGCGGCGGTGCCGTCGCTGGACCAGAGCTCTGCTCCATGCGTTCCATCGTCGGCAGTGAAATACAGGGTGCTTCCGACCGCGGTCATCGCGGTGATGTTCGATTCGCCGTCGGGATTGATGTCGGCAATCTGGCTGGTGCCCGTCGAGGTCCCATCGCTATACCAGAGCGAATTTCCTCCGCTCCCATCGGATGCCGTAAAGAAAAGACCGTCGTCAGCGGCCACCAGTTGCTGGGGGTCGGACGGTCCGCCATTGGTGATTGGATCGACGACGACCGGCTGCCCGCTGGTGGGATCAAGACTGTACAACTCTGACGCGGAATAGTCCGGCGTCGCCGTGAAATAGAGCATTCCGTTCACGTCTATCAAATCAGATGGGTACGATCCATCCTCCGGATATCCGGCCTCAGGCGGCGGAGGTGCCAGATCATCCACCATGGACGTGCCCGCCGTCGTGCCGTCACTCTTCCATAGCTCCCATCCATGCACGCCATCGTCAGCGGCAAAATAAAGTTCGCCGTTCACGTTGATCAGATCGGATGGCTCGGGGCTCGCGCCATCACCGGCGTCGCTGCCGGAATTTACATCGGCGACCAATTGCGTGCCGGCAACGGTGCCGTCAGTTTTCCAGAGCTGGCCGGTGCTTTGGCCATCCGAATTAGTAGGATCGTAGCTCATGAAATAAAGCGAGTTGCCAAGCACGGCCATGCGATCGATGGTTCCGCCCGCGCCGGTGGGGTAGAAAGTGCCAAGGGAAATGGTGCCGGCGCTGGTGCCATCGGTGATCCATAGCTGGCCCATTGCCGCGAAAGCGAGCTTATCGTTGAAATTGACGAAGCCGCCGGGATATGAGCCGTCGGGGCCGGGGTTCAAATCGGAAACCAACTGCGTTCCGGTCGGAGTCCCGTCGGTTTCCCAGAGTTCGACGCCGTGCGCGCTGTCGGCGCCGGTGAAATACATCTCGTTGCCAATTACGATTGAATCGCCGCCATAACCCTGATACAAGCCATCTTGTGGATTGGGGTTGATGTCCTTGACGAGAAACGTGCCGGCCGCGGTGCCGTTTGATGCCCAAAGCATCTGCCCTCGCGTCGAATCGTACGCCAGGAACAGCACTTGATTGCCGACCACATTGAAGTTTTCCGGAAGAGACGAATTGCTGCCGGCGTTGATATCGGCCAGCAGAGACGCCGACCGAAGAGTGCGCGCTTCAAGCCCCTCCATCGCAAAAGTCGAAGATTGTCTCCAGTAGCTAAACATTAAATTCCTCTCGCCCGGCAGAGTGATCCGGACTTAAACAACAGCCGGCGACCGCCGGCGAGTACAACAGAACATCCGATAGCAGATCGAGTCGACTCTACCGCCCGTGGATTGCGGTACCGTATAAAAATTGTTCCCCCGCGACAGCCCCTCGGTTTTTTTGCAAATGGCTTGGCGAATATCGGACTTTGGGTTATCGGAGCGGGTGTTCCGATGACTGCGGAAATCATGCGATGACCAACGTAGCGGTAACCGAAAGATTCTCGATAGCGCGTCTCGCCTCGCCCGGCATCCGGGCCGTCAAACGCTTCTGGCGCTCTTTTCTGCTGATCCAATCGTGCACATTGCTGCTGGTTTTGGCCTATTTTCACAGCGTCGCAGTTGAGAGCGCCTGCGACAGCCTCTCGCGTCTGCAACAACGGGGCGGCCTGCTCTTTTCCGCGATCGCCGCGGCAATCGCTGGCGGCATCGTGCCCGAGATCGCCAAGGCCATCGCCCCGCCCAAATCGGCGCCCCGCGAACGGCGCGGCCGCCAGCTAAGCTTGGGCGATCTCGTTTTTGTAATCATCGCATTTGCAATCAATGGGGTTGTTACGGATCTGCAATATCAAATGCTCGGCTGGGCGATCGGGCGAGATGCACATTTCTCGACGGCCGTGGAGAAAATGCTCGCGGATCAATTCATCACAACGCCGGTCTATGGCATCGTGTACTGGGCGGTCATTTACCGATGGAAGGCGCACCATTTTCGGATCGGACCGTTGCTACGGGAGTTGGGCCCGCGCTGGTATCTCACGCATGTGGGGCCGCTGCTGATTCCGTGCTGGTGTTTTTGGATTCCGATGGTGCTGATGGTCTATTCGATGCCGCCGCCGCTGCAGTTCTCACTTTTCTGCCTGGCGCTGGCGGCGTGGAGTTTGCTGATGGTGTTTGTGGCCAATGACTCTCGCGCGTAGCTGGCTCACTGGACTGGTCGCTTAAGCGACCAGTCCGCTGTCGGACTGAATACTATGCTGAAGCCTACAAGCTCCCCGCCTGCCGAAGCATGCCGCCGTCCATGAAGTAGGTGCTTCCGGTGATATACGCTGCGGCGTCGGAGGCGAGGAACAATGTGAGTCCGGCGATCTCTTCGGGCTTGCCCCAACGGCCCAGCGGGATCTCAGCCATCAATGCCTTTTCAATATCCGGATGGGCCTGAATGTCGGCGTCAATCGGGGTGTAGATGGCGCCAGGGCCGATGTTGTTGACCGTGATTCCGTACGGCGCAAGCTCGACGCAAATTGTCCGCGTGAGCATCCGAAGGCCGCCTTTGGCGGCGCAGTAGGGGGCGTTGGTGATCATGGGCAGATCTTCATGCACCGATGAAATATTGATGATCCGCCCGCCCCCACCTTGACCATTCTGGCCCTGTTTGACCATCTGCCGTGCCGCCGCCTGCGCACACAAAAAGGGCCCGGTCAGATCGACGGCAATAATCTTGTTCCAATGCTCCAGCGGGAATTCCAGGAACGGGTGCTTATATTCCAGCCCGGCGTTGTTGACCATGATATCAATGCGGCCAAACGCCTTGACCGTCTGATCCATCAGGTTCTGCACCTGCACGGGATCCGATACATCCGCCGAGACGGCTATCGCTTTGCCGCCTGCGGATTTGATGCGAGTCAACGTATCGTCAGCTTTTCCGGGTGCACCGACGAAATCGACTGCGACCGCCGCACCTTCGCAGGCGAAAGCCACCGCGATGGCCTGGCCGATTCCCGTGGCAGCGCCGGTTACAATGGCCACTTTTCCGTCAAATCGCATGGGTGCTCCTATCGAACTGAAATTTGCCTAAGCCGCTCCCCATTTACCCGCCGGTCTTCAACTTGTAAACCAGCTAGCGCGCTCGTAACATACTGGAAGCTAGTACCGGCCGTGGCTTATGACGAGAAGTTTGCCCCGGCCAGCACGATTGGCATTGCGGATGGCTGATCGTTGGCAAGTCTTTGACGCACAAGTTGGCTTTCAGTTGGCATTCATGGGATCGCTCACTGTCCCGATCCTCGCGACACTCCCGCCAGCCACGGCAATGATGCCGATGCTGCTGACGATGGTCGCGCTCACGGCGTTGTCCGTGGGGGTGATGGGCCTGCTCGGAGGATTGTACCGGTTCCGGGCGGGTCAACAGGCGGGAGCTCACGCGAAACAGCCTGTCGTGGACTTGGTCCCCGCGCAGGTTTTGATCGCATTGCATGAGCCGTCGCTCCGATCGATGATCGAGCGACGGGCGGCTGCGCCGTCGCGCGCACCGCCTTCCTTGCGCCATCTGATTCGATTGACGGCTCTGCCGTATTCTTCTTCGGCGCCGCCAAGGTGGTCCGATCCCGACGCCTCGCGCAGAGCATGACGCTCTACCGCCGCGCCGTCATCGAGCCGATCTCTGCCACGTCAAAGACCTTCGTTGTTCATCCGCACCGGCAGCCTTGCCGGACATGCGAAACGAGGGTTGCGCCATGTTTGGCTATATCATCACCGGGTTGTTCATCGGGTTGGTTTTGGGAGGCGGGGGCGTTTTTGCCTTCATCGAATACAGCAGCCGCAGCATTCTCAGCCGCGCCCGGACCGACGCCGACGCGCTGCGAGACAATGCCCGCAGGGAGGCGGAAAACAAGGCCAAGGAAATCGAGCTGGCCGCAAAGCAGCAGCAGATCAAGGACAAGGAAAAATCCGAGCGCGAACTGGAAACCGCCCGGCGAAAGTTGGAAGAGCACGATTCGCGCCTTTCCAAGCGGGAAGATACGCTGGATCGGAAGCTCGATACGCTGTCGGTGAAGGAGCGGCATCTGGATGATCAGGACGCCAAGCTTCAGCGGCGCGAAAAGGAAGTGGTGCTGCGCGAGGCAGAACTGGTCGATGTCCTGCGCGAGCAGCGCGAACGGCTTTTGTCGGTCACCAACCTCAGCATCGATCAGGCCAAGGAAATGCTCCTAAGTCGCCTGGAAGTGGAAATGCGTCAGGAGTGCGGCGCGCTGATTCAGCGGATGACCGAACAGGCCACCGAAGAAGCAAAGGATAAGAGCCGGCAGATCATTCTGCAGGCGATCCAGCGCTACGCCGCCGACCAGACCGCCGATCACACGGTCAGTGCGGTGACCATCCCCAGCGACGACATGAAGGGCCGCGTGATCGGCCGCGAAGGCCGCAACATCCGCAGCTTCGAAAAGGCGACCGGCGTGGATGTGATCATCGACGATACTCCCGGTGTCGTCGTCGTGAGCTGCTTCGATCCGGTGCGTCGTGAGGTTGCTCGGATTTCTCTGGAAAAACTGGTGCAGGATGGCCGGATTCATCCTGCGCGCATCGAAGAAGTCGTGACCGCCACGACCAAGGAGATGGAAGAGGAGCTATTGAAGATCGGCAAGGAAGCGGCCATGGAGGCCAATCTGCCGAACTTGCCCAAGGCGGTCCTGCCATTGCTGGGCCGTCTGGGATATCGCACCAGTTACGGGCAAAATGTTTTGAAGCACAGCCTGGAGGTGGCTTATCTGAGCCAGATGATGGCGGATGAGCTTGGCCTCGATGG
>Ga0302325_10018230_pt1 | contig 14802 bp, 12 predicted proteins | sample Palsa_T0_2_FD_201948 | JGI IMG/M metagenome (GOLD analysis project Ga0302325, IMG submission 201948) | Peat permafrost microbial communities from Stordalen Mire near Abisko, Sweden - Palsa_T0_2 | ecosystem: Environmental > Terrestrial > Soil > Palsa > Peat permafrost | place: Sweden: Abisko... | reverse complement strand
ACCGTTGCCCTTTCCTTTGTCATCCCGAGCGAAGCCGAGGGATCTGCAGTTCCGCGGACCTTTCTTGGAAATGCGGAATTCACCATAAAACAAAATTGTCATCTCGACCGGAGCGAAGCGTAGTGGAGAGATCTGCGGTTTCCAGTCGCTGTAGAGGAGTGATAGGCTGCCAGCATGGAACCCGTGGTTGGATCGACTCTGGATGCACATGTCATGTTGGCTGTCGCATTGGAACAAGCCAGGATTGGCTTTGCTGAGGGTGGAGTTCCCGTGGGCGGAGCGATCTTTCATGTCAACGGCACGTTACTGGGTGCAGGGCATAACCGCCTGGTGCAGGAAGGCAATGGCTCGCTGCACGGAGAGACCGACGCCTTTCGCGCTGCCGGGCGCCGCCCAACCTGGCACGACACGATCCTGGTCACCACGCTCGCCCCGTGCTGGTACTGCAGCGGTTTGATTTATCAATTCCGCTTCCGCCAGGTGATCGTCGGTGATAGCGTGAACGCGCAGGGCGGTATGCACTGGCTCAAGGAGCAGGGCATCGACATTGTCGATTTGCACTCGCAGGAATGTATCGACCTGATCGCTAAATTCCAGCGGATGCGGCCGGATCTCTGGAAAGAGTGCATTGGCGAGGCCTGAGTTGGAACCACTGAAAGAGAGAATGCGTGCCACCTGGATGGCGGGCGATTTTGGGAAGATCGCTGAATATTCCGCCGCAGATGCTGAGCTGTTCGTTGACTCGCTGGGCATTCAGCCAGCCATGCTGGTGCTGGACCTCGCCTGCGGCACCGGCAACCTGGCCATCCCTGCCGCACGCAAAGGAGCGCGGGTCACGGGCGTCGACATCGCCATCAACCTTTTGGAACAAGCGCGCGCGAGGGCCTCAGCAGAAGGCCTGCAGATCACGCTTGAAGAAGGCGACGCGGAACAGCTGCCTTTTCCTGATGCGAATTTTGATGTGGTCATGACCATGTTTGGAGCGATGTTCGCTCCGGACCCGGACCGGGTCGCGGCTGAGCTCGCCCGGGTCTGCCGTCACGGAGGGAAGATCGCCATGGCCAACTGGACTCCGGATGGTTTTACGGGAAGGATGTTCCGCCTCACGAGTCGGTATCTGCCGCCTCCAGTCGAACTCCCCGCTCCGACGCTGTGGGGAGATGAAGCCGTAGCTCGGCTCAGGCTAAGTTCCAACGGCGTGCGGGTAGATACCACTCAGCGTCGCATCATCCTGTTTGACTATCCTTTTCCTCCGCGGGACGTGGTCCAGTTTTTCCGTGACTACTTCGGACCCACGAAGGCCGCATTTTCGCGATTGAACGAAGCCGATCAGATCGCATACCGCGACGATCTGGAAAAGCTCTGGTCAGAACATAACCAGGCTCGTAGCGCAAGAACCCTCATTCAAAATGAATATCTGGAAGTGATCGGCACCCGGCTCTAACGAGTATCAGAATCATGTTTAGCACAGCAGGCTCTACTGGCCGCACTCCGCGATGGGTGCAAGATCACGGCCGTAGTGACGGAGCGCTGCCTGCAGCGTTGACGCAGTGTGGGCCCAGGTCTCATCCGCGGCGTCCACCTGTCCGTGCAGTCCCGTGAACAGTAGCGTTTTGCTGCTACCGCAGACCTCGATCTTCTCCGAGGGCCGCGAGGGTCCCGTCTTTTCGAGAACGTCAGGATCGCCATAGAGAGGTTCCCCGCCCACCATCACCAGCATTACCTGGGCAGCCGTGGCATGGGTCAACGTCCAATAGGCGTCATGCTTGGCATTCCCTTCCGGCTTAATCACCAGAACGTCGGCATCGTGGCCCGGTTCGAGCGAGCCCAAACGATCGCTTGCTCCGATCATGTCGGCAGCCGTGGAGGTAGCCATGGCTACCAGTTCGCGATCGGTGAACAGATGCGGGGTCTGGGTGTCGTTCCAGGCGGCGGCATAGTTCAATTCCGCCAATAGGCCGTCGCTGCCCGTAGGGCTCCAGTCGGGCGCCAACGCGATCTTCACGTGTGCGGCTTTTGCGGCGGCGACATCGGCAGTGCTGCCGTAAAGCTCGAGATTGCTGCGCGGAGACCAAATCAGATTGACGTTATGCGCAGCCATCTCCACATAGTTGGCAGGTTGCAGCGCAACCCCATGGATCAGCGAGACCCCCGGAACCAGCAATCCGCGGCCCTTCAGCATAGCGAACTCTCGTGCCGCGGATGCGTCCTCGTGACCACCCTCGCTGAGATGAATCAGAAACGCGTGCAGCTGATGGTTTGCCAGCTTCTGACGAATAGGGGTGAGGTCGGTTTCGGACATCTCTAGCGGAAAAACGTTGTAGGCGACATGCCACTCGTCTTCTGTGTCGAGATTATGCGCGAGACCAGTACTGCAGGCGTTGGCCAGGCTGCCGACCGCAGAGGTCTCTCCTTCCGAGATCGCTTTCACCTCGGCGTAGCGTTCCATCTCGCATTCGAGCCCGTCCGCCAGCATCCCCGCCTGCGGGGATTCGATCAAGGTCTGGTAGATCGGCTTCTGCTGCCAGTCGTAGCGGTTGGCGAACTCTTCAATCGGATGCCAGCGAGGAAACACATTGTAGGTGAGATGGTTGTGCAGGTCGATAAGTCCCGGTGCGATAATTCCGCCAGTGTCGATGACGGTGGCATTCGCCGGCAGCTTCACCTTGGTTCCGACCGCAGTGATCTTGTTCTGCTGAATCACGACGGTCCCGTTTTCGACAATGCCGCCGGGCGTGACCAGGGTGCCGCGCAGTGCAAAGCTGGCAGACGGGGATTGGGCTAACAAAGGACAGGCGAACAGCCCCAGCATCAGCAGCCGGATGTGATTTGGCATTCATCCATTATGGGGCTGGACAACGCTTATCGCAGCGTGCCGGGGAAGAAGAAATTTGCGGAAAGGTATGCCGCAGAGCACAATCACCACCCCAATCAACGCCGGCACCGGATCGTGCATAAGGATCAATAAGGCGACCAGCGTGGACAAGACAATGAAGCTGATGGGGGCGATGGGAAACCACCAGCCTTTTACCGGCTCTTTCAGCCGGAAGAGGGTCGAAGCGGCAAGCGCCAGAAAAATGACTGCCGAAAAGATGATGTAAGACAGCACCCGGTCGAACGCGCCGAGGAGAAGGACGGCTAGCGCGAGGCCGGTCTGCAGAAGTACAGCGTTGGCCGGTGTGCCGAAGCGGGGGTGCAATCTTCCGAATACAGGAAAGAAGGCGCCGGTTTGCGCCATGGCATAGCAGACGCGGGGAGCTGCCATGGTGATGGCGGCTATTCCTCCGCAAACGCAAACCAGTACGCAGGCCGATAGGACGCGGGCGCCGGCTGTGCCAAAGAGTACCCCGCCAAACTGGGCGACGAACGCAGTGTTCGAGGTGACTTGATCAAGCGGCAGAACAGCGAGGAACGTAGCGCTGATCAGCAAATAGATAACGGTGACAAGGCTGACTCCACCCACAAACGCGAGCGGCAGGGTGCGTTTCGGATTCCGAATCTCGCCAGCGATCTTGCTTGCCTCCCACCAGCCGCCGAAGCTGAAGAACGCGCTCATCACCCCCCCGGCGATCGCCGGAAACAGTGCGTCCGATCCGGGGCGGCGGACTGTGAAAGGCACCAGGTTGGCCATATGGGCGTGGCCAGAAACAACCGCCCAGCCAACCAGCGCGAACAGGATAAGAAGTTTGAAGCCATTCACGAACGACATGATGGCAGCGCTGAAGCGCGTACCGACGAGATTAATGGCGCCGAACAGGCAAAGCAGCAACACGGGAGCGGCAGACAGCCCGGGGGTACCCGGCGGCAGCAGCTGGGCTACATACGGCGCGGCGCCCACGGCCAGTGCTGCGGCTACTCCGGGGTACATGACGATGGAGCTCATCCAGCCATAGAGGAAGGCTATTTGCTCGCCATAGCCGGCCCGCAGATAGACGTATTCGCCTCCAGACTCGGGAAAGCGAATGGCGAGCGCCGAATACGAGAGCGCGCCGCACATGGCCATCAACGCGACCCCAAGCCACACCAGGCCGAGCAGCAGCGGCGAGCCCAGCGACTTCGCCATCGCGGCAGGAGTAAGAAAAATCCCCAGGGCAATGGCTTCTCCCGTAACCACAGCGATAGCCGCCGCCAGACCTAGCTGACGTTGCTGCTGCTTTTTCTGCTGTTGCATGTGGCGACCATCCTACGTTGCCGTTTCCCATCGCGCCTCCACCAAGAGGATGGCTTTGCTACCCACCGACAGGCTGAAGACAGTATCGCTTGCTTCATTTAGATTTGCCCCGCACCTCAGTAGAAAGAACGGAGTACTCTTGATGCCGAAGCGCGGAGTCGCTCGAATCTTTCTGTTCGCAATGCGCAAACGGTGCAGACTAACTTCTATTCGGCTGTGAGCACGGCGGGCGGTTTCTTCGGCTCCGGCGGACCGAGAGCCTTTCAATTTGCTCTGCACGCATCGTGTTTTAGAGTATTGAACCAGGCCCTCTTCCCTGGACGGGTGCCCCATGTTCGCACCAGCGTACATGGGCCGAAAAAGACCGGGCGCAGCCCGTTCCAACGCTTCAGCGCGACCGCCGAAGGGCCTTTGGTTGCGAGCAAACGGCGCGTGCATGGCCGAGAAAGGTTACCTTCGCGATTGAGAACCCATAAGGTTTGGCACTCCCGTACAGGATCCTGCCTACTGTTGGCATTTGCTTCTGCTACAGTGACTGCGTCTGCACAGACAACCGGCGAAACCGCTGGACACGACTTCTTCCGGGTGTCGCTCGATCATAGTTTTACCGGTCCCGTGTCAGGGAGGCTGTTGCTTTTCATTGCCCCCAAAACCGCGGATGCTAAGGACGCGGCCTCCGTTGACATGAACATGATGTCTCCCGCCAGCGTGTATGTCGTCGCGAAGGAAGTCCCTCATCTGGCTCCGGGAGATTCCATCGATATCGATGCGGACGACGTGGTCTTTCCCGGACCTTTGTCCCGAGCACCTGCGGGCAGCTATCGCCTGCAGGCCGTGCTCGATGTCTACCACAACTACAACTATGATGGTCGCGTCGCCGGTGACATCATCAGCGCGCCGACGAACGTGAACGTGCCCCTGGGCGTAGCTCCAGCGGTAACCCTGTCGCAGACGGTGCCAGAGCCGCCCGATCCTTTGGCGGCAAGGCCGGACGTGGATTCGGCCCTGAAGCCCCTGGACATGATCAGCCCCGTGCTCACCAGCTATTGGGGACGCGGGATTCATATGCGCGGATGGGTGTTGTTGCCGCCGGGGTACGCGGCTCATCCAGGAAATCACTACCCTACTGTGTATTTCACCCACGGCTTCGGGGGCACACTGCCAGGATTACGACGGCGCTACGCACGAATTCTCTACGACCGCATGAAGCAGGGGCACATGCCGGAGATGATCTGGGTGTTGCTCGATGAGAGCAGCCCAACAGGTACACATGAGTTCGCTGACTCAGTCAACAATGGACCGTGGGGCACTGCCCTGACCACAGAATGCATCCCCGCTATTGAGCGTCAGTACCGAATGGATGCGCGTCCGTCGGGGCGCTTCCTGCAAGGCCATTCCTCAGGTGGCTGGGCAACGTTGTGGCTGCAGACGCGCTATCCAAAAATCTTTGGAGGTACCTGGTCAACATCGCCCGATCCCAGCGACTTCCATTTCTTCAGCACCGTCGATATCTATACCGCAAACGCAAATATGTACCGCAATCCTGACGGCACACCGAGCCCGATGATCCGCATGCACGGCCAGCCTCAAACGACGATGCAACAGTTGGCCCAGCTTGAGACAGTTGTCGGTCCGTATGGAGGCCAGCTCGCATCCTTTGAATGGGTCTTTTCGCCGCGCGGTCCGGATGGCCGTCCGGCACCCCTCTTCGACCGCGCCACCGGCAACATTGACCCAACCGTCGCGGCCTATTGGCGCGCTCACTACGACATTGTCCAAAGACTGAACAGCGATTGGAAAACCATCGGCCCCGACCTGCAGGGAAAGATTCACCTCATCGTGGGCACAGACGACACTTTCTACCTGGATGGAGCCGCGCACAGTCTGCAATCCACGCTCGACCACCTTGGCGGTAAGGCGGAGTTCGCCTTCCTGCCAGGCCGTTCCCACTTCGATCTATATCAGGTCGGAGACGATCGCTTCGGCCTCTTCGACCGCATCGCGGCCGAGATGTATCGCGTGGCGCGGCCGAATGTCCACCCCCACTGATCGTGGAAGCATCCTCCTGTGGACATCGCAAAGGAGTCCATGGTAGCTTCTTTGGTGTATCCAAGGGAGCGCTTATGGGCGGCAAGAAATCCGAGGTGTTGCAGGGAACGCTGGACCTGATGATCCTCAAGACCCTGGATGCCCTGGGGCCTTTGCATGGCTTTGGCATCGCCAGGCGTATTGAGCAGCTGAGTGAGGATGTACTGCAACTGAACGAAGGCACCGTGTACACCTCATTGCTTCGCCTGCAACAGCAAGGCTGGATCGTATCCGAATGGGGGACTTCAGAAAACAACCGCAAGGCGAGGTTTTACTCCATCACCAGGCGTGGACTGAAACAACTGACGGTCGAGAGCGAGAACTGGGAGCGCATATCGGGTGTGATTGGCCGTGTCCTGCGGCTTGAGAGGCAAGGATGAGCCCCGGCGCATTGCTGCGTGTTTTCGCTGCAAAACTAAAAGCCCGGTTCGCGCAAGACAAGGCGAATCGCGAGTTTGACGATGAGTTGCAGGCGCACCTCCAACTGCTCACGGAGCAGTACCTTCGCCAAGGTATGCCCGCGGAGGAGGCCGGTCTCGCAGCGCGCCGTCAATTTGGCAATTCCTCGTTGGTACGAGAGCGCCATAGGGAGGCGCGTAGCTTTCTCTCGCTTTCTGCCTTTTGGCGGGATGTGCGGTTTGGGGCCCGGCAGCTGGCGCGCAACCCGGTGTTTACGGTGATCGCCGTGTCCTCCCTGGGTCTGGGAATCGGGGCGAATACAGCCATCTTTAGCGCCGCGAAAAGAGTGCTCCTCGACACCTTGCCGGTAAGCAACCCGCATGAGCTACGCCTATTGACCTGGGTCAGCGGCCACCAACAGCCCGTACCGCAGGTATGGGGCGATGTGTGGTCGACCGACAGCGGCGGCCTGGCCAGCAACGCTTTTTCCTATGCGGTGTTCGAACAGATGCGCAAGAAGACTGATGTCTTTCGCGACCTCATCGCTTTCAAAGACATCAAGATGACGGCGAGTGTCGACCGACACCCTGAGTTGGTCAGCGGGGAGTTGGTAAGTGGAGGCGCCTTTGACGCCCTCCGGGTAAAGCCGATTCTTGGCCGTCTGTTGAACTCCGCTGATGATGCCGGCCCCGGCAAGGGTCCGGTTGCGATGATCAGTGAAGGATACTGGGCAGCGAGTTTTGGCAGGTCGCAGGCCGTGCTCGGCAACTCTTTCGTTGTCAATGGAGTTCCCCTGACGATTGTAGGGATCCTCCCCGCTCAATTCACCGGCCTCCAGATGGGTAGCGTAGCGCAGGTGTTTGTGCCGCTCACCATGCAGCCTGTGGTTGCGCCGCGCGCCCAGCTACTGCACGGCGACACCTCTCTGCTCAACAATCCGCAAGCGTGGTGGATACATATCCTCGTTCGGCTGCGGCCGGATGTACCCGAAGCGCGCACCCAGTCCGCACTCAATCTCAGCTTGCGCCAGACCGCGATGGATACGCTACCCAAGGCGAAAAATCTGGACCAGCTTGGGCTGCAGCTGGTGCAAGGAGATCGGGGAGTCGATGATCTTCGCGACCAATTCGCTGACCCCTCGTATCTACTGCTCGCGCTGGCCGGCCTGGTGCTGCTCCTGGCCTGTGTAAACCTCGCCAATCTATTGCTTGCGCGCGGTGCCGGCCGCCAGCGGGAAATGAGTACCCGGCTGGCTCTCGGAGCAAGCAAAGCGCAGATCCTGCGCCAGGTACTGACGGAAAGTCTTTTGCTTTCGAGTCTCGGCGGAACGTCCGGCCTCGGGCTCGGATTTTTTGTCCGTAATGCTATCCCTGGTCTGCTCGGTAACTCCTGGAGCGGTTCGGCCATCAAGGTTGTCTTCGATTGGCAGGTGTTGGCCTTTGCCGCCGCCCTCTCGCTTGCGGCTGGTCTCTTGTTTGGCATGATTCCGGCGTGGCAGGCCATGCACATCAACGTCAATCGATCGTTGAAAGGGACCGGCAACACCACCGCCGGACGGAACACGAGGTGGCTCGGCAAAGGGCTGGTCAGCACGCAGATCTCGCTCTCCATCGTCCTGCTGATAGGCGCCGGGCTTTTTGTGCGCACGCTGGTGAACCTTGGCCGAACCACCCTCGGCTTCCGCAGTGATCGGCTTCTTCTCTTTGAACTCGACCCGCCCCGCACCCGATATTCCGACACGCAGATGACTATGCTTTACCGGCAACTGGAAGAGAAGATCGCCGCTATTCCAGGCGTTCGATCCGTTTCCTTGAGCAATATCGCTATCATCGGCGACGGCTCTTCGGGCACAACCTTCCATCTGCCAGGGCGCTCCGCCCAGTCCAATCAGGAACGCGTGCAGATCAACAGCGTGGGTGCGGATTTCTTTCGCACCATGGGCATTCCTCTTCTCCAGGGTCGCGCATTTACCGGACATGACACGTCTTCTGCTCCCACTGTGGCCGTGGTTAACCAGGCTTTTGCCCGGAGGTTCTTTCCCAGGGAAAATCCGATCGGCCAGATATTTGAAGCGGACTCCGACGATGCGAATGGACCAATCCAGATCATCGGCATCGCAGCGGACACCCGCTACGCCGACCTGCGTGCCGAGACTCCGCCGATTTTTTATATCCCTTATCAGCAGCAGCCCACTGCGAGTCACATGGTATTCGAGGTGCATACCGCAACCGAGCCCGGCACCGTCCTGAGCCAGGTGCGTGCGTCGGTCGAGGTGCTCGATCGCGAACTGCCGATGATCAATGTACGCACTATGACGGATCAGCTTACGGCCAGCCTGTCCGCCGAACGCATCTTTGCCAATTTGACCGCCGGCTTTGGACTTCTCGCGCTGGTGCTTGCCAGCATTGGTATTTACGGCATCATGACTTACACCGTTTCCCGCCGCAACCAGGAGATTGGCTTGCGCATGGCCCTGGGAGAGCCGCCAGCTTCTGTCGTCTGGATGGTGCTGCGCGAGGCATTGGGAATGCTCGCCATCGGCCTGGTGGCCGGCATAGGCTGCTCCCTGGCGCTCAGCCGATTTGTCGCTGCACAGTTGTTCGGCCTGCGGGCCGTCGACACCTGGACCTATGTCGCCGCCATCGCTCTGCTGAGTGCGGTTGCCGTCGTATCCAGCTTCCTGCCGGCGCGGCGAGCCAGCGCCATCGATCCGCTTACGACCGTGCGCTATGAATGAACTAACATAAGCAGCGGGACGGCAACATCGACGATTCATGGCAAAACGTAGTGCGGGTCTGCTGATGTATCGCTGGAACAATCACGGGCTGCAAGTTTTCCTGGTGCACCCGGGTGGCCCGTTCTGGGCTAAGAAAGACCTGGGCGCGTGGTCCGTTTCGAAGGGAGAGTACGTGGATGGCGAAATTCCCCTCGAAGCTGCAAAGCGCGAATTCCAAGAGGAGACGGGCTTTGCTGCGCGGGGAGCTTTTCTCGAGCTCGGCACTGTGCAGCAATCAGGCGGTAAGGTTGTCTCCGCTTGGGCCTTTGAGGGCGATTGCGACCCCGCCGCGATGGTCAGCAATCGCTGCCAGGTGGAATGGCCGCCGCGCTCCGGCCGCATGATCGAAATTCCCGAGGTGGATCGCGGGGAGTGGTTTTCCATCGCCGAGGGCCGAGAGCGTATTTTGAAAAGCCAGGCGCCGTTTCTCGATCGACTCTGCCAGATGCTACAGTGCGCGGACTAGTATTTTTCGCAAAGGTGTAGACCGAAGCCACAGAGGTTTGCGCAGCGTTCCGCCAAAGAAAAGCTGCTCGTAACTGCTATCAGAAAGTTCATGGTATTGCGAAAAAGGCTCTAGTATGCGGCTCTTTGTTGGAATTCCACTGACTGCTGCAGTCATCGAGGAGCTGTCTGCGATCTCGATGCGGCTTCAATCGCAGGCAGATGGCCTGCGCTGGTCCGCTCCGGAATCCTGGCACATCACCTTGCAATTTTTAGGCAATACCCAGCAATACGGATGCATAGTCAGCCGGCTTCGCGAGCTGCGCCTGCCGACCCTTCCCATTCAGCTTGAGGGGCTGGGCTTCTTCGAGCGCGCGGGTGTTTTCTTTGCGGGTGTCAACCTCACCCCGGAACTCGAGGCACTGCAGCAACGCGTTGCCGGCGCAACCGGCTTTTGCGGGTTCACCCCCGAGACTCGTCCTTACCATCCGCACATCACTCTGGCGCGCAGCAGAGGAAAAGGAGGCCACGGGCTCCGCGAACTCAAGAGTAAAATCCATCGCGATCCGAGATTCAGTGGTTTCGTTGCGGACGTATTCGTTCTCTACGAAAGCGTGCCTGGACCAGGAGGCTCTCGGTATGAAATTCGCGAGCGGTTCACCCTAGGTAGCTAGCGCTACTTAGGAATAAAGCGCATTTCCTGGAACTGCGCGAACAGTCGCAGTAACATTTCTTCGGTGTCAACCGCCTCGTGAAAGCCAAAGCGGCGGGCTTTCGTCGTGTCCGACATCACGTCGTATTCCAGGTTGAAGACCGCTTCGCCAAACTGCCAGGAGGCGGCATCGCGGAAGGAGTAATTCTGCAGGTTGTGCTTCCTGATCATCGCGTCCCAGATCGGCTGCTTGTCAGACATAAAGAACGTCAGAGGGAAACGTTGCGGCGGAGCGTAGGGCATGTTGAAGAACTCCGCCAAACGCGGCCACACGTGCTGCCAACGATGGAAGTCTCCATTGGTAATGTTGAACCCCTCCCCGTTGCAGCAGTCACTCTCTGCCGCCCAGACCATGGCCTTGGCCAGCAGTTCGGCGTCGGTCATCTCCATCAGTACGCCGTATGCATTGGTAGAACCGGGATAGCGCAGAGGTAAGCCCATTTCCTTGCACATGGAGGCATAAACCGCAATCACCGTGGCCATGTTCATGGGATTTCCCACCGCAAAGCCGCAAATGCAGGAAGGCCGCAGCGCCGTCCAGGACCAGGCCTTGCCGGACGAGTGTGCTTGCAGATAGTCCTCCTGGTCATAGTAAAAATTTGGCGGCATTTGCCGCGGGTCAGTCTCTTTTGCCGGGGTTTTGTATGGACCCAGATGGGCGCCGTAGTACTTCGCTCCTTCGAGCAATACCACCTTCCTCAGCCCGGGAGACGAACGTTCCACCGCTTCCACCGTGTGCCGCAGCATGGCCAGATTGGGCGCAATTTCCTCAAAGAGATCACCCTGCATTTGCAACGCGGCGTAAAAAATGTGAGTAATTCCAGACAGATCAAGCGCTTCGACATCTGACCGATGCAACAGATCAACCCCAAGATACCGAGCCGGCGTGGTGAACTCTGGCTTTCTTCTCGACAGCCCAATGACCTCCCAATCGCCACGCGCAACCAGGTGGTTGACCAACGCGCGCCCACTCACACCCAACGCTCCTGCAACCAAAGCTCTCTTCATTTAATCCGCAGCGAAATCACTCTTCTGCTGCCCCTTTTTTCGAAATGGATTCCATGGCCGAGGTCCCTTGGGGTCATCAGCGCGGTAAACGATCCCCGCCGGCACCTGCAGATCGATCTGCGTTCCGCCACTTCTGGTTCGCCCCACGCGCAATTCGCCGCGCATCTTGCTGGCGCGCTCCCGCATACCCGGCAGGCCCCAGTGACCGCTGCGATAACCAGCCTGCAGCACGCCCTCATCGATGCCGCGGCCGTCATCGCTTACGCACACATGCAAAGCCGCGGTTTGATAGGACAACTCCGCCACGATATTCTGCGCACCCGAGTGGCTGAAGGCGTTGGTCAGCGCCTCGCGCCCAATGAGCAGAATTTCCTCCTGCACGATGGCTTCCAGCGGCCGTGGTTGGCCGTGCACGGAAATCTGGAAATTTGCCGGATGAATCGCCCGCAGCTGATTGCCAATGTCGGCCAGCGCCTCCGCCAGGCTGGTGCTCTCTGTATGCCGGACGCGGAGATTCATGACCCGTTCTCGCCCCTCCTGCATCACTTTGTCCGATTGCTGCAACGCGTCGTCGAGCGCTTCACGCGCAGGGTCGCCAACGGGCAGCCGGTTGGCCGCAGTGTGAAAGCGGAGCGTCAGCCCGAAGAGACTTTGCAGCAGCGTATCGTGCAGTTCGCGGGCGATGCGCTCCCGTTCCGCCATTCGTTCTGCAAGCCGGTCCTGAATTTGGCGCGCGATGCTGGCGATGCGCAGGCGTACCGTCCACCAAAGAAGTGCGGCGGCCCCGAACACCACCAGCGCCGTGAACCACCACGTCTGGTAGAAAGCGGGCTTCATGACCACGCCCAGAGTGGCCCCCGTCGCGTTCCATACGCCGTCGTTGTTGCAGGCAATCACGCGAAAGCGATAGTTTCCAGGCGGCAGATGGGTATAGAACGCCTGCCGCCGGGTGCCGGCATCCTGCCAATCTGAATCGACACCCTCGAGTTTGTAGCGAAACATCACTCGTTCGGGAATGGCAAGGCTGAGGGCAGTGTAGTTAATCTCGAGTCTGTCCGCGTGCGCGGGAAGGGTGATGTCGCTCGAACCCGAATAGGTTTTTCCGTTCGAAATGACGGAAGAGATGATTACAGGCGGTGGCAGCCGGTTGCGATTTTTGTGGAGCGTTGCCGGGTCGAGCCAGGCGATACCCCGGGTGGTCGCAAACCACAGCCGCCCATCGGGCGCTTCCGCCAGCGATGGCTCGGGAATTCTCTCTGCCGAGAGTCCTGGAAGTCCGTCCAGCGCATCGAAGCGTTCGGCCAAAACCGCGTAGTTGGGGTCGCGCAGCCAATGCGCCAATTCGCCGGCAAGGACATGGGTGACGCCGGAAGAGCCGTTCATCCACAGGTCGCCCGTCCGCGTTTCCAACAGACCAGAAACTCTGCCCGGCAGATTTTGGTTTTTCCAGCGCATGACGTAAAAGTGTCCCTGGGTAAACAGCTCCACGCCGCCCGATCCCCCGAGCCAAACGCGGTCACCCCGTGCCGACATGGTCGTTTCCGAAACACCGCGCATGCCGTTGGGGAAAGAGAATCTCTGATAGCCATTCCCATCCCATTCGACCAGGTAGTTGGAGAAGCCAAACCAGATGTTTCCGGCCTCGTCCCCCGTCATCGTTCCCAGGATGCCCGGTTTTTTCCCTAGTGTCTCGTTCTGCCGATTCCACGTGCCTCGTGCGAAATGGTAGACGCCGCCGGTGGCCGTAGAGATCCATAGATCGTGGTTTCGATCGACAGCCAGAGAAATCACCGGACCCACTTCTTTCTCCGGATACGGCATGGGCGACCACCACGCGCCTGAAGAATGATACAGACGGGCGTCGACACCACCCGCCGACCAGATAGTGCCATCACGATCGCGCCGAATACAGATAGTCCCGAGAGTCTTGGGAAAGCTGGTTATGTGGCCATCTGCCGCCACATGGGTCAAAGGCAGGCTCCTGTTTCCGGTCCATATCGAGCCTTGATCTCCGGCCAGGATGCTGAAGTCGTGCTCCTGAGCCGGGGGAAGCGGCAGGGTGGTGAGGGCAGTGTTTCGAAGCCGATCGAGCCCGGAGTTGGTCCCGACCCATATGGTGCCCTCGCGATCGATGAACACCTTCCATAAGGCGTCGGAGCTGAGTCCCTGGCGGGTGGTGAAGCTCTCGCCGGGAGCGCTTTCCGTAGCTTGCGTCGTGGGCCACCGGTCGACATGATCGAACCGCCGCAATCCTTTATCGCTGACCGCCCACATCGAATCGTCGGCGGCAAAGGTAAAGTCTCCGAACTGAATATTTTCTTTTTTTCCCTGGGCGGGAGGCGCGGGCAGGATACGCGCAGCGCCTTTGCTGGTCACCCGGCGGAGACCATGATCGTCTGAAAGCCAGATGGAGCCATCCGGGGCCTCGTGGAGAAAGGTATTATGCGTGGCCGTAGCCAGAACGAAGGCGGCAGAGGCGGGGCCGGCGTCGTATTCAATGCGTTGAAATTTGGCTTGACCTGGCGCGAGAAAGAGAACGGCGCCGTCCAGCGTTCTGACCCAGACGTTGCCTTCACGATCCACCAGAATGGCCGCAGGAAAGCCGCCGGGATAACCGTGTTCCGGGCCAATCTGCTCACAGGCAGAGCCGTGCATATGGAATAAGCCACCTGACGCCTGAAGCCATAACGAACCATCGCGGTCCTCGGCTATCCCTTCCATTTGCAGGACCGGAGTGCAGCGCCGGTCGGTGAAGGTCGTCAGGTGTCCGTCTTTCCAGAAAAGAAGGCCGGCAGCACGCGTCTTGAGCCAGACACCCCCGGAAACGGAAAGAAATACAGCATGAATTTCGCTATTGGGTACGGCTCCATTTGTGGCTTCTTCCACCGACTGAAAGCGCACTCCATCAAAGCGGAAGACGCCGGTCGACGTGGTGAGCCAGAGATATCCATCGGCTGCCTGCTGGATATCGACGACAGCTCCCAGGCCATCTTCCGAGGTCCACATGGTGTGATGAAAGTTCGTCAATTCCGGAGCCGCGGCCCAGGCGGCTGATCCGCGCGCGCCGCCCATCAAGGGGAGAATCGCGGTGAGTAACCATCCGGTCTTCTGTAACAGGCTCCTCATAGGGCGATCGGGACAATTCCACTGAACGGTTGACGCAACAGGTGGGCCTGGGATTGATCGTGCTCCCCGATCGTCAAT
>Ga0302325_10018229_pt1 | contig 14802 bp, 8 predicted proteins | sample Palsa_T0_2_FD_201948 | JGI IMG/M metagenome (GOLD analysis project Ga0302325, IMG submission 201948) | Peat permafrost microbial communities from Stordalen Mire near Abisko, Sweden - Palsa_T0_2 | ecosystem: Environmental > Terrestrial > Soil > Palsa > Peat permafrost | place: Sweden: Abisko... | reverse complement strand
CCCGTAGCCGCCGGCAATCTCACCGTCACGCTGGGCTCGCAGGGACAGTTCAGCGCCGCTCTCGCGCCCAACGCTGGCGCCACGCCCGCCGGTACCTACTACCGTGTCACCTACAAACTCAACGACGGCTCAACCGCTAGCGAATATTGGTCAGTTCCAGCGCTCAGCTCCACCACTATCGGCGCTATCCGCAGCACCCTGGTTCCCGCCAGTCAGGCGGCGCAGTTTCTCACTCGCGCCTGGGCCGACGCCCATTACATGGACCTCACCGACGCGCAAACTGTCGCCGGCCTGAAAACCTTCAGCAGCTCGCCATCGGTTCCTGCTCCGCAGAACCCCACCGACGCCGCCAACAAAGCCTATGTCGACGCCAGCGGCGGCGGTAATCTCGCTTCACCCCCGCCCATCGGCAACGTCACTCCCAACTCCGGCAACTTCACCGCCCTCAATGTGCAGACCGCCAACGGCGTTCCCAATCCCGCCAACTTTCCCCAAACCGATCCTTGCGCCCAGATCAACGCCGCCATCGGCTCCCTGCCCGCCGCCGGCGGAACGGTTGACGCCCGTGGCTTCAGTCCCGGCCAAACCTGCAATGCCACCCTCGCCCTCAACAAGCCAGTCACCCTGCTTTTCGGCGTCGGCAACTGGACCTTCAACGGCAATCCCGCCATCAATGTCAGCGCGCCCAATGTCAGCCTCGAATGTCCGCCGTCTTCCGTGTTCGACGGCAGCGTCACTACGCTGTTGTCCGGAGCCGCGGCTCCTCTCATCGCCAACTTTGCCGACGCCGAAGTCAACAACGGCAACTACCACACCGCCGACGGAACCCAGATCGTGAACTGCGACCTCGACGGCAACGGCGTTGGCACCTTCGGGATTTTCGCCCCCGCGGTTTACACCATGAAAATCCGTGGCGTACACGCCCGCGCCTTCACCGCTGCCAACATCCTCGCCATCGGCGCCCAGAACGACATGTACAACACGGTCTCAGACACCAGCGGCGGCGATGGCGTGGTTTGGGGCGGTGATAGCCACGTCTCCGGCATGTCGCAGTCCAACGGCAACGCCGGCGACGGTTGGCACATCGTTTCCGGGGGTAACGTCTTCGACGGCCCTATGGCCTACCAGAACAATCTCTACGGCATGCACTTCGACGCCAACCTCGGCGCCGCCTGGGTCGCCAATCACCTCTACCTCGAACCCAAAATCATCCTGCCTTCCGCCAACAATTCCGGCGGCTATGCCTACTACACCCAGAAGGTAGGAACCAGCGCACCGACTCCTCCAAGCGCCTTCTGCCAGAGCGTGGGTTGCGTTACCAGCGATGGCAGCGTCCAGTGGATCAACGTGGGGAACGGCAGGCTCTACGGCTTTACCCAGGAGGAGTTCCGCATCAGCGTCGAATACATCAACGACGCCGCCGTCGCTGCCTCCAATTCTGGCAACCATTCCGGCGACTGGGATGAGATCTTCATTGAAGGCATAAGCAGTTACTGGGCCAATCAGATTTACCTGATTGGCGCCGGCCCTGATCAGGATGCTTTACCCACTTATCCCGTCCATGGCGTTCACCTTAAATATGCCAGCGATGTCAGCATCAAGAGCATGCAGTGGGAGGGCGGAGCTCAGAATGCCCAAACAGATCTGGGCGGACTGATGCTGGACAATGCCGACGAAGTTCAGGTTGACGATCTGTATTGTTGGTTGTCTTACGGTCCCTGTCTCTCGCTGGTCAACAGCGTACAAATCACGGTTTCCAAACTCTTCTCCTTCGACGGTGGCAGCGCCGCCAGCCCAGCTCCCTATGTTGCGCAAATCGACGCCACTTCCAACATGGTCCTCCTGGATAGCGTCGAAGCCTACGATAACCGTACTCCTTTCTATCAACGTGGGATCAACAACAGTAGCCCTTCTGTCGTCGTTAAGAACGAGAGATACGGCAGCATGGTAGCGGCAGACACCGGCGTGCCCAACTACGAGACCATCGACACTGCCAGTGACAGCTTGTTCTATGGCGCGCCCGGCTTTCAGTGGGCTATCGGCGCCACCCCGGTGATGGCGCTTAATTCCGCCGGCGTGGAATGGTTCTCATCCTCCGGGACCAGCAGCAACGTTCTGCTATCGGCCCCCGCTACCGCTTTCACCAGTTATCAGCTAACCTGGCCCAACGGTCCCGGCACCGCCGGCCAATGTCTCACCTCGTCGGGCGGCGGCTCGGCTGCCATGACCTGGAACACCTGTAGCAACCTTGCGCTGGGTTCGCCTCCGCCCATCGGCAATGTCACGCCCAACACCGTCAACGCTACAACGCTGACGTATCAGGACATTCCCGGCCTCAACTTCCTCGTCAGCCACTACTCCAGCATCCAGGCCGCCATCAACGCCGCTTACAACAATGGCAGCGTGCTCGGCGCAGTCATCGACGATCGCACCTCGCCTTACACTGGCCCCGGCTTCAACATTCCCGACTCCGTCATTGTCCGGCTCGCGCCCACCACCTACACCATCAACGCGACCGTCGCCTTCAACAACGGCAATAACAACGTCACCGCGGGCATCATCGTGCAGCCCGGCGCCCGTCTACTGGGCGCAAGCACTTCGACGAATCATGGCACCATCCTTCAGCCCGCTAACGCTCTCAACGCCGATCTCATCGCCACTTCCACCGTCGGCACCGGTACCACCAACCCGCAATGGTGGCATTGGGGCGAGATCGCCAATCTGCGCATCGTCGGCAACGGCGCCAATCAGACTGCCGGCGATTGCCTCAAGGTCGAGAACATGGGCGAAGTTGCCAGCGTTCACGATGTCGAACTCTCCGCCTGCTACAACCACAATTTCGAGAACATCGGCTATGCTGCCACACCCTCAGACATCGCCAACATCACCAGCAATCGCGCGGTCAACGGCTCCGGCGTGGCCTTCACCAACCTCTCCGGCATCGCCGTCCTCAACGGCATCAGCGGCGACTGCAATCAGACCTCGCTCATCGCCGCCAATTTCAACGCTGCCGGCACGCTCACCATTCACGGTCTCAAGGCCGAAGCCGAAAGCACCATATGCAATCCACCCGCGCAGGATCCCGTCATCCTCGCCACCACCACCGACAGCACCGTTCTGGCCTCCCTCAAGCTCGACGGTGGTTATGCCTTCGGTACCACCCAGCAGAACTTCATCAAGAGCGCCGGCCCCGGCTCAATCCAGTATGAGCAGGAAAACTTCTACCTCAACGGCTACACCAACATCCTCAACGACGCCGTCCGCGGCCAGGTCATTGCCAACGTCGCCACCGCCCTCAAGCAGCCAGTCTTCTACCTCAGCAACGGCATCGTCTTCGGCAATCAGGCCTTCACCTTCCAGCCCAACACCTTCATGCAGGCCAATCCCAACGGTACCCCCACCGAAATGTTCGGCGCCGGCAGCGACAGCTCCACCGACATCGCGGCCATCGGCAACGGTGACAACACTAAGTACTTCACCGGCGGCCTCAAGTTCGGCACCTTCAATCGCACCCAGTTCGGGCAGACGCCCGAGTATCAGGCCCGCATGGGATGGCGCTGGACCAACCCCGGATACGACACCACCACCTGGACCTTCATTCCCGTCTGGGCAACCGGCGACACCAGTGTCCGCTGGATTGGCGACCCCAACGTCCGCTGGCCTGAGGTCTACGCCGCCGATGTCAACTCCACCACCGCGACCGTTGGCACCTTGAACGTCACCACCTGCAATGGCTGCGGCTCCGGCGCCAGCGGCGCGGCGGGCGGCGATCTCAGCGGCAGCTATCCCAATCCCACCGTCGCCAAAATCAGCGGCCAAACTCCGGCGACCGTCGCCACCTCGGGCAGCTACAACGACCTCGCCAACAAGCCAGCTATTCCGACCGCTTCAAACTGGCCGAACGCCGGCGCTTGTCCCTCCGGCCAATACGAAACCGCTAGCACCAACGGCGCATCGCCCACCTGCGCTCAAATACAGTATTCGCAGCTCGGCGGCGCCGTTCCGGCCACGCATTTAGTCTCGGGAACCATTCAAGGCCCAACCTCTGCCATCACCGGCACAGGCTCAACCGCTTCTCTCTACAGCGTGACTCTGCCTTCCGGAACGTTCTCCGTCGGTATGGGAATCAAATGCTTCGCCCGCGCGCGCCACACCACCGGAACCGCCACCGTCACGGTGGGTTGGAAGTTGGGTAGCACCAGCTACACCTACCCCACCACCTACACCACCGGCAACAACGGGGGCGATGCCTCCATCGAGATTTTTACCTTCTCGTCCCTGACGGCGCAGACGGTGAACGTCCCCTGGGCCGCCTTCGGCGGTACAACCGAGTCGCCGTACAGCGGCCTGGCGTGGACTGAGAACCTCGGCAGCGCCGACACGCTCTCCTTCACCTTCAGCGTCGCCAACACCGACAAGATGACCGGCGACAGCTTCTACTGCCAAACCATCCAGTAAATTGGAGGAGGCATTCAGAGAGAGTGTCATGACCGGCAAAGCAGCCCCAAGGTCGGAAATACAGTACGATTCCGCCCAAACCAGCCGCGAAGCGGCGGCATGAAGTTAGCCCAGGGCGTGAGCCCTGGGTACGAACGGAACGAAACCCGAGCCGCAGAGCGCCGGCACCAGTCGAGAGATAGTCTCTTCAAGCCGGCCTCGACGGTCCCCTTTTTTTGCTGTGTCATCCCGACCGGAGCGAAGCGCTCTAAGCCGTGTCATCCCGACCGAGGGCTTCAGCCCGAGCGGAGGGACCTGCTGTCCGCTTGTACCGCAGATAAGCTGAACGACAGCTTGACCAGCTCTCTCTTATTGCTGACCGACAACTGAAGTTTATAGCCTCCCACAATGTGGGACAGCTTAACTGACAACCGACCACTAGCCACTGACTTCCCATGCCTAAAAAACGCAAAACCAATCCGCAACCGCAACCTGCGGTCCCAGCCGCCACGCCAAAGCTACCCAAGCTTTCCGACGAGTTCACTGCCGAAGTCTTGAAGCTGGTCGGCGACCACCTCGACGAGAAGCCCTCGCCGGACTATGTCCTCGGCAAGTACAAGACCTCACCCCAGGCCACCACTTGGCGCGAGTATCTGATGTGGGCCATGTTGAGAATTCGCGACAAGCACGGCCGCCTGCGCCCCCTCATCCTCAATCGCGCCCAGCAGGACCTGGAGCGCCGTAGCACGAGCCGCAACATCGTGCTAAAAGCGCGTCAGCTCGGCGTCACCACCTATGTCGCCGCTCGCTTCTTCATCAACTGCATCACTCGCGAGGGAACGCTCAGCGTGCAGGTCGCGCACGATCAGCGCTCCGCCGAGGAAATCTTCCGCATCGTGCATCGGCTCCTGGACAACCTGCCGGAGCCCTTGCGCCGAGGCGCGCTGGTCACTTCGCGCGCCAATGTCCGCCAGATCGTGTTTCCCGTATTCGATAGCGAATATCGCGTGGAAACTGCGGCGGACCCCAACGCCGGCCGCGGGCTGACCATCCACAACCTCCATTGCTCGGAGGTCGCCCGCTGGCCGCGCGATGTTTCGGAGACGCTCGCCTCGTTGCGTGCCGCCGTCCCGCCCGAAGGCGAGATCTTTCTCGAGTCCACTCCCAACGGCGCCGGCGGCCCCTTCTACAACGAGTGGCAGTTCGCCTCCCAAACCGGCTACGAACGCCACTTCTATCCCTGGTGGTGGGATCCCACCTATCGCCGCCCCCTCAAGATCGTCCGCTTTTCTGACGAAGAACTGGAACTCATGCAGAAGCACCGCCTCAACCCTGCACAGATCGCCTTTCGTCGCGAGGTCCACGCCAACTTCCGCAACCGCGCCCGCGAAGAATACGCCGAGGACCCCGAGACCTGCTTCCTCGCCTCCGGCGACTCCGTCTTCGATGTCGAAATCGTTGACCAGCGCCTCCGCCAGGCGGCGCCCATTATCGAGAACGCGGAGCAGGGCAAGCTCCTCACCTTCTTTCCCCCCGTTGCCGGCGGCCAGGGCTATCTGCCCAAGCAATACATCATCGGTGTCGATCCTGCCGGCGGCGGCACCGACGGCGACTTCTCTTGCGCCCAGGTCATCGAGCGCACCCACGGCGTGCAGTGCGCCGAACTTCAGGGTCACTTTCCGCCCCAGGCGCTGGCCGCGCGTGTCGCCATCCTCGCCCGCAAGTACAACAATGCCCTGGTCGCAGTCGAGCGCAACAATCATGGGCACGCCGTCCTCTCCCAGCTCTTGATGGGCCAGGGCTATACCAATGTTTACCAGTCCGGCGGCCAGCCCGGCTGGCTCACCAACGTTGCCACTCGTCCTCGCATGTTGGAGAATCTTGCCGCCCTGCTGTCGGCCGCGCCTTTCATGTTCCTCAGTCCGCGCCTGCTGGAGGAGTGCCGAACCTTCATCCGTCATCCCGACGGCAGTTGCTCGGCCGCCTCGGGCACTCACGACGACACCGTCATGGCGATGGCCATCGCCCAAGCCGTCCGCGCCGAAGTCGTCGTCCAGCCCCCAGCATCGGCTCAGGAGTTGGCGATAACCATGTCCCCAACCGCTTCCTAACACTGTCATCCCGCTCATTAGCCTTAGCCTTGTCAGCCCGAGTGGAGGGACCTGCGGTTCGTATGAATGGCCAGTGAGCAGATGGTCGCGCTGTTTTGGGTGTCATCCTGAGCGCAGGCGCGCGCCTTTTGCCCGCCGGAGTCGAAGGACCTGCTGTGCCTCCTCACCTGCGCGAAATCCCCACGCTCCCGACACTCCGTCGGCAACGCTGCTCCCCTCCCGCCCTGGCCTGCGGGGGCCTGAAATGCAGACGCTCACGACGCTGCTTGCACAACGCTGCTCCCGTCCCGCCCTGCGGGACGACTCAGCTTAGCCCAGCACGTAGCGCAGCGAAGTGCTGGGTAAGTGCGAAAAAGGTTCGAGTCCCTTCAGGGACGGCACCAACAAACCAACCTCAACCACAAAGGAGAAATTGCAATGGCCTTTAACTTACAAACTTTCCAGAAGATGATGGGCGTCGTGCAGGCGGCAACTGCTGAAGCCGCCACCGTCGCCGGCCAATGGGGATCGGGCGACCACGTCGGTGCCGTAACCGCCGCCGTCCAGACCGCGGGAGCCATCGCCCAGTCCGCGACCTCCAATCCCCAGCAGCAACAGGAAGCTACCGCGGCAACCCAGCTGGCAACCACCCTGATGCCCGCCATATTCGCCTTCGCCAGCCTCTTCGCCAAGAAGCTCTAGGCTCTGCGAAGAGCGCCCCATCCTTGTCGCCATCCTTTGGCGACAGGGTGGGGACATCGTCTTCCTCACACGCCTCTGTGACGTGTGCCACCACTTCGCGGCGGCTCCTGGAACTACCATCTAGCTTCCGGAAACCGCCGCTAACGGACCCCCAATCTCGCGCCCCTCCACGAGCTTGGGTCGAGCGACGCGGACGCGATGGCCGTGATGTACGGCCACGATGGCCGTAGCGGGCGGTTTCCAGCAATCGCTGTACGCCGCCCGGTCGCTTCGGACGTTCAGGCTCACAGCTTTTGCTAATTGCTAGTTACTAATTGCTAGTCGCTTCTTCTTCATGTTCATCCACGCGGTCCAACACGTACGCAGGATGCGGGGCGGCGCGCAGAGTCATCTGATGCGCTGCGCCGACGGCTTCTATTACGTCGTCAAGTTCCAGAACAACCCGCAGCACCCCCGCGTGCTGGTCAACGACTGGCTGGGCACGCGCCTCGCCGAGATGATCGGCCTGCCCGTTCCCGTCGCCGCCATCGTCGACGTCAACCCCTGGCTGCTGGAGAACACACCGGACCTGCGCATCGAGCTCTGTGGCCGCCGCACCATGTTCACCCCCGGCCTGTCGTTTGGCTCGCGCTACGTTATCTCGCCCCTCGAAGGCCAGGTCTATGACTACCTGCCCGAGGGCATGATGTCGCGCGTGCGCAATCTCCCCGACTTTGCCGGCGTGCTCGCCCTCGACAAGTGGACCTGCAACGCCAACGGCCGCCAGGCGGCCTTCTGGAAGCGCTCGCGCGAGCGCAAGCTGAGCGCCAGTTTCATCGATCAGGGCTACTGCTTCAATGCCGCCGAATGGAATTTTCCCGACGCCCCTCTGCGCGGCGTCTTCGGCCGCAACGACGTTTATACCTCGGTCACTTCGTGGGAAAGCTTCGAGCCCTGGCTGACTCGCATCGAAAGCTTTTCGGACAGTTCGCTGTGGACGCTGGCGGAAGAAATTCCGCCCGAGTGGTACGGTGGCGCCGGCGACGATCTGGAACGGCTCTTGACGCGCCTGCTGGCTCGCCGCTCCCGCGTCCGTGAACTGATTCTGGATTTCAAGAACTCATGCCGCAACCCCTTTCCGAATTGGAGCGAGGCGGTGAATTGATGGGAGCAATTGGTGTAGAAGCTGGCCTTTAGGCTGTGCCGGCATGTCCTAAGGTGGAAGAGCGGGCCTTTGGCCTCGGACGGCATGCTAAAGGTGGAAGAGCGGACCTTTAGGCCCGCGTTTAAGCTTCCTTATTATTGTCATCCCGAGCAGAGCGAAGCGCAGCCGAGGGATCTGCGGTTTGTGCGCCGTCTGAAACTGCGGTTCATAGCGGCGCCGTCGGCAGTACGGTACTACCGTCCCGCTCTGCGGGACGACTCAGCTTAGCCCAGCACGTAGCGAAGCGGAGTGCTGGGTAGCAGTAAAGAGAAACGGAGTCCTGTAGGGACGGCATAACTTGAGCGCGGCTTTAGCCGCGCGAAACCACGCGTTGGCTGATAGCTGATGGCTGCCTTCAAACAATGCGAATTCTTCCTCCTCCGCTACGTCCCCGACGTGGTCAGGGGCGAATTCGTCAATATCGGCGTCGCCCTCCTGGAGCAGGGTGACGACGGCTTCACCGACGTCCGCTTTACCCGCGACTGGCGCCGTGTCCGCTGCCTCGACCCCGATGCCGACTTCGAGCTTTTGGAATCCTACGAGGCCGACCTTCGCCGCCTCTTGCAATCGCGCCTGCCTGAGGTCATCAACTATCGCGGCCCCATGTCTCGTCGCACCTGGCTGCTGGCGCTGATGCAGGAATCGTTCGCCGGCACACTCGAGATGGCGCCCGTGAGCGCTATCCTCACCGAGTCGCCCCAGACCGAAATCGGCAAACTCGCGCACTTATATCTGGAATCGGCGTCCCGAGCCCGTCGCGAGCAATCCGGCCGCCGCGTAATTTACAACGCCATGCGCGATGCCTTCGAGCACGCCGGCGTCTGGCAACTCATGCAGACGGACATTCCGGTCGCGCAATACACGCGTCCCGGCGATCCCCTGAAGATCGACTGCGGCTATCGCCCCAATGGCGTGATTCATCTTTTCCACGCTGTCTCACTGGCGAAAGACGTAAACCCAGCCAAGGTGCTGGCCTACAGTTACTCCGACATGCGCGAAAACCTGCATGCGGCCGAGCACGCCATGAGCGATCTCACTGCCATCACCGAAGACGAATTGGATCTCCAGGATGAGGCCGTCGCTTTCGCCCTGGCCACCCTGCAAGCCAGCGACATCGCCATCGCGAAAGTCCGCGATATCCCCGAAATCGCCGAGCGCGCCCGCATCGACCTGAAGTTGTAAGTCATCGGCAGGCCGCCCTGAATTACTAACCGGGCCTCTCCTGGAAAGTGTCAGCCCGACCGGAGCGCGGCCGAGTGATTTAGCCGTGTCATCCCCACCGAGGGCTGACCGGGGCCCCCGACAAGCGCCTCTTTTGCGCTTGTTGGGGTGGTTCAGCCCGAGTGGAGGGACCTGCTGTTCGCTGGCACCGAGAAGTACACCGAACGACAGCTTGAGCGCTCTCTCTCGCTGCCAAACTGACAACTAACAACCGATTCCTTACAACTGCGGGTGCCCCGTTCTAGCCCTCTTTTGGCTAGGGCGGGGCAGTTCCTGCCCCAGCTCTCGCTTCGCTCTTCAAGGTTACATCCCACAATGTGGGACGACCACCCCGCTGACAACCGACAACCGATAACTGGCCACAGGCCACTGGATCAATCCATGAACATGCCAAACGCTCTTCGCGGCGCTCTGCGCCGCATCGCCGGATCGCCTTTTCCCAAGCTGCAATGGCCGCTTCGCCGGCCCCCGTCTGCGCTGCTAGCCACCAGCGCCGAATCCGCCCGCAGAACGGTGCCGCTACCCACCATATTCACTCCGGGGGCACCCACGCTCGCGCGTGCCGGGGTCATGCCCAAACCCACACCTGCCAACTTGCGCCGCTTCGCGGAAATGCCTATCGCGCGCAAGGCCATCAACACCATCAAGGACCGCATTGCCGGCATGGCATGGCGCATTCAACCGCGCCGTGGACGATCGCTGGAAGAATCTCCGTCACGCGCCGACTTTGCCCGCGATGGGATCAGCATGTTGCCCAGCGCTGCCGACCGCATCGCCGCCCTCACCCTCAACTTCGAGCAGCCCAATCCTGAAGACTCTTTCCGCTCCTTCATTGAGCAGGTTCTGGAAGACGTGCTGGTCGGCGGTTTCGGCGCAATCGAGCTCGATCTCACCGGCAACCCCGCTCATCCGCTTACGCTGTGGCCCGTCGACGGCGCAAGCATTCGCATTCGCACCGATTGGGATGGCAACCCCGCGTCGCCGCATTACGTCCAGTCCACCCTCATCACCTTCGCACCGGAAAAAGTAATCGCCCTGGCCGACGAAGAGATCTCCTACATTCGTCTGAATCCGCGCAGCTACACGCCCTTCGGTCTCGGCAAACTCGAAGTCGCCTTCGAAACCATCCACGAGTTCCTCTGCGCCCACCGCTTTGCCTCCCGCCTGGCCAGCAACAGCGTGGTGCAATACGCGCTCTGGTTGCAGAACCTCAACCCGCAGCATCACGAGCGCCTTATCCGCTGGTGGCAGGACGAAATCGAAGGCACCGGCAAAGTGCCCATCCTCACCGTTGAGAACAAGCCTGAAGTGCTGCGCTTCGCCGGCGGCACTGATGCCGACCTCCGCCTGCAATGGCAGGAGTTCCTCATCCGCATCATCGCCGACGCCTTCGATCTGCCGCCCATGCTGCTCGGCTTGGAGCGCGACGTCAATCGCAACACCGCCGCCACGCAATCCGACGACGCCTTCCGCACCGCCATCGTCCCGGTCGCGCGCCTCATCGCCGAGCACCTCACCCGCGACGCCATCAGCAAGCGCCTCGGCTGGGACGACCTGGAATTCGTCTTCACTGACGTTGACGCGCCCAACGAACTCGAGCAGGCGCAGATCCAGCAAATCCTCGTCGGCTGCGGCGTCTTGACCATCAATGAAGTCCGCCGCATGAAGGGCCTGCCGCCGCTGCCCCAGCAGCAAGCTGGCCTCGCCGACGCTCCTCCCATGGAGTAGGCGAGCACACCTCCCTGACTTGTCATCCTGAGCGGAGGTTCGCGCTGCCTCTTGCGCGAACCGGAGTCGAAGGACCCCTATAACCGCGATAACCCTCTCACCGTTTTAGCTAGTTGCTAGTTGCTAGTTGCTAATTGCTAATTGCTAGTTGCTTCTTCCGAGGACCCCTATGAACCTCCAACTCGACGCCATGTCTGTCGCTATGCCCCACGTTGTGGGACATCCTAACCGTCTGCCATTTCGCGGCGTCCTTACTCTGGTCGGTACCGCATCGCAGCGCTCGCCCAGCGGCGCTCGCGGCCATCGCGTGATGCTCACCCGCGCTGCTACTGAAGCAGCCCTGCCATCCCTGTTAGGTATGGCGTTGGACTATGCCCCAGCGCTCGACGCTCACGACGCCCGCCGCAAAATCGGCATCATCACTCAAGCCGACATTGTGCCTATACTACAGAGTAAGACCTCACGTCCTACGGGTGTTCAACCCTTGTCGCCGTCTTTTGGCGATAGGGTGGGATCCCAAAGCCCCGTCGGCCAGATCGCCGTCAGCGGTTATCTTTTCGCCCACGACTTCCCCGACGTGGTCGACGAAATCCGCGCTCAGGCCCGCAGCACTCTGGGCATGTCGTACGAAATCGCCAACGCCACCGTGCCCAATCAGGACACGGCCATCTGGACCGTAACCCGCTTCACCTTCACCGGCGCCGCCGTCCTTCGCCGCGACAAGGCCGCCTACCCCCAAACCTGGATCGCATTAGCAGCCAGCAATTAACAAACGGCAGCTAGTATGGCGTCCCGGAAGTTCGTGGAATAAATCTGCATTGTTTTTGAAAGGGTACGGCTTCACAGGCTGCCGAGAAAGTCGGCTTTGAACGCTTTGTAACAGGGCACGACTTCAGTCGTGCCGGTAAGCCGTTTTATTTTTCTTCCCGAGCCGGCTTCAGCCGGCGCCACCTTTCTCACCCCAAACTTCAATCACGGGTTAGCTAATTGCTGACTTCTATTTGCTAACTACTTCTGCAAAGGACAAACCATGGATCAAGAAACCACCACCTCCGATGTCTCCACCCTGGCCCAGAGTTTGGCTCAGGCCACGCAATCTCTCGCCACCGCGCTGTCCAACTTGGACAGCCAGTTCGCCTCCCTGCACGCCAAAATCGACCGCATCGTCGCCGCTGTTGATGATGGCGACCTACAGGCCGCTTCTCAACCCAGTTCCGCATTGCACCACAAGCTCGCCGAACTGGAGAAAGCGAATCACGATCTCAAGGCGCAAACCGCTGCCGCCCGTCGCAAGACGCTCTCTCCGGTGGTCACCGCGCTGCTCGCCAAAGAAGGTGTCGAAGGCGACGCCCTCATCGAAACCCCGATCGTCGAGAAAGCTCTCGCCGGTCTCAGCATCGAGCAGCGCATCGCCGTCAAGGCCGAACTGGCCCGCGCCGGCATCCTCGCCTAGCTCGTTGGTCCAGCTGAAAGGCGGCGGACACACCCGTCTAGCGAGGAGATGCTGATGGCAGTTTCAACGGCAGTACTCCTCGTTGCGCTGGCATGTTTGTGTTCCGACACTCCCGTCCCGCTCTGCGGGACGACTCAGCTTAGCCCAGCACGAAGCGAAGCGCAGTGCTGGGTTGGCTGGGAATGCTTCCCCGAGTCCCGTCGGGACGGCACACTGCCTTCCATCATGCGTTGTCCCACAATGTCAGATTCCTAGCCGACGGCCTTCCGGCCGTCATTTCTTTTCGAAAGGAAACCCATGAAAGCACAATTTCTAAACCTGCAAGCCGCAGCCGATTACATCGGCCCCGGCGCCATCGAGGTCGAGCTCTATCAGACCGAGATTCTGGACATCTGTCGCCGGCGCAATCCCTTCGGCTTGCGCATCAAGCAAGTCCCTGCAACCGGCCATCCCTCGCGCTTCTTCGAGGAAACCGCCATCCCCTCACCCACTGCGGCCAATGCCTTCGTCGATCCGCGCAACATCGTACCCACGCAGGTCACGCCCACCCGCGTCGAACATAGCGTCCCCCTAAAGTGCCTGGTCTCGCAGATCAACTACAACGTCTTCGACATGGAGGTTGGCGCACAGCAGAGCCAGTTTGCCTACCTGCAAGCCAAGGACTTGGCCGATTCCGTCGAAGGCCTGCTCCGTACCCACGACGTTGCTTTGTGGAATGGCACCGACACTTCCCTGAACAATCCCACCACCCCGCAGTACTTTGGTGTGTGCGGACAGATCGCCGCCGGCGGCAACACTGCCACCATCGCCACCACCGCCTCCATTGTGGATGGACTGAAGGGCATCATCGCGCAGATGGTGGCCAACAGCGGCTTCGAGGTGCGCCCCACCGCCATCTACTCCAACCCCGTGCTGCTCGACCTGATCGATCGCGAAATGAAGCAGGAGTTCAACGTCGTGCTTTCGACCACCGAGGTCGCTGGCGGCCTCACCGTCAAGACGCTTTCCACCCAGGCCGGCAACCTGCCGCTCATCCCTGACTGGTCGCTGCCCTATACCGGCACGCCTGGCAGCGGCAATGCGCAACTGCCTGTCTACATCGTCACCGAGGACATGATCGAGTATCACTGGCTCACCAGTCCCACGCCGCGCGTCTTCCAACTCGGCACTCCCAGCTCGTTGACCTCGCAGATGGTGGTGGTGAAGTTCGGCGCTGTGGTAGTCAAAGGCGCCAACTACGCGCACTATCAGGTCACCGTCGACCGCTAATCGCGATCTCCGTTGTCTCCATGATGCAGGTGTCCCACTCAGGCCGGGTGCCCCGTTCTAGCCTTCCTTTGGCTAGGGCGGGGCATTCTCCGCCAGGGTGGGGTTTCTCACTCTGGCATTCCGTTTTGCAGAACTCTTCCGTGACTGGAACTCATATGACCAACTACTTAGCTGACACCGAATACCAATCCTATGGACTCGAGCCCGACACGCCTGAATCCTGGGTCTCCGCCGCTAGCTCCCTCGTAAATGCCCATTGCCATCGGCCCACGCTCTGGTTCCAGGAGTTCACTGAGCGCGTACGCCTGGTTCCCGGCCGCAACGTTCTCCGCCTCACTTATCTTCCGCTGGCCATCCCCGCCGGAGGCACAACGCCTCTGGTCTCCGGCCGCGCTCGCTATGGCGTGCCCCGCCGCGGCGACGATCTGACAATGTGGGAGATGGCCTCCGAGTTCGCCATGACCTTCGGCCTTCCCGGCACCTGGATCGATCTCGACATCACTACCTTCGATTTCTTTGCCCCCACGGGTGAGGTCTCGTGGCTGCCCAATCCTCTGGGCATGTACTTCGACGAGATGGAGCTCGTCTACAACGCCGGCTTCAACACCATTCCCGATCCCATAAAGTTCGCCTGCGTGCAACTCGTCCGCAACGCCCAGGCCATGCCCGCACTCAACGTTCGCGAGGGCACATTGAACGCGATGCACTTCGCTTACTTC
>Ga0302325_10018222_pt1 | contig 14806 bp, 14 predicted proteins | sample Palsa_T0_2_FD_201948 | JGI IMG/M metagenome (GOLD analysis project Ga0302325, IMG submission 201948) | Peat permafrost microbial communities from Stordalen Mire near Abisko, Sweden - Palsa_T0_2 | ecosystem: Environmental > Terrestrial > Soil > Palsa > Peat permafrost | place: Sweden: Abisko... | reverse complement strand
GCAGGCACGAAGAAGACGGATGTTGGCCGGGTTTCGGACCGACTTAAGCCCGCTCCGGATTTGCCGATCCGATTTCTCAGCGCCTGGATGTCCGGATGGCCCCGAAATATCACCCCACGCCCCTGTCGGGCGGCGACCGCAAAGCCCTGAAAAAGGAGCTCGGCAAGGCGCGCGCGATGACCAACATTCTCGCCACTCAGTCGACGGAGATGCGTACCAAGGGTGAGGCGCTTGTCCAGCAAGCCGACAAACTTCTCTGCGAAAGCTGGAACGAGCGCATGTGGAGCGACGGCGAGCCAATCGACCCATCGCCCACCATTGATCAAGCCATCAACGGTGGCTTCCCCTGGTTGGAGATTCGACGCGCGCGATGCAAGACCCCCAGCGATGTCGATCTCGCGGGGCTGAAGCATCCGCCGACGACCTTCGTGCACGATCTAGCCAGTCGGTTGCGGTGCCGGAAATGCGCCAAAATCGGCCGGCGTCCTTCGGCAACGTTGCTGCAACCACGCCACCCCCGAGCCGGGGCCTAGTCAGTCTTCAAGATGGGTGGACCCGAATTCCCACGCCGCCCGTCTTTTGAGCTCGAAGCTTCGAGCATTCAAGAAGTGCCGCATTCTTAGGAGCATTGCGGCGTTACCGACTTCCGCATTCCGGAAGGGGAATCCGCTCGAGGCCGCCAACGCCGGTTGGCGCTGGCTGCCCCGCCCCGATCACCTGCCGAACAATCCGCGCGCCATACCGCCGAAGAACTGGCCTGGTCCTGCAAGCCCGCCGCCGCCGCCACCTCGGCGGTAACCGCCTCCGGAATGACGACGGCTCGGATGATCGTCAGCGTCGTCGTTCGAGCTGGTCTGCGTCGTCGCAACGATTTCCGTCAACAACGCCTTGTGCTGAAGCTTGTTGAGGTAGCCGGTGCTGGGATAGCCGCGAGCGGCCTGCCAGCGCGTAATGACGGCGCGGGTGGCTTCATCGAACTTTCCGCTAACCTTGGTGTCGAAGCCAAGACCGGTCAACCGGCGCTGCACGTCGCGGCGCTGGTTCCTATCGAGACCGATTTGATCCTCGGTTACCTGGTTGGCTTCATCATTGAAGGTCGCGGGATCGATGCCCGTGGTGAGGTTGCGGGTCGTGGTGCTCGGACCGTTCTCAAGGGACGCGATGCGCGACAGCGCAATCGACTTGAATTGCCCGTTGGGATAATTGGTCAGATAGGCGTTGAGCTCTTCCGGCTTGTTGGAATCCTTGATCGAGCGCCAGAATTCGAGTTCGACGTCCGAAGCGGGGTTGGTCGTTGCGGCCGGGGGATTCGAAGCAACGGCTACCGGAGCACCGGCGGGCGCCGCAACCGGGTTGAGATAAACAGCGCCGGTCAGATTGGTGTGGCCCCAGGGCAGCTGCCCCTTGTTGGTTTCTTCGTTGACCTGGGCACGAACCTGCGTCATCGCCTGCTGAATCTCGACACCCGGCTGGGTGATGTTGGCCATCAGCGCCCGGGTAAACGGGCTATTGGTGCCTTCCTGGCCATCGAGCGCGGTTTGCCCGGGGCCGGTCGCAAAGGCGATCAATGTACCTTCGCCGGACTTCATTTCAGCCAAACCGGTTTGCACGGCGACGCTGCGCGTGGATTTCAAGGAACGCAGTTTTGCCGCGAATGGATTGTCACGGCAGGCATCGAGGAACACCAGCTTCACCTTGGCGTCGTTCATGGTCTGGTCGAGGCTGAGATCGACATTGATCGCGCTTCCCAGCTTGACGTCCATTTCCGACTTGATGTCGGCATCCACCGGCAGCAGGTAGTTGGTGCCATCGATCGCGATGCCATGGCCAGCGTAAAAGAATACCGCAATATCCGCACCTTGGGTCTTCTTGCCGAATTCAAGCAGCCGCTCGGTCATCTTGTCACGGGTAAGGTTGATGCCCTCAACCACATCGAAGCCGGCGTTCCGCAGCACGCCGGCCATTGCCTTGGCATCAATCGGCGGGTTCGGAAGCGGCGCGACGTTCTTGTACGCACCATTGCCTACGACAAAGGCAACCCGCCGGTCAGCCTTGGCGGCATTCGCACTTACCAGCATACCAACGACTGACAATGCTATGATCAGGAAACGCATGGCCATCTCCCTTATTTGACGTCCCATATCAATCGGTCTTTGAACATCGCTTCGGTTCGAACCTTCGGCGACGCTGAGTTGTGAGCTACTTTTACACCCGCTCGTCGTGGGCAACCGTGACTTGGATCACTTACCCGGAAACATCACGATCCCGCGCAGTTCCGCAATCCGTGACACGACAAATCTGATAATTTCAAAGCATGGCAAGCAACATGCAAACAAAATCGCCGGTACAGCCTTATGTGATTTAGATCACTTCGCTTGTCTGGCTTTTCATTATGATAGCCGAATGTACTGCAACCGCGAGGAAATTGCGATGACAAGATTTGGTGGGACCAAGGCCATCGTTACCGTCACCGCTTTGCTGATGATGTCTGCTGGACTGGCGTTCGCCGGTGATGATGTTACCGCAGACACCATCGTGCGAGCGCTTCAGCCCAAGCCGCTGACCAGAAGTCTTTCCATGCCAGCCGCTCAGGATCCGGCCGCCACCGCGGCCGAAGGACGCTTCGTTGCGACCCTTCGCAACCGCAAGACGCGCTCGCTCTCATCCGGCGAGCGCGAAGAGATCGCTACCATTGCAGCAGACAAACCCAATATCGATCTCGAAATCACTTTCGACTATAATTCTGCGGATATAAGTGCGTCGTCCTTACCCAGTGTCCAGGCGCTCGGCAAGGCACTTACCGATCCAAATCTCAAGGGTTCGACCTTTGTCGTCGCCGGTCACACCGATGCGGTGGGCGGGGAAGCCTATAATCAGGACCTCTCCGAACGCAGGGCCGATTCCATCAAGCGCTATCTTGTCGATAAATTCGGAATTGCGAGCAACGACCTGGTTACCGTCGGTTACGGCAAGAGCAAGCCCAAAGATCCTAATGCGCCCATGGACCCGGCCAACCGTCGGGTTCAGGTCGTCAACTTGGCTAACAAAACCGCGTCAAGGTGACGAGCCCAAGTGATTTTAGTCACGTACTTTTGGCTCGGATTTGGATTAGTTCACACCATCAACAGGGGAGACCACCATGCGTAAATTTCTTCTCACTGCTGCAGTTTTATTAATTTCGGTCACGGCTTACGCTGATCCGTCCTTTCGGGTTGCGGAAAACGATCAACCGCCAGCTCAGCCAGCAGAAACCGCAGCTGAGCCGGCCAAACCAACTGAACCGACACAAGCTGCTGAACCGGCAAAGGCGTCGGATTCTGCAAAAGCCACGGAGTCAGCAAAGGCCGTTGAGCCAGCAAAAGGCGTAGAGCCAGCGCCGGCTGCGGAAACAAAGCCGGTTCAAATTCAAAAACCGAAGCAGCGCGCTGCAAGCCGCGAGAGCGACGAGCACAAAGCTCGTCGGATCGCGGCGAAGTATGGCGTGTACTGGTAAGCCACAAGTCGAACCAGAACCAAGCCTCACAGGGCCAGGTCTTTGTCCATGCCCGTTCTTTTTACAGGTCCGTAAATTAGGATTGAGCAATGAAACTGCATGTTCCTATAGCCATCGCCGTGTTGCTTGTCGCGGCCTCGGCAATTTCAGGGCACGCCGAAGATTCGGCTGCACAGGCTCCCTCTCAACCGGCTGCGGCTCAACCAGAGGCACCGCCCCCGAGCGTTCCGCGTCCTTCGATTGTTTCAAAAGCAACCGAGCCGCCGCCTCCGCCCGTGGCGGATGCGGCACCTGAGAGCCGCGCCTCGCATCGCCACTACCGCAGATACGCCCATCACGCTCGATACTTTGGACCGTTTCCGATCTACTGGCCAGAGTTTGGCCGGAATCGAATCTATTGGCATCGGATTTATTGGCCGTTTCGCTTTGGCTGATTGTGTTGGCAAGCATGGCGCGCCTGGGCGTTGTACGAAATCGCCGCTGGTCGGGGCTTGCATAAGAACTCCGAGGAATATGCCGCTAAGCTCGGAATAAAGATTATTCCCGCAAGGCTTCTCGACGTTGCCGTCGTAACGCACCCATTTGAATCCGTTAGTCCAAGCGGTGCGGTCACCGTTAGCTGGGCCCCACTGCGTGGGCCGACTTCCTCGGCATCAACGACGGAAAGGTGCAGACCTTTCAGCAACCGGGTAACGGGCCGGTGAACTTTGGCTGCGAGGCCGGGAATGCGGCGACCGCTCAGGTGACCGCGCCCGACGGCATGCACATCAGGAACGCCACGGTCGAGCCGGTTGACGTGCACGCCGCCAAGACGGTGACACCGCAGTTGGTTTCCAACGACGGCAAGACGGCGACGGGACGGATCGACTACTTCGGCCAGGATCGCGACTGGACGCGAAATTGCAAAGGTGGAGGCCATGGCGCCGCCATCCTGAAAGGCGAGTTCGAGCGCGACGCTACGCCGTTCTGGGCATTTATCTCGGCACTGCTGGCCCTTTCCATCGTTGTCGGCCTGATTACGCTGTTCGGTTCGGGGCCTCCGCCGCGGCGCAACCAGGCCGCTCTGCGGACCTAAGGTAGTGTCGACTACGGCAGGCTGGAGGCGGCGGCCACGCAAAGTGTTCGCCGCCTCCCGATTTTACTCCATTGAACTGGCAGCGTGCGACGGCGACGCCGAGAACCCGGCGGCGTGCGGCGCTCATCGACGCCATGTTCGCAATGGCGATGAACGACATGTGCCGCCGACGATCAACAGCAGCACCGAACCGTCGCGAACATCATGCTGATGCCGGCGCGATAACCGCGCTACCGACCATCATCACCGGCGGCATGCCGCCGCTATCAACGATGATGCCGACGATCATGCCGATGATCGGTACGGGCGGGTCGCCGCGCGCATCGGATCGTGCGCAGGAAAGTAGTCTTCAGGGACTGCCGGCGCCGGGTACCATGGCTGAGCCGAGCGCCAGCGCCCGGCCGATCTGCGCGTTTTCCATGGCCGGCAGGATGGCCTTGACGTCCGCGGAGGTCATTCCGACCTCAGCACCGATCGTCCGCCATTCGTCCTTGATCGTGGTCGCCATGGCCGAAACGATGGAAATCGCGTCGTCGGCATCGACGTCGAAGAGCGGGGCGGCATCGATGAGGTTGTCGACGTCCAGCGCGTTGCCGTGGATTTCGGAGATCGCGGTTTTCAGCGTCGTACCCTGGTCGGGAACGGGATTGACGTCGAAAGCGGGCGAGAGACGCCACTTCCTGGCACCGACATAGAGGAATCCCAGATTGCGCAGGTGGTCGTCAGTGTTCTGGATGAGCACGTTGAACGTCATCCGACGGAAGAGTTCGGCCATATCGGCCTTCGGGTCTCGGGAATGGGCACGCATCTGCATGGCGACGTCGACGTAGTTTCCCGGATCGGAACCCGCCAGGCCCATGAATGTCTGCGCGGAGATGAAGGGGACGCGCGCCCCTTTTGCGATCCGGTCGAAGCGCCTGACGATCGCGACCGGGAAACGCTGGCTGCTCGAAAGGACGTCGGCCTCCGCGGCCGTGATCCCGCAGCGTACGGCCAGCCTCAGAGCCATGACCTCGGCGCGCGCGATGGCGTACTGATCGTCGATCTTGGCCAGCTTGACGATCCATAGCGAGCCGTCTTGCGCCCTGGCGTTGACCTTGGGTCGCGCGCCCCCCAGCGTGCCGACGGCGTTGCGGAGCAAGTCTCCTGCGACCATGCGCGCGCGGTTCTCCCGGTAGTGGGCCGGATCGGCTTCGAAGGCCCGCGCTTCGACGACGATCTGTTCCAGGTCCAGGAGCCTCGGGATCGACGCCAAGCCTTTTGCCTTCGGGGATGCTAGCGCCTTGGCGTCCTTGCCGGGACCATCGAAGTATCTCAGGGCGCCGGAGCGCAGGTAGTCGTCGGATTCCAGAAGATAGTCGAGGTCGGTCAACGCCCTGCCGCCGAGCGCCATCTTGATGACCGCGCGCCCCCAGGAATCGGGTGTGCCGTCGGCGATGGGACCAGGCAGGGACGAGCCGTCGTTCGCCTTGTTCGTATAGATCGGAGCCGGACCGAGTGGCATATTGGGCGCGATCGGGAAACCCGCCGGATGCGCGATCCAGGTGGCGGTGTATGTGAACGCCGAGGTCTCGCGGCCGCCCTGGTCGGAGTCGAAGATGAGTTCGCCGACGGGAAGCGCGTCGCCGCCGAGACGGACGTATATCTTTCGCGTGGCCATCAGAAGCCTACGTAACCGTTATCGTCGGCTTCGGGCTCCGACTGGTGTTCCGTCGTTTCCTTTTCGGACTGCGGCGCGGTCGCGCGCGTCCGCGGGACGCGTCGGGGTGCTTCCTGTCGTGTGATCATGACGCCGATGTCGTCTTTGGCCGGGTCGGCGAGTTCGCTCACCGCGTTGATTTGCCCGAGCACGAACATGGCCATGGTGAGGGTGTTCAGCGAAATGCCGGGATCGCCGTTCTCGAGCCGGTGGAGTGTCATTCGCGATACGCCCATCTGTCGGGCGAAGTCTTCGGCCGCGATGTGTCGCCGGCGGCGCGCCAGCGAGATGTCGCGACCTAGCTTCACCAAGGCACGGGACACTTGGGGATAGACTGGCGATCCCTTCGTCGTGCGGATTGTCGTATCATCTGTCATGTCTCACATCCGATACACATATGCATTACTGCGTATCACGTGCGATACATAGCTGATAAAATGACATTTTGCAAGGAATAAGTACTTTCCGTATCGCAGATGATACATAATCTCATGCTATGTATCATGTATGATACATAAAAATGTACTAATTTCAATGGAACTAGCAGAGAACTGCGCCAATTTAGGGCGAAAACGACGCCGGCCCGGAGGCATGGGTGCAATCCGGTCGGAATCCGAAGGCGTTTGTCGCGCGTTTTTTATCCCCGCAAGTGCTCGGGGGTGGCGCATCTCTTCCAGGATCCGACGAGGCATCTGGACGTTGCCAATCGTCGAGACCATGACGGGCAACAGATCGACGAGGTTCGGCAAGCCTCAAACACAATCGATAGCAATTGCGCCGACTTTTCAACTGAACGTTTGAACTAGCAACATTCAAACGAACGTCGGCGCCTGACGGTGGGATACGCTCTGATCGCGTGAGGACATTCGAGCTGCGATCTCCGGCCATGGCAAATCCCCGCATCTGATGGGAAGCAAATCGCGAAACGCTCCCCCGTCGGCAAGCTTGCGAGCCGACTGTGTTCTCTATATGTTCCAGTCAACCGATCGCCGAATCCCCAACCGAGCCCCGACGTGCCCACGCAGATCGTCATCACCGAGAAAACCAGCCAGGCAAAAGACGTCCGCGCTGCCGTCGGTTCTCGCTACGGGGATATCCTGCCGGCCGAGGGCCATCTATTCGACCTGCTGGAACCTGAGAATGTAGTGCCGGCCTGGAAGCACTGGTCGCCGATACTTCTGCGGCCGGAAGGCCTTTACGACACTCGCCCAGCAGAAGGCGGCAACAAAGCCACCAAGCTCAAAGCCATTCGCGAAGCGCTGCGCACCGCCAAACGGGTTTGGCTCGCCACTGACTGCGATCGCGAGGGTCAGCTCATCGGCCAGGAAATTCTTGAGCATTACAAGTATCGCGGCGAGGTCATGCGGGTGCTGTTTACTGCGCAGGATTCGCAGACCATCCGCGACGCATTCGGCCGGGCTAAACCAAATGCCGAGTATGCCCGCCTTTACGCCGCCGCCGTCGCGCGCCGGCAGGCCGATCAGATCTACAACCTGTCACTTACCCGAACCGCGACCGTCATCCTGGATCGGGGCGCGCGTGGTGTGATTGGCGTCGGCCGGGTGAAGACGCCAACCTTGGCGATTGTATGCAAGCGCGAGTTGGAAATCCGCGATTTTGTGCCCCTCGCCTATTTTGAAGTTTTTGCCACCGCGAAAGTTGCGGGAGGCCAATTCCAGATGCGGCACGCGCCTCAGGACCGAATTGTTCGGCGCGAAATTGCTGAGAACGTCGTCAAAGCAGCCGACGGCTTCGAGGGCGCGCTCGCCGTGCGCGTCGAAGATAAGCGGCAAGGGCCGCCCAAGCTGCACGATTTGCCTTCCCTGCAGAAACTCTGCGGCTCACGCTTCGGCTGGTCGGCGAGCAAAACGCTTGAGGTGGCGCAGGAGCTCTATGACGGTCAGGCCAAGAAGATCATCACTTACCCGCGCGCCGAGGTGCGCTATCTGCCGGCGAGCTTGATATCGGACATCCCCCGGACCGTGGCCGGCCTGCGGGTGGGCCAATCGTTCAGCGCGATCCCCGTGCCCGAGCCGCCGGTCATCCGCAAGGGTGCGAGCGGCACGTTCTACGACAAGGGACTGGAAGGCGCGAGCCATCATGCCGTCATTCCCAACGCCAACACGATCGACAAACTCCGGTACGTCTGGCCCCGTCTTTCGTCCGATGAGAAGAAGCTGTTCGAAGTCATCGCGCGGGCCTATCTCGCCGCCCTGATGCCTGACTTCCGCTACCGGCAGACATCCGCAACGCTGGATGTCCGCGGCTTCGAATTCCGCGCCGCTGGCCGTCAGCCCATCGATCTCGGCTGGCGAGCAGCATTCCCAGAATGGCAACCCGCCGACGAAAAGGGCGATGAGGCCCAATTGCTGCCACCGCTGCGCAACGGCGAGACCGCGCAACTACAGGACCCCAAAATTGAGGCCAAGGAGACCCGGCCGCCGCCGCGTTACAACGAAGGCACTCTGATCGAGGCGATGCAGAATGCCTGGCGTTTTGTCGATGATGAAGTTCTGCGGGAACGTCTGAAGGAAGCCAAGGGCATTGGCACGCCGGCGACCCGGGCTGAGATCATCGCCGGCCTGAAGAAGCAGAGTTTTCTGATTGCCCAAGGAAAGCACATTGTGCCGACCGAGGCCGGCCTTTCGCTGTTCGGCGTCCTCAAACAGGCCGATCCGGCACTGGTCGATCCGGGCGTGACGGCACAACTTGAATGCCTGCTCGACGATGTCGTCGTCGGCAAGCAGGAAATGGTGGGGGCGATTGACGCCGTGTGTGATGTCGCCCAGCGCATCATCGGCAAACTCAAGGAGGGCGCCGCGATCGGAGGACCTCCCTTACTTGGTGCCGCAGCCGGCAACGGCGCTGCAGCATATCCACCCACGCCTGCGATGAAGCGCTTTGCCGACAGTCTGGTTCGGCAAAAGGGCGTCAAGCCGCCGCCGGGCTACAAGACGTCGATATCGATCTGCAGCGCGTTTCTCAAACAGCATGCGCCCAAGAAAGCCGACGGTGAAGCACTTGGGAAGGCAGAACCGAAATCGGTCAGTCCGGCGCAGTTGTTATACGCCACGAAAATCGCGCTCGGGAAAGGTGTCGTCATTCCCGACGAGGCCAAGGCTAACTCGGCTGCAATGGCCGCGTGGATTGACTCGAACAAAAGCTCGAAGCGACGCAAGAGTGGTCGCAAGACCGCCTTCCGGCCGGCGGGATCAATTGCGGCTCAATCGACGGCGCCGGCAAAGATATCCCGAAAGCGGAAGGCCGCTGCCGCCGCCGGTGCATCAATGCCCGCTCAACCAAATCCGGCGGCAGGGACGCCGCTGCGGATACCTTTTGGCAACAAAGAAGTCGCTACGAAGCTGGGCGCCCGCTATGGCTCAGGTGGATGGTATGCTCCGGCGGGTGTGGACCTTGCCGCCTTCGTCGATCGCGGGTGGTTGTAAGGGTCTATTGTTATGTTGACGACCCAAAGCCCGTCTACGTGCTTGATGACGGTCTCGCGCCAGCGAGCCCGTCGAATGCTTCGAAAATTCCGCCATGGCGCTGCTTTACGCGGACACTGGTTGTCAGCAAGGTATTGGTAAACTGCTCGCGGTTTGCCGGTTTCTTAACCGACACACTTGCGACTTGCAGTTTTTGTCAGGTTTCTACCCGATTATGAGCTGCACGGATCGGCGTCTAATTGTCGCCGATACCGATAGTGCAAGTCGGGGGCCATTGCGACGGCGTGGGAGCCATCCTGCGTCGCCACCCTCAATCACCCATGAAGGAAGAGGAAGCTTCTGTACGTGCCGCTGAACGTCTTCGGGCGGCCGATTGGCCGTTTGGTCTGGATACAAAACGCCATCCCTAGATCTATGTCGTCGGGCAGGCGTTATCGGCGCAAGTCAGCCGAAAGGGTCATCGTACCTATCGGTCTGATGCAATTTTCCGAATCTGCTAGCCGCCGCGGCGTCCGACCTTTGGTGCTGTTGCGGACCATTCAGCAGGAACGTAAACGCCTGAAAGCCGTCAGCGCCGAGTTGGCAATCCTCATTTAACAAGAGGACAGGACCGATCAGTGAAAACCTAAATGCGTACCATCGCTATCCCGTCCCGGTCAGACCACGGGGACACCAACCGAACACCGTCATGATCAAGCTGAAGTGGACCTGCCCCCATTGCTGCGGCCCCTGCGGAGAGATCCACCACGATGCTAGGGTTACGATAGGCGGTAGTCGCTAAACGAAGTGGGTTATAGGTCACCCCCCAACCGTGTGGCCGCAGCTGAAATCGCCAGATGCGTCCGTGTGCGGCAGCATCTCGTTTCGAGACTCGAAGCATAACAATTCGAGTTCGAACGAAACTCTTCGAGAGTCGAAATAATTCTTTCGAGACTCGAACTAACTAACGCCAACGTCGATACCTGACGGGTTCTCCACCCTTGACGATCTCCGGCGGGTCAGCGTTCTCGTTCGGCGCTGTGGCTATGTCGTCGGTCGAGCCTTCTTCGTCGTCGTCAATGTCATCGTCGTCCGCCATGCCGCCCCTCGACACCAGCATACGACAATTATGCCTTCTACGGCATATTCAGCCCTCAAATCATGAACGTCATAGGGAAGTAAAACGCATTTTACTTCCCTCCCACTCACACAGACATTTGATTCGACTTCGCTCTTTTTGTCATAAATAGCTATGACAGCAACAACGGAGACGACAACCCAATCCAAATGGTGAGCGGCTGAATACATGCGGGTTTTCCTGCATTTCGGCACCCACAAGCCGGCCAGCCCGTATGCGGTGATGGTCACAACGGAGCGACTGCCATGAAACTCATCGATCTCGTCCAGCGCATCGAGGCGGCCGGATTGACCCCTGAACTCACCTACCACGCCTACGACAATAGCCTACAAATGCACGCTAAAACGAAGCCTTCGGGAAGTAGCTGGCCGAAAGAACAGTCTGAAATCCTGTTAGGCGTCATCATTGAAGGCAGCAAAACAGTTTGGCCTGCCGATGCGGTCATACTCGGGAAGCTGGAAAAAGCCGCCGGACACCCGCACGCTGTGCGGTACCGCGATATTATTGAGAAGTATGCGCAAGAACGCGCAGTGCGGGAAGCCGGCAAAAATGCCGCGGCTTGATCCCGCCAACCAGCGCATTGTCGATCTCGGACAGCGCCTGTTTGGCGACAACTGGCAGAGCGCGCTCGGGCGCATGTGCGGGTTGTCGGCGCCATACCTCAGCCTGATTTCACGCAACAAGCGGCCGGTGACGGAAGCGGTCAATGACGCGATCATCACCGGCCTGCGCAACGAAGCCAAGCAGATGCGAGAACGCGCCGTGGAATTCATCGCGGCGGCGAATGATTTTTATCGGTGACAGGGAGAACGACGATGGCGACAGAAGCATTCGTTACGGCGTGCCGCGGGCCCGCTGACGAGCCGGCGGAGATCAGCCCGCTGAGCTACCTGTTGACGGCAATTGCCAATATGGGCGACCTGGAGACGATGATTGTCTACCGCGACAAAGATCCAGACGCATACTGGCTGATGGTCGCCGGGCTGCGGTCGCTGTATCTCAAGCTCAAGGCGGCGCTGGCCGAGCATGACGAAGCCGCTAAAAGGCACGATCGGGATGAAGCCGAACGCCACATCAACATGCTCTATGGCTGCCCCGGCGCCCAATACGAATCCGACACCGGAGAAGAGCTGCTGCATGCTACTTTGGGCAAATTCGGACTCGCCGCATTCACGGACGAATTCCTTGCTGATCTGGCGCGCCAGCACCGACTGGAGGATGAAGCCGCCGGAAACCGCGCAGAGGCCGATTACCGCCGATCTCTGCGGAGGCCATCAATCAGCGAGCCGTTCTGATGAGTGCCCAACTCGACCTGTTTGACCGCCTGAATGCGCTGCCCCCAGCGAAGGTCGTCCGCGGTCTCCAGCGATACGACGTCGCCTATCTGTCTGACGGCAGCCATGGCGGCAACCGCCGGCAACATATGCTCTTGAATGGCTACCAGGCGCTCTGCGGGCTTCACCCTGGGTCGAAGTCGGAAAGCTGGTAACCGGCCTACGGCCAGGTCACATGCCGGACGTGCATCAGCCTGATCCAGTATAATATGGTCGGCGCCAAGCGCTTTGCGGATTTAGTGCCCTGTAGGTGCCCTGAGCAATAACGGCTGCGACTGCAACCTGCGGTTCAAATCTGACTCAAAACGGACCTATTGCCATCATTCAAAACATCAATGCTTGCAATGGTTTCTGAGACCGTTACAACCAGTAGTTGGTTGGGAAAAGTCATAAGACGGCTGATTTATAGCTAGACAGCTTGAGGTTCGACCACTGCACTCGCGACTTCGGGGCGGAGTTTCACGCGTCTGGCTGTGACCCCCGGCCACACGCCCCATGCCGTAGTCGACGGCACCGCGTAGGAAGTGAAACTCAGTCCGCACAGGGGCGCAATCCCAAGGCGGCGCACCCTTGCAGCGCGGGCTTCGACCCCCCGTCATCGGGCAATCCGTCGTTACAGAATCGTTACACGCTGACGTCGAGTTTAAATTCTGTCAACTACACAGATATAACTTATTGTTATTATTTATGTTTCTGGTAGCGAGGGAGGGACTCGAACCCCCGACCCCAGGATTATGATTCCCGTGCTCGAAGCATTGGCGATATATTGCGCTACGACCAAAGTCGTCAGAAGGCTGGTCATTGTCATGGCTGAATATCGTTCGGCAAAGCCCGGTCGCAAGCGAGCCTGATGGTGGCGGCAGGATGAAGATCGGCCGGACTTCTAGGCACCGCGGGCGACGTTCTTTCGGGAACGTGCGATTATGACGACGTTGGAGGTCCCTTCGACATACCGGGCCCACGCCTCCATTAGTTGCCTTCTCTTCTTCAGCGCGGTCCCACACCTGTAGGCTTGCTCCACTTCGTCACCCACCTTGTGAGCTAGTGCCATTTCGGCAACATCCCGCTCGAAGTGCGTTTCATCGCCGGCCCAATCGCGGAAGCCGGACCGGCACCCGTGCGTCGTCATCGCCGGGTAAATCGCCTTGAGCGCATGCAAGACTGCATTTTCGCCCAGCGGTTTTTCATGATCCTTGGACCACTGTCCCACAAAGACATAGGCATCGGCCTCGGCACCCTTCGGAATGACAGCCTTCAGGATAGCAATAGCTGGATCGCTGAGCGGTACTTCGAAATCCGTTGCTTCCGGATCATCTTCCGTCTTCATTCGCTCAGCGGGAATCGTCCAAAGCCTCTCCGAAAAATCCACTTCGCCCACCCGCATATAACGGGCTTCGCTGGTCCGGACGGCAGTCAGAATGATGAATTCGGCCGCCTGGTTCACCGCCGTGTCGGCGCCTTCGCGCTTGGCGTGAAGCGCCCGCACAATACCAGGCATTTCCTTGTAAGGTGCCGCCCTATGATGGCGTTTGGACCGCTTGGCCTTCGGTAACAGCGGCTTCACCGTCTTCCACATGGCGGGGTTCTTGCCGGAGCGGAGCCCCTTGGATTCGGCGGCGTCAAGGACGCGCTCAATCCGGCTTCGCGTCTCGCGCGCGGAACGATTGATCGTCATCCACAAAGGCGACAAGACCGCCAGCACGTCATTCGTCGTGATGTCTCCCAACCGCTTCGGTCGGATTGGCTTGCATCGCACCTCGAGGTCACGCTTCCAGTCGGCCTCGGCTGATCGGCCTTTGAGGCCCGGAAGAATGGTTTTCAGATAGGCGTCGGCGAAGGGACCGAAGGTTTCACTGGATCCACGCCCGACGACCTTTTCCTTTTTTGGGTCCTTGCCGTGCGCCAGGGTCTTGCGCATATCCGCCGCCTTGGTGCGGGCTTCCGCCAAGGTGAGCCCCGCCCGGTTTGGCCCCTTTGCGGCGCCGAGCCCAATCTCCGTCCGGCGGCTGGTGCCACGCTCGCGATAAATGAACACCCATGAGCGTCGCGCGTGCTCGCCCGCTTCGATGGCGAGATAGAGGCCGCCGCCGTCGCTGTGGCGTCCAGCCTTTGCGATCGTCTCCACTTTACGCGCGGAGAGCTTGTGCACTGGACGTCCGGTCATAGCCGCCCTACCAAACCGCCCTACCATTGGCGCCGGATTGCTGCGATTTGTTCCGGATCGCCGTGGACGATGACGGACTTTATAGCCTTTGTAAGCCTTTGAAACAACATGTCTTTTTTGTACAAAGGCGGACGTTGGTGGACCACGGCAGACAGATGGCGCGGCTGTGGTGATGCCAGCCGCGCCCTGCTTTTTTCCTCATATTTTCAACAGGCGAGCGATCGGCGATTGGCCGTCCGAAAACGTTTGCTGGTAGCGGCGAATCGCCTAGAGGTTGATGGACGCCCTACCTGAATTGCGCAGATGAACCGTCGTGAACGTCGGGTAGCCGCCCGTAAATCTCCGGCAGCTTCGAAAAATGATGCGGATCGCGCCCATCGGGCAGATCCCGAGGGGGATTATCTTGCCGGCCTCGGCAGTTTGCTGGAACAGCAGGGACTCCATGAAGAGGCCCTGAAGGCCTACGACAAAGCGGTGC
>Ga0302325_10018221_pt1 | contig 14806 bp, 15 predicted proteins | sample Palsa_T0_2_FD_201948 | JGI IMG/M metagenome (GOLD analysis project Ga0302325, IMG submission 201948) | Peat permafrost microbial communities from Stordalen Mire near Abisko, Sweden - Palsa_T0_2 | ecosystem: Environmental > Terrestrial > Soil > Palsa > Peat permafrost | place: Sweden: Abisko... | reverse complement strand
TGGTCCGCGCGTCACCGCCGCTGCGCTCGACTCGCTCGATGACCTCGTCGGTGGCGGCCCGCTCCCAGGTGTCGAGCATCTCGGTCAGCAGCGCGTCCCGGTCGGCGAAGTGCCAGTAGAAGCCGCCTCGGGTAACCCCGAGCGACTTGGCCAGCGGCTCGATCCGGACGGCATCGGGACCTCCGTCGGCGAGCGCCCGCAGCCCCTGGTCGATCCAGCTGCGGCGCGGGGTGCGGGTCGGTGCGGCCATGACCTCTTTCTACCGGTTCCGGGCCGGAAGTGCCGCTACCGCGGCCGGTGGTCCACGATGCGGCGCATCTTGCCCATCGAGCGCTCGATGGTGTCCGGTTCCATGACGCTGGTGATGATGGTGACGCCGATGGTGTTCTTGACCATGGTCGAGAGCTGCACGCCGGCCTGCTCCGCGGCCGCCGGGGCCGTACCGGTGCGCCGTTCGACGTGGACCGCCAGCCGGTCCATCCGGCCGTCCTTGGACAGGTGCAGCTGGAAGTGCGGTGACAATGCCGGGATGCCCATGATCAGTTCCTCGATCTGGGTCGGGAACAGGTTGACCCCGCGCAAGATGATCATGTCGTCGGAGCGGCCGGTGATCTTCTGCATCCGGCGCATGGTGCGCGCGGTGCCGGGCAGCAGCCGGGTCAGGTCCCTGGTCCGGTAGCGGATGACCGGCATGGCCTGCTTGGTCAGCGAGGTGAAGACCAGCTCGCCTTCCTCGCCGTCGGGCCGCACCTCGCCGGTGCGCGGGTCGATCACCTCTGGGTAGAAATGGTCCTCCCAGATATGCAGCCCGTCCTTGGTCTCGACGCATTCCTGCGCCACCCCCGGACCCATCACCTCGGAAAGGCCGTAGATATCGGTGGCGTCGATGCCCAGCCGGGTCTCCATCTCGGCGCGCATCTCGTTCGTCCACGGCTCCGCGCCGAAGATGCCGAACGACAGGGACGACGCGGCCGGGTCATCGCCCTGGCGTTCCATCTCGTCCACGATCGCGAGCATGTAGGAGGGAGTCACCATGATGATGTCCGGCCGGAAGTCGCGTATCAGGGTCACCTGCCGTTCGGTCATCCCGCCGGAAACCGGGACCACCGTGCAGCCCAGCTTCTCCGCCCCGTAATGGGCGCCGAGCCCGCCGGTGAACAGCCCGTAGCCATAGGCATTGTGCAGGATGTGACCGGGCCGGCCGCCCGCCGCGCGGATCGACCGGGCCATCACCGTGGCCCACACCTCGATGTCCTCGCGGGTGTAGCCGACCACCGTGGCCCGGCCCGTCGTGCCGGATGAGGCGTGCACCCGGACGACCTGCTCGCGGGGCACCGCGAACATCCCGAACGGGTAGTTCTCGCGCAGGTCAGCCTTGCTGGTCAGCGGGAACTTGGCCAGGTCAGCCAGTTCCTTGGCGTCGTCCGGGTGGACGCCCGCCGCGTCGAAGGCCGCGCGGTAGTGCGGCACGTTGGCGTAGGCGTGCCGCAGCGACCAGCGCAGCCGCTCCAGCTGCAGGGCGCGCAGCTCGTCAGCGGAGGCTCGTTCGATGGGCTCGAGGCCGGCCGACGGCGACTGCAGATCCGGCATGCCTAACTCCTCAGGCGTCGTAGTCCACGGTGATCTGATCGGAGGCGGGCAGTGCCTGGCAGGTGAGCACGTACCCCGCGTCGAGCTCATTTTGCTCCAGCGCGTAGTTGCGCCGCATGGTGACCTCGCCGCTGACCAGCAGGGCGCGGCAGGTGCCGCACACTCCGCCCTTGCAGGCGAACGGCAGGTCAGGCCGGACCCGCTGGGCGCCGTCCAGGATCGGGGTGCCGGGCGGCACGGTCGCGGTGCTGCTGCGGCCGTCGAGCAGGACGGTCACCTCGGCGCCCGGTCCCGCGGGCGCGTCGGCGTGGGTGGCCTCGGCGGGCGGCTCCTCTTCGACGTAGAACAGCTCCCGGTGGATGCGGTCCCGCGCCACGCCGAGGTCCGTCAGCACGCCGATCGCGCCTTCGACCATGCCGAACGGGCCGCACAGCCACCAGTGGTCCGCGGCGGCGACGTCGACGGTAACCGGCAGCAGCTCGCGCAGCTTGCCCGCGTCGAGCCTGCCGTTGAACAGGTCAACTTCCTGCGGCTCGCGGCTGAGCACGTGGACCAGGCAGATCCGGGACGGGTAGGCGTCCTTGAGGTCGGCGATCTCGTCGGCGAACATCACCGAGTCGTTGCGCCGGTTGCCGTAGAGCAGCGTGACGGTCGACTCGCCGTCCGCGGCGAGCACCGATCCGGCGATGGACAAGATGGGCGTGATCCCGCTGCCCGCCGCGATCAGGACGTGCTGCGCGGGCTTGGCCAGGTCGGGGGTGAACGACCCGGCGGGCACCTGGACGTCGATGACGTCGCCCGCCCTGACCTCGTGCACGAGCCAGCCGGACACCGCGCCGCCCGCCACCTCGCGGACCCCGATCCGCGGCGCTCGCCCGCTGGGCGCGCAGATCGAATAGGAGCGCCGCTCCTCGCCGCGGCGGATCGTCAGGGACTGGCCGGGGGCGAACGCGAACGCGTCGAGCACCTGCGGCGGCACCTCGAAGGTCACCGCGGCGGAGTCATCGGTGAGCTGGTCAACCCGCGCCACCGTCAGCGGATGGAACTCAGTCCGGGATGGGGCCGGGCGCGCCATCAGATCTCCTTCACGTACTCGAAGGGCTCGCGGCAGGCCTCGCAGCGGAACAGCGCCTTGCACGCGGTCGCGCTGAACGGCGCGGTCTGCGTCGTGTCAGCCGAACCGCACCGCGGGCAGCTGACCGGCTCGCGGCGGGTCGCGGTAAGGGTCAGCGGGACCGGCCCGCCGCGGGCCGCCGCACCAGGCGGCGCCGGGTGCGGCGGCGCGATGCCGGCCGCCAGCAGCTTCCCGCGGCCTTCGGCGGTGATCCAGTCGCTGCTCCACGCGGGCGCGAGCTCGGTCCGCACGGTCACGTCCGCGAACCCGGCCTGGCCGAGCCGGTGCCGCAGGTCGTGCGCGATCTCGGCGACGGCGGGGCAGCCCGAGTAGGTCGGCGTGATCGTCACCACGAGGTGTCCGTCCTGCACCGTGACGCCCCGCAGGATGCCCAGATCCGCTAGCGTCACCATCGGCAGCTCAGGGTCAGGTACCGCCGCGGCGATATCCCGGGCCGCCTGCAGCCCGCCGCCGTCTGGCCGCGCGAAGCCGTCCCGCAGCCGGGCCGTCACCATGTCGCGTCCGGGAAGGCGCGGGCCACGCTCTGCAGCTCGGCGAGGATGTAGCCGAGTGCCTCGGTGTGCACGCCGTCGCGGCCGGCCTGGCCCGCCACCAGGCCCGTCGGCGCGGCGCCCGGACGCTCCAGGGTCGCGGCGGCCAGCACGGTGTCCAGGACGGCGTCGACGTCGGCGCGCAGCTTCGCCGGGTCTACCGCCACGCCGGGCAGCGCGGCCGTCACCGGGTCGGCGCGGAAAAGCTCGTCCACCAGCGGCCAGATCGCGACGAGCGCGGCCTGCATCTTGCCGTGCGAGAGCGCGGTGCCGTCACCGAGCCTGACCACCCACTGGGCGGCGTAGTCACGGTGGTAGGTGAGTTCCTTGACGCCCTTGGCGGCGATGGCCGCGAGCACCTGATCCCGCGACCTGGCCAGCTCGCCGAACAGCGCGAGCCGCCACGCGGAGAAGACCAGCAGCCGGCCGGTGAGCTCGGCGAAATCGGCGTCCAGGCGCTCGACGAGCCGCACGTTGCGGAACTCGTGCTCGTCCCGGAAGAACGCGAGCTCATCCTCGGCCCGCCCGTGACCGTCCAGCCGCGCGGCGCCCTCGGCCTGGCCGGCCCGCGCCAGCAGCAAGCGTGCCTGCCCGAGCAGGTCCAGGGCGATATTGGCCAGCGCCGTCTCCTCCTCGAGCTCGGGCAGCCGGGTCATCCACTGCTGCAGGCGGTGCGAGTAGATCAGTGCGTCGTCGCCGAGCATCAGGCAGTAGGCGGCCAGCGCGGCGGCGTCCACGCCGTCGGGCACCGACGCGTCGATTCCCTCGAGCGGGTCGGTGAACCCGGTGCCGAACGCCCAGCGGTGATCCTCGCTGTCCTCGCCGAGGCTCTGGTAGGCGGCGAACTCGTCGTCAGTCATCAGGATCGCGGCATGGTGACCTATCCTGCAGGCTCGAGTGAACTGCCGCTTCACCTCCCCGGGAAATGTCGGTGGTACTCGCTAGTGTGTTCGCATGTCCCGATACCGGTCCTACCCCACGCCCGCCCAGGATGAAGCGATGATGCGCGGCCACTGTGCTCATAGCCGGTACGTGTGGAATCTGGCGGTCGAGCAGCACTCGCACTGGCGCCCTGGCCGGAAGAGCGCACCCGGCTTCTTCGAGCAATGCCGCCAGCTCACCGCCGCCCGTGCTGAGCACGACTGGCTGCGGGCAGGCTCCCACGTTGTGCAGCAGCAGGCGCTGCGGGATTTCATGCACGCGATGACGGCGTTTCTTGACCCAGCGAACCCGGCCGGGCGGCCGACCTGGCGCAAGGCCGGCCAGGACGAGGGATTTCGGGTTGTCGGCCTTCAACGCGGCGATTTGCGCCGTCTGTCCCGCCACGTCGGGGAGGTCCGCGTCCCGAAGGTGGGCTGGGTCAGGTTCCGCTGGTCCCGCGCCGTGCCCGCGGGTGTGAAGTCCTACCGGATGACGAGAGACCGCGCCGGCCGCTGGCATGTCGCCTTCGCCGCGATCCCCGCGCCGATTCCAGCTCCGGGCAACGGGAAGATCGCCGGGATCGACCGCGGCGTCGCGGTCTCCGCGGCCCTGTCTACCGGGGAACTGTTGCACGTCCCGGGCCTGGCTGCGCAGGAACGCGCGAGGCGGCGCCGGCTGGACAGCCGGCTTGCCCGCGCGAAGAGGGGATCGAACCGGCGGGGGCATGTGCGGCTGGCCATGGCACGGCTGCGTGCTCGGGAGACGAACCGACGAAAGGACTGGGCGGAGAAGGCTAGCACGGATATCGCGCGACGTTTCGACTTGATCAAGGTCGAGGACCTCAGGATCAGGAACATGACACGGTCGGCCAAAGGGACGGTCGCTGATCCGGGCCGGAACGTCCGCGCCAAGGCCGGGCTCAACCGTGAGATCCTCCGGTCGGGATGGGGTTTGCTGGTACGGCGTCTGGAGGAGAAGGCGCCCGGCCGGGTCGAGAAGATTAGTCCGCATTTTACTAGCCAGCGGTGCTCGGCGTGCGGGCACGTGGATCCGAAGTCGCGTGAGAGCCAAGCGCGGTTCGTGTGCACGGCCTGCGGTGTCGCCGGTAATGCTGATGTGAATGCGGCCAGGAACATCGCGGCGGGGCACGCCGTGACTGCGCGGGGAGGCTGCCGGGCTGCCGGGCCGATGAACCGCGAACCTCACCTGCTTGCCTTCTTAACCGGATGTGAGTAGGTGGAATCCTCCGCCTTTAGGCGGAGGAGGATGTCAAATGTGCGGGACGTCATCGGGAATCTCGTAGAACGTCGGGTGCCGGTAGACCTTGTCGCCGGCCGGGGCGAAGAACGGGTCCTTCTCATCCGGGCTGGAGGCGGTGATATCGGCGGCCGCGACGACCCAGATGCTCACGCCCTCGTTCCTGCGGGTGTAGAGGTCGCGGGCGTGGTGCAGCGCCATCTGCGGGTCCGCCGCGTGCAGCGAGCCGACGTGCACATGGTTGAGCCCGCGCTTGCCGCGCAGGAACACCTCATACAGTGGCCAGTCCGACCGCACCGACGCCACGGCCGGCTCAACGGGCGCGTCGCTGACCGGCACGGCGCCGTGGCCGCCCTCGGCGGTGAACGTCTCCTTCGTCACGCGGCGTCCTTCGGTGTCTTCGGGCTGGCGGCCGGTGTCTTCGGGCTGGCGGCGTGCTTGGCGGCGTGCGCCAGGGCCGCCTCGCGGACCCAGGCCCCGTCGTCGTGCGCCGCCTTGCGCCGCGCGACCCGCTCCACGTTGCACGGCCCGTTTCCCTTGACCACGGCCATGAACTCAGTCCAGTCCACTGGTCCGAAGTCGTAGTGCCCGCGCTCGGCGTTCCAGGCCAGGTCCTTATCCGGCAGGGTCACGCCGAGCTTGTCCGCCTGCGGCACCGTCATGTCGACGAACCGCTGCCGCAGCTCGTCGTTGGTGTGCCGCTTGACGCCCCAGGCCATCGACTGCGCCGTGTTCGGTGACTGGTCATCCGGCGGCCCGAACATCATCAGCGACGGCCACCAGAACCGGTTCGTGGCGTCCTGGACCATCTCGCGCTGAGCCTTGCTGCCGCGCATCATCGTCATTAGCAGCTCATAGCCCTGCCGCTGATGGAAGGACTCCTCCTTGCAGATGCGGATCATCGCCCGGCCGTAGGGACCGTAGGAGGACCGGCACAGCGGCACCTGGTTGCAGATGGCCGCGCCGTCGACCAGCCAGCCGATCACGCCCACGTCCGCGTAGGTCAGCGTCGGGTAGTTGAAGATCGAGGAGTACTTCTGCCGCCCACTCACGAGCTTGCCGGTCAGGTCGGCGCGATCGGCTCCCAGCGTCTCGGCCGCCGAGTACAGGTACATCCCGTGACCCGCCTCGTCCTGGACCTTGGCGATCAGGATCGCCTTGCGGCGCAGCGAGGGAGCGCGGGTAATCCAGTTACCCTCCGGCTGCATGCCGATGATCTCCGAATGGGCGTGCTGGGCGATCTGCCGGATCATCGTCGCACGGTAGGCGTCCGGCATCCAGTCACGCGGTTCGATGCGCCGGCCGCGCTCGATCGTCTCGTCAAAGTACGTCTCGAGTTCGCCCGTGGTCTCTGAGAGCTCCGTGGTCTGTGGAAGCGCCGTCATGGCCACCATCCCTCCGGCCTGTTCCTCCGGTTATGCATCCGGCACCATCGTAAGCACGAGCCGTCCGTGCGTAACCAGCCCGCTGACGGTATTATATACCGGACGTTCGGTCAATAATATGGGAGGTGGTGGGATGTCGCATACATCCAGCGCTGAGACCATGATGGCGCGGGATGCGGCATCGCGCGGCCTGGGCATTGAGCTGGTCGAGCAGGGCGAAGGACGTGCGGTGGCCCGGATGACGATCCGCGCCGACATGGTGAACGGGCATGCCATCGCGCACGGCGGGCTGATCTTCACCCTTGCCGATACCGCGTTTGCCTGCGCCTGCAACAGCTACGGGCCGGTGACGGTCGCGGCCGGGGCCGACATCGTCTTCGTCGCGCCCGCCCGCCAAGGTGACGTGCTGCTCGCCGAGGCGGTGGTCCGGGCCCGGTTCGGGCGGTCAGGCGTCTACGACGTGACCGTCCGCCGGGGCACCGACGTCATCGCGGAATTCCGCGGGCGGAGCCACCAGCTGGCATCAGCCGCAGCGCCTGAGCCTGCCTCGCCGTCGCCCGTCCCGCTGGCGCCGTCGTCATGACGGCGGTTCCGGCCCAGGATCCGGCGGACCCGCAGGCCGGCTCGCCGCGCCGCGGACGGCCGGGCTATGACCTGCCCTCGCTGCTCGCCGTGGCCGTCGAGATCTTCAACGAGCGCGGCTACGACGGCACGAGCATGCGAGATCTCGCGGAGCGCCTCGGCATCGCGAAGTCGGCGATTTATCACCACGTGACGGGCAAAGAAGAACTGCTCAGGCTCGCCCTGGACCGGGCGCTGGCGGGCCTGTCGGCGGTGGCGCAGCGGACCCGGGTACTACCTGCCCCGGCCATCGACCGGCTGGAGTACCTGGTCCGCGGCAGCGTCGCCGTACTCGAAGCCGAGCTGCCTTACGTCACCTTGCTCCTGCGGGTGCGCGGCAATACCGAGGTCGAGCGGGCCGCCCTAGACCAGCGGCGTGCCATCGACCGGTTCGTGGCCGAACTGGTGGAGCAGGCGGTACACGACGGCGACATCCGGCCCGATGCTGACCCGATGATCACGGCCCGGCTGATGTTCGGGCTGGTCAACTCGGTAGTCGAATGGTACCGGCCAGAACAGAACCCGGACTTGCGGTCACCGGCGAGCGCCCGGTCACTGCCGGACGCGATCTGCGCGATGGCCTTCGACGGGCTGCGCACCCGGCCCGGCCCGGGCCAGCGCCGGATGGACGGCTTCTAGCAGGCCGGACTCAGCGCTGCCGGCTTGCGCGCTCGGCAGATGGCTAGGGCAGTCCGGCGTGCGGGACGTCCACGCGGACGGAAAGCAGCTGGGCCTCACGGGCCGCGGCGCGGGCGCGTTCGTCGAAGTCCGGTGCGGCGCAGATGAACAGGGTGCGGCCATCCGCGCCGCCGAGGCCGCAGGCGAAGACCCCGGTGCCGGGGCTGACCTCGTCCACGATTTCGCCGCCCTCGCGGACCCGGATCGCCCGGCCGTTCAGCGCGTCGGCGATCCACATCGCGCCTTCGGCGTCGAGCCCGCATCCGTCCGGGGCCACGGCGATGCTTCCGAGTACGTCGGTCAGCCCCGGCCCAGCCGGCAGCGGGCCGAAGGCCGCCCAGTCCCGGCGATTAGCCAGGCTCCCGTCCGGCGCGATGTCGAAGGCGCTCACCCGGTTGCCGAAGGTCTCGTCGACCATCAGCACGCCGTCGTCGGTGATCACGCTGCCGTTCGGGAACCACAGCTCCTCGGCCACACGCGTGATGCTGCCGTCGGGGTCGACCCGCAGCAGCCCGGTCGGGCTGACGTCCGCGCCGCTCATCAGGTCGAAGCCGAAGTTGCCGACGTAGGCACGTCCCTGCGCGTCCACGACCATATCGTTCGGGTGCGCGCTGACATGATCGGCGAGATCGGCGTGCACGACCAGCTTGCCGTCCGCCTCGCGGCGCAGCAGCTTGCTGTCGCGCATCGAGACGACAAGCAGGCGCCCGTCGGGCAGCCAGCCTAGTCCGGACGGCTGCTGCGGAACCTCCGCCTCGACCCGCAGGTCCTTCCCGTCCTCGGTCGCGGACAGCACCTCGTGCCGGTAGAAGTCCGCGACCCAGATCCGGTCCTCGTGCCAGCGCGGGCACTCCAGGTAGTTCATGTCCGTCAGAACGACATTGATCTCGTGGCTCACTGCTTCACCATCCGGACATCCGTCGTTGGCTCCTCCAGCCACCGTAGCGCGGCCCGCGGGCAGTTAGTCCCAGCGGGCAAATTAGTATGGCGGCCCCGGTGGGCTGGCGGATGTCCGGGCTAGGCGCCGGGCTCCGACGTCTCCGGTGACGGGCACCGCAGGGGTGCCTGCGCGAGGGAGAGAACCGTGAAGTACATGATTCTGACCTACGGGTCACAGCACGACTACGCCGCTATGGCCGGGAAGGCCGGCGACGAGGCCGCCTGGTCAGCGCAGGATTTCGCGGCGATGGGCGCGTTCATGGAATCGTTTAACAGGGACCTTGAAGATTCAGGCGAGCTGGTAGAGACGCGCGGGCTGGTGGATCCGGCGCATACCAGGCGGGTCCAGCTACGGGGCGGCGTGCCGGTGGTGACCGACGGGCCGTACGCCGAGACCGCGGAAGTCCTGGCCGGTTACTGGATCGTGGAATGTGAAAGCTTCGACCGGGCGACCGAGATCGCGGCCCGGCTGGCCAAGTGCCCGGGTCCAGCGCATGCCGCGGCCCGGGCCTTTGCGGATGTTCGGCCCATCGCGGAATCCCGGGCCGAGCTTGAGGTATGAACCTCCGTGCCTGACACCGTGGCCGGGGACCTGCTGCGGCAGCTGGCGCCGCAGGTCCTCGGCGCGGTGGTCCGTCGCTACGGGCATTTCGACATCGCTGAGGACGCAACCCAGGAGGCGCTTGTCGCGGCCGCCATGCAGTGGCCAGCGCAAGGTGTCCCGGATAATCCGCGGGGCTGGCTCATCACGGTCGCCTCGCGCCGGCTGACCGATCTGCTCCGCAGCGAGCAGGCCCGCCAGCGCCGCGAGGACACCGTCACCAGCTGGGTCCTGCCCGGCCAGTGGCTGGCACCCGCCGCCGACCAGCCGCCGTCAGATTCTGACGACACCCTCATCCTGCTGTTCATGTGCTGCCACCCGGCGCTGTCACCGGCGTCGCAGATCGCGCTGACCTTGCGGGCCGTCGGCGGCTTGGCCACCGCGGAGATCGCCCGCGCCTTTCTCGTGCCTGAGGCCACCATGACCCGGCGCATCAGCCGGGCCAAGCAGCGCATCAAGGACAGCGGCATCCCGTTCGGCATGCCCGCAGGGGCCGAACGTGCGGACCGGCTCGCCGTCGTTCTCCATGTGCTCTACCTGATCTTCAACGAGGGTTACGCCAGCACCTCTGGGCCGAGCCTGCAGCGCCACGAACTGGCGGCCGAAGCGATCCGGCTCGCTCGCCTGGTCCGCCGGCTGCTACCCGATGACGGCGAGGTGACCGGCCTGCTCGCGCTTATGCTGCTCACCGACGCGCGCCGGCTGGCGCGTAACGGCCCCGGCGGTGAGCTGATCCCGATGGCCGAGCAGGACCGGAGCCGCTGGAACGCCGCCCAGATCACTGAGGGCGTGGCCCTGATCACCGGTGCTCTTCCTCGCGGGCCGGTCGGCCCGTACCAGCTCCAGGCGGCCATCGCCGCGATCCATGACGAAGCGGCAACTGCCGAGGCGACTGACTGGCCGCAGATCGTGGCCCTGTACGGGCTGCTGATGCAGACCGCTGACAACCCGGTGGTAGCGCTGAACCATGCCGTCGCGGTCGCCATGGCTCAGGGCCCGCGCGAGGGCCTCGGCCTGCTGGTAAGGCTCCAGGAAGACGAGCGTCTCGCCGGGGACCACCGGCTCCACGCCGTGCGCGCGCACCTGCTGGAAATGTCCGGCGATCTCGTCGCGGCGCGCGACTCTTACCTGGCCGCGGCCGAGCAGGCCGGCAACCTCTCGCAGCAGCGCTATCTCTATGCCCGGGCCGCGAGGCTGGCCAGCGACGAGATCGGAGGCAATTTACCGGCCGAAGGCGCAACCAGATGCCCGGTCACTCGTCTTAGGAGGTGGAATTGGACATTTGGAGGAGTACCTATGAAACGTCCTGCCGTATTTACCATCATTTTGCTCGCCATGACGACTGTCGGTTTGCTGTCGGGGTGCGGCTCCGGCCGCGGCGGGGCCGGAGCCGGCACGCCAGTGCTCGCCGCGGACCAGTCCGCTGCTTCGCGGAGCGCGGTGGTGGTCAACTGCCTGGACAAGCAGCAGACCCGCCCCTCCTCGTTCATCTTGACCTGCGCCGATGCTGGTGACGTCTGGACCGGTGTGCACTGGGTGAACTGGGAATCCGAGGCGTTCGGCACTGGCACAGAGATGATCAAGACCTGCAAGCCGAACTGTGCCGAGGGCGGGTTCGCCTCCTATCCGGTGCTGATCACCCTGTGGCGTCCGGAGCCCCTGCCCGGTCACTCCGGCGTCCTTTACTTCACCAGGGCCACCAGGATCTACACCGCCAACCGCCCGCCGCTCTACTCCTGCCACGGCTCGCAGACCTGCTACCCGCTCACCAGCACCTTCGACCTCTGGAGCACCCAGGCGGCCTCCTAACCCGCCCCGAGGCGCCGCCCGGCCACCGCAGGCTCGCTGCCCGTGCGGTGCACGCTCGCTGCCGGGGCGGTGCCTGTGTACCCTTGAGTACGCTCCCACGTACTCTGTGTGCCCCAGACTTCCTTGGGCCCGATCGCGGGGGCGCATCGCGGATATTGGTGGGGCTGGCGGGGCCGGGTTAGTAGCGGATCGTGATCTCGCGGCCATGGCGGTCGAGCTGGGGCTGGTCAGGAAGGACGACCGCTGTACCGGCCGCGATGCGCCAGGCGCTCCAGGCGACGGCCGCCGCATCCAAGGTGTCCGTCACCGGGAGTTTCGGGGCGCTGGACGTGCCGGTGCGGGAGGTGCCGCCGCTGGACGTGCCGCCGCGGGAGGCGGTGGCGGGGAGGATGATCCCGACGTTGGCGAGCAGTTCGCGGCGCAGGTCGCGGCCGGGGGCGGTGTGCTTGCTGTGCGGGAGCGGCGCGCCTGCGATCGCCCCGAACGCCAGTTCCGGGTGCACCTCGTACATCGGATGCCCGCAGCTGGCAACGTATTCGTTGGCCTCGAGCAGCTTGCGCCGCAGGCCCCACGCCTGGATGCTGAACCCCTGGCCGGTCAGCTCACGGCAGCGCTGGTTCGCGGCCTGGTACGTAGTCTGCGCCCACACTGGCCGGGGCGGGATCGCGAAGATCGAGCTCCGCCTGGGCCCGAGCAAGCCGCGGGCCAGCCGGTCGGCCTCGCGCCAGCCCGCCTCGACCAGGCCGAGTGGCATGTCGATCCCGACGATCCAGGCCGGGTCGGAGCCCGGCCCGTCGTCGAGCACGCCAGCCAGGGATGCGTGCATGCGGATGGAGGCCACTACCGGACCCGGGCCCGCCACGGTGACTGCCACCCAGCCGCGCTTGCAAGCGTCTACTCCGGTCACGCGCATCTGGCTACGGTCGCATATTCGCTTTCCGGCGCTTACGTGTTTCTGCGCACTTTCCCCGGTCTTATCCGGCGAGGCTGCCCGCGCGCCGGACCGCGTGCCGCTAGGGTTTCGGAGTGGCCGAGCGCACTATCGACGTCACTGATGAACCGGCCGGGTACGACGAGGCCGGGCCTGTCCTGCTGCGCGGCACGGCGCCGGATGCGCTCTCCAACCTCGTCGCCGTCCTCGAACTGGCTGCCGACCGGCAGCTCAGCTGCGGCGCCACCACGCGAAGCCCGTCAGCCGCGACGGTCAAGCTGGTCGCGGACGTTCTCGTTGCCGGGGACTACTACGACGGCGGCGAGCCGATCGCCGCGGCCGCATGGCCGGTGCTGCTGCAAGTCGGCGGCCTGGCCAGGCAGGCTGGGACCAGGCTCGAGCTGACGCGGCTTGGCGAGGCGACGCTGGCCGAGCCGTCCTACCAGGCGCTGAGCGCCCTGTGGACGAAATGGCTGGCGTGCGTCTCGCACGATGAGCTTCGCCGCGTCGACGCGATCAAGGGGCAGCGGAAGCCGTCGACGCTGACGTCGGTCCCCAAGCGGCGCGCCGCGGTGGCTGCCGCGCTCGCCTCGTTCGACCCCGGTACCTGGATCGACTGTGACGACCTGCTCGCGATGCTCCAGACGCAGCCGGCGCCGCTGGTCGTGGCCCGGAGCCTGCTGACGCTCTTCCGCCTGTACCTCATCGACTCCTACTACGGCTCGCTCGGCCACGCGGGGCACAACGCCTGGGCCATCGTCGAAGGCCGGTACGCGCTGTGTGTGCTGTTCGAGTACGCGGCCACCATGGGCGTCATCGACGTCGCCTACACCGGACCGGCCGGCGCACGCGACGACTACCGCAAGCTCTGGGGCGGAGACAGCCTCAGCTGGCTGTCTCGCTACGACGGCCTAGTGGCTGTGCGCGTCAACGAGCTAGGCGCCGCCATCTTGCACGACCCGGCTGCCGTCGGCAGCCTCGGCCTGCCCAAGCCCCGGAAGTAAGCCAGCCAGCCGCGAAGGCTAGGTCAGTACGCCACGGTGAAGCGCTGCCTGCGGTGCTGCGGCTGCTCGATCTCATCGACGAACGCCTTGGCGTAATCGGCGCCGGAGATGTGCGAGTTCCCTTCGGAGTCGGCCAGCAGCACGTCGCCGCCGGTCCGGTACCGGCCGGTGGCCTCGCCTGGGGCGTAGGAACCGAAGCCGCCGGCCGGGCTCAGGTAGAACCAGTCGACGTCGGCGGTGGTCTCCCTCAGCGCGGCCAGGGCTTCGGCCTGGCCGAGAGCTTCGCCCTTGTGGGCGTCAGGGAACGTAGGCAGGTCCACCACCCGCGGGCCGTCCTCGGTGACGTGAAGTGAACCCGCCCCGCCGACTACGCCGAGCCGCGTGCTGTGCTCGGCCGCGGTCTTGGCCAGCATCGGGATCGCGTCGGCCAGCCGGACGCCGTGCTGCGCCGAGGCGCGGATCGCCACCACGATGACATCGGCCTCGACGGCCATGTGATCGACCAGTGCCGGGTCGTGCAGGTCGCCTGCCCGGGAGATCAGGCCGGCCCTGCCCGCCACCTCGGCTTCCTTCCGGCTGATCGAGATTACAGTGTGACCTCGCCGCAGTGCCTCGTCCCTGATCGCACCGCCTGCGTATCCGGTCCCGCCGAAAATCGCGATCGTCGCCATGTTTTCTCCTGCCTGGATGTCCGGTTCTCGTGGGGAATCACGGTTGCGCAGCACGCTATTCCCCGGTTCGGCGCGTCCAACCATGACGAGCGCCGAGCCGTCGTAAGGTGGGCAGGCTGGTTGCGACAAGATCACGTGGAGGCGATGTGAAGCGGTCGAGGCTGGTTCTCGGGGGAATCGTGGCACTGCTGCTGGCCGGCGGCGCGACCACGGCGAGCATCCCGCAGACGACGCTCCGGGTCACCACCACCGCGCAGCTCCAGCCAGATCGCGACGGGCCAGCCGGATTCTGGTACGGCTCGGACAGCTGGCCGGTGCCGGTCAGCGGCAGCGCTCCGTACAGTGAGCCGAGCATCGGTGGCGCCTACGGCGGCTACGTCGGGATGACCGGCAGCTGGTCGTACTGGATGGGCTGCCACGGCGGCTTCCTCGCCTGGTCAGCGGCGAACAGCGCGCAGGCCGACACCAACTACACCAAGTACGGCACGGGCATCGGCACCGCCGTGTACTGGTTCATGGGCGGACCTGGCGTCGACCCGAACTACAACGGCAGCTCGGCCGAGGCCAGCGCCTGGGGAGCCCGGCAGGCGGCCCGGACGCTGGCTGACATGGCGGGGGAGCACGTGACCTACCCGGTCGTCTTCATGGACGTCGAGCTGCCGGGGGTAGCGCCCGCCAGCGACAACGGCTGGAACGAGGTGTACACCTCACCGTGCAGCGGCGTAGTGAAGCAT
>Ga0302325_10018219_pt1 | contig 14807 bp, 13 predicted proteins | sample Palsa_T0_2_FD_201948 | JGI IMG/M metagenome (GOLD analysis project Ga0302325, IMG submission 201948) | Peat permafrost microbial communities from Stordalen Mire near Abisko, Sweden - Palsa_T0_2 | ecosystem: Environmental > Terrestrial > Soil > Palsa > Peat permafrost | place: Sweden: Abisko... | reverse complement strand
GGACCCGGCACTTTCGGTGTAAGATTCCGTTGAAGATCGGGGCGGCACGGCCCCCCGATGCCCCCCGGGCTCGCACTCGCGGGCCCAATACTCGAACCCTTGAATGTACATCGGAGCGGAGAAGGTGCTATGCCTGACGATCTGACCGAAGAATCCGTCTCAGACGAGAACGACGAGACCCCGGTCCCCGAGTCTCTGGAAATCGATGAGCCGCCGATCGACGTTAGCGCCGATCCCGACGAGGGTTTCTCCCTCCCCGGCCGAGGGGCGTAGCACCCTTGTCACGCTGACCGTGACGCGTGGCTAGAGAATCGTCTTTCCGAGGGCCGAGAGGATCAGCTCCACGGCGAGGGTTGCGGTGCGGTTGTGCTCGTCGAGAATTGGGTTGGTCTCGGTCACTTCGACCGAGCCGAGCACGCCGGCTAAGGAGACCATCTCCATTGCGAGGTGGGCTTCGCGATAGGTGAGGCCGCCCGGGACGGAGGTTCCGACGCCGGGCGCTTCGCGTGGGTCGATCCCGTCCATATCGAAGGAGACGTGCACGCTGCCCGCGCCGTCGCCGCCGACGATGGCGAGCGTTTCTTCCATGACGCGTTCCATACCGATGCGGTCGATTTCCGACATGGAGAACGCGCGTACGCCGAGCTCTTTGATGCGCGTGCGTTCGGCTGCGTCGACGTCGCGCAAACCTACCAGCACCGTTCGCTCGACGGAAATGTGGTGTTCTTCGAGCGCGATCGAGACGGGCATGCCGTGCACGTTGCCTGAGGGTGAGGTCAGCGGCGTATTGATGTCGCCGTGGGCGTCGATCCAAATGAGGCCGGGCTGCGCTTTACGCGCGCGCCACACGCCTGCGAGCGTGCCGATCGCGATCGAGTGATCGCCGCCGAGGACGATCGGCGTGCCGCCGTTGCGGATCGCCTCTTCTACCAAGCGCGATAACTCGTCGCACACGGCGAGGATGATTGGGAGGTACTTTGCGTTTTTGACCGCTTGCGCGGCGTGCGATTCGGGAACCGGGACCGTGAGGTTGCCGTGATCGAAGATTTTCTCGATCCCGAGTGCTTCGAGGCCCTCGCGCAAACGCGCGTAGCGAATCGCGAACGGGCCCATGTCGACGCCGCGGCGGTCGGCGCCTAAATCCATCGGAACGCCGATGACGTCGACGCGAGCGGGGGTCGCGGCGCTGCGCGTGGGCCTGGCTGCAGTTGTCATGGGAGACCGCTACGGAGCGGGAGCGCCACGCGCCTTCTGTTTGCGCACGGGTTTGGCCGCGGGGTCGGGCGCAGGCGTGACCGCTGCCGTGGCGCGGAAGCCCGGAACGGCGTGGATCAGGATAACGCGCAGGATCGCCGCGACGGGGACGGCGAGGAACATGCCGCCGAGGCCAAGCAGATCGGCGCCGATGAGGATCGCGATGATCACCATCAGTGGGGAGAGGCCGACCGACTCGCTGATGATGCGGGGTGAGATGAAGTGACCTTCGAGCTGGAAGATAAGGGCGAAGACGCCGGCAACCAGTAGCGCGTGCTGCCAGCCGTCGTTGAGGAACGCGAGTGAAACGGCGGGGACGAAGCCGACGATGGCGCCGACGTATGGGATTACGTCGAGCAGACCGGCGGCGACGCCGATCAGGAGCGCGTACTTCACGTGCAGGATGAGCAGCGCGACCGTGATGCACGTGCCGATTACTGCGCCGACGAGGAGTTGGCCGCGGATGAAGCCGCCGAGTGCGCCGTCGAGATCGTGGAGAACCGAAACGGCTTCCTCGCGGTTTTGCGGGGGAACGATGCGCAGAACCGCAGCGATTGCTTCGGGCGCTTCGAACATCATGTAGATCGACATCACGGGGATGACGATGACGGTTGCCAGGACGCCGACGACGGAAACGGCGATCGAGACGGCACGTTCGGCGGCGTCGCCCGCGTATTTTTCACCGAGTCCCGCGAGTTGCGGCGGAACCGACGCAAGATACGCGCGCACTTGTTGCGGCAGGTGCGCGATCACCGGGTTGTTCGGGTCGCTTACGAACACTTGCGCGTTGCGTACGAGCTCCGGGGTCGAACGGACCAGCGCTTGCGCCTGGTCGTAGAGCGGCGGCACGACCGTCGCGATAGCGATTGCAGCAACGCCCGCGATCGCGACGTAGACGATCAAGATCGACCAGATCAGGGGTACGCCGCGGTTGTTGAGGCGGCCGACGGCGGGATGGATCACGTAGGTAAAAAACGTCGCGCCGATGATGATGACCGCGACCGACGATATCCGCCCGATGAAGTCGAGGACGCCCGAAAGCACGATCGCGCCGACCGCAATGAGCAACAGGACCTTGAGCGCGTAGGTAACGCGCCGCTCGCCGCGCGAGCGAATGGGCCGAGCGGGCATGGTCATTCCCAGCGGCTGCGCGGCCGTTAGCGGCAATCCCTGGCGTGTCCGCCCCGAAAGCACGAAGGCGGCGCCGGGGCCCGCACCGTACTGCGGCCGACATGACGTTGCGCGCGCTCGCCCTCGTTTTACTCGTCATCGCCGGCGGATGCGCGCGGAGCACGACCGGCGCCGGAGCGGGTAGCGGAAAGTTGACGCTCGCGATGGTCACCGATACCGGGGGCCTTGGAGACCGCTCGTTCAACGACTCCGCATACGCCGGGCTGCTGCAGGCGAAGCAACAACTTGGCGCTTCGATCGAAGTGCAGCAGTCCAAGAGCGCGGCCGATTATCAGCCGAACCTCACCGTCCTCGCCGACGGCGGGTTCGACGAGATCTTCGCGATCGGGTTCCTGATGAACGACGATCTTACCGAGGTCGCGAAAAACTATCCCTCGACCCACTTCGCCATCATCGACGCCGTCAACACTCAACCCAACGTGACGTCGGTGACCTTCCGCGAACAAGACGGCTCGTTTCTCGCGGGCGCGCTCGCGGCGATGGTCACCAAGACGAAGTCGATCGGGTTTTTGGGGGGCATCGACAGTCCGCTGCTGCGCAAGTTCGAGGCCGGTTTCAGCGCGGGTGCGCGCGAGGTCGATCCGGACGTTAAGGTGGTCGTGAAATACGTCGGCTCGTTTGAAGACGTTGCGTCCGGAAAAGAACTGGCGGCCGTGATGTACGGCGGCGGCACCGATATCATCTACGTCGCCGCGGGAAAATCGGGTCTGGGTGCGATCGGCGAAACGCGCGCAAGACCCAACGTCTACGCGATCGGCGTCGATTCGAATCAAGACGCGCTTGCGCCCGGCAAGATTCTCACGAGCATGGTCAAGCACGTCGACGTGGCCGTATTCAACATCGCTAAAGCCGTTGCGGCGGGCAAACAACCCACGGGCTCGGTTGAGTTCGGGCTGAAAGACGACGGCGTCGGACTGACCGATTTCAAGTACACCAAAGCGGCGATCGGTGCAGCGCACATCGCACGGATCGCAGTGCTGCGCGATGCGATCGTTGCGGGCAAGATCGTACCGCCCAGTACGCGCGAACAACTCGCCGCGTTCGTCCCGGTAAAGCTGTAGAACCAGCGGTGTCGGGCGACACCCAGCCCGCGCTCGAGCTGCGCGGAATCGTCAAGCGGTTCGGCTCACTGGTCGCGGTCGACGGGGTCGATCTGACGCTGACGAAGGGCGAGATCCACGCGCTCTGCGGCGAGAACGGCGCGGGCAAATCGACGCTTGCAAACATTGCAGCGGGCGTCCTCGCGCCGACCGAGGGCACGGTCGTCGCCGACGGCGCAGTGGGACTCGTACACCAGCACTTCGAGCTGGTCGACCGGCTTCGGGTGTGGGAAAACGTCGTGCTCGGGCGCGAGCCGCGGCGCGGCCTGCGACTCGATGCGAACGCCGCGCGCGAGCGCGTGCGAGCGCTCGCGACGACCTACGCGCTCGACGTCGATCCGGATGCCATCGTCGAAACGCTGCCCGTCGGAGTCGCCCAGCGCGTGGAAATCTTACGCGAGCTCGCTCGCGAGCCCGCGGCAATCCTGCTCGACGAACCCACGGCCGTCCTAGCACCGAAAGAAATCGACGCGCTGTTTGCGACCTTGCGAACGCTCGCCGCGCGCGGCACGGCGGTCATGGTCATCACACATAAACTGCAGGAAGTCATCTCGCACACCGATCGCGTCACGGTCATGCGCGCGGGCAAAGTCGTGATGCGCGCGGCGACGCGCGACACGTCGATCGACGCGATCGCGCGCGCCATGGTCGGCGGGGAATTGCCCGCACTTGCCGCTCGCGCGGAGGTTGCGCTTCGGCCGTCGTTTGCAGCGCGCGGCTTACACGCGGGCCAGGGCGCTCACGCCTTGCGCGACGCGAGCTTCGAGGTGGCGCACGGAGAAATCGTCGGCATCGCGGGCGTTGAGGGCAACGGCCAGTCGGCGCTCACGGACGCCATCGCGGGCGTGCTCGCGTACTCCGGTGAGCTGACGCTCGAGGGTGCACCGCTGCGCGGCAATCCGGCCGCGCGGATCGCGGCGGGCGTGCGCGTCATCCCGCAGGACCGGCAGCGTGAGGCGCTCGTGCTCCCGTGGTCGATCGCTGAAAACGTCGCACTTGGGGATCAAAGCCGTCCGCCGCTGCGGCGCGGCCTCACGATCGACCGCGGCGCGCGCGACGCGCTCGCGACCTCGATCGTCGAACGCTTCGACGTCCGCGCATCGTCGATTCGCGTAAGCGCCGGTTCGCTTTCGGGCGGTAACCAGCAGAAGGTCGTCGTAGGCCGGGCGCTCGCGCATCTGCCGAACCTGCTCATCGCCTATCAGCCGACGCGCGGTATCGACGTGGGCGCGGCGACGCTCGTGCAGTCGCAATTAATTGAAGCCCGCAACGCAGGCGCCGCCGTGTTGCTGATCAGCTTCGAACTCGATGAGGTGCTCGCCCTCGCCGACCGGGTGCTCGTGATCTACCGCGGCGCGATCGCCGGCGAATTTTCGCGCGCGGGCTTCGATCGCGCGCGCATCGGCGCGCTGATGGCGGGTGCCGCATGAGCGGCCGCAGCGGAGCGATCTTCGCGGCAATCCTGCTCGCGATCGCGGCGGGCGCGATGGCGATTGCAGGTGCGAATCCGATCGCGGGATTCGGCGCCCTGCTGCACGGCGCGCTCGGCGGCGAGCGTCAGCTGAGCGAAACGCTCGTCCAAACGACGGCGCTCTTGTTTCCCTCGCTCGCGGTCGCATTCGCCTTTCGCGCGGGGCTGTTCAACATCGGTGCCGAGGGTCAACTGATCGTCGGCGGACTCTTCGCCGGGCTCGTCGGCGCGTCGTTCGTCGCGCCCGGCATCGTCGCGATCCCGGTCATCCTCATCGCAGGAGCGGTGGGCGGCGGGCTGTGGGGCGCGGTTGCGGGCGCGCTGCGAGCGCGCTTCGGCGGGAGCGAAGTCATCGCGACCCTGATGCTCAACATCATCGCGGCGCTCGTCGCGAACTACCTCGTCGTCGGGCCGCTGCACGCCGCGGGCGTGGCCGGGCCCGAGACTTCAGCGCTTCCGGTAAGCTCGTGGCTGCCCGCGCTGCTCCCCGGCACGCGTCTGACGATCGCGTTGCTACTCGGGCTCGCGCTTGCCGCCGGATTGAGCTTCGTTTTCGCGCGGACCGTCTTCGGCTACGAGCTGCGCGCCGCGGGGGACGCGCCGGCGGCGGCCGAACGGGCCGGCATCGACCTGCGCCGTACGGCGCTCGTCGCGATGACCTTGTCCGGGGCGATTGCTGGGCTCGGCGGCGCGACCCTCGTGGCCGGCGTCTTGCACCGCTTCAACGTTGCGCTTTCGCCGGGGTACGGGTTCATCGCAATCGCCGTCGCGCTCGTCGGCGGACTCGATCCGCTGCGTATCGTCCTCGCCGCGTTTGCGTTCGGCATCCTGCAGAGCGGGAGCCTCTCGATGCAGGCGCTCGCCCACGTCCCCAAAGACGTTGTGGCCTTCGTCGAAGGCCTCGCGATCGTGGGCCTGTCGGCGCGCCGGTTCGCCGGCGCCCGCGGGAGCGGCCACTAACCGTGGGAGATATCGCCGGGTTTCTCCAGTTGACGCTCGTGAAGGCGGCGCCGCTGATTTTCGCAGCGCTTGCGGGCGTCGTCTGCGAGCGCGCAGGTATCCTGAACATCGCGCTCGAGGGCGGCCTTACCGCGGGAGCCTTTTCAGCGGTCGCCGTGTCGTACGCGACCGGCAGCCCGATCGCGGGGCTCGTCGCGGGCATCCTCGCCGGAGCGTTGCTGTGCGGTCTGCTCGGCGTCGCGGCGACGCGTTTCAACGTCGACCAGATCGTCGCCGGGACCGGATTGAACTTGCTCGCCGCCGGCGGCACCGCGTTCGGCATCGACGTCGTCTTCGGAGCACCGGGCGCGTCGCCGGAGGTACACGCACTTGGAACGCAAGGTGAAGGGGTGCTGATCGCCGCGGCCCTCGCGCTCGCGCTTGCGCTGCAGTTCGGCCTCGAGCGGACCCCTTGGGGTCTACGCTTACGCGCCTGCGGTGAGAACCCGCGCGCGGTGCTCTCGGCCGGTCTCGATCCGCGCCGGATCCGCGTGTACGCGACCTTACTGGGCGGCGCGCTTGCGGGGCTCGGCGGCGTCTTTCTTTCGCTCGGCGAGCTGGATCTCTACTCCGACGGCATGACCGCGGGCCGCGGCTTCATCGCGCTCGCCGCGGTAATCTTCGGACGCTGGACGCCGCTCGGTGCAACCGCCGCGGCAATCGGATTCGGCGCGCTCTCGGCGCTGCAGTTCGTCTTACAACGCGCGGGCGTGCCGAGCGAGCTCATGCAAGCGTTGCCGTACCTGGCAGCGCTCGCCGCGTTGACCGGTATCGTCGGCCGGGCGCGCGCCCCCAAAGCCGACGGCGTTCCATTCGATCCGTAGTATCGAAGCAGGCAAGGTCTTAACGATTGGATGGTGCTCCAAAGGTTTTCGCAACCGATAATGCTTATATGACGCGGATCCCTATGACGCTCTGCCGCCATGGAATTTATCTGTCGCTCGCACTCGCTCTCGCGGGCGGGCCGGTCTGCGCGAGCGCGACCAGCCTCGATGGTCCGCTCTCGGACCTGCAGTTGCAGCTGTCGACGATCGCCTTGCACGCGCCCGGCCGCGTCGGCATCGAAGTCGAAGATCTCGCAACCGGCGCGACCTCGGGTTACAACGACGATGTCAGTTTGCCGGCCGCATCGACGATCAAGATTCCGGTCATGATCGAAGTCTTCAAGCAAATGGAAGCGGGCGATCTCGACCTCGGCACGGTCGTTCACCTCGAAAGCCGCGACCGCGACTGGGGCTGGGGCGATATGGCCGACGCGACGCCCGGCATCGGGAAGACCGTCAAGCAGCTGCTCTGGCTGATGATCACCGAGAGCGACAACACCGCGACCAACATGCTCATTCGCAAGGTCGGGCGCCAGCACATCAACCAGACGATGTACGAGCTGGGGCTGCACAAGACGCACCTCGGAGACTACATCCGCTCGGAAACGGACACGATCCGGTATGCGCTGCGCACGAGCCCGCACGACATGCTGACCTTGCTCGACTCGATCGCTCGCGACGAGATGATCGACCAGTGGTCGTCGCGCGAAATGCTTTCGATCCTCGAGGGTCAGACGCACAACGGCCTGCTGCCGTTCGTGCTGCCCAAGGACGTCAAGATCGCGCACAAGACGGGCTCGTTGCACGACACGCTCAACGACGTCGGAATCGTCTATCAAGACGATGAGCCGTACGTCATCGCCGTCATGACGACGCAGCTGCCCGACCTCGATCTCGGTCGCGCCTTCATCCACAAAGTTTCGCGCATCACCTACGACGCGCTCGGCCGCTTCGCAACCTGGCGCGAGGAAGAGGGCATCGCAGCCTTCTCGAGCTCCGATCCGACGTCGGATCCGAGCGGCACCACGACCCAGTGGCCGCCCGCAGCGAGCGCGATCCCCGCGCCCGATATGAAGATGTGGGATTCGGCACCGGCAAGCGTCCCCGTTACGCCTGCCGATCCGGCGCGCGCCGACGACTAGCGAGCGGTAGTACCCGTTCGTTCGGTCTGAGACAAGATAGGGGTTCCTTTCAGCGAAAGGGGCCCGATGGACGATGCGCGTGCATACGGATGTGGTTTTGGAGGCTGAGGACCGAGGGCGAGAGCGCCCTGCCTTCGGCGTGCTCGTGCGCGAGTACCGGATTGCAGCCGGGTTGACGCAAGAAGCGCTCGCCGAGCGTGCGAGGATGAGCACGAACGGTATCGGTTCGCTCGAGCGCGGCGATCGCCGCGAACCGCATCGCGATACGATCGCACTGCTGGCCGATGCGTTAGCGCTGACGCCGCAGCAGCGAGCGGAGTTCGAAGCCGCCGCCGGCCGGCCCGGGCGGCCGCCGCGCCGGCATGCGGCGAGCGTGGGGCAGGGCCGCGCCCTTCACAACTTGCCGTCGTCGCTCGCGCAATTCGTCGGCCGCGAGACCGAAGTCGTCGAGATCGAGGCGCTGATGCGCGAGCATCGGCTCGTCACGCTGACCGGTGCGGGCGGCCTGGGTAAGACGCGGGTGGCCCTCGAGGTGGGCGTCGCGCTCTCGGAAGACTCGATCGAAGGCGTGTGGCTCGTCGAACTTGCCGCGCTGCGCGATCCTTCACTCGTTGCGGCAACGATCGCGCGAACGCTCGACGCACATGAAGTTCCCCACCAGACGCTCCTCGAGACGCTCATAGCATTCTTGCGCAACAAGTCGCTCGTGTTGATCCTCGACAATTGCGAGCACGTCATCGAGGAAGCCCGCGCAACGGCGACCGCGATAACGCGCGCGTGCCCGGGAGTTCGCATCCTGGCGACGAGCCGCGAAGCGCTACGCGTCGGGGGCGAGCAAGTCTACCACCTCCAGTCGCTCGCCGCGCGCGATGCCGTGGCGCTGTTCGCCGACCGCGCGGTTGCCGTCGACGCGCGCTTCATCCTTTCCGATCAGAACGAACCGATCGTCGAAGAGATCTGCCGCCGGCTCGACGGTATCCCGCTCGCGATCGAACTCGCCGCGGCGCGCGTCAAGGTGCTCGCGCCGCGTCAGCTTGCCGAGAAGCTCGACGAACGCTTTCGCATTCTCACCGGAGGCGATCCGAGCGGGTTGCCGCGCCAGCAGACGATGCGCGCCCTGATCGACTGGAGCTACGACCTTCTCTCCGCGAACGAGCGCAAGCTGCTGCGCTCGCTCTCCATTTTCGCGGGCGGGTTCACGCTCGAGAGCGCGAGTATCGTCGTCGGCGAGGACGTCCTCGACCTGCTCTCATCGCTCGTCGACAAGTCGCTGGTCCAGGCCGATCTCTCCGGCAACGAAGCACGCTACCGGCTGCTCGAATCGACGCACGAATATGCCCGGGAAAAACTGATTGAGTCCGGAGAGTACGAAGCGGTTTGCCGCGCGCATGCGACGGCATATGTCGAACTCGCCGAACAACTCGACGATAGTTGGGACGCAACCCCGGATCGCACGTGGCTTCCGCAAGTCGAACCCGAACGCGGGAACTGGCGCGCGGCGCTCGACTGGACGCTCGGCGAGCGGCGGGACGTGCGCTTGGGGGCGAGGCTCGCCGGTGCGCTGCGCGGCTTGTGGCGCATACAACAAACGGTCGAGGGGCGGCGCTGGGTTAGCGCGGCGCTCGAAGCGGCCGACGACTCGTTCGCGCCGGCGACGATCGCAAAGCTCGAACTCGCTTCCGCTGAGCTCGATGCGGTGCTCGGACAGCGCAAACCGAGTCACGCCGCGGCCGAACGCGCCGTCGCGCTCTATCGCAAACTCGACGACCCCGTCGCCTTGCTCTGCGCCGAACGAATCCAGGGCCTGGGCCTCGTGTATGTCGGGCGCATTGCCGAAGGCGAGCCGATTCTGGTCGAGGCACTCGCGAAGTGCCGCAAACTCGGTTTGCGCAAGCGCACCGGGCACGTGCTGCAAAGCCTCGCCGTTACGAGTTACCTCGCAGGCGATGTGGTTGAAGCGCGTAATCGCTTTCTGGCGGCGCTCGCGATCTTCAATGAATCCGGCGCGGACCGGCTGGCGGCGGACACCGGGCAAAACCTCGCCGAGGCCGAGTTTCACAGCGGCGACGCCGAGGCTGCGCTGCACCTCTCGGAGGAAGCGCTGAGCAAAGGCCGCGCGCAGGGCTTCACCCGCAGCGTCGTCTTGTTGCTCTGCAACCGCGCGGCGTACTTTATCTCGCTCGGCCGATACGACGAAGCATACCTCGAAGCGCGCGAGGCGCTCGCACTCGCCGGCGACGCCCAGCTGCGGACGTTGTTCGCCTTGACGTTGCAACACTGCGCGGCGGTGGCAGCCTTGGGCGCGGGCGATCATCCAGGCGACATCCAGCGCGGGTGCGTCCGCGCCGCACGCCTTCTCGGGTACGTCGACGAACGTCTGAGCGCGCTCGGGGCGCTGCGCGAATTTACCGAAGAGCAAGAAGCCGCGCGCGTGCGAACCGTGCTGCGTAAGAGCCTCGGCACGGACGAGGTCGTACGGTTGATGGCCGAAGGCCGCACGTGGACCGAGGAACGGGCGCTCAACGAAGCGCTCGGACAAGGCTCCGGCTAAGCGCTCCCGGCGCGAGCCGCAGCGACCATCTTCCCCATCGTATCGAAGAATCGCGTAGTTGCTTTACCACCGAACGTTTTCTCGATGTAAGCGCTCGGATTGCCGGGGCGACCAGGTGGGAAACGCGTCACCGCAAAGAGCTCACCGGCCGTCGCGTGCAAGAACTCCATATCGCCTTTCGGTGAGCGGTGCGGAACCACGCCTTTGGGCAGCGCTTGCGATACGAAGATAGTGCAGCGCCGATCGTCCGGCGTGACGCAAACGTCGTGAAACGGATCGAGCGCGATTCCGGCCTCGAGTTCCTCGATCGTCCGTACGAACGCAGCAGTCTCGAACCCGAGTTCCGCCGCGAGATGCCGCTCGATCTTGCGCGTGAGCGCGGCGCGATCTTGGGCCGCGGTGTCGAAGAACACGTTGCCGCTTTGGATGTACGTGCGGACGTTGCGAAGGCGGAGTTCCTCGAACAGCGCGCGCAGCCGGTCCATTTTTACCACACGGCCGCCGACGTTCACGGCTCGCAGTAACGCGACGTACACCGCGCTATGTTCGCGTTACGTTTGCTGTGCGACGGCTCCGCCGGCACGCGAGGCGACATCGTCGAGAAACGCTGCGATCGCCGCGTCGACGGCGGCGGGCTCTTCGATCGTCGAGGAGTGGCCGGCGTGCGGGATCACGACGAGCTTCGAACCCTTGATGCCGTCGCGAATGCGCTCGGCTTTGGCGGGCACGGTAGCGACGTCTTCGTCGCCGACGATGACGAGCGCCGGCGCGGTGATGTTCGCGAGTTCCGGTTCGATCGCTTGGCGCGAGATGACGCCGGCAAGCGCGCGTTCGATACCAACGCGATCGTTTGCGATCAATCGCGCCCGCCAGGCGTTGCGCTCGGCGGCCCGCGCCGGATCGTTCATGTAGGTCGTGCCGAACATGATCGGCATGACTTGACTCGCGACCAAGCCGTAGCCGAGCCAGCGCCCCACGAAACCCAGCAGCTTATAGCGCGGGACGTTCTCCTTCGGCTCGGGCTCGGACGACGTCTCGAGCAGAATGATGGACCGCACCAGATCCGGGCGTCGTGCGGCGACGCGCATCGTCACGAAGCCGCCCATCGAGAGACCCGCCATGTGCACCGGCGCTACGCCGAGCGCTTCGATGAGCGCGATCGCGTCGTTTGCGAGCGTATCCATGTCGTAGCCGCCCGGCGTGACCGGCGTTTGACCTTGGCCGCGGAAGTCGAAGGTGATGCAACGGTAGCGCTTCGAGAACTCGGCGACTTGAGCCGCGTACATCGCCCCGCTCCACAGCAGCCCGTGCGCGAAGACGATCGTCTCGGGCCCGTCGCCCGTCGACTCGTAGTGAATTTGAACGCCGTTGACGCTGAGTAACGGCACGAGCTACGCCGCTCCGGCTTTGCGTTCGCCGTACGTCGGCGTGACGAGATGGCGATACTTCGCATCGCGCCCGCTCGTCACGCGAGCGAACAGCGCCGAAAGATCGCGGGTGACCGGTCCCATCGCGCCCTCGCCGACCTTGCGGTGATCGACGGAGTTCACGAACGTGATCCCGGCAGCCGTGCCGGTCAAGAAGAGTTCGTCTGCGCAGTAGAGCTCGCTGCGGTCGATAGCGCGCTCGACGACCGGTAACCCGAGCTCGTTCTGCGCGAGCGCGATCACGTTGCGGCGGGTGATGCCCTCGAGCACGTTCTGACTCGCGTCGGGCGTAAACAGCGTCCCGCCGCGCACGAGAAATAAGTTCGCGGCAGAGCCTTCCGAAACGTGTCCGTCGGACGAAAGCATGATCGCCTCATCGAACCCGTTGAGCTGCGCCTCGCTCTTTGCTAGCGCCGAGTTGATGTAGGCGCCCGTCACCTTGGCGCGCGCCGGCGCCATCGTATCGTCCATCCGCCGCCACGAGCTGACACCCGCGCGTAAGCCCGCATCGGCATCGAAATACTTCGAGAACGGCACGACGATAATCGCGAACGCGTCGGGCACGCCGGCCAGGCGCACACCGACGTCCTCCGCCGCCTTATAGACGAGCGGGCGGATATAGACGTTTTCCTGAAAGTTGTTGCGTGCGCACAACTCGGTCGTGATGCCGATCAGTTCGTCGACGGTGTGCGGCACGGACATCAACAGGATGCGCGCGGAATTGTGCAGCCGCTCGAAGTGCTCGCGCAGCTGCAAGAGGTACAATTCGCGCTCCTCCGCGTGCCAGTAGCCGCGGATCCCCTCAAAACAGCCGGTACCGTAGTTGAGCCCATGGGTGAGCAGTCCGACGCGAGCGTCCCCGTAGCGGCGGAAGCCGCCCTCGGCGAACACGATCGACTCGTTGATGTTCATCGTCGCGGCTTCTTCGCGACCGGCCGGAAGCAGGCATGCTCGGCCGACGCTGCGGATACGGCAAGCGTGACGCCGCCGGTCGAGGTCTTCGTGCGCTTTCTGCGGCTGGGCTGCACGTCGTTCGGCGGCCCAGTCGCCCACTTGGGGTACTTCCGGCGCGACCTCGTCACCAAAGCGCGCTGGCTCGACGACGCGGCGTTCGCCGAAATCGTCGCGCTGTGCTCGATTCTGCCGGGCCCGACGAGCAGTCAGGTGGGCATCGTGCTCGGCGCGCGCCGCGCCGGGCCGATCGGCGGGTTGCTCGCTTGGCTTGCCTTCACGACGCCTTCGGCGATTCTGCTGACCGCGTTTGGCCTTGGGCTGCGCGCCGCATCGAGCGCCGCGCCCGGCTCGTTCGCCCGCAGCCCGCGCTTCGAAGGCGCGCTCGAGGGGCTCGCCGCAGCAGCCGCGGCCGTCGTCGCCATCGCCGTATTCCAACTCGGTCGCAGCGTGGTGCGAACGCGGCTCGACGCGGGCATCGCGATCCTCGCGTTGCTGCTCGCGCTCGTCGTCGACCGCTTCGCGCCGTCGTTTCAGTGGATCCCGTTGCTAGCGGGCGGCGCGCTCGGGTATGCCTTCGGCAGCGCGCCCGCCGCGTTACCGGTAAAAGCGCCACCGCTCGCACTCTCGCACCGCACCGGCTTCATCGCCGGCGGCGCGTTCGTCGTATTGCTCGTCGGCCTTCCCATCGTGGCGCTGCCCGGCACGTATTTCGCGCTGTTCGCATCGTTTTATCGCGCGGGGTCGCTCGTATTCGGCGGTGGCCACGTCGTGCTCTCGTTCTTGCAGAGCTTCATCGGTAACGGCGTTTCCGAGCGGACGTTCTATGCCGGCTACGGTGCGGCGCAAGCGGTGCCGGGACCGCTCTTCACATTCGCCGCATTCGTCGGCGCGGTGCTGCAGCCGGGCGGCGGAATCTTGGGCGCGCTCGTCGCACTGATCGGAATCTTTCTGCCGTCGTTTCTGTTGCTGGGTGCCGTCATTCCGCTCTGGACGGCACTGCGCGAGCTACCGCGCGCCGCGCAAACGCTCGGCGGGTTGAACGCTGCCGTTGTCGGGCTGCTCGCGGCGGTTTTCATCGATCCGATCGCGACGACGCTCGCGCGCGACCCAGCCGGCATCGGTATCGCAATCCTCGCGCTGCTGACTTTAACGTTCGCACGCTTTCCCGCTTGGTTGACCGTGTTCTGCTGCGCGGTGCTCGGCATCTTAATCCGCTCTTACGCTTTGCCGTCTAGCCTGTAGCGCACACATGCATCGCATCGTTTGTTCCGCCGCGATCCTCGCGGGTACCACGATCGCCTTGGCCGGCGCCACACCGGCCGGCAGCGTGCTGCCGACCGAGTGGACGATCGCACCGCCGCCGGATCTGATGGTCGCGACCGGCACGTTGCCGCAGGGTGCGGCGTTCAGCGCGGACGGCGCGCATTTCGTCGTCGTGGAAAACGGACAAGCCGGAGCGGCCGTACGCATTTTCAACGCGCGCACGCTTGCGAACGAGCGCAGGGTGGACGTCGAAGGCGCGACGGGCGATCCGCTCGCCGATCCAAGCGGAAGCGGCTTTTGGGTAAGTGCAGCCGCCGGCGATGCATTGTTGCACATCGACGCGGCGACCGGCGCGATCGACCGGACGATCCCGTTGCCGGAACCGTTTTGGGCCGCGGAAATCGCTCGATCGCCCGACGGCAAAATGCTCGCCGCGACCGGCGAGCTTGCCGATGCAGTCGTGTTGATCGATGCCGTAAAAGGTAATGTGAGCGAACCGATCCATGTCGGGCGTCATCCGTACGGCCTTGCGTTCGGGCCCGAAGCGAGGACGCTGTACGTCGCGGATTGGGGCGAGTCGTCGGTCAGCGCCATCGGAATTGCGACGCACGACGTTCGCACGATCGCCGTC
>Ga0302325_10018218_pt1 | contig 14807 bp, 11 predicted proteins | sample Palsa_T0_2_FD_201948 | JGI IMG/M metagenome (GOLD analysis project Ga0302325, IMG submission 201948) | Peat permafrost microbial communities from Stordalen Mire near Abisko, Sweden - Palsa_T0_2 | ecosystem: Environmental > Terrestrial > Soil > Palsa > Peat permafrost | place: Sweden: Abisko... | reverse complement strand
CGATGTGCAGACCTACTGCGAGACACTCGGGGATTCCGCGGCGCTCGGCAGCTATCTGCAGGCGCTCGCTGATGAGGCGCAGCAAACCGCCCGCACCGACTACCAGCGGATGCTGGCCCTGGCAATCCAGGCGCGTGCGACGCGCTCGTTCGCGCTCGAGTCTGCGGCCACTTCCCCGCCGCCGATACCCGCTGAGACGTTGATCATGGCGCGCGCCTACCAATCGCCGGATCTCACGGATCTGGAGCGGCGCGACCGCGACCAGCGGACGCCACTGATGATTGCAGCCCGCTCAGGCGACGTCGCCGGGGTCACGAAGTTGCTCGGCCAGGGCGCCAGCCCCAACCGGACGCGTACGGTCAACGATCTGCTGGGGGATGACAGTGCGCTGACCGGGGCGATCCTCGCCTACGCAGGATCCAGGCGGAATGGGGCGCCGCAGGTACAAGCTCAGTATCTTGCGACCCTCCAGGCGCTGCTCGCTGCAGCGGGAAGCACTCCGGATCTGCGCGATACCGTAAGCGGCTATACGCCGCTGATGAAGGCCTTGGAACTTGGTGCGGACGGGGCGGTCGAGCTGCTGCTCAAGGCAGGTGCCGATCCGAATCTGACTGCTTATGGCGGGCAATACAGCGCGCTTGGCATTGCCACGAGCCGCGCCCTCAGTGGTCAAAGCAGTGCTGGTACACCGCTACCGGGAGCAGCACGACAGTTTCAGCTGCTCATCGCTTCCCCGAGGATCGATCTGAACCGGATCCAGAACTACCTGGGGGACACGGCGCTGATCAGGGCGCTGCAGTTTGCTAATGTCACTGTGGCGCAGGCGCTGCTGGCCGCTGGCGCGGACCCCAACGCTCAGGATCGACTGCAGCGCACCCCGCTGCTCGCCGCCACCGAGGCCGCAGTCTTGAACCCCGCGCGACCCGGATTTCCTGAGGGCCTGAGCCTGATCGCCCGCTGGCCCGGGACGCGCTTCGATGCGACTTACCAGGGCAAGACCGCCCTGCAGTGGTGCCAGGAGCACCAGCGCAGTGACCTGGAGCAGATTCTGACCAGCCGAGGCCAGTGACCCTCGGCCACACCGGTGCAAGCTAAGTAGTCTTAACCCCAGGCACCTGGCCCGAACGGGGACCAGGCCATTGCGCCGGAGCGGCGGGATCCTCCACGCTCATCTCCGCGCCCGAGGTGACCCGCACCGGGAACAAGGTAGGGTCAAAGTTCTCCAGGCAGAAGACATTCACGCCATAGAACTCTGGAGCGCTGCGCTTGCGGTGGAAGACATAGATGCCGCACTGGCGACAGAAGTAGTGCTTGGCCACGCGGGTGTTCCACTGGTAGAGACTGAGCATTGCGTAACCTTTGAACACCGTGAGCGCCCGCTCGGGCACCCTCGCCATCAGTGCGTTCTTCTTCACGCACAGAGAGCAGTCGCAGGTTGTCAGTTCATCAATTGTGGCCTCGACACTGAATCGAACTGCACCACAGTGGCATGAGCCCGTGTACTGCATCAGATCTCCGCATGACCCTCGAGATAGAAAACGCAGGGGCCTTCCAGCTCGACGCGCCCCTGCTTGAGTCGGCACAGGATCTCGCCGCCGCGTCGGGAAGCCTGAAAGGCGCGGAAGCTGGTCCTGTTCAATCGCTTGGCCCAATAAGGTGTCAAAGCACAATGTGCGCTGCCAGTCACCGGATCTTCCGGCATTCCTCTGGCTGGAGCGAAGTAGCGGCTGACAAAGTCGTAGTGCCCGTCATCTGCTGCAGTCACGATGACACCGACGCGATCAAGACGGGTGATGGCCGCAAGATCCGGGGCGAGCTCGCGCACGCTATTGGCGTTATCCAGCAGCACCAGGTAGGCGAATTTGTCGGCAACCACATCAATTGCCCTGGCGCCCAGGGCCTCGCCGAGACCCGCAGGTGCGGCCACCGGCTCGCAATGCCGAACCGGGAAATCCATGACATAGCCGGCGCCCCTGCGATCAACCGTTAACGGACCACTCGCCGTGTGGAATATCACTCGTTGTCTTGAGGGCTCCAAGCGCTCCATGACTACTGCCGCGCTCGCCAAGGTCGCGTGCCCGCACAGGGGCACCTCGAGAACGGGCGTGAACCAACGCAGCTGATAGTCATCGCCGGCTCTGACGAGGAAGGCCGTCTCGGCCAAGTTGTTCTCCGCGGCGATCGACTGCAGCATGGCATCCGGCAAGAAAGCCTCGAGCAGCATGACCGCCGCCGGATTACCGGCGAAGCGGTGCGAGGTGAAGGCATCGAGCTGATAGATAGGTGCGCGCATGGGCCGCCATTATAGTAATTCGCAACGATGCCCTCACAGCCTTTGGGCGGCGCGCGTTGTGCTATTCGCCTAAGATATGAGCGCTGCGCTGAATTATGTTGAGGTGCGTGATGACCGAGCAGGTTGTGATCCGTGCGGTGGCGCCGAGCGATTTTGAAGTCTGGTCGCTCCTCTGGGCTGGCTATAACACCTTCTATGGCCGTCACGGCGCGACTGCGCTGGCGCCCGAGATCACGAACCTGACCTGGTCACGATTCTTTGATGCCTATGAGCCGGTCAACGCGCTGGTGGCGGAACTGCAGGGCCGCTTAGTTGGGCTGGTGCACTACATCTTTCATCGCAGCACCATCCTGATTGCGCCCACCTGCTATCTGCAGGATCTGTTCACCAGTGAGGCCGCGCGTGGGCGGGGCGTTGGTCGATCACTGATAGAGGCGGTCTACGCCGAGGCCGCAGCCGCCGGGTGCCCACGCGTGTACTGGATGACGCATGAGACCAACCACACGGCGATGCATCTGTACGATCAGGTGGCAGAGCGTTCCGGGTTCCTGCAGTACCGCAAGCTGCTCTGATCAAGAGAGCGTCGGAGCTCATCGGGCGCTGTTGATGTCTAGTTCGGATTTACCATCGTGCCGATGAACAGCAGCGCACCGCTCTGGTCATCGCGGATCGCATAGAAGAAGGGATGATCAATCAGTAGCGGCGGCGCAGCCTCTCCGACCACGGTCGGGGACACGGTAACCGTCGTGGCCCCAGCCGCCACGGTGCCGCTCTCATCCACTTCCACGACAGTCTGGTGTTCGACATCTGAGACGTAGGTGTTCGGAGCGAGCGCCGAGAAATCAGCCTGTGATTGTGAAAAGGCGATGCCCATCCCAAGTGTAGTCAGCGGAACGGGAAGCGAGGCGCCAAAGGTCGTGCTGAAGCGGGGCAAGCCGAGATTGACATAACTACCCTGCAGTTCGGAGGCCCAGCTGTCGAACATCGCCGGGCTAAGCGTGGCGACGAATGCATTCAGGTTCACGCCTGCGTTGGGCAACACGATCCACATGCTCAGACGTTGAGTCTGACCGTAGGGGATGCGCACCACTTCATAGTTGCTGCCGGTGTAAGTGGGGAAGGTGCCCATCTGATACATCATCTGGACCGTGACCTGCGTGCCGTCGGCTTCGGTGAAGGGCGCTGGCTCGGTCAGCGTCGGATCAAAGGCAACGGTCCAGGCGCCCTTGAAATAGATCGCATTCGCGATCACGGCGACGACAAGATTGTAGTTGGCCGGCGGCAGGATGTTGGTGATCAGACCGTTGGTGATGTTCGCGACCCAGGCGTTGACGTTCGCCGGTGCGCCCGACAAATCCCCAATCTCGGCGCCGTAGTAGGTTTGGTTCAGCTGTGTGAAGCTCGGCAGCACCGGATTGTCGCTCAGGTGCATCCACAGCGAGTTGGCAAGCGTGATCTGCACGGCCGGATCGGGGTTGAGCAGCGAGGCCTCGAGCGCGGCGTTATCGCTGTTGAGCGTTGCCAGGCTGAAGCCCTGCAGCTGCAGCGTCTGCGACATGGCTTGTGCGGTGCTGCCGGCGGCGCCGTTATAGAGGATCTGCAGCGCCATGTTGAGGCTGGTCGGTGAGATCGCCACATTGCCGCTGTTGCTGGCGAGCAGGGCGTTGAGCAGATTCAGCCCGAAGGCATTGTCGGCGCTGATCAGCGCCGGATCAGTGGGTGTACCGGCCTTCTGGGCCTGGGTGACGGCCGGCGGCGTGGCCGCACTGCCCGGGCCGCCACCGCCAGGGTTCGAGGCCATGGTGCTGCCACCGCCGCTGCCGCCACACGCGCTCAGCAGCACTGCGCAGGCCAGTATCAGCAGCGCTGGGCTGCGGACGTAAAAGGGGATTGCGTACCGCATAAGCCTAGGACCTCCACCTCATCGCCCCCACGGTCCTCTCTGCTGGAGGGCCGCCTCGGAGCCATAAACTAATGTGTGCCCTGATGGGGGTCAAAGTGTCCGAAAACTGCGTCAGTTCCAAGCGCAACGTCCGAGAAGCGCGGTGGTTTACAGGCGAAAAAAAGCCCCGCCGGCCTGGGACACAGGCGGGCAGGGCGTGTCGATCATCCGGCGGCGCGCTAGCGGCGCCACAGGCTCTGGCCTAGAGCAGGGGCACCAGCAGCAGTGCCACGATATTGATGATCTTGATCAGCGGGTTGATAGCCGGCCCCGCGGTGTCCTTGTACGGATCGCCGACGGTGTCACCAGTGACCGCAGCCTTGTGGGCTTCGGAGCCCTTGCCGCCGAAGTGGCCCTCTTCGATGTACTTCTTGGCATTGTCCCAGGCGCCGCCGCCAGTGCACATCGAGATGGCCACGAACAGGCCGGTCACGATCGTGCCGATCAGCAGGCCGCCCAAGGCCTTGATGCCTTCACCCGGCCCCATCAGCCAGTTGATGCCGAAGGCGACCACCACCGGAACCAGGATCGGCAGCAGCGACGGGACGATCATCTCCTTGATCGCCGCGCGCGTCAGCAGGTCAACCGCCTTGCTGTAGTCGGGCTTGGCCGTGCCTTCCATGATGCCCTTGATCTCGCGGAACTGACGACGTACTTCAGTGACCACGGAACCTGCGGCACGACCTACCGCTTCCAGCGCCATCGCGCCGAACAGGTACGGCACCAATCCGCCAATGAACAGGCCGATGATGACGGCAGGATCCGAGAGCTGGAAGCTCACGATGTGGCCCGCAGCCTCGAGGTTGTGGGTGTAGTCGGCGAACAGCACCAGCGCGGCCAGCGCCGCTGAGCCGATAGCATAGCCCTTGGTGACCGCCTTGGTCGTATTGCCGACAGCATCGAGCGGATCCGTGATGTTACGGATTTCCTTGGGCAGCTCGGCCATCTCGGCGATGCCACCGGCGTTATCCGTGATCGGACCGTAGGCATCGAGCGCCACGATCATGCCGGTCAGCGACAGCATCGCGGTCGCGGCAATTGCGATACCGTAAAGCCCAGCCAGCGTGTAAGAGCCCCAGATCGCCAGACACACCGCGATGACCGGCAGTGCCGTCGACTTCATGCTGACGCCCAGGCCCGCAATGATATTGGTCGCATGACCGGTCTGCGAGGCCGCTGCGACACGCTGCACCGGACCGTACTCGGTCGCGGTGTAGTACTCGGTGATGACGATCATTGCCGCGGTCAGGCCGAGCCCGATCAGCGTGCAGCCAAAGATCGGCCCCATCTGCTCCGGCATCAGGATCTTGGTGAGGAAGTAAAAGCCGATGGCCGAAATGACACCCGAGACGGCAACGCCCTTGTAGAGCGCGTTCATGATCTTGCCGCCGGCGGAGACCTTCACAAAGAAGGTGCCGATGATTGAGGAGACGATCGACACCGCGCCCAGCGCCAGCGGGAACATGATGGCCGAGGTGCCGGCGTTCTTGAGCACGAGGCCGCCGAGCAGCATCGTCGCGACCAGCGTCACGGCATAAGTTTCGAACAGGTCGGCGGCCATGCCGGCGCAGTCGCCGACATTGTCACCGACGTTATCGGCAATGACCGCCGGGTTACGCGGGTCATCCTCGGGGATGCCGGCTTCCACCTTGCCCACCAGATCGGCGCCGACATCGGCGCCCTTGGTGAAGATGCCGCCACCGAGACGCGCGAAGATCGAGATCAGCGAGCCGCCGAAGGCGAGGCCGACCAGTGCGTGCAGCGAAGCATCGTCACCCAGCGAAGGCCGCAGCACCGCAAAGTAGCCGGCCACGCCGAGCAGCCCTAAGCCCACGACCAGCATGCCGGTGATCGCACCGCCCTGGAAGGCAACCTGCAGCGCGGCGTTGAGGCCCTTGCTGGCCGCCGCAGCCGTGCGCACGTTGGCGCGCACCGAGATGTTCATGCCGATGAAGCCGGTCAGGCCCGAGAGGATCGCGCCGACCGCGAAGCCGCCGGCGGTCGGCCAGTTGAGCGCGAAGCCCAGCACCACGAACAACACCACGCCGACGATCCCGATCGTCGTGTACTGGCGGTTCAGGTAGGCCTTGGCACCGGCCTGGATGGCCGCTGCAATTTCCTGCATGCGCGCGTTGCCGGTTGGCAGGGCGAGAATGCGTACAACCGAGATGACGCCGTACAACACAGCAAGTACGCCGGCACCGATGGCCACCCACAGCCAACTCGTGGAATCCATGAAGTTATCTCCCAAATTCAATGACTTATAGTTTGCGCGCGAGACCCATTTGGATCGCAGGGAGCACGCGGCTCCCGGCGCGGGGCGCGCAATATAGCATAGGCCCCGGCGGAGCCCGGAGTAGACCTATGAACTAAAGGCTAAAGCTGGTCGAGAGCCGGCGCCGGACCGCTTTGCCCTTGAAACGCAGGTACTTGGGCAGGCCCCGCTCATAGGGCGGCCAGTCTTCGCCGGCGATTAGGGGTTCGAGGTAGCGGCGCGCTGCTGCGGTAATCCCAAAACCGTCAGCCGTTATGTAATGGCGGGGCACGGTCTTCTCGACATTCGCGACCTTCTCGAGCGGCACCGGCTGGATCTTCCAGCGATACGGCTTGGAAGAGGTGCGGATGATCGCGGGCATGACCGCATTGCGGCCAGCGAGCGCGTACTCGACCGCGGCGCGGCCCACGGCGTAGGCCTGCTCGACATCAACCTTCGAGGCGATGTGGCGGGCGGCGCGCTGCAGATAGTCAGCCACCGCCCAGTGGAACTTGTAGCCCAGGTGCTCGCGCACGAGATTCGCGACCACCGGGGCCACACCTCCCAATTGCGTGTGGCCAAAGGCATCGCGCGTGCCGGCCTCGGCCAGGAACTTGCCATCGGCGAACTTCGCGCCCTCCGATACGACAATCACGCAGTAGCCATAGTCGACCACGCACTGCTTGACGCGCGCCAGGAACGCCTGCTGCTCGAAGGCAATCTCGGGAAACAGGATGATGTGCGGGGCCTGATCGCGCCCCTGGCCGGCCAGTCCGCCCGCAGCCGCGATCCAGCCGGCATGCCGGCCCATCACTTCGAGGATGAACACCTTGGTCGAGGTCCTGGCCATCGAGGCCACATCAAGTCCGCCCTCGAGGGTTGAGACCGCGATGTACTTGGCCACCGAGCCAAAGCCCGGGCAACAATCGGTGAGCGGCAGGTCGTTGTCGACGGTCTTGGGGACACCCACGCAGGTGATCGGATAGTTGAGCGCCGCGCCGATCTGGGAGATCTTCAGCGCCGTGTCCATCGAGTCATTGCCGCCGTTATAGAAGAAGTAGCCGATGTCATGGGCGCGGAACACCTCAATCAGTCGCTCGTATTCGGTGCGGTTCTGCTCCAGGCCCTTGAGCTTGAAGCGCGCCGAACCAAAGGCGCCTGCCGGCGTGTAGCGCAGCGCGCGAATGGTCGCGACGCTCTCGCGGCTCAGATCGATCAGGTTCTCGGTCAATACGCCGACGATGCCGTCACGGCCCGCGTAGATCCGTCCGATCTGGCTCCGATGACGCCGGGCGGTCTCGATGACCCCACAGGCCGAGGCGTTGATGACCGCCGATACGCCACCGGATTGTGCGTACAAGGCATTGCGCGGAGCTGTTTTTTTCATGGTTCAGTTCATCCGTGAGCGGGCGCGCGCACGGTCCGCGCGCGATCTGGAAAGGATACCCGATCAGTGTTCGCTGCCGACAGCCGGAGGAAGGTCCGGTTTGACCCTGTCACGTTGCGGCGGTAACTTGTCGCCCCTAATCATGAGAATCGTACTACTCGGGGCACCAGGATCGGGCAAGGGCACTCAGGCGCAGCGGCTGGTCGAGCTGCAGCGCATCCCGCAGATCTCCACCGGCGACCTGCTGCGTGCCGCTGTGGCCAATGGCACCGCCTACGGGCTGCAGGCCAAAGCCGCGATGAATGCGGGCCAGCTGGTGGCTGATGAGATTGTCGTCGGCATCATTCGCGAGCGCCTGGCGGAGCCGGATGCCGCGGCCGGATTCATCCTGGATGGTTTCCCGCGCAACATTGCCCAGGCCGAGACCCTATCCTCGATGCTGGGCGAGATCGGCCAGCCGCTCGATGCGGTGGTGCAGTTCGATGTCGACTACGCCTTGCTGTCGCGCCGGATCTCCGGCCGCCGCACCTGCGCTGACTGTGGCCGCGTATTCAACATTCATACGGCGCCGCCGGGCACCGAACCGCATTGCACACGCTGCAATGATCATCCGCGCCTCGTGCAGCGACCCGATGACAATGAGAGCACTGTGGCACGGCGGCTGGAAGTGTACGACGCCCAGACGCGACCACTGGTCGAGTACTACAGCTCACGCGGCTTGCTGCGCACGATCAACGCCGATGCGCCTGTGGATACGGTGACCAGCGAATTGCTCTCAGTGCTCGGCTCCCTGGTGCCGCAACCGGTGGGCACGCCCAGCGTCACACCGCACAAGGCGCCCGCGGCGGTGTCGGCGCCGGCCGCGCCCGTCTCTGCACCAGCAGCCGCACCCATCGCGGCGTCCACCCCGAGCTCAAAGCCAAAGGCCAAAGCAAAGAGCAAAGTCAAAGCGAAGGCCAAGCCGAAGACTAAGGCCACACCAAAGGCCAAGGTTAAGAGCAAGGCTCAAGTGAAGCGCAAGCCGCAACCCAAAGCCAAGACAAAGGCAAAGGCAAAGGCAAAGACCAAGGCTGCGGTAAGGAAGCTAGCAAAGCGCAAGAGCAAGAAGAAGACCAAGACCAAGCGCGTCGCGCCACGCAAACTTGCCAAGCGCGCGCGCGCGAAGGCCAAGAAACGCCCGGCGGCTCGCCGCCGCTGAATGGCGACTTGAGGGCTCTTTCAGAGCGCGGTGAGCAATGGCTCGCCAATGATTTCCCGTCGCCACCCAGTGAGCGCGCCCGCTTCACGATCGCCATCGGCCAGGCGCTCGAGCTGTCGACGGGTGACCAGTAACTCGGGTGCAATTTGCAGCTGTCCCGCGACCTGGCGGGCAACTTGCGCCAAACGTTCGATCGTCGCGATGCGCTCGCCATCCGGACGCCTGCGCTGCGGCAGCGGCGGCGGTGGATCACTGAGCGCGGCTTCGCTCACCAGCGCTAGGATCTGCGGGCCGCTGCGATCACGAATACCCTCCGGCAGATCCTGAATGCGCTCCAGGGCCGCGCTTGAGCGTGGCACCCGCTGCACTATCTCGCGCAGCGCCGGGTCCGGCAGGATCCAGCCACGCGGACGGTTCGCCGCTATCGCACGACGCTCGCGCCAACCCGCCAGCAGCCGGGCCAAGCGGATGCGGCCCTCATCCAGCTCGCTCAAGCCCTTGAGCCGCTGCCACGCCTCGTCCGGATTCACTTCGAAGGAGACGGAAGCCGCATCGAGCGCGGCACTGTCCTCCTCAAACCAGGCCAGGCGCCCGCGCTGCGCGAGTTCCTCGAGCAGCCGCAGACGCAGCGGGGGCAGGTGCAATACATCCTCGATGGCATACTGCAGCTGCTCTGGCGAGAGCGGGCGGCGCGACCAGTCGGTGCGCGTCTGGCCCTTGTGCAGCTGGATGCCGAGCAGGCGCGATACCAGATCGCCGTAACCAATCTGCGCCGGCAAACCGATGAGGCCTGCGGCCACCTGCGTGTCAAAGACGTTGCGGGCCGCGCCGGCCGCGGGCCAGAGCACTTCGAGATCCTGGCGCGCGGCATGCAGAATCTTGCACACCTTCTGATCGAGCAGTAGTGCGCGCAGTGGGCCCAGGTCCTGCAGCGCGAGCGTGTCCACGCACGCGGAGTGCTCGCCATCGGCCAGCTGCAGCAGACACAGCTGCGCATAGTAGGTGCGCTCGCGCATGAACTCGGTGTCGAGGCCTACCGCCTCGGAGCCGCGCAGAGCCTGCATCAGGGATTCAAGCTCGGCGACATCAGTCAGCGGCGTGGGCATCGACTCTCCAGGGGCAGCGGGCAGGCTCGGTGTACAATTTGCGTAGCCGATTATGCGGGGCAGATTGTGAACTCGAAACCCAGATCCAGCATCCTAACGCGGGCGTGGCGGACGCAGATTGCGAAGATTGAGAGCCCGCGGCGGCTGCACGCGGATCACTGACGATGCACGTCCATATTCTGGGTATCTGCGGCACCTTCATGGGCGGCATCGCCGCCATTGCGCGTGCTGCCGGCCATGAGGTGACCGGCTCGGACCGCAACGTCTATCCACCGATGAGCACGCAGCTTGAGCAGCTGGGCATCGGCCTCACCGATGGTTACGGGCCTGAACAGCTCAATCCGCGCCCCGATGTCGTGCTGATTGGCAATGTCATGACCCGCGGCATGCCCGTGATCGAGGCGCTGCTCGACAGTGGCATTCCCTACAGCTCCGGTCCCGAGTGGCTGGCGCGCGAAGTGCTGGCTGATCGCTGGGTTCTGGCCGTGGCCGGCACCCACGGCAAGACCACGACCTCCACGATGCTGGCCTGGATACTCGAGGATGCCGGGCTCGCGCCGGGCTTCCTGATCGGCGGCGTGCCGGGCAATTTTCCAGTCAGTGCCCGCCTTGGCGAGCAGCCCTTCTTTGTCATCGAGGCCGATGAGTACGACACGGCGTTCTTCGACAAGCGGGCCAAGTTCGTGCATTACCGGCCGCGCACCCTGATCCTGAACAACCTCGAGTACGACCACGCGGACATCTACCCTGATCTGGCAGCGATCGCGCGCCAGTTTCATCACCTGGTGCGTACCGTGCCCGGGAGCGGGCGGATCATCAGCAATGCGGGCGATGGCAACATTGAGCGCACCCTCGCCGCCGGCTGCTGGAGCGAGGTGGAGCGTTTCGGACCGCTGGCCTCGACTGAAGTGCGCTGGACCGCGCGCCTGCTCGATAGCGCCGACGGTTCGGCCTTCGAAGTGCTCGAAAATGGCCTGCCCAGCGCCGTGGTCCACTGGTCGCTGATCGGCCGCCACAATGTCGACAATGCGCTGGCGGCGATCGCCGCCGCGCGCCATGCCGGCGTCCCTCCAGAGCGCGCCGGCATGGCGCTCAGTGCCTTCAGCGGCGTGCGCCGTCGCATGGAGTTGCGCGGTACGGCCGCTGGTGTGCGGGTCTACGATGATTTTGCGCATCATCCGACCGCGATTGCGACCACGATCGCGGGTTTGCGCGCGCACGTCGGCCGCGAACGCATCGTAGCGGTGCTCGAGCCACGCTCGAGCACGATGCGACTGGGCGTGCATCGCGAGACGCTGGCGGCCTCGCTGGCCGGGGCTGATGAGATCTGGCTGTACGCGCCTGCCGATCTGGGCTGGGATGTGCGTGCTGCAGTCACGGCACTCGGTGCGCGGGCCACGGTCGTGGCGGATCTGAACACGATGGTCACGCAGTTGAGCGGCTCGCTGCGCGAAGGCGATCATGTGCTGATCATGAGCAACGGGGGTTTCGGCGGGCTCCATGACCGGCTGCTCGCAGCGCTCGGAGCGCGTGAGCGCTGAGATGCTCCCGCGCGGCGCACCGGAGCCGCCGGGCCTGCTGCCGTTATTTCCGCTGCGCGCGGTGCTGTTTCCCGGCGGGCTGCTGCCGTTGCGTATTTTTGAGCCGCGCTATCTCGACATGATAGGCGAATGCATGCGCACCACCAGCGCGTTCGGCGTGGTGCTGATCCGCGCCGGTGGCGAAACCGGACCGGTGGCTGCGCTCGCCGACATCGGCACCAGCGCTCAGGTGGTCGACTTCGAGCAACGCGAGGATGGGCTGCTTGGCATCCTGTGCCGGGGCGGACGGCGCTTTCGCGTCCACACTCGCGAGCTGCGATCCGATGGTCTGCACATCGCCGAGGTCGAGTGGCTGCCGGTGCCAGCCAGCACGCCGCTGGCTACGGCCGATCAGCCGCTGGTGGCGGTGCTGCGCAAGGTCCTGGTAAAAATGGGTGAGACCGGGCGATTTCTCGAGCCGCGTTTCGAGGATGCGGACTGGGTCAGCAACCGCATCGCCGAACTGCTGCCACTGCCGCCCGAGTACCAGCAGCAGCTACTCGAAATCGACGATGCAGCCGAGCGCATCGCGCGCGTGGCACCGCTGCTCGAAATCGATCGCTGAGGAATGCGGGCTTCAGCCCGCTGAGGCCTGCAGATGTCCGCTCGCACGGCCTTCTTCGGGCACGCGCACGACCTCGGTGTCGATCGTGCCATCGCTCTTGAGCGCGAGGCGCCGGTAGCCTGGGGGACTTGGATCGATCGCGAAATGATCGGATCCGGGCAGGAATTGCGCACAGGTGGAGGGTACGGCCAGCAGGCGCACGCCCTTGCGGCGCGTATCCAGGCTCTGGTGTACGTGACCCCAGGCAATCGCACGCAGCTGCGGGTAGCAATCGGCAATGGCAAAAAACTCTGCTGCGTTTTGCAGCCCGACCGAATCGAGCCAGCGACTTGCCATGCGCACCGGATGATGATGCACGCAGGTGATCACATGCCGATCGCCGGCGGTGCGTAGCGCCTGCTCGAACAGCGCAAGTTCTGCAGCGCCGAGCCGCCCATGCGCCTGGCCGGGCACGGAGCTGTCGAGCATCACCACGCGCCAGTTGCCCAGATCATGCATGCCGCCTACTTTGTAGGGTGCCCCGCTTAAGGCTGCGCGCAGCGGCTCGCCGACATCGTGGTTGCCCGGCAGACACAGCACCGGCTTGCCAAGCGTGCTGGTGAGCGCACGAAAGTGCACGTAGCCGCCCACTTCGTCATTGACCAGATCGCCTGTGAACAACAGCGCGTCCGCACGCGCAATCGCCTGGCGGGCGTGCGCGAGCACGCGCTCGAGCGAGCGGTAGGTCGGCACACCACGCAGCGCCCCTTCGACGCTGGCGAACAGGTGCGGATCGGAGAACTGCAGCAGATTGATCTCATCACTCATGATGGGAATGTTACCCGCCGGCCCACGGCCATCTGGTGAACTGCATCAACATCGCTCGCCGCATACTGTAATGACTGGCGGACCCAGCCCTCAGTTCCGAAGCCTCGTCCGATGATGTTAAACAGCCCACAGTTTTTCTGGCGCACTTTTTATGGCGCGAATTCGCGACAGCTGCATGCAAGTTGCCGCGGGGGATTGGGAAAGAGGACAATGCGCGCCGATTCAGCTCTGGCCCCCATACCAGCCAACCCTTAAATTCAACTGTTTCTGCAGCGAGGCCGCTCATGCCCACCCGCCGTGAACTAGCCAACGCCATCCGGGCCTTGGCGATGGATGCCGTGCAACAGGCCAATTCCGGACATCCGGGCGCCCCGATGGGCATGGCCGACATGGCCGAGGTGCTGTGGCGGGACTTTATGAAGTACAACCCGGCCAATCCGCGCTGGTGGGACCGGGATCGCTTCGTGCTCTCCAACGGGCACGCCTCGATGATGCTCTATGCTGTGCTGCACCTTACCGGCTATCCGGTAGCGCTCGATGAGTTGCGCAATTTCCGCCAGTTTGGCTCCCGCACTGCGGGCCACCCCGAGCACGATCTGGCGATGGGCATCGAGACGACGACTGGCCCGCTAGGACAGGGGATTGCCAACGGAGTCGGCTTTGCGCTCGCCGAGCGCATGTTGGGCACCCAGTTCAACCGGCCCAGCTTCTCGGTGGTCGATCACTACACCTGGGTGTTCTGTGGCGATGGCTGCCTGATGGAGGGCATCTCGCACGAGGCGGCCTCCCTGGCCGGTGCCCTGGGCCTCGGCAAACTGATCATGCTCTACGATGACAATGGCATTTCGATCGATGGCAAGGTCGTCGGCTGGTTTACTGACGATACGCCCCGGCGATTTGAAGCCTACGGCTGGCAGGTGATCCGCGACGTCGCCGGGGAGGACGATGAGGCCGTGGCAACCGCAATCCGGGCCGCCAAGGCGGAGACCGCGCGACCGACGCTGATCTGCTGCAAGACCGTGATCGGCTTTGGCTCGCCTAATAAAGAAGGTACCGCCAAAGCACACGGGGAGGCACTCGGCGTCGAGGAAGTCGCCCTGGCACGCAAGCAGCTGGGCTGGATCTACCCGCCGTTCGTCATTCCGGATGAGATCCGAGCCGCCTGGAACCATGAAGCTGCCGGCCGCGCCGCCGAGGCGGCCTGGCTGGAGCTGTGGAAGGGCTATGCCAAGGAATACCCGCAACTGGCCCAGGAACTGGAGCGGCGCCTCAAGGGTGAACTGCCGGTAGACTGGCCGGCGATCTGCACCCAGGCATTAACGATGGCGGCTGCCGCCCCGACCCAGGGCAGTCGCCTCTCGAGCCAACAGGTGCTCAACGTTATCGGGCCAGCCCTGCCGGAGTTTCTCGGCGGTTCGGCCGACCTGACGGGTTCCAACAACACCTGGAACAAGGCCTCACGCGTGCTGACGCACGATGACCCGAGCGGCAACTACCTGCACTACGGCGTGCGCGAGTTCGGCATGAGCGCCATCATGAACGGCGTGGCCCTGCACGGGGGATTGATTCCCTACGGCGGCACGTTCCTGACGTTCTCCGATTACGCGCGTAACGCCGTACGTCTGGCGGCGCTGATGCATCTGCGCACCATCTTCGTCTACACGCACGATTCAAT
>Ga0302325_10018217_pt1 | contig 14807 bp, 9 predicted proteins | sample Palsa_T0_2_FD_201948 | JGI IMG/M metagenome (GOLD analysis project Ga0302325, IMG submission 201948) | Peat permafrost microbial communities from Stordalen Mire near Abisko, Sweden - Palsa_T0_2 | ecosystem: Environmental > Terrestrial > Soil > Palsa > Peat permafrost | place: Sweden: Abisko... | reverse complement strand
TTTTCGAATTGGTTAGAACTTGCGCGAGTGTTCCTTAGCCCAGCGCTCGACCACAATTTTCTTCTCGGTATAGAACTCGACCGCGTCGCGGCCCTGGGCGTGCATAATTCCAAAGAAGCTGTCCTTCCAGCCGCTAAATGGAAAGTAAGCCATCGGCGCAGCCACGCCAATATTGATCCCAATGTTTCCCGCGGGAGTCTCATGCCGGAAGCGCCGAGCCGCCGACCCGCTCGAGGTAAATAGCGATGCCTGATTTCCGAATGGACTACGAGCCACAATCTCCATCGCTTCGTCAATCGTCGAAGAGTGAACCAAGCTAAGTACCGGTCCAAAAATTTCCGTGTTGGTAAGTTCGCTCGTGGCAGGCACTCCATCCAGCACGGTCGGCTTTACAAAATTTCCGGCTTCATAATTGGCAACCTTGGCATCGCGCCCATCGATAACAACCTTAGCCCCGTCGCGCGCGCCAACCCCGATCAGATTCTGCACCCGCTCTTTGCTCTGGCGAGTAATCAGCGGGCCCATCTGGACGCCTTCGTCAAGCCCGTTTCCGACACGCAAATTCGCGGCCGATTCGCTGATCGAATCAAGAAAAGTTTTCTGCGCTTCGCCAACCGTGACGGCAACGGAAACCGCGAGGCACCGCTGCCCCGCGCACCCAAACGCACTATCGGAAATAATCTGCGTGGCCATCTGCATGTCAGCATCCGGCAGCACGATGACATAATTCTTGGCGCCGCCCTGGCATTGCGCACGCTTCCCGTTCGCGCCCGCGCGGGCGTAAATATACCGCGCCACCGGAGTCGATCCCACAAAGCTAATCGCTCGCACCGCTGGATGATCGATCAATGTATCGACGGCAACCTTGCCGCCGTTGACCAGGTTCGCGACGCCCTTAGGGAGCCCAGTTTTCTCCAGCAGTTCGAACGCAAGCCTCATCGTGAGCGGCACGCGTTCCGAAGGTTTCAACACAAACGTGTTTCCGCAAGCCATCGCATAAGGCAGAAACCAGAATGGAATCATCCCAGGAAAATTAAACGGCACGATCGCCGCGACCACCCCGAGCGGCTGCCGAATCATGGTTTCGTCAATACCGCGCGCCACATCTTCGAGGTTGTACCCCTGCATCATCAGGGGAATACCGCAGGCAACCTCGACATTCTCGATCGCCCGCCGCATCTCCGCTTTGGCTTCGGTAAATGTCTTGCCATTTTCCTGCGAGATCGTGCGCGCCAGATCGTCGATGTGCTCTTCCAGCAGCATTTTCAGCTTGAACAGCGGCTGTATCCGGTCTTCCGCCGGAGTGCGACGCCACTCGGGGAAAGCAGCCTCGGCCGCATCAATCGCGCGCGTAACCTCCGCCGAATCGGAGATCGGAACCCCGCCCAGTACCTCAGACGTCGCAGGATTGACGACATCCAGCCACTCGGACGCATGGGATTCGACCCACTCGCCATTAATGTATTGAGGAATTTTCATTGCTGGAGGTGCGGCGACGGCCATATCGTGTACCTTTCCTGGAGAATTAAAGAATCGCGTAGTAATCGTCCTACGTAAACTGCGCGGTCAAAGAGCCTTTCTTTTCTGCAACATGAGCCAGCGAGGCTTCGAGCACGTCCATGGCTTCGTCCATCTCGGCATCGCTGATGACGAGCGGCATAAGCAAACGAATCACGTTACCGTACGAACCGGCAGTAATCGTCACCACTCCGTGCTCGTAGCAGTATTGTGACACTTGTTTCGTCTCTTCGTCAGCCGGCTGCCGTGTTGTTCTGGACCGCACCAGTTCGATCGCTTGCATTGCCCCAAGTCCGCGGACATCGCCCACCAGTTCCCATTGCTCCTGCCACCCCAACGCACGCCGCCGAAACCGCTCCCCGAGTATATTGGCGCGCGCGCAAAGGTTTTCTTTTTCGATAATTTCAAGCACGGCAAGCGCCGCTTCCGAAGCCACTGGGTTCCCGGCAAACGTCCCGCCAAGCTGCCCCACGCCCGGCGAATCCATAATTTCGGCGCTTCCCGTGACCGCGCCCATCGGGAAGCCTCCAGTCAGCGACTTGGCCATGGTGATCAGATCGGGCTCCAGTCCTAAACGCTCGCAGGCAAACATTGCACCGGTGCGCGCGAATCCGGTCTGCACCTCATCCGCAATCAACAGAATTCCATACTTACGGCAGATGGCCGCAAGCGTCGGATAAAACTCCGCCGGCGGCGTGACAAATCCGCCCTCCCCGAGGATCGGCTCGACCACGACCGCGGCTACCGATTCAGCCGCCACGACGCGCTTGAAGGTATCTTCAATATGACGCGCGCAAAACACTTCACACGAAGGATAAGTCAGCGAATAAGAGCAGCGATAGCAGTAAGCATATGGAATACGGTACACGTCGCCGGGAAAGGGCTCGAACCCCGCCTTATAAGGGTGCGTCTTGCTCGTCGTCGCCATTGCCATATAAGTGCGACCATGGAAGGCGTCTTCAAAGCATAGGATCGCCGGGCGCTTCGTGTAAAAACGCGCAATCTTGATCGCGTTCTCGACAGCTTCCGCGCCCGTATTCAAAAGAATGGTCTTTTTCGCTCCCTTGCCGGGCGCCAGGGCGTTCAGTTTTTCGCACAAAGTAACGTAGCTTTCATACGGAAGAACATTGAAGCTCGTGTGCAGGAAGCGATCAAGTTGACGTCGCACCGCCTCAATCAAAGCCGGCGGGCGATGTCCCGTGTTAAGGCACCCGATACCCCCGGCAAGATCAATGAAGCGATTGCCGTCCACATCTTCGATCACCGCGCCCTCTGCTTTAGCAATGAAAACCGGGGTAGCATGATAAGCCCCCTGCACAACAGCGGCATTCCGCCGCTTCATGAGCGCCTGTGAGCGCGGTCCGGGAATCGATGTGCGCAATTGAATAGTGGACATAAGTCAGATCTCAAGTTTCAGGTCACACCCTAACGTCGAATGAGCCAGGCGGCGTTACCGGCAGTTGCCCGCCCTCGACTGATCACGATTTTCAGTACCAGCCAATAGGAGCCTCATTCAGATTGATATAGACCTGCTTGGTTTCCAGATATTCCTCAATCCCCCAGGGCCCCAGCTCCCGTCCAAAACCGGACTGCTTATAACCACCCCAGGGAGCCTCCACGTAGGTCGGCTGCATGTGATTCACCCACACAATACCCGCGCGCAGCGACTTCACCGCCCGCATCGCTTTGAAGATGTCACGCGTCCACACCGCAGCCGCGAGTCCATAAGGCGTATCATTTGCGATCTTCAACGCGTCTTTCTCGTCGTCAAACGGAATCACCGCCGCGACAGGTCCGAATATTTCCTCGCGCGCAATGCGAGCATTATTATCGACGTCATAGAAGATAGTGGGCTGCACATAGTAACCCTTGGCAAACTTCTCGGCGCGGCCGCCGCCCGCCGCAACCTTCGCTTCCTTCTTGCCGATCTCGAGGTAGGAACATACGCGGTCGTACTGATCTTTCGAGACCAAGGCTCCCATCTTCGTTTCGCGTTCAAGGGGTGGACCAATCTTGATCTTTTTCGCCTTTTCCGCCATAGCTTCGACAAACTTGCTGTAAATCGATTTCTGAACCAGTACGCGGCTGCCAGCCGAGCAGACCTCTCCCTGATTGATAAATACACCGAAAAGCGCCCCATCTATGGCAGCTTCAAAATCGGCATCGGCAAAAAAGATGTTAGGCGACTTACCGCCCAATTCGAGCGTCACACGCTTCACCGTATCGGCAGCCTCTTTCACAATGATCTTGCCGACCTGAGCTGAACCGGTGAAGGCAATCTTGTTCACATCGGGATGCTTGACGAGCGGCGAACCGCAACTCTCTCCAAAACCGGTGACCACGTTCACGACGCCCTTCGGCAGCCCCACTTCATCGAACCACTTTGCCAGCTCGAGCGCCGTAAGCGGCGTTTGCTCCGCCGGTTTCAGCACGCATGTGCAACCCGCAGCAAGCGCCGGAGCCAATTTCCACGCCGCCATCATCAAGGGATAGTTCCATGGGATGATCTGACCTGCCACGCCCATCGGCTCTTTCAGCGACAAGCTCATCGCATTATCGGGAACCGGGTTCACATAGCCAACAACCTTCGTCGCCAACCCGCCGTAATATTCGAAGCAGGTAGCTACATCGGTAATGTCGTATTCCGCCTCCACAATCGGCTTACCTGAGTTGCGGCACTCAAGTTCCGAGAGCATTGCTGCATTCTGACGAACTTTCTCAGCCAGCCGGAAAAGAATGCGTCCCCGCTCCTGCGCCGTGGTCGTTGCCCACGGTCCCTCTTCGAACGCCTTCTTTGCCGCCGCAACCGCGCGATTCACGTCTTCGGCATTTGAATCCGGAACCTGCGCTATCACCTCCTCGGTAGAAGGGTCATACACAGGAAACGTCCCGCCGGACGTGCTCCGGACAAATTCGCCATTAATCAGCATTGCATAGGTTTTTACTTCAGTAGTAACCCCGCCAGGCATAAATCCTCCACGATCATCTTGGCTGTGAGATGAGTGAATCAGCGCAGCCTTTCAGTTCGGTCAGTCTTCCTCGAGCCACGCTCGAGCCCGGACTCGACCTTCAATAACCTCGTCCTTAAAGGACCCTGGCCGACTGCACCTGCGGCTCCTTCAACCGTCCATAAACGAAAAAGAAAAACACGGCTAATCCAATGAAAAAGAGCGTCCCGCCAAACATCCACAATTCATACGACCACAACGATGTAATCTGCTGAGCCGGAAAAAACGCGAGCGCAATCCCGAGAATCGTGGTAATCAGGCCGCTCGCACCGGCAAGAAACATCGTAACTTTCCCGTATTGCCCACGAGGCACAGCTTCGACCAGCGAAAATCTCAGGAGCGCTCCGAACATGTACACAAAAGGAACGAGCTGCAGCACAACCGCAAGAGAAAGCAGTTTCTGAAATGTCTCCTGCACACCTGCCCCGAAGAAATTCATGATGACGAGAACAGCCGAAACAATTGCCTGGACAATAAGTGCCGCGTAGGGAGTAGCGTATCGCGGGTGTATCTTCCCGAACCACGCCGGCATATAGGAATCAAGCCCGGCGACGAAAGGGATGCGTGCAGATCCGCCCATCCATGCGGAACCGATGCCAGCGATGGACAGACTAAGCATCAGAGCAAACGGTACGATGATCCAGATAACCCCCACGCGTCCCGCCATGTAGCTGACAGCCTGGACTATCCCTTGCAGCACGTTAACGTGTTTTCCAACCGCGATGAGCAGCGTCAGGGTAGCGCCCAGATATAACGCGCCGGAAAGGACTCCGCCCCAGGCAACCGCGCCGGGAAGAGTGCGGCGCGGATCTTCAATTTCGTCCCCCATCACCGACGCAAGCTCCAGGCCGACCAGGCCAAAGCAGATCACGCCGAAGGAATTCAAGACAAATCGCGGATTAGCAGGAATGCGGAAGTCAGCGGCGCCAAGAGTCGTGCCGAAGCGTAACCATATGACTGCACCGAGACCGATGAGAACAGCAGCAGCCACAAAAGTCCCAATCGCTCCCACATTATTGATCCACTTACCAATCCCAAGCCCAGCTACGTTTAGCAGCGTGAGCAGTGACATGAGAAGAAGAGAGGCGATAAGCGCGAAGGTCTTGTTATCGGCAAGGGTCGAGTAACTTGGACCCAGAACAAACACGGATACGCCGACGAAGTACAGCATCACCGTCGGTACGTAAAGCATGTTATTCGTCCAGTAGCACCATCCCGACAGGAAACCGTGGAAGTCGCCAAACACCTCTTTCGCCCACAAGTACACGCCGCCCTCGCCCGGGTAGCGGTGTGCGAGCTCAATCACCGCGATACCTTGCGGCCAGAAGAAGAGAACCAGGGAAATGATCCACAGCCAGATCGTCACGCCGCCATTAGCAGCGATGCTCGGAACGACGTTAAGGTTGAATACAGCAACCACAAACAGCAGCACCAGGTCACGGCGTCCGAGGACGCGCTTCAAGTGAGGCTGATTGGAATCGCCATTGGACATTGGGAAATCGAACGATCGCAGATCGGGCGACCGGCGGACCGGGTGATCGGTTTCAGATGAACCTGATCACCCGATGACAAGTTGACCCGATCTGATCCTAGTGAGCCGCTACGGCTCCCAACCGTTCCTGCTGAGCCGAGGCCAATGCACCTGCAACGTCCGCGAATGCCGCCAGATGCTGGTCGATGTCGGCTTCGGTATGTTGCACCGAAATCGTCCACTGCTCGTCCCACCAGTAAGGCTGGCACATTACGCCGCGATTCACCATACCAAACCAGTAATGCCGCCACAGATCAACATCAATTGGGAGCCAGTCGCGATAATTGCGGACTTCCTTCGCATACAGCATGAGCGCGCCGTTCGCTCCCGCGCTGGCAATGTAACCTTGCAAGCCAACCTTGGCGACGGTCTTCTTGTAACCATCCACCAGCTTATTGCTGAGCTTCTCCACATGCTTGTAATTGGCCCGGGTCAGAACTTCGCGGAACATTGCCAGGCCCGCTGCCATCGAAATTGGATTCGTGTTATAGGTTCCACCATGGAAGACTTTATGATCTGAAATCAGATTCATAACCCGCTTATGCGCACCGAAAGCGGCCAGCGGAAATCCTCCGCCAATCGATTTCGCCAGGCAGATCATGTCGGGTCTCACCCCGAAGTATTCCGAAGCGCCGCCCCAGCACAACTTGGCGCCAGTCTTCACTTCGTCAAAGATCAATAGCGCGCCATACTTGTCACACAATGCCCGCAAACCTTCCAAAAATCCCTTTTGCGGCATGCAAACGCCAACGTTCATCATGATCGGCTCAAGAATGACGGCCGAAACTTCGTTCGGATTCTCCCTGAATCGCCGCTCCACGGTCTCAAGGTCATTAAACGTGGCAACGAGGACATTCAGAATACTGGCTTTCGGTACGCCAGCCCCGCCCGACACCGGCTTCGGGTCCTTGATATCCCCGAAATCATCCGCCGGAGGATGCGGCTTCACACTGACGAGCGCCGCATCATGAAGTCCGTGATAGCCACCTTCAAACTTGATGATCTTGTCGCGTCCCGTCGCCGCGCGAGCAAGACGAATGGTATGCATGGTGGCTTCCGTGCCGCTGTTGCCGAACCGGCACATCTCCACCGGAAACCGCGTGCAGATCTCCTCCGCCAGTTCCCACTCCATATTGTGTGGCATCCCGTAAGCCGTGCCCTTATGCAGGCGCCCTTCAACCGCCTTGATCACTGCCGGATGCGAATGCCCCGCCATGAGCGTGCCGAAACACAGGTTATGGTCGAGATATTCGTTGCCGTCGAGGTCGCGGAACTTGCTGCCGGACGCTTCAGACACAAAAATCGGGTAAGGATCGTAAGCTCGATAGTTACTTGCCACGCCGAGAGGAAGGCGCTTCAGATTCTTCGTATGCGCTTCGGCAGACTTCGGGGTACGCCGCTCGAACGTGTCGAGCTCTTTTTGCAATGCGGGGTACATCGTGATCTCCAGAATGACTCAGGCCGGAAAGGCCATTAGATTAGAACCAAGCAGCCGAAACCGCTCGGTTCAGATTAGAAATACAATTTTAACGCAAACTGCGCCAGACGCGGCGCCTTGACCTGGGTGACTTGGCCAAACTGTGCACCATCAGTAATATCGCCGTCCGGATTATAGAACTGCGTATGGTTGAAGACATTGAAGAGCTCCGCTCGAAATTCGATGTGTGTGCGCTCGTTAACCGGAATGTTCTTCATGGCGGAAAAGTCGGTCTCGCTGATTCCCGGCCCGCAGCAGATGGTGCGAGGCGCGTTTCCGATAGAGCCAAAGATCCCGGCATTGCTGAAAATCGTGCTGTTATTAAAATAGTAATTGCCGTTCGATTCCGGCCTCTGCCACGAAAACGGCGCGATCTGATTTGGTTCGCCCGGCAGCTCGAAGTCGAAACTGTTCATCAGCTCGTTGTCGGATTCCGACGTGATGCGGATCGGAAATCCTGTCTGGTAAGTGGTTATCCCCGACACTGCCCAGCCATCCACGATTTTCCCGGCGAAACCGTTGAACTTTCTTACCGGCAGCTCCCAGTAGTAACTGAAAACAAAACGGTGCTTCGCGTCGAACAGCGACAATGCATTGTTGTTCGCACCCGGCAACGGGTTCAATATCCCCTCAAAGCTTGAGGCTTGGTCTATCGACTTGCTGAAGGTGTAGGCTGCCTTAAATTGCAGCCCGTGAGCAAATCGTTTGTCGAGCGATGCTTGAAATGAGTTATAGGCCGAACCGGCTATCGTGTCCTGCGCGAAAATGCTGCTATACACCGGAATTCCGGTGGCCGTCGGGCAGCCAATGCCCGTCAGTGGATCGCACTGCGGCGACGAATACGGACGCAACCCAACCAGCGTGATGCCGTCGGGCCCGACGGTATAACCCTGGGGGAGAACAGAATGGTTTTGTGCATAGGGCAAGTGCAAAGAGTTCGGCAGAACTGTTCCCGGTGGAATATAAAACTCTTCATCTTCGCCGAACTGGCCGCACGTGATGTTGTCCCCGAACCCATCCTGCACGTTAACGGGATTCGCTACCGCCATAGCGGCTAAATCGACGCAGGTCTGCGGGTTCGAATAATTGACATCATGCGTGGCCAGCAGGCGATGCCCTTGCGTGCCCACGTAGCTGACTTCCAGCTTCATATCTTTCGTCAACTCGCGCTCGATCGTAAGGTTGTACTGCGCGGAATACTGTGTGCGCATGTGCGGCTGGAAATCACCGAACAGATCGATCGGCTCGAAAATTGCCCAATCCTGGGGGGTCCCCCGTTGCGGATTGAGCACTCCGTTAAACGGATTGAGGTAAGTGGTCGCGCCGTCCTGGCCAAGAAACGGCAGGTTGAATTGCGTCTCGTAAACAAATGTGCTTCCGCCAAAAGGAGGTTCGGCGCCAAACTGTTCGAGTACAAGCTGCTCGACTGGGTTGTAGAAGAGCCCCCAGCCAGCGCGAATGCTGGTCCTGCCCGAGTTGCCTGGACTCCAGGCCAAACCGATGCGCGGAGCAAACGCCTTGTAGTAAGTTTGCGTCATGCCAGGAGGAATCCCGGCATCGCCTGGAACCACCAATCCAACCGCATCCTGCGACGTGCAATCGGTATTGGGTCCGCCGCAAGGGAACACGGTAGATTGTTGGCCGGGGCGAAACGTCTCGACGTGCTTCGCCTTGTCCGCCAGGGGCGTGTCCAGTTCCCATCGCAGCCCATAGTTCAGAGTGACATTTGGCTTTATCTTCCAGCTGTCCTGCGCGTACAGATAAAAGCCGGTGTTGCGAACATTCTCGACCTGCCCCGACCCTTGTCCGAATTGATCGGGAAGACCCAGTAGATAGTTGGGATAGAGATTCTGACTGCCGTCTTCAGCAAATGCGCCAGGGTCGTTCGGCCCTCCGCCGTAATAGTCGAAAGTTCCATTCACGTTGTAATAGAGAAACTGGTCAAAGCGCTGGCGTCGTACGTCCACGCCAAACTTGAAAGTATGATTCCTCGCAACCTTGGTCAGACTGTCCGCCCACTGGAAAGAATTTCCCACCTGAGGAAGTTCACCCTCGGAATCGTTGCCCAGAGAAAATCCGCCCGAAACGGAGATCGACGGAAGACCCTCACGGCCAGCGCCAAGGAAAGGATGCACGCCGTAGAGACTGCCGTTCGGATCTGAGGAACCGTCCCCATAAAAACACGGTGGTGCGCCGGTAACGTTCGTAAGCCAGGTCGGAGCCGGAGGACACGAGTTCTCGACCAGTTCGGTATTTTCCGGATGCTGGAAGGTCTTCTGGCCCTCGCGGTTGTAATTAAAACGGAATTCGTTCACCGTGTTGTTGCTGATCGTCCAATTGTGCGTGATGTTCCACTGCTGAAAACGCTCCGCGATAATGCTGCCGAAGCCGGGAACGTCGGCACCCGCGAGCTCGAAGTTAGCGAAGGGCTGCACCGTCCGGTCGTCGTTAAAGTAGTAGTAGACGCTTAGGTTCTGCTTGTCATTCAGCCGGTGGTCGAACTTCACTGTGAACTGGTCGCCGCGTATGGGCTCGGTGGGAACGGTGGTGATCAGGTTGCTGTCGCCTGGCGCCTGCGGAACGAATTGCAGCAGATCAACTGCGGTCGGATCCATGCAGGCGAGTGGAATTTCGCCGGTGGGAAAGATGCTCGCGTACGCTGCGCCATCGTAAATTGTGGCTGCAGGGCCGTTCACCGCGCTGTTGGCGGCTTGACAGCCGGGACGGTTTGTCAACATCGAAGAATTAGTCAGCGTACCGGTGAACGGCGTGGATACGGTCGGATTCACATCCGTAAAGTTGGCCACAATCTGACCGTTCACCACATTGGTGGGCGACGGGGTTTCCTGGGAAGTGGGCACGGTCACAGCCGGCGATTGGATGCCTTGCCGAATTCGCCGCCCTTCATAAGAGGCAAAGAAGAATGTTCGATCCTTCTTGATCGGGCCTCCAAACGTGCCGCCGAACTGGTTTTGATTGAACTGTGGCTTCTCGCAATCGAGACCTTCCGCGGCAGTAAGGCAGTAGTTATTCGCGTTCAGCACCTTGTTACGAAAGAACTCGTACACATTTCCGTGCCATTCGTTGGTTCCTGACTTCGTAACTACATTGACCACCGAACCCGAGTTCCGCCCATATTCCGCGTCGAACGTATTGGTAAGAACGCGGAATTCCTCAATGCTGTCTGGCGAAGGCTGAACCGTCGGAAGGTTGACAAAGAGGTCATTGGCGTCGCCGCCATTCACGCTGAAATTGTTGGCGCGCCCGCGGCCGCCATTCACCGAAACCGCTCCAGCGTTGTCACTCCCATAAATGAGTGAATTGCTCGATCCGACAGTGGACATCACTCCCGGCTGGAGTTGGAGAAGTTGATACGTGTCCCGTGTGTTGAGTGGCGCGTTCGAGACCGACAGCGAGTTCATCACCGCGCCTAGTTGCGTGCTCGTAGTGTCGACCAGCGGCGCTTCGGAGGTCACTTCGACAACCTCTTTCGTGGCACCGACCTGCAATACCTGGTTCACGGTCACGACCTGGTTAAGGTCGACATTCACGCCGCGTTGCACCATCTCTTTGAAGCCGGAGAGACCGAATTCCATGCGATAGGTCCCAACCGGAACTTGCGGAAAGCCGAAGTCCCCACTGGCGTTGGTAGTGCTTTCACTGCTCACGCCGGTGGCTTCATTAGTGAGCGTCACTTTTACGTTTGCCAACACCGCGCCGCCCGAATCGGCGACCCGGCCGAGCACGCGGCCACCCGTCCCTTGGGCAAAGATCGCACTCGGACAAATCAAGCCAGCAAAAATCGCAAAGATCAACCCAAAGAAGATCAGGTCAAGGCTCAGAACTGAATTCCGGGAAACGAGCCAACATGAGGTGCGGGACGGTTTAGGCGACGACTGTCTTGAAGACGGCATGGAACAGATCCTCCAGATCTCGGGGGCAAATTTGTTAGATCCGATTCAGCTTGCGCGCACCACAAACCTTGCTATAATCGCGCAAGGTTAGAGATTCCGCCGCCCTCTGTCAAGCGGAAAAGAACACCCTCGCTCGCGGCGCGACCAACAACACACTCGGAAACAATCGTTCAAGGAACATGTCGGGCGACGGCGAAGCTTATCTCAAAATCGGTGACGTGGCCAATGCTGTGGGGATTTCTCCGTCGGCGATCCGGGGGTGGGAGGCGCTCGGGCTGACGCGTCCTCACCGCACCGAAAGCCGGTATCGTCTTTACACCGATGCCGACGTTCGCGTCTTGAAAAAAGCGCGTTATCTGCGCAAGGTCCGCGGATTGAACGCCGCCGCCATCGTCCAAATGCTGAAGCGAGATGGCGCCATCAAACCGCACGCCACTGGCACAGCTTCGATCGGCCCAAGACTGCGGCGATTGCGAACCAAGCGTGGCGCAGGTCTCGCCGAAGTCGCCTCGGCAGCGGGAATCTCGATCGGCTTCCTGAGCGCGCTCGAACGCTCGCAGATGAGCGCCTCCGTGGGAACACTGCGTAGGCTAGCACGCTACTACCGCACCAACATCCTTGATTTTTTCGATGCGACGGAATTGAATACCCGATTGGTGCGCCCGGCAAAACGCAAGGTCCTCGAGGCCGGTCCCGGCGTCCGCATGGAGTTGCTGGCCTGGGGCAACAAAGTTATGGAGCCGCATCTTTTCCGTATCAAACCAAACGCCGGCAGTGGCGAACCGTACGCCCACGAAGGCGAAGAATTTATTTTCGTGCTTCGTGGAGACCTGGAAATCGCGCTCGACGGCGAGGAGTACCATCTGAAGCGTGGCGACAGCTTTTATTTCGAGAGCGCGACTCCGCATCATTGGAGAAATCCCGGCCGCAGCGAGACCTGGCTGTTGTGGGTCAACACTCCGCCGACATTCTGAGATCGGCAGGAACGGATTTGGGTGGCGCAGCGCTTCAGCGCTGCGATAAGTGCACATTTTTAACGCAGTTTTAACCGCTGAGGCTGGCTTCGATCGGGAGAGCAATCGATTATGCTACGCAAATTAAAGTTCATTTTGTTTGCCCTGCTTCCCGTCCTTTTCTCCGGATGCGCCAGGAAAACTCCCACCCTGAACTTGCTGGTGTGGGAAGGCTACGCGGATCCCTCCTTCGTGAAAGCCTTTGAAGACCAGAATCACTGCAAGGTATCAGCCTCCTACATGGGATCAAGCGATGAGCTGGTAGCCAAGCTGCGGGGCGGCAGCGCGGGTAACTACGACGTCATCTCTCCTTCAAGCGATGTAGCCACGATGATCGCAACCACCGGCCTGGCGGCGCCGCTAGATCTAACCAGACTGCCCAGCTACAGCCAACTTTCGCCGCAGCTAACTTCGCTGCCGCTCGTTCGCGCCAAGGGCGAAGTCTTCGGCGTGCCCTTCATGTGGGGCCCAGATCCCATGATCTACAACGCCACAGCATTTCCTCGGCCTCCGGATAGCTGGAACGTGATGTGGGACCCAAAACTGAAAGGAAAAGTTTCCGTGTGGGATGACCTCTCCACCGTCTACATGGCAGCGCAGGTCCTCGGCTATGACAAGCCCGATCCTTCTCGTCTTTATACTTTGAGCGATGAGGAGCTGGAAGCGGTCAAAAAGAAGCTGATCGAACTGAAGCCCAACATTCGCAAGATGTGGTCAACCGGCGGAGAACTAACCAATCTTTTCCAGAACCACGAAGTAGTCGTCGCAATGGGCTGGCCTCTGATGACCAACCAGCTGCGCAAAAGCAACTTCCCCATAGGCGAGACCATTCCCAAAGAAAACACCACCGGCTGGATCGATCACCTGATGATCACCGCAGGCAGCGACAACAAGGACCTGGCCTACAGATTTCTGGAGTACATGATTCAGTCGCAGACGCAAAAAAAGGTCACCGACGTCACCGGATATACGCCAGCGAATCCGCACGCAGCCCAGTTCATGACGCCAGAAGAACAGACGAATCTGCACCTCGACGACGTAGACAATTACCAGAAGCGTCTATATTTCTGGCAGAATGTTCCGCGCCGCGCCAAGTACAACGAAATCTGGAACGAAGTAAAAGCAACACAGTAGCCGGTAGCGCGGATACTCCTGTACGCGAAAAGCGAGCAGAGCCGAACCGACAGTTTATGGCAACAACGACGGAACCGGGAGTCTCAATCACAAGTCAGCCAAGTTCTGCATCGCTCCTCTCCATCCGCTCCCTGGCCAAGCATTTCGGCAAGAACAAAGTCCTGCGCGACATCTCCCTCGAAATCGCCGAAGGCGAATTTCTCACCATCCTCGGCGAGAGCGGCTCAGGCAAAACCACACTTCTCCGAATCCTGGCCGGCTTCGAGCAGCCCACTTCGGGAGGAGTCTGGATGTCAGGCGAGCGCCTCGACACCGAGCCCCCCTATCGCCGTCGCGTCAACACCGTCTTCCAGCACTACGCGCTCTTCCCGCACATGACGGTCGAACAAAACGTAGGCTACGGATTAGCAATCGCCAAACGTCCCGCCGCGGAAATTCAATCCCGAGTGACCGAAGCCCTGGCAAAAGTCAAAATGTCCGCCTACGCCAAGTCGAAACCCTCAAGGATCAGCGGGGGTCAACAGCAGCGCGTGGCGCTGGCCCGAGCCCTGGTAAATCGCCCGCGCATCCTGCTGCTCGATGAACCGCTCTCCGCGCTGGATGCTAACTTGCGCCGTCAGATGCAAGTCGAACTGAAAGCCCTGCAGCGCGAAGTGGGCATCACCTTCATCTTCGTCACCCACGACCAGGAAGAAGCAATGGTGATGTCCGATCGCGTAGCGCTTTTGCGCTCCGGAGAACTGGAGCAGGTCGCCAGCCCCCGCGAAATCTACAGCAGACCGGCAACCTCCTACGCAGCGCAATTCATAGGACACACAAATCTGTTACAGGCCGATGTAAGCAACGGGACAGCGACCTGCGGCTCTCTGCAGTGGCCCACGACCGCGGCGCCCCAGGTCGCGGCCCTATTCTCCCTGCGTCCGGAATGCATCCATCTGGCAAGCGCCGCCACGACAAGTAATGCGACGGTGCGTTTTCGCGCCAGGCTTCGCGATCAAGCTTTCCACGGCGCCACCGAACTTCTGCGCGTAGAGACCGATAGTGGACTCATCCTCACCATCCGGGTTTCCACCCGCGATTTACCCAAAGACGCGTTGCAATTCGAATTCGCCCCCGCAGATGCCATCCCAGTGCGAGCAACCACTCTCGGATCTAATTCCAATCCTGATTCCGACGCTCGCCGAAGCGAGGACCCGCGCTGATGTTCTCCCG
>Ga0302325_10018216_pt1 | contig 14808 bp, 13 predicted proteins | sample Palsa_T0_2_FD_201948 | JGI IMG/M metagenome (GOLD analysis project Ga0302325, IMG submission 201948) | Peat permafrost microbial communities from Stordalen Mire near Abisko, Sweden - Palsa_T0_2 | ecosystem: Environmental > Terrestrial > Soil > Palsa > Peat permafrost | place: Sweden: Abisko... | reverse complement strand
GCGCGGAGGAGTGGAGTACGCAAGGCGTCTGCTGACCGAGGCGTTCGGGGCGGAACGCGCATCGGCGCTGCTTCAGGATGTGCAGAGCATACGGGACCGGACGCACGGCGACCTGGCGATGCTGCAGGAGGTGGACCCGCAGCAGTTGAGCAAGTTTCTGGCGAACGAGCATCCGCAGACGGTGGCGCTGGTGCTGGCCCATTTGGAACCCAAGCTCGGCTCGACGGTGCTGATGAAGCTCGATGCGCCGATGCGCGTGCAGAGCGTGCGACGGCTCGCGGAGATGCGCCAGTTCTCGCCGGAGATGGCGCAGAAGGTGGGGACAATTCTGCACAAGCAGATGGAGGCCGTGGGAGCGAGTGGACTGAGGTCTTATGCGGGCTTCAAGGCGGTCGCGGGCCTGTTGAACGAGCTGGCAACCGTCTCCAGCAAACAAATTCTGGAGGAGATCGAGAAGGACCAGCCCAAGCTGGCGATCGGGATCCGGGACCTGATGTTCACGTTCGAAGACCTGTTGACGGTGTCGGAGGTGAGCATTCGCGAACTGGTGGCCGCGGCCGACAAACGCACCCTGGCGATGGCGTTGAAGGGCTCGAACGACAACCTCAGGGCGCACCTGCTGAAGGCGATGAGCACGCGCGCGATCGAGATGCTGAAGGACGATATGGACGTGATGGGGCCGGTACGGACCAAGGACGTGGTGCAGGCGCAGCAGGAGTTGCTGGTGCTGGCGCGCAAGCTCGAGGCCGAAGGCAAGATGACGCTGAAGCTGGAGGGCGACGATGAGCTTGCCGTCTGAGGCGCAGAGGAACATCCCGGCGCACAATCCTGGGGTGCTGGCTGCGCTTCCGCTTCCCAATAGCCTGGTTGCAGAGAACATGGTCGAGCTGCTTGAGTTCCGTTCGCTGGCGTGGAGTGAAGCGCGGCCGCGGATGGGGGCAGAGGACGGCAGCCCGAACTCGCGCCTGGAGTGGCCGGGAGATGCGGCTTCGGGCGGGGCCGTGGAATTCGGCGGGACGGGGTTTGGCGGGACGGGTGCCTGCGGATCGGGCGAGAGTGCAACCGCGGATGCGGCGGCGCGGGCTGCGGTCGAGGCGGCGCGCGCTGAAGGCTTCCAATCGGGTGAGCGCGAAGGACAGAGCAAAGCGCGGCTCGCGATGGAAGCGGAGATGCGTGCCGGCGTGGAGCGAAACCGCGCGCGGCTGGTGGGTGCGGTGGAGGATTTCGGTGGGGCGCGGGCGGGGTACTTCGCATCTGTGGAACAGGAAGTGGTGAAGCTGGTGCTGGCGATCGCGGCCCGTGTGCTGCACCGCGAGGCGCAGGTGGATGGGCTGCTGCTGGCGGGCGCGGTGCGGGTGGCGCTGGACAAGATGGCGGAGCGCAGCGGCGTGGTGCTGCGCGCGGCCGAGGCGGATGTCAGGGCGTGGGAGCAGATGTTCCAGGCGACCCAGCCGGCGGAGCGGCCGCGGATCGTTGGCGATGCAAAGCTGGAACGCGGGGATTGCGTGCTCGAGACCAAGATGGGCACGGTGGAACTGGGAGTGAACGCGCAACTCGAGGAGATCGAGAAAGGGTTCTTCGATCTGTTGAATCACCGGCCGGTGCGCTGATGGAACCGGAGATTGCGAAGGGGCGGCTGGCGCCGTATTTCGAACAACTGGCGGCGCGCCCCGCGTGGCGATGGCATGGCCGCGTGGTGGAGGCGAACGGGCAGACGGTCGAGTCCGAAGGGCCGCTGTGTTCGGTGGGCGAGTGCTGCGAGATTGTGGACGCGAACGGCGATCGCCACGAGGCCGAGGTGATTGGGTTTCGCGGGACGCATGTGCTGGCGATGCCGCTCTACGCAACCCAGGGGATTCGCTACGGCAATGCGCTGGCTGCGCTCGGCGTCGCTCCCCAGATGGCGTTGAGCGAGCAGATGACGGGGCGGGTGCTGGATGCGTTGGGCAGGCCGCTCGATGGGTTGGCTCCGTTGCGGATTGCCGGGGCGTGGCCGCTCGATGGAGTGGTCCCGAAGGCCATGGAGCGCGAGCCGATCCGGGTGCCGCTGGCGACCGGCGTGCGGGTGCTGGATGGGATGCTGACGGTGGGACGCGGTCAACGGGTGGGGATCTTCGGCGGGTCGGGCGTGGGCAAGAGCACGTTGATCGGCATGATGACGCGAGGCACCTCAGCCGACCTGACAGTGGTTGGCCTGGTGGGCGAACGTGGCCGCGAGGTGCGCGAGTTCCTGGAAGACTCGCTGCGCGAAGAGGGCAGGCAGAAGTCGGTGGTGCTGGTATCGACCTCCGACCAGTCGCCGCTGTTGCGCATGCGGGCGGCGCTGGCGGCGACCTCGGTTGCCGAGTTCTACGCGGCGCGCGGAAAGCATGTGCTGCTGGTGCTGGATTCGCTGACGCGCTATGCGATGGCGGCGCGCGAGGTAGGACTGGCGGCGGGCGAACCGCCGGCGAGCAAGGGGTATACCCCATCGGTGTTCACGCGGCTGGCGCGCCTTGTGGAACGGGCGGGCAACTTCAAAGACGGCAGCATTACGGCGTTCTACACGGTGTTGATGGAGGGTGACGACCAGCAGGACCCCTTGGTGGATGCGGTCCGCTCGCTGCTGGACGGGCATGTGGTGCTGTCGCGCGCGATGGCCGCGGAGGGTTGGTATCCGCCGGTCAATGTGCTGGATTCGATCAGCCGCCTGATGCCCGCGGTGACGGGGAAAGAACACCGCCAGAAGGCGGCGTTGGTGCGCCGGCTGCTGGCGGCGTATGCGCGTTCTGAAGATCTGGTGCGCATTGGGGCGTACAAGCCAGGTGCGGACTCGGAGTTGGACCAGGCGTTGCGCGCGCGGCCGATTCTGCGCCAGTTCCTGGAACAGGGGTCGGAGGAACGGGTGACGCTCGAGAGCTGTGTCGGGCGGCTCGCTGCCCTGGACATCGGCAGTTGACGGGCAGCGCAAAGCGGTTGCAGCGGCTGTTGGCGGTCCGGCGAATGGCGGAAGAGCTTGACCGGAGGACCATGGCTTTGGCCTTGGCCGCGGTGGCCGAAGTCGAGACTGCCCTGGGGGTGCAGGATGCGACTCTGTTGGAGGCGAAGCGGCTGGCGCACGAGGCCCTGTCGGCGGGCGACCGCGGCGAGTGGCTGATGGCCGATGCGCAGAGCGAAGTGGCGGGATGGAACCGGGGACGGCTGGGTGTTCTGCTGCGCGCGCGGGCGGTCGCGGTAGCGCCGGCGACCGAGCAGTTTCTGAATAGCCGGCGCGAGCATGAGCAGGTGAAGCTGCTGGTCGAGGCCGCGCAACTGGCCGCGCAGGCGGAAGAGGACCGCAGGGTGCAGGCGGCGGCCGACGACTGGTTCTTGAGCCGGCGAATCCGTTTGGCCCGGCACACGATTGTGAATCGCTCCTAATCTGAGACGGGTTCCTGACCGAAAACTCTGGCTACTAAAGTGCATCCTCCTCTGTGTCGAGAGGGCAGAGCCGGATGCACGCAGCGCACATACAGACGATGGAGATTCAGCAGGCGGTCTTGCCCGCGCCGGCGAATGACGCTGCGCGGCGCTCGTCTGCGAACGAGCCCTTCAGTCTGGCATGGCAACGGGAGTTGAGCACGGGCTCGGCAACCGCGGACGAGACCGCCTTCCGTTCGGCAGGGAAGGCCCAGGGGCCTGCGCAACCGAAGATGAATACGGTGGAAGACAAGTCCTCCCCGGAGCCTGAGCCCGCAGCCGAAGGGCGCGAGCCGTTGCGGGAGGATGTGCAGGCGGGAACTCCCACGAAGGGTGGGTTTTCCATGCGGCCAAGCGCGACGCCAGAATCATTGCTGAACGCAATGCCAGAAACAGGGCTGAACGCGACGCCCGATACCAGGTTCAACGCGACGCCGGTCGCAAGGCCGAACGCTACGCCAGTCACAAGTGGGAACGCGACGCCGAACCCAGAGTTGAACGTGACGCCGCGCACAAATCTGAACGCGACGCCCGACGCAAAGCCTAGCGCGGTGCCAGTCGAGAGGCTGAACGTGACGCCCGACGCAAGACCGAACGTGACGCCCGACGCAAAGCCGAGCGCGGTGCCAGTCGAGAGGCTGAACGCGGCGCCCGACACAAAACCGAACGTGGCGCCGGACACAATGCTGAATGCAACGCCGGACACAATGCTGAACGCGGCGCCGGACACAATGCCGAATGCAACGCCAGCCTCGAAGCCCGCCGCGACGCAAACTGCGAGGCCGATCTCAACGCCCAGCGCAAAGACGAGCCGCCCAAGTGTCGCCACACCTGCCGCAACACCGGCTGTGGATGCGAAGAAGAAGCACCGGATGCAAGTGACGACGTCTGACGATTCGATTCAGACTTCGAAGCCCTCGGTCGACGCGGCCCCGCAGATTGCGGATGTGGCCGTAGCAGTTGCCCAGGCGGGGGTTGCGACGGCAGCGATACGAATCGATACGACGACGGCGAGTGCTCTGCCAGCGGGTCCCGAGGCCGTGAAGATGAGTGCGACGGGAACGAAGCGGCAGATCCCTTCCGATGCGACAGGGAAGAATGCGGTCGTGAAGACCCCTCTGGCCACGGACCCCAGGGCGGATGTGGGCGCTCAGACATCCATGGGCAAAGTTGCCGAGGGAGTGGCGACTGCGGCGAGCGCTGTGCAGTCGGGAGAGAGCCAGTGGGCCGCGATGGCAGTGGACCACGGCATGCACTCGAATCCGGCAGGGCTGAGTGCGGGCGGCGCTGGCGGATTTACGGATGCTGGCACGCAGCACGGATCGACTCCTGGATTAACTCCGGGACATGTTTCGCCCGCCCTGCACGCGGGGGCAGAGTTGCGCAGTGAAGTGCTGAATATGACGGGCGCGAGCAGTCCGGTGCCAAGCCAGGGGCACCAGATGCTGGCGGCGAGCCCGAGGCAGTTGGAAGTCGGCTTGGTGGATGGGACGCACGGCTGGCTGCAGATTCGCGCGGAGCTTGGCGTTGGCGGAGCGGTGAGCGCATCGCTGACCGGTAGCGCGGTCGCGCATGAGTCGCTGCGGCAAGCGGTGCCGGAGCTGGCGAGCTTCCTCGAATCGGAGGCGGTGAGCGTGAGCAAGATTGCGGTCCATCGCGCCGCGGAGAGCTCCCCTGCCATGGGCCAGGCGCAGGATGGGAGTGGCCAGCAGGGCCAGGCGCAGGGCGGTCGCGAGAGCCAGCAGAACGCGGGCGGCGACGCAGGCGCTTCGGGCAAAGATTCGCAGGTCCCGAGCGGATATGAGATCGGTCCGGCATCGGGACCCGCGAGCTCTGCCCCGGACGTTACGGCAGGGAACGAGGTGGGCCAGCCGAATTGGATGAGAGACGTTTCGCCGGCGGTATTTGGGGGTGGAATGTCGTTCGGAGTTGGGGGCGGCAGCGGGAGCTGGTTGAATGTGCTGGCGTAGGCTGTGCGGGACCGGCAGACGGACCGTCTTGGGAGTTCATGAAGTTCAAAGTTCGACTGCATTCAGAGTTCGACCGCAGAAGATAAAAGGAGATTGAGATGCAAATTCAAAGAGCAATGATGGTAGCACCGCAACTGGGGAGTTCGGCGACAGGCTTGGCGAGTGCGTTGGCAAAGCCAAGAGCGGCGGCATCTACGGCGGCCAGCAGCGGCAGCGCTGCAACCGCCGCGGCGCCGGCTTCGGACGCCTCGAGCATCACTGCCAACGACTTTCTTACTCTGTTGGTGGCGGAGATGAAGAATCAGGACCCGACCCAGCCGACCGACCCGACGCAATACATCTCGCAGATGGTGGAAGTGAACAGCCTGCAACAGCTGACCGCGATCAACCAGGGCATCAGCTCGCTCGACACGGCCGCGGGCGCATCGCCCACGGCCGATGGGTCAAGCAGCGGATCGACTGCCGCGGCGAACGCACAGACTGGCGCGATCGCCGCAATGACGCCTGGATCGAGCGGTGCGGCCACTGGGTCGAGCGACATGCCCAGTTGGGCGGGCGGCACCGGCAACTAAGCGGGCCCGCGCGGCCCCGGCAGAGGACGATTCGCCGGGGCCCGTGAGTCCGATCGACAGCGATCCGCAACAGCTTCGAAAAAACTTCAAAGGAGAACGGCCATGCCATCATTTTCAATTGCACTTACAGGACTCGCGGCAAACGGGATTGCGCTGGACACCATCGGCAACAACCTGGCGAACCTTAACACCACGGCGTACAAGGACCAGACGACGACCTTCGCCAACCTTTTCTATCAGAACCTTGGGACCACGGGTTCGGGGGACGCGATCCAGGTAGGTCTGGGCACGCAGGTCTCGGGCACCAGCACCGACTTTTCGCAGGGGTCGCTGACGACCACGACCAGCTCGACCGACATGGCGCTGAACGGCAACGGCTTCTTCGTGTTGGAGCAAGGTGGGCTCGAGCAACTGACCCGCGCCGGCAACTTCCAACTGGACCAGAGCGGCAACCTGATCACCACGACCGGAGACAGCGTGATGGGATATGCGGCCGCGAATGGAGTGGTGAATACCAACACTCCGTTGGCCGCGCTGCAGGTGCCGGTGGATGAGACCCAGTCCGCGCAGGCGACGCAGAACTTCAGCATCACCGGAAACCTGGACGCGGCGACAGCGGTGGGCGGGACGTTCTCCTCGACGATCACGATGTACGATTCGCTCGGTCAGAGCCATGCGGCGACGGTAAACTTTACCAACACCGCGGCCAACACCTGGAGCTACTCGATTACGCTGCCGGCGGCAGATGCTTCGGGCACACCGGTGAACAACACGGGCACGATGACGTTCAGCTCCTCGGGCGGCCTACTCACTCCTGTGGCGAACGTGGCGGGCATCTCGTTTCCGGGCATGACGGACGGTGCGAACACCCTGACGTTCAACTGGGACCTCTATAACGCAAGCGGCACACCGCAAATCGGACAGACGGTCGGGACATCCACGGTGACGGGGAGCACGCAGGATGGGTTTGCCAGCGGCTCCTATCAGAGCTTCTCGGTGAATGCGTCGGGCGTGATCTCGGCGGCGTTCTCGAATGGGCAGACACAGAACATCGGCCAGATCGCAGTCGCTTCGGTGACCAACGTGGAGGGACTCACGATCACCGGCGGAAACGCCTACCAGACGACCGCGGCATCGGGCGCGGCCAGCGTTGGGGCGGCAGGGGCGGGAGGGCGCGGGTCGATCGAGGACGATTCGCTCGAAGCGTCGAACGTGGACATTTCGACTGAGTTCGCGAACCTGATCGTGGCGCAGCGGGCGTTCGAGGCCAACTCGAAGACGGTGACAACGTTCGATACAGTGACTCAGGAGACGATCAACATGATTCACTAGGCGCGTAGCCAGGGCTGCTGAGCGGCCCTGGCGGCGTGCGATTGCGGGAAGAGCTTTGCCCCCGCCGAGGCTCCCCGGAGTGCCCCTGCCCGTTTCGGGAGTGGGTACTCCGGCGGACCTCTTGTTGTTCTCTCTTGCGACTGGATCCACGGATAGTCTGTAAATACAGTGACCGGAATCCGTTGGGGCGTGGTTCGAAGCCTCCCGATGGAGTTGGCCCTGGGGCCTGGTTGGGGCGGTCCTCCGATCTCTCCTTCGATTGCAGATGGTGTGAAGCGGCGTAGCGGGGGTTTGTGAGGGCCTCCTCATCGAGCCGCAGAATCTTTGGTACCGTGCGTGCAGTTAGCCAATCTGTTGCGAAGGCGGAGCCGGAGACGAAGCAATGGCAACGCCGCTGCGGATGCAAATGAACTTCCGATGCAGCGACAGGAGCCATGGTGGCAGATTCGAGTGGGCGGATGGTGACGACCAAAGTCGGAGGGACCGGAGAGCGGGGCGATCCGAACGCCGGGTTGGTGGATCCCGGCGCAACGTCCGAGCGGGCGATGGAGGAACATCCGGCGTGGCCGATGGTCTCGCGCCTTCCGGTGAGGTTGGCGGTGAGCATTCCGCTGAGGCCGTTCAAGGTGCGCGACCTCATGCACCTGGCTTGCGGGCAGACCATCGAAAGCGTATGGCCGATGACCGAAGACGTGCCGCTGAAGGTGGGCGATATCCAGCTGAGTTGGTGCGAGTTCGAATTGGTGAACCAGCACATGGGGCTGCGCCTGACGAGATTGGCATAGCCGGGCCGGCCCAGGGAAGGGTCTGGACAAATGTTCGGCTTTCCCTCGAGGGCTAAGAGCTCCGTTGCATCCATTGCATTGCGGCGGGACTGAAGTCCCCTTTCAAATTGGGGACTCGATCGGGGCCCTTAGAGGTTTGAGGAAAGCAAGGAAAGAGATGATCCGAATGATGAAGAGCGATGCGCTGAGCAGAAGGGCGGCCGAGCCTCCGTCGGGGCTGGCGGCGTGGATCCTGACATGGCTCCGGACCCCGCTGCTGAAGCGGTTTTGGAAGCTGGGCAGGCCCCGGGCAGCGCGGCGGATGGAACTCGTCGAGGTGCTGGCGCTAGGAGGCAAGCGGCAGTTGATGTTGGTAGTGTGCGATGGGCGACGATATCTGGTGGGGGCCGGCGGCGATAGCGTGCAGTCGATTGCGGAGATGGGAGCTGGGGCGTCGGAGCCGGCCGGTTTGGAGGGGGAGACTCTTCGGGTGGGTTCGCGGGGACCGTCCGGGGGCGTGGAGTGCGGGCTTTGAGGCGTCTATCCAGAAGTTCGCTGCTCGCTGAAATGGCCCTTGCGGTGGCGGTCGCGGTCTGCGCGCACCCGGTCCGTGCGCAGACGGACGATACGCAGACGTTCTCGAACCGTCCAGTGGCAAGTGTGGCGAAGCCTGCGAGGACCGCGGTTGCCCCCGCGGTGAAGGCGGCCCCGCCTGTGAAGAAGAGTTCCGATGCGGCGGCCAAGAAGAGGACTGAAGCGGTGGCCGCTGCGCCGCCTGCGGGCGAGCTTGGGCTGAATAGCATCGCCAGTCAGTTGAGCGGCAGCGGCAGTGTGCCCTGGTCGATTGTGATTGGGCTGACGCTGTTGACCCTGCTGCCGGCGCTGTTGCTCTCGATGACCCCGATGATTCGCCTGTTGGTGGTGTTTCACTTTCTGCGCCAGGCGCTGGGGACGCAGACCGCCCCGTCGAACCAGGTGCTGATGGGCTTGGCCATGATGATGACTTGGTTTCTGATGCAGCCGGTGATGGTGCAGGTAGACCAGAAGGCGCTGGCCCCGTATCGCGCGGGCACGATCACGGGCGAGCAGGCGTTCGAGCTGGGCGCGGCGCCGGTAAAGACCTACATGCTGCGCTATGCGCGGGAGAAGGACCTGGCGCTGTTCGCCTCGGCGGGCATGACCACGCGGCCGAAGACGGCCGAGGACCTGCCCATGCAGGTGGTGGTCCCGGCTTACATGCTGAGCGAGTTGAAGGCCGGGTTTCAGATTGGCGCGGTGCTGTTCCTGCCGTTCCTGCTGATCGACCTGGCGGTCGCCAGTATCACCACTTCGATCGGCATGATGCAGTTGCCGCCGGTGGTGATCTCGACTCCGCTGAAGATCTTGCTGTTTGTGATGGTGGACGGCTGGAACCTGCTGGCGAGTTCGCTGCTGAAGAGTTTCTGAAGGCTTTGAGGGAGACGGACATGGGACCGGACATGGCGGTTGAGATAGCGCGGAATGTGTTGCTCCAGGCGATGATCCTGAGCGCGCCGATCCTGCTGGCGGCCTGCCTTGTGAGCGTGCTGCTGAGCCTGCTGCAAACGTTGACCAGCGTGCAGGAGCAGACGTTGACGGCGGTGCCGCGGCTGATCGTGGTGTTTGTGGTTACGGTGGCGTCGATGCCCTGGTTTGTGCGCCGTCTGGTCAGCTATACGGTGGCGCTGTGGTCGGACTTTCACCGGTATTTGGGGTAGCGAGGGAGAGACGTGCAGATGCCGGACGCAGGATCGATGCTGACAGGACGGCCGCTTGCGGACTGGCCGGGATTTCTGTCCGCCGGCGTGCTGGTGATGGTGCGCATGAGCGGGGTGATGGTGTTTGCGCCGATATTTTCCTCGGCCGCGATTGCGCCGCGCATCAAGGCGGGGTTTGTGATTGCGCTGACCGTCCTGCTGGCCCCGGTGGTGGGAACGCTGCCCCACGCGCGGGTCGAGCTGGACATGGTGGGCCTGCTGGGAGAGTTGGGGGTGGGGCTCACGTTCGGGTTTGCCCTGAGTTTGATGAACGAGGCGCTGGTCTTTGCGGGACAGATGCTGGGCATGGAGTTCAGCTTCTCGCTGGTCAACCTGCTGGACCCGAACAGCAACATTGAGACGCCGGTGTTGGGCCAGATGCTCGGCTGGATGGGCATTCTGGTGCTGATCGGGGCTGGACTCGACCGGACGCTGCTGGCGGCGGTGATGCGCAGCTTCGCGGTGGTGCCGGTGGGCCAGGCGGCGATGCAGGCGGGGACTGGCGTGGCCCTGGCGGCGATGACGGGCGGGGTGTTTCTGGCCGGGCTGCAACTGGCGGCCCCGGTGGTTGCGGCGGCGCTGACGGTGGAGATTGTGGTGGCGCTGGTGGGCCGGATGTCGCCGCAACTACCCGTGATGGTGGTGAGTATTCCGCTGAAGACGCTGATGTCGTACACCGTGCTGATCGGGTCGCTGGCGGTATGGCCGGCATGGATCGAGCGGCACTTCACGGCGCTGCTGGACGCGGCGGCGAAGCTGGTGGCCGGGTGAGCGAAAAAGGGACGGAAGCGGCAACCGAGCAACGCAAACAGAAGGCGCGGCAGAAGGGCGATGTGGTGCGCAGCCGCGAGCTGCTGAGCGCGGTGGCGATGCTCGGCGGCCTGCTTGCGCTGGGGGCGTCGAGCACGCAGCTTGTCACCGGCTGGGGCGAGGTGTATGCGCGCAGCCTGCAACTGGGGATGGGGGACGTGCAGGCGGAGGGGTTGGACCGCGCGGTGATGAAGATCCTGGCGCCGTCGCTGCTGCCTCTGGGGCTGATTCTGGCCGCGAGCTTCGGTGCGGCCCTGCTGGCGGGGGTGGCCCAGTCGGGCGGCGTGCAGATCCATCCCGAGGCGCTTGGGTTCAAGCTGGAACGGTTGAACCCGATCGCGAACGTCGGACACATCTTCAGCCTGCGCTCGGTGACTCGGATGTCCAAATCCCTGCTGCCCGCGGCGGTGGTGGTGCTGTTGGGCGAGCAGGCGATGAAGGGACTGGTCCTGCCGATGCCGGTGATGAGCGTGGGCAGGCTGCCGACGACGCTCACGGTGTGCTTCGGGCTGGCGGTAAAGGCGGCATGGGTGATGGTGGTGTGGTCGGGGCTGGACTATGCAATGGAACGGATCGCATGGAACAAGAAGCTGCGCATGACCAAGCAGGAGATGCGCGACGAGGCCAAGGACACGCAGGGCAATCCGCAGGTGAAGGGGCGGATTCGCCGGATCCAGAACGCCATGCGCCGCAGGAAGATGAAGGCGGACATATCGCGGGCGAGCGTGGTCATTACCAACCCGACCCACTATGCGGTCGCGTTGGAGTTCAGCTTCGAGTTGATGCAGGCGCCCACGGTGTTGGTGAAGGGGCAGAACCTGCATGCGCTCAAGATTCGCGAAGAGGCGCGATGGGCGGGTGTCCCGATCGTGGAGAACCCTCCGCTGGCGCGGTCTCTTTATAAGTCGGTGGCGGAGGGGCAGGCGATTCCATTCGAGCTGTACTCGACGGTAGCGGGGATCCTCGCGTTCCTCTACCGGCAGCAGGTGGAGAAGGCGGCGCGGGAGCAGAAGGCAACGGAAGAGAACGCGAGGATGCGCGGCAACGGAGCGGCGCCGCGCAGCCCGCTGAATGAAGGTGGAATGTGACGGTACAGGCGGCAAAGGCGCAGACGTTGGGGACGACGAGCGGATGGACCAAGGCCAAGCGCAACGCGCTGCTGCTGCCGGTGACTGCGATCAGCATGGTGTTTGTGATGCTGATCCCGGTGCCGGCGATCGTTCTCGATATTCTGCTCGGCGCCTCGATCACGGCGTCGGTGATTGTGTTCTTGACGGCGATCCAGGTGCGCCGGGCGGTGGACTTCAGTGTCTTCCCGACGCTTCTGCTCTTGCTGACGCTGTTCCGGCTTTCGTTGAACCTGGCCTCCAGCCGGAGAATCCTGCTGCATGGGCATGAGGGCACGCACGCGGCGGGCAGTGTGATCGAGGCCTTCGGGCAGTTTGTGGTGGGCGGCAACTATGTGGTGGGTTTTGTGCTGTTCCTCGCCCTGATTGCGATCCAGTTCCTGGTGGTCAGCCACGGCGCGGTGCGCACGGCGGAGGTGACGGCGCGGTTTACGCTGGATGCGCTGCCGGGCAAGCAGATGGCGATCGACGCGGACATGAACGCGGGGTTGATCGATGAGCATGGAGCGCGCCGGCGGCGCGAGGCGATCGCGCGCGAGGCGGAGTTTTACGGTGCGATGGACGGCGCGGCGAAGTTCAATCAGAGAGACTCGCTGGCGACCATCCTGATTACGGCGATCAACATTGTCGCGGGCCTCTTGATCGGCGTGATCCAGCAAGGCGCGGACCTTGCGACCGCAGTCAAGACTTATACCATTCTGACCGTGGGCGACGGACTGGTGACGATGATCCCGAGCCTGCTGGTGACGATTGCGGGGGGAATGATCCTGACCCGGGCGTCGTCGTCGGGTCATCTCGACGAGGAGCTGGGGACGCAGCTCTTTGCGCGGCGCAATACGCTTTGGATCGCGTGCGGCGTGCTGGCAACGCTGGCGCTGGTGCCGGGTATGCCGAAGATTGCGTTCCTGCTGATGGCCGGGGCGGTGGGCATGATGGCGCGCCGGATTCCGGAAGAGGTCGCGGCGATCGACCCCGCGGAGGCGCTGGCCGAGGGCAAGAAAGGGGCGGCGGCGGCGGCGGAACAGGCCAAGGGGGACAACTTTGCCGGCCTTCTGAAGATGGACGAGCTGACCCTTGAGATCGGCTTTCAACTGATCTCACTGGTGGATGAGAAGCAGGGGGGACAGATGCTGAGCCGGGTGCGCGGGCTGCGCCGGCACCTGGCGACCGAGCTGGGGTTTATCGTGCCGCCGGTGCACATCACGGACAATCTGCGGCTGAGGCCGCGGGAGTATGTGATCTCGCTGCGCGGGACCGAGATCGGGCGCTGGCAGACCGAGGCGAATTGCTCGCTGGCGGTGAATGCCGATCCCAAGGCGCGGGTGATTCCCGGGACGGTGACGCAGGAGCCGGCCTTCGGCGTGGCGGCGCGATGGATCCAGCCGGGGGTGGAAGAGCAGGCCCTGGCGGCAGGCTATTCGGTGGTGGACCAGACGACCGTGATCGGGACCCACCTGGGCGAGTTGATTCGCCGCCACGCGCAGGAACTGCTGGGGCGGCAGGAGGTAAAACGCCTGCTGGATGCGATCAACGAGAGTCATCCAAAGCTGGTCGAAGAGCTGGTGCCCAAGCTATTGACGCTGGGCGAGGTCCAGAAGGTGCTGCAGCAACTGCTGCGCGAGCAGGTTTCGATCCGGGACCTTGGGGCGATCCTCGAAGTGCTGGTGGAAGCGGCGCAGCACTCCAAGAGCACCGTGCATCTGGTCGAGACGGTGCGCCAGGCACTGGGACGGGCGTTGGTGCACCCGCTGCTGGATGCGGACGGCAGTCTGCGCGTGCTGGCGCTGTCGCCGGGGCTGGAGCAGGAGATTGTCGGGACGTTCGATCCAGAGAGCGCGGCGCGGCTTTTGGGCGATGCCGTGAGACCGGGTCCGGCCGCATTTCTGCGCAGGATTGTGGATTCTGTGAAACGCCTTACCGGGGGCGCGCCTACGACGGCCCTCCCCGTGCTGTTATGTCCGAGTCCGGCAAGATATCACATACGGCGATGGCTCGAGCCCTTTCTGCCGCGGGTGACGGTGCTCTCGCCGGCCGAGATCCCTCCCGAGGTGCGGGTGCGGAGTGTGGGAACGATCGGCTAGCGGACTTTTCGATGAGTGCTTGGATTGGAATTGACGGGAGGATGAGATGGCGAAGCTTCTGGATCAGGGTGACATCGACGCAATGTTCGCGGCGGCCCGAGCCGACGCAGCGAATGCGCCGGCGGCCAGCGGGCAGGCGCCGAAGGGGGAGAAGTACGATTTCAGTCATGCGGGGCAGATCAACAACGAGCAGATGAAGGCGATCAGCGCGGTGTGCGACCTGTTTGCGCTCAACCTCACCAATAACCTGGGCGCGTGGCTCCGATCGGAGTTCCAGGCGATCCTGGTCTCGAGCGAACAGATGGAGTACGCGGAGTTCCTCGACCAGATCCCTGAGCTGGCTTATGTCTGCTCCGCGCGGCTGGAGCCGCTGGGTGCAATCGGGATGGTCCAAATCGACTTGAACCTCGCGCCGCCGATCATCGACCTGCTGCTGGGCGGAGTGGGCCGGGCCGGGCCGCTGCGCGAGCCCACCACGATTGAAGCAGAGATCCTCTTCGCGGTGATGGAGATCGTGGTACGTGAGCTCAATGTCGCCTGGCAGCCGGTAGGGTTGAAGTTCGCGATCGAGAGGCGAGAGGCGCAGGCACAGGTCGCGCGGCTCATGCCATTGGCCGAGAAGACGGTGTGCGTGAGCTTCGAAGTCCGTATGCCGGCCGCCCAAGGGACGTTGAATCTATGTCTGCCGTCGGTGGTATTGAACACCATTTTGCGTCGCCTGGTTGCCGAGGGAAGCAGGCAGAGGAGACAGTCGTTGGAGTCGCGGATCAGGCTGCGGGACTTGATGAACGAGGCGACCTTCGGTGCGGTGCTGAAGTTTCCAACCATGAAGTTGAGTGCCCAAGAGCTGGCGGAGCTGGCGCCCGGCAAGTTGCTGCGGCTTCCCTTGCCGCGCGCTGCCATGTCTGAGCTGCGCGTGGGAGGACTACCCCTGTTTCA
>Ga0302325_10018215_pt1 | contig 14809 bp, 13 predicted proteins | sample Palsa_T0_2_FD_201948 | JGI IMG/M metagenome (GOLD analysis project Ga0302325, IMG submission 201948) | Peat permafrost microbial communities from Stordalen Mire near Abisko, Sweden - Palsa_T0_2 | ecosystem: Environmental > Terrestrial > Soil > Palsa > Peat permafrost | place: Sweden: Abisko... | reverse complement strand
AAACTGTGAAATTGAAAAAAGTGCCTCTTGAAATATGAAGATGACAGTTTAAGAAATCCCCCTAGGACTTTAGCGCTCTGGAAGGCTCGGCAGTGGGTCATTAGTAGACAAACTAGAAACATTCGAGCAGTAGGTCGGGATACTCTGGTTTCCTTGGAAAATACACAGGGCCGTCTGGGATTTGAAGACGGCGCTCTGCGTGTCCAGCCAGAAGTTTGCGTATGAAAACATCCCAGTGAATCAGCTCAAAGCTTGCTGGCGAACATAAAGGGCAGTATTTTGGAGTATTTTTCACCACATGGCTGAGATTAGTTCTCGGGTCTGGCGAAATCCTTAGAAGATATTCCTGTCACTTTGAAAGGTTTTTTATTTTGCTTGCTCTGGCGCGTTGCTCACAAGTCCTCAGCCGGGGACCGTATCGAGAGTACCCTTTCCAACTGTCGAAGGAGCGGCGTCCTCTCCTTTCTGAGCCCTCAATTTTGCTTCAAATTTAGCAAATTCAGCTGCTGCGATCTCCTCCTCTTGGTCCAAGACCTGGGTGACACCTTTAACTTCCTCAATCTAAATACGTTAGCCACAGTCCTCCCAGCTCCGTTGTGTACTTACATAATGCATCAACATTCCTTCAATACCATTTTTGAGCGTAACGGTACTCGAGTCGCAGGTTCTGCAGGCACCTCGCAATTTCAACAAAACCTGTCCTCCTTCAAATCCACGGAACTCAATATCTCCACCATCTTCCTGGATTGCGGGTCGTATCCTTGTTTCCAATAATTCTTTAATCATTCCAACCACCTCGCTATCATTCTCATTATAGCTGAGACTGTCTTCTTCCCCACTATCCTGACCACTCTCTCCGGATTTGTTCTCCGTAACGTTGACAATCTGTGCCCCTGATGTTACAGCCTCTGTTATCAGACTGAAGATTTCTGGCTTCACATGCGCCCAATTCGCATCTCCAGCTTTCGTAACCGTTATAAAATCCGCGCCGTAGAATACCGATGTGACACCATCAATGTTCATAAGCTGCGCAGCAAGCGGCGATGGATGTGGAGGCGCAAGGGTAGACCTGGGGTTCATGTATTCGATGAAGGGAGAGGAGAGTCCTGGTGGTAGGATGGGATGGTTCGGTAAGAACTTGAGAGCGTCTGGGTTTGGGGTGTTCTCTGTCTGGATGAAGATGCTCCGACTACCACTGACGGGAAGCGGCTTGACCATGATAGAGGGCTGATGTAAAGGATGTAAGGTCGGCCGTGTATGTGCATTGGAAGCTGCTATTGCTGGTAGTCGGGTACTTTGGTGTACACATCTTGCAGCGCTGTGATGTACAGGTATTGACTGTTTCGAAGGTCGTGTCTTGCTGAAGAATGGCAAAGCTGCCTTTGATATTTTCCTGGACGCCATGATGTGTATTGACGCAGTAAGAAGCTTGATGTATTTGTTTTGACTTGCAGATGGCAAAGGCGAAAACGAACTTTGTAATCAATCGGCAGGGATCCACAAAAATTGGCGTCATCGGCAAGGCTCAGGCGCGTTTTGATAACACGAAACTTTCAAAGTTTCCCTTTCAACAACATGTCGATCTCCAAAACCGCGAATGAAGAAGGCGCGCAAGAAAATGTAGAAACTACGATGGATCTGCCAGACACGAAGCCGATGTCGAAGGATGCCGAGAGCTCTGCGGAAACAGCGACTGGCGAAGAATCTCTGAAGCAGGAGAGCTCATTGGCCGAAGCTGACGTCTCCACGAAAAAGCTCTGTGGCGTCTGCAACGAAAAGGAATGGAGATATAAATGCAGTCGATGTTATCTTCCAACGTAAGCCCTTGTTGTTCAGCATGTTTCACAAGCTGACCACGGTGAAGTTGCTCTTTAGCATGCTCTATGATTCACAAATCTACACATCCTGCTATTGAGCCCAAGCCAACAGAAACTAAACCAGAACCCCAACCCCAATCCAAAGCAGCTGCACCGAGAGCTGGGACCGTTGCTGCCGCAGGATTCAAGGGCCCGTTTGCAGCGCTTGATGATTCAAAGGAGCTTCAGCTTCTATTCAAGACGTACCCCAAACTTTCTTCGCTACTGGATGACATCAACAATGCTACTCTTCGTCCACTAGAGGAGCTCGACGACCTCCCACAGAATAGATACCCAAGGGGAAAGAAAGATCAACCCTGGACTCTTGATAGTGGGCTTGAGAAGGGTAGAGAAGCGCTGAGGCGCGCTCGAGATACAGACGAAGGCGTCTCAGAATACTGCAAATTGATTATGCAGATTCTGTCTGGGGAAGCGGGCATTTCCGCTGCGGAGTTAGTACAGAAAGAGCTGAAGGAGGAAAATGCGAAGATAATAGAAGCCCTATTGCAGGGTGAACTGTGACACGCCAATTCTGAAGACCATACTCTGAACCGCCGCGTCGAGAATAACCTCACTGGAATTGGGAGCAGGCCATGACATGTTTGGCAAGAAATATCACTCCATTATCCCCGTTCACGGCTGACTTTGATGAAGAGTTTGGTAAGGGTCGGGCTTACATCAAGTGGAAATTTGGTCCAAATTTCATAGCAGCATGGTCCGGAGTTGGGTTCATAAGACATGCATTGGGAATTGTGTAATTAAGATACCCCGGCGCCTTTGTAACGCCATAGTCGAAAGCAGCCATCATGAATCACATCAAGCCGGATTACGTTTGAAGCGAGCAAGAAAGCTCCCTCTTAAGCCTTTGTTTCCATTGGGTGGAGATCCATGATCACCTATGCCAGCCACAGCTTCGTCTCGATCTCGCTTGAACTTTTCCCTCTTGCCCAATATCCAAGTCGATTCCATCTTCCGCAAGAATGGACTCGTACGGGATTGATCCTTCTTCTTCGCGATCTCAGTCTCGTCGTCCCGTTCCACCCAGTCGGGTCTATCCTTTGTTGTAATTGGTACTGGCTTAGGTTTCGATTTCGGTGGAGGGGGCGGTGACTGAGCCTCCACTTTCTCCCAGGCGTCTCCTGTGCTCAACGGCCGTGAACTTCTCTTTGTGGCTGAAATTAGATGAGCAAACTCTGATTGGAACGTTCGCTGAGGTGGTTTGTATAGGTCTCTCTCCATATCCGCCTCAGCAGCTTCCTCCAACTCTTGGGTCCATTGAAACTGATTTCGGTTCAACAAAATCTCTCGATCCAATAACGCCTGATCCACAGCTATCGTCTTCTGAAGACTCGTGACTGGGTGTCCGGGAGGAGGGTCCTCCACACTTAGTCTGTCCAGGTGGGACTTGACACCCACGGCCGCCAGCTTGTGCGACTGTCGCCTAGGGTCTGGTGTCGTCGTCCTTTCGAAAGCGGCGGCGGCCACCGTTGGAACATGATGATAGACGATACTGGCTTGCTCAAGCGCAGCCCTCGCAGCCCTTGCTTCACGTCGGCGCTCCGCCTTGATCATCTGCTCGGCCAGGTGGGCGGTGAGCCGGCGACTTAATTCCTCTGGATCGAATGGCTCTCCTTGCTTGATTCTTTGCTTCCGCCCATCCTTCTTCGGTTCGCGAAGTGGATGTGTCATTGAACGCGAAGGCTTCCCCAACTTTGGTGTGGTCAGAAAAAGACACAGAGGGGGGAGAATCTACATCAACTCACAAGAGTCCGTTCGGCAGGTGGGAGCGTGGTCGCAGTTGCCATATTCGAGACTTGCGAAATGTACAGACTTATAACGTAAAAGATGTCAACGCGAGCAGGGCACACAGCAGCGTTCCAGAGTCTCGTGATACATTCACCGTTCGAGGTCTCACATGCAGGACACAAAGTTTCAACGACGAGATTTGCGCAACGCAACGCAACACCACGAACGCACCCAGCCAGGAATTTTGGCAGGAAACAACGGCGAGACTGGCGAGTAGGTAGGTAGTTAAAGCAGGGGACTACGACGAAAGCAGAAACGGGAGGGGTGGGAAGAAAAGGCCAAGAATCCCAAGTGGGTTAACCCATTCCGGCAATGGCCCTGGATTCAGATAGGCGCCCCTGCCCGTGGCTGCAATGGCACTGTGGCACGCGCTCTATTGAAGGTTCAGTATGTCTCATCGTCTCATGCCAAATCATATCACAGTGTCAATATTACCGTACTGTAGGTATTGCGCTTGCTGGGCCTCGGCGAGCAGGTGAAGGGGCCTCTGGGGCCGAGATTGTGATTGGCAGAGACGGGGGCGTTTTGGGTGGGCGTTGGTGAGCACTGGGCGCTGGGCCCTTTGTTCGATGAACAGGGACCTGGAAATCTGGAGTGTGTGTGGCCGTGTTCGGACAAGCGACAGGCATGCAGGCAGGCATGCATGCCCAGAAACGGCGGGGAATCCCTGCATACTCTAGTGTCTCTAGGTACAGTAGTTTCTGCCGCTCACACGACTGCAACAGGCCCCTTCTGATTGGCGGTGAGATTCAACGCTCACCGCGAACGGCGGGTACATTGTATTCGCATGCAGCAACGATGCAGTCGTCCTCGTCCTCCTCCTCCTCCTCCTAAGGTACTCCTCGCCCTCCTCCTCCTCCTCGTACTGAGCATGGAGGTACGGAGCAACTCCATCGTACGGAGAGTACATCCCAACTGTCCATCTTCCCCTCAAAGCCGGGGCCCCTGCAATTACACGTTTCATATTCTAGATCTTCTCGATCATTTCCACATTCATGCCTCCCGGCTGCGTCACTGCGTGGCATCATCAAAAGTACTCTTCCCGTCTTCCTCGGTGTTTTGTGTCCTGCTGTGGCGCCACGATTCGGCACAGGAGATTTGTGCGCTGGTTCTTTTCCGCAATCTCGGTTCTCCACCGTGTCGGCGAACGAGACCGCCAACACACCCCGCACCGTTAGAATTTATCTGCGAGACACAGAGGCTCAGCGGCTGAGATCTATTCTCGGAGTTCAGTGTTTGGCTACATCCTGGTCTCTTGGGAAAGTACTAATTGAGTTGTCCCCGGCTATCCTCACAGATTGGTCAAGGAACCATCCGAATCTCCCCAAGGCCTCAGTATCCTGCCAAGACAAGATATAATTGACCCAAGAGCATCCCCTGCACATCACCACAGTATCAATCTCCAAGTGAGATTGCCGAGTGGACCATCATCCGGGTGGTCATTTTTCTAGCATGGACTCCCAGCTCCTGAAATCTACACCGAAAATAAAAACTAACCACATATTATTATGAAGTCATAAAATTAGATTTCGGGCTTGTCTTTCACGACAGTCTTCAACATGTGTGAATGAGCCGCCAGAGATCGGCCCTGAGTTACTACTGTCTCGGCTCAGCTCGGTCTCTTCCATCAGGGTCCGGGTCTCCTCATCAAGGGTCTTTCTTTACTTGGGCGGGCACTGTGCAAAACGCTACCTGCAGTATCACTACTGACTAAATGCTGATTAGAGACTACTATAGTACTGTACCTGCTTCGTTAGAGGAAGATGTCGGTGGTCTGGACGTCATCAAGCAGGCCTGGACTCGATCCCGTATTGAATCACCTCGTATCAGAGGTTGGCATGCTGCAGGTCATCCGGATCTAGCGGACCATCCCGTCTTACGTCTTGGCAATGGTTGCACAAGCTTGCAAGGCTTATCGAATGAAGTAGCCTTGTCGATACGAGAGCGTGGAAATGTTGTTCCTTGATAGATAAGATAGATGATGCATTTAGTAAGAAAATATCTGATCTTATACAAGCACGCTTCAGCCTCTTACATCTTTACCTTTAGCTCTCAGCTACGAGTACAGTATCAGACCATTTTCAGCCTTTGCAAGATACAGCCATCGGTGGCTGAAGGATGCACCGTACCCAATCATACTGTAGACGCAACGCCTTGTTTAAGAACGGAGACTTCAGGCCCGCTGAGGCTTATTCGGTACTCCGCGCAGAGCGCCTCTTACTTGAAGCGGAGTTGAGCATGCTATCTGAGAAAGCTATCAGGATCTTCAGCACCGGTGTACACGCATTGCATGAGACCAGGTGCAATAAATGGACCGTCGGTAATTCTGGACATCAAATGTCCATTCCGAGTCGGAACATAGGGAGAAACCTTGATCGATGAATTCTCGGAAGCGGAGCAGTCAAACATTCGGTACTTTATACCTACCTATGCCTTCCAAATCTGGTGCATCACAAACAGCCACCACTCCCCATGGCTGTAGAAACAATAGAATTTGCTTTACTCAAGTTCAACCATCAATAGGATATCACATAGTACTTAGTGGCAGATACTTGTTTCAAAAATGACGGTGAAGAGAGGAGAGTCGAGAGCATAGTGGTGATGGCGATTGTGGACGCAGCTTCCCAGCAACGGGATGCCACACGTGAACCCGGCAGACTGGGCGATTGACACGCGGGATATTTGCTTTTGAAGGTAACAGAACGATCGGGGAGCCGAGGAAGCCCTACCCATCGTTGTTCCCCAGCTCCGTTTCCATCGGTGATGCTGTTGATGCGCTGCGAAAGGGCCCCAGAGCAGTGGGAGCCAATGAGGAGTCCACGTGAGAAATTGCGAAGCGGAGCGTCAACACTGAGTATTCCCGAAAGAAAAGGCCAAGGCGACAGGGCCACCCTGAATCCTCGCGGTCCGCACTCTTTTGGGTTCCCAAGCATGAATGTGAGTGTGCCAGTGGATTTATTCGATCCGCACAACCAGCTCCTTACAGTAGCTACCAGCCCTTCGAAGCTGCTGCTACATTGTTCGACATTTTCCCAGACAAACTTTAGGACATTCTCGAGCCCACAGCATGAGCGCTATCGCTGTAGGTTATCGAATATCTCGCAGGCCTCAGGTGCTGGACCACCGTCCGAGCAGTGTCCTCTGAACTGAATCATGGCTTCTCACGATGTACTTCCTCACCGGCAAAAGTCTAAGCGTGGCCGTTCCTCAACCCCCGCAAGAGACTCCAACACCAGCGCGAAATCTCCAACTTTATCGAATACCCCGCGTACTGCTCGTCCAAGTCTTTCGACCCGCACCAGCTCTGCCCCTCTCTTACCAGCGATAAAAGTCAAAACTCCCAATCTCATTTCGGACGAGGCCAACGTCGGTGTGGATCTGTTCAGCGTAAGAGACTCGGTGGCATCAATAAAGGACGATCCCTTCTTCAGGAACTACCAAACGCCGAACTCTGTATCTTTGTCCCGCGAATTGAGGTCTGCTACACACTCTGAGCGCCTGCGTGATGGGAAACTCTCCCATGACCCTCCCCCTCTGTCCCCCAACACACCTTTGGTGGACAACTCTGTCAATCTCCCGGTAAGGTCCCTCCCTTACGTCTGAGTGCGCACAAGCTAAATGTGTACTTGTAGCCTCAATCGAGAAGCGGGATGTCCGACATAAATATTGCGGTCATTGGAAGTGCTGGTGTTGGAAAGAGCACTTTAATACAACGGGCTCTGAGCTTACGGTCCTCCCCCACATCCATAGCTTCGAGTCAGCGGATGACCGTAGACAATGTCGTGTATACTGTCAGTCTCATCGAACTCGACCTCGAATCCTTCGATATCGTTCCCGACCGCCGAATCCAATGGCCGAAACAGATAAATGGTCATATTGTTCCCCGCATGGACGGGGCTTTGTTGTTGTACGATGTCATGAATAGCGAAAGTATCCAGGAACTACCCCAAGCTCTAAGTGAGTGTTTCGGAGGATACTATCGAAGATGCCTACTGACCGATCAGATGCGCTATCAGCTTCAAATTTGCCCACGATCCTGGTTTCTTGCAAGTGCGACAACCCCAAGAATACACGCCAGGTCAGCGTAGAAACCATGGAGGACACCTGCTCGTCCTGTATCGAGGCTGTGAAAACCGCTTCCAATGTTCCCGAGAGTGCAAGACTGTGTCTATCCTCCATGCTTAAAGCTATTATGGCAAGCCGGAATGGTTAGTCGCGTGCACTTTCTTCGACACTTGCTTAGCTTTCTCAAGTCATACTCCCATTTCTCTCTCTCCTATGTCCGTTTACCTATTGATATGGAAGTATCCAATATTTCATCGATGGTCTCATCTCGAATCAGTTCTTTCTCTATCATATAACTAACAGTACCATAAGCTGCAACTTCTGCTCCTGAAAATAACGGAGTCCGTCGCCGAGCAACCTCCTCCGCGAACTTAGAAACTCCATCAGATCCTTCAAGACCTCACAGTCAAAATTCCAAGCATAGTCGTGCGAGTTCGGAATATTCCCTTTTGAGAGGGTTTCCAACGCCGCCCCCTGTTTCCCCCCGAGGATCCCAGTCGCGACCCAATGGGCGGACTAATCTGCAGCACCAGTTTAAGCTTCCCGACCCACTCGAGGCCCCATCCCTGGCGTTGCATCCTGCGTTTCGCCATAACGGCTCTCAACCCTCATCCGACTCTAGTAAATTAGCGCCAAGCACAAGTTCACGATCTCCAATACCTTCTCCTGGGACCGGAAGGACGGTGGATAGCTCGTTTCTCGATATGGAAGAGTCGGATGGGGACGGATACCGGTATTCCGATGACACCCCTATTCTTCAGCGGAACGATGACAGCTTCTTTGATAAGCCCGCCAAGGTCGCGGGAGTGACTTTTGATGAGCTCGTGGATCGACTGCTGGCTCAGAACATGTCACGGGCTGACAACAACTTCTCAGACATTTTCTTGTGTCTCTACAGAAAGTTTGCGGCGCCAGGCGAGCTATTTGGGGCCATAGAAGCACGATTGGATCGTATAGCAGAGGACAAGAACACCCATTACCTCACACGGACCGCGGCTCAGCTTCGTATCATTACTGTAGTTGCCAAATGGGTCACAACCTATCCAGGAGACTTTGCCAGCCCCTCGACAAGCGCTAGGCTCGATGCCTTCATAAGTGGTCTATCCAGCGAGCCTGTTTTTGCTGCGGCTGCGCAAGAGATGCGAACCCAATTGCAATCCCGTGTGATCGAGGATGATGACACAGGATGGGCTCGAACAGATGCAGACGTCGAAGTTGAGACTGGGAAAACAGTCGAGTTAGCCCCTGCTTCCCCAACACGACGCCGAACAGATCCCAGGGACCTTATAGAGGAAGAAAGCGGCGGTACAGATGACGAAGGAGAGGAGGAGATGGAACGGAAGGAATCAAGAGTTGATTCAAATATTTCTGGACGCCCAGACTCCCCTCAAGAGTCCATAGCACCTTCTTTCCATACGGTCGAAGATTATGAAAGAGAAGCCGCTACCATGGTCCCAAAGGGCAATCTACCTCTCACTAAGTTTCGGTACCACATTTTTATGGACACCTCAGATGACGATTTTGCAGACGAAATGACAAGAATCGACTGGGTCATGTTCTCTTCGATCCGTCTTCGGGATCTCGTCCGTCACGTCAGCCTCCCACTGGAACAGAAGGAGAAGTGCAAAAGTTTGGCAAATGTCAACCGGATGATCAATCATTTCAACCATGTTGCCAAGTGGGTAGCTAATATGATCTTAATGCGAGACAAGGCCAAGCACAGAGCCCAGATGTTGGAGAAATTCATGACTATTGCTCTGAAGCTCCGACAGTTGAATAACTACAATGGGTTGGCGGCCGTTCTTGCGGGGATCAATGGAACTGCAATTCATCGCCTTGCGCAAACAAGAGCCCTGGTTCCAGCCGAAGTACAGAAGCGATTTGCAAGGCTAGTGATATTGATGGGTACTCAAAAGAGTCATTTTGCATACCGCCTCGCATGGGAGAACTCTTCATTACCCCGCATCCCCTTTATTCCGCTCCACCGGCGAGATCTTGTGTCAGCAGAGGAGGGCAGCCGAACCTTTGTTGGAGCCAAAGGGGAGAGGATCAACTGGAAGAAATTCGAGGTTCTTTCAGAAGTCATCTTGCCGATCATGAAGAGCCAAGTAGTGCCCTATCCGAATCTTTCGAAGCACGACATTGCTCGAGAGCTGATCTTAGACTGTAGAATGCCTGTTGATGAGGAGGTAGGTCTCACTCTCCCGTTTGCTCCCTCGGTACCATCTAACAACACAACTAGGATATATATCAACGAAGTCTCCAACTTGAAAGTTCATCTGGGAGTGTAGAATTTGGCAAAAAGAAGTTCCCCTGGTTTCAGAAGGAAAAATAATGTGTGGATCGAATGGGCATTTTTTGAGCGATATTGCTTGGTGCTGGTTGGAATTTTGAGGAGGGCTTTTTCCCCATGGTATGGCGTTTGGTTGTTGCTTGCGCATACCCGGTTCTAATGATAGATGATACGCATACCAGATCTATGCACTTCATATACCAAGGGTTTCTGGGGGAGGCGACAGCGCTTTGGCCTTATATTCAATAATTCAAGTGGATAGGTTTCGAATTAGATGAATTATCCAGTGTTATACTTTGTCCGTGATCATTTGGCGTCACCATCAATGTTGTTTCTCGGAGGTGCCTTCTGTCTGTTCCGACAATCAAGTCCACTTAGCCAGTCTGCCCATGCCATAAATTGAAAGGGCCAGCCATTACCATAGGTGAAAGGAATAAGATGGGAATGGCGAAATAAGCTTACCCCTAAGCTGGGATTGAGGCACGCTTTAACTAGAAATCCCCAGGAATCTAGGATGACGATCGTCTAGCTCCATTGGACTGCCAATACTAACTGTCAGCATTAAAGGTACCATTAACACACTGCCACAAAACTAGCTTCGCTATCCCTTGATCTTTGACTTGTGCCCTTGAATCAATTTATCGTTTGGCAAGCGCAACTTCCAGCACACTCGTGATGACTGCACGAGTTACCAAACGAAAGATCTTTCTCATCTTCCATCTTGCTTCTGTGCTTAGTTTTCCTGAAAGCAGGGAGATTAAGCGCAGATTAGTTGATATACACTACCCATTTAAACACAGATTTGCAACGAAAGCGTAGAGGGCTCTCATTGGTCGGGACAGAGCTTGAATATTACCCCTTTAGAGTATATTTGCAACGAAAACGAGCAAAGGCCCGCTATCGGCTTGTCTAAAGCTGCATTGGTACCCCTTCAATGTAGATAGTACTCAGTCTAAAGAGACAATATATTTTTCTCCTAAGACTTGGCTAGATGAAGGCTCGTCTTTCCTCTCTTTAAGCGAAGACGATGTTTTATCTATGACTCGTTATCTGTTGTTCTCACCATTCTTTACAACATATATCTGTACACACGACTCCGTAAAACTGACACTCCCTGCTCGAAATGTAGGAGGGACGTCTGTAGTTTTAGGGACGCGGCTGAGCGATAATTGACCATGTCTAATTACCTGCCCAAAATGAGAACGAAAACGAGGGCAAAGCTAGAAGCAAAGTTTCCAAAGAGAACTAAGGCATCTGTTCTTGAAGCCTCAACTTGTGTGAGAGTTTAGTGCCTTTGATAGTTCCAGTCAAGCTCTTCAAGCAATCTGAATAGACTGTCGTTCTTATTCAAATCTTAGTCATACAGGGAGATCAATTGACCCACAGTAGCTTCAATGTCCAAATGTTTCTGATTTGATTCCCCTCGTTGACTTAAAATCGTGAAGCAGAAATCTGTTTTCGTATCTGCGAGACGGATGATAATGCATGGTCGGAAGCGGAAAGGGGCTCGCTAAATTTTCGCTAAAGCAACCCCCACATGCCTTCAAGAGAGCTGAAGGGTGCTTCTTTGAGGCTGTTCGTACGAGTGGGGGGTGCAGCTCTCTTCAGCTAGTTGCATAAAAGTAATTTAGCCCGATACGCACCATCACCGGTACTCATCTTGAGTCTAGATCACGTTCCTCAACCACCGCTTCAACGAAACGGCCTCGGATGAACTCATACACAGGCAGTCAGACGATAGTTCGGTCTACTTGGCAAATGGAAAGCGCCAAAAGCTGAGCGAGGAAAGAGAAACCAGAATCTCTGATACAGACCAACGTGCCCGACATTGGTTTCCACGTGTAAAATTCACCGTTTGAAAAGGAAGCCTTCCACATGGCATTTCTACAATGATCCGGTGCCACAGTGGCGGGTTGGTTGGTTGGCACGTAGAAGAAATGTTAAGTTGGCCGAAATCTTGAAAAATTGTGATGATGTAAACCTCCTTTAGCTTGTGACCCTTGTCTTGATACTGCTCATGTGCCTAAGCTCGGTAGAAAGCTGGACAAATAGGTAGGCCTGAGTTGACGAATGTGCGACGAAATCAGAGGCCAGGCTAAATTTAATCTTAAAATATGTTACCCGACTGATGTAGACGATTGCGGGGCTTCAAGGTCTGTGAAATTTGACTTATAGAGAGAGTATGATAATAATACCATATTTATTCTTTAGTAAAGCCGATTCATTTCCGATATTGATTGTGTTGGTCTTTACGCTGTATTGCGAAACAAAAGTGTGTAGGTCAATTATTAAGAAGGAGAGGGCAAGAAGTGACTAAATCTAGTAGTAAAATCCGATACTATCCAGAATATCCTTGCTATTGTACCAAGGCCTGCCGCCCGCCCAACAATACTCCGCAAGCTCAGGAAAAGCGCTCATCGACGCACTTTGTCTCCATTTTCAACTATCAATCTCCAGAAACTTCTCGTCAACCTTAGCCCTGGATTGAACAAGCATGGCCCTCGAATCTACATCGTCACTGAATGACTGGCTAACCCCCGACATTTACTAGCCTTGCGCAAGTATGCTCTAACCTCAGTGATAGACCATCAAGGAGCACAAACCGGGCCGTGATCTCCAAACTACATTCGTCAAAGAGCCATTCTTGTATGAATTGCTAGGATCCCGTCCCTTGAGCCGTTCGCCCTCGATATAGTTTGCCCATTTCTGCACTCGCCATCCTCCCAAGTCATCTCGTGTGCTGCTTCTTTCTCTGCTTCTTCTCAATATCTCGACTCCCTCTTCCTCATTCTCTCTTCGCTGACCGAGTATCTGCATTTCTTACGATTCGTTCCTCTTCCTCCAGCAGCAACCAAACCGTCAGATATCGACCCTAAATCATGTGAAGAACTGTTAAAGCCTATGAAAACTGGAATATAACCAGGTATGGAAGTCTGCACTTATTCTTGAGGAGTTGCAGCCGAAGAAGAAAATAAATGATGCTACACTTTCAGGATTGGAGACTGTTTTCGCACCTGAAACACGGCCAGGGCCACAGTGCTGACGTAAATTGAGAGTGATTTATTCCTATGAACAATAACAACATCGCGTCGGCGATGAAACCCGATCTAATCCACGCACCGAGCACCTCGCGATAAATTCAGTCAAGTGGATATCCGCCCAAGGTTCCAGCCGATCCATCCGAGCACCATCCGACCACCTGCACCCAAATTCAACCATCAATTTCAATGCCGGGGAATTAGTAACAACAAAGCGTTGCCCACCCAGCCCGGTACACCTACCACAATGCATGCATGCTGAGTTGAGAAAAGGAAAACGCCTCGAGAAGAATGTCTCCTTGTATATCTGTCAAGGAAACAATGCAATGGGCCGAAATTTCGCCTGTGTGTACCTCATTGACCGTACTTAGGTCGAGCGAAGTCGTCAATATTTACGAAAGCCCCTGGCCCACCACTTTCTCGGAGGTCCTCTAGTAGGACAGTAGTTTGTTGATATAGTTGTTCAAGAGCGGCCGAAGAAGATTTACCTAGGGATACTGAGTTTTTGTCAGATGTGCAGATATGAAGTGTTCTGGATGGTGGAGCTTACACAAGATCGCAGAGTTTAGCTCTTCAGCCACTGCGACCCGGCCGCTAGGGTCCAGCAGATGAGAAACCTCCTTGGCGTTGATCGGATCCTCATAGGCAATCAGGGCAAAAGCCTCCTTAAGAGCCATGCTGACTTCTCTCCGTGGATCGTTTTGGAACTCTGCTTGAAGATCTTGTCCATAAGCTAAAGTCTCTGATAAGAGTCTCTGGTATTCCATTTGATTCCCGGAGGGTTCTTCAGTGTCCATTCTATCCCAATTGTTGTTCTGGTTAGGATGATCATCGACGTCCATCTCTTGGTTGATAATGTCATCATACCAATCTCCACTATGGCCGTTGCTTTTCTTGGTGCCGTTCGTAGAGCCTGAATTGTGCAGTTCAGCTCCTTGGCGAATCATCTCTATGAATTTTCTGCATCTTAATCGAAAGTAGACATGTTCGTTGTCCTTGAGTACGTTTGGGTAGAAAGCATTTGTGTACTTGAGAGCTCTTTCAACATCTCCGTCAAGAACAGCTGCTCGGATGCCTAACAAGCCATTAGATTGACTCGCAAACCATGTCAAGAGTACTCACGTTGTCGATGACCAGCATCTTCATCTTCCTTTACCTCGAATCCGTTTACCGCCGCGTTGGGGTCCAGACTCAAAGCTTTCTTCTCGGCATGGACTTCCTCGGAAAAAGCTTTAGCTGTTTCAATATAACCGTCGTGTGTTAGAAACTGAAGGACCTGCTGACATTAGACAAGTTCCTGCTCAACCTCGATAGATGACATACCAGGGATTGAATGAGCTCGGTCTCGTTAAGAGGCGGAGCAAGCTTTGCTGTGCTAGTCACTTCGATTTCTTGCCTGATATGTTTCTTCTCTTGCTGTTTTTGGAAAATGTTAGTCCACATACTAGTTAAACGCGATGGTCGAATCATAAGTAGGGGTGAGTTATATAGAGCAATGGCTTGTGGATGTCTTCCTTGGTTGACTACGTTGGCTCCTGGCTGTGTCTCTTGGTCGGCAGCAGTGTCCGGAATGCGGTTGAGCATTCGAATGGCACTCCTTGTTGCACGTATCGTTTCTCCCCTCAAAAGGTCCGAGACTGTGATGGTACTTTCAGCGGAGTGTTGCTGAGCTTCATCGTCCAAGGTAGTGAGGGTACTTCGCGGGCTCCCACCAATTAGCGAGAGAGTGGCACCACTCTGAGTATCCCCAT
>Ga0302325_10018211_pt1 | contig 14811 bp, 12 predicted proteins | sample Palsa_T0_2_FD_201948 | JGI IMG/M metagenome (GOLD analysis project Ga0302325, IMG submission 201948) | Peat permafrost microbial communities from Stordalen Mire near Abisko, Sweden - Palsa_T0_2 | ecosystem: Environmental > Terrestrial > Soil > Palsa > Peat permafrost | place: Sweden: Abisko... | reverse complement strand
GCACATCGTTCCGATGGACGATCAGCTATCCGACCGTGCTCTCGAGCTCGCCCCCCCTCGCCCGGTGTGGGGTGGAGCTCCGGCGCCGGGTCACTCGTCAGGCCGGGGCGCTGCGCCTGACCGGCAGCCTGCGCAGCGCTTCGGTGCGGGTCAGCGACGCGCGCGGCAGGCTGGTGTCGGTCGAGCTCTCAGGTACCACGGTGACGATCAGCGCCGGGCGGAAGGTTCTCGGCGCGGTCATCGCCGCGACCGGCGGCCTCCACGCCCTCGTGCGCTCAGCCGATGAGATCGAGCTCGTTTCGGGTGATCGCCACTTCCGGCTCTTCGTCAGTACCCAGGGGTCGGTGGTCACGGTCAAGGACCAGGTGTGCTCCTACGTCGCCTCGCGCGGCCAGACGGTAACCACGCGCTCGGGCGACGTGGCGCGCGGCAGGCTCTATCTGGTGAGCTCGAACGGCGCCGCCGTCGCCGGCGCCTCGATCGCGATCACGGACGGGAGCCGCACCTTCACGGTGCGCACGGGTCGCGCAGGAAGTGCTTCCTTCAGCCTCGCCAAGGGCCCGAACCGGTCTCTACACGCGGTCTACGCGGGGGGTTCTGACCTTGGGCCGGCGAGCCTCACGTTCCGAGTGCACGACCAGCGATGACGGTGGTCGATCGCCGCCACGCCCGACCCCGTCGTGTCCCGGTAACGTAGTCAGGTCATGCCACGAATCCTCGATGTCGAGCAGGCGCTCCTGCTCCTCGAGCTCGAGCCGCCCTTCGACAAGCGCGCGGTCCAGCTGGCGCGCCGGCGTATGGCAAAGCGCTGGCATCCGGACATCGCGCCCCCGGGACGCCAGCACGAGCACCAGCGCCACCTCCAGGCGATCAACGAGGCCGCCGACGAGCTCGAGCGGCTGGCCGCGACCTCGCGCGGCGGACGGGTCACACGCGGCGCCGTCAAGGTTTCGGTCGCCGCCACCCGGCGGGCGCGCGCCGAGGAGGGTCGGCGCGCCTACGAGGCCGAGCAGCGCGGTCGCGCGGCGGCCGAGGACCGCTCGCGCAACGATCCCTTCGGTTCGCGGGTTCCCGATCACTCGGTCGTGCACAGCTACGCGCGCTGCCTGTCCTATCCCGAGTGGGGTGTGGGCACGGTGACCGGGATCTACTTCTCCGGCGACGAGGACGATGTCAAGCAGTGGGCACGGGTCACCTTCAGCGTGGGCGTGCGCACGATCCCGGCGGGGTCACTCGAATTCGTCGACTTCTCGACGCCGGACGCGTCGGCCGACCGGGCCCAGCGGTTCATGACCGCCGCGCAGCACGCGCTCGCCGAGGGCAACCCCGAGCTGGCGGCGCGACGGCTCATCTACGCGCGTGATGCCGACCCGTCGAATCCGACGGTGCTACGCCTGCTCACGGAGTCCTTCTGGCAAGCAGGCAACCTTCCCGCCGCGGCGCGCACGGTTCGCGACTGGGCGCGGGTGGACGTCGAACGACCGGCGCCGGAGCGGTTTGCCTCGCGCATCTACGCGGATATGGGCGCGATCGACCTGGCCGCCGAGGCGGCACTGCGAGCGGCGGAGCGAGCCCCCACCGATGCCTCGGCGTGGGAGCGGCTCGGGCGCCTGCGCTTGCGGCTCATGGATCGTTCCGGCGCGCTCGCGGCGCTCGAGCGGGCTCGCCTGATCGCGCCGTCGGTGGCAGGGCTGCTCGACCTCGCGCTTGCCTACCACCTCGCCGGCGACCTCGGTGCCGAGGTGTCGGCCTGCGAGGCGGCGACCCGGCTGGAACCCGATTCGTCCACGGCGTTCTCACGCTACGCCCACGCGCTGGCGCGGACCGATAGGACGACGGAGTGCATCGCGGCGTGCGAGCGGGCGCTGGCCATCGGCGGTGACCCCGAAGTCGCCGAGCTGCTCGAGCGCGTACGCTCGGCCATCCCCCGCGGGCTCGGTGAGCGCAGCGCGGCGTAATGTCGTGTGACGGCTGGCCGGCGGCGGCGTAGTGTGCTCATGAGCCGGCTCCTGGCGGGAATCGCGATGATCGGAGCGATCGGGATGGTCTCCGGCTGTGGCTCGGGTGCCGTGAGCCCGCGTGCTCCGCGGCCGGCTGCTACGGCGGTGAAGCCGACTCCGCGCCTGAAGCGGATCCTCCAGGCCGAGATCACAACCCTGCGTCGTGCGCAGCCGAAGACGGTTCGCGTGCTGCCCTCGAAATCCCACCCGCCGCTGATTCCCGCGGCTGGCGGTACCTGCTTCGTCGCCGGTGCCGGGCGCTGCTCGGAGGTCCCGTGTCAGGAGTTCGCGAGCACTCCCGCGGTATTGCAGCAATCCTCCACCGGGATAATCCGCGGCGCGCCCGTGGTCCGCGGTGCCTCAGGCCGGGCGGTCTCTCCGTCCTGCCCGCACGGCGTGCACAAGCTGGTGCTCGTCTCGGGACCGTGAGAATGCAAGCGCTGCGCTCAGGGGCTGGCGAGCGAGCCCTCGCGCCCGCACACCGGGCAGGACTCGCTCGGAGCCAGCGTGCGCCCGCCGCAGCCCGGGCAGGTCTCGACCCGGTCGAGCACGCCGAGTAGCTCCGCTACGCGGCACACCAGCAGCTTTTCCTCCTCGACCTCCACCCAGACCCCCGCGGAAGCGGGGAAGACGACGTGATCCCCGGCCTGGACGGGCATCTGCACGCCGACGTGGTCCCACCAGTCGAGCCCAGGCCCGACCGCGAGGACGATCCCGTGCTGGGGCGGCGGCTCGTCGCTCCCGGGGGGAACGAGCAGGCCCGAGCGCCGGACGCGGTCCGGGTCGAGCTCCTTGATGACGATACGATCGAACAGGGGACGAAGTTGCTGGCGCATCTGCCACCAATGTAGGGCAGTCCCCGGTGGAGCGGGACATCTACGCGCTGACGCCACTATCCTGCGCGGGGTGAGGACGGGAGCCGGCGTGATGCTGACAGGAGGTCTGCTGGCACTCGCCGGGTGCGGCGGAAGCGCTCATGTCGTGACCAAGATCGTCACGCGTCCCGCGACCGTGTCCACCCCGGCCCCCAAGCCCGCCCCGGCGCCGAGCTCGGGCGCCACCGCCGCTGCGGGCACGTTCGCAGCGACCGCGATCGCGGGCAACGCCGTTCAGGCCGCCTCGCCGGTGGGCGACGCCGTCTTCGTCCCCGCGGCGATAGCGGCAGCGGCGACGATGGCCACGGCGACGACGACGCCGGGGACCGCCGGCGTGGCGCCGCCACCACCGTCCACCCAGGTCGTAGCCGGGCACGCGAGCGGGGAGTACGCCGTCGCCTACACGAGCGGCACCTTCCACCATCCCTCCCAGATCGTGCTCAACGTCTCGGCTTCTCCTGCGCAGGCGGGGTCGGTCGATTGGAACGTCGTCTGCTTCGAGAAGAGCGGGGGAGTGGGTCGCCAGGAGGGCCATTCGACCTTGCAGCTCCCGGCGAGCAAGACCCTGCCCCTGCCCGCGCCGTCCAACAGCTGCATCGCATCCGCCAACGTGCAGCTCAGCAAGACGGGCACGGTGACGATCTCGCTGACCGGGTAGGGCGGGCATCCCCCGCCCCTGGCCCAACGGCCCTTTGGGCGCCGGGCCGGGGGCGTCCGGACGTCCGATCTGCCGCGTAGCCTGCCGCCGGTGCGCCTGATCGTTGCTCGCTGCCAGGTCCGCTACACGGGCCGTCTCAACGCCCTGCTCCCCGATGCCCTGCGGCTGCTCATGGTCAAGGCGGACGGGTCGGTCCTCGTGCACGCGGATGCCGGCGGATACAAGCCCCTGAACTGGATGACGCCCCCGACGGTGATCGAGGAGTCCGAGGAGCTCATCGTCGTGCGCAAGCGCATGGGCGCGAGTGAGGATCGGCTCGAGATCACCATCTCCGAGGTGCTCTCGGATGTGACGCACGAGATGGGGTCGCCGGATGCGGCCGGAGGGCTCGAGAAGGACGGGGTGGAGGCCCACCTGCAGGAGCTCCTCGCCGAGTCCCCCGAGTGGTGCGGCGAGGGGTTCAGGCTCGTGCGCCGCGAATGGCCGACGGACATCGGGCCGGTCGATCTGATGTGCCGCGATGCCGGGGAGGAGTGGGTGGCGGTCGAGGTCAAGCGGGTCGCCGGGATCGACGCCGTCGAGCAGCTCACGCGCTACCTGGAGCGGATCCGGCTCGACCCCGCCCTCGCGTCGTGCCGAGGGGTCCTGGCGGCGCAGGTGATCAAGCCGCAGGCACGGGTGCTGGCCGAGTCGCGCGCCATCACCTGGGTCGAGGTCGACCTCGCCGTGCTCCGCGGCGAGCGAGAGCCGGAGCTGCGATTGTTCGCGGCGTGAGTGAGGACAGCGTCCTCGTGACCGAGCGCCGCGAGGGCGTTCTCGTCGTCACCATCAACCGTCCCGAGCAGCGCAACGCCGTCAATCTGGCGGTGGCGGAGGGAATCGCGGCGGCCCTCGACGAGCTCGACGGCGACGCGGAGCTGTCATTGGCAGTGCTCACCGGCGCCGGGAAGGGATTCTGCGCGGGGATGGACCTCAAGGCCTTCGTCGCCGGCGAGCGCCCCTACGTGGGCGACCGCGGCTTCGCCGGGATCGCCCAGCGCCCACCGGTCAAGCCCGTGATCGCCGCGATCGAAGGATTCGCCGTCGCGGGCGGACTCGAGATCGCGTTGGCGTGCGACCTGATCGTGGCCGCGCGCGGGGCCAGGCTGGGGATTCCCGAGGTCAAGCGCTCGCTCGTGGCCGCCGGTGGTGCCCTGCTCCGCCTCCCGCGAGCGCTTCCCCGGGGCGTGGCGATGGAGCTCGCGCTCACCGGCGATCCGATCTCGGCCGAGCGCGGACACGAGCTCGGGCTGGTGAACCGATTGGCCGATCCCGGCGGCGCGCTCGATCAGGCGCTCGAATTGGCGACCACGATCGCCGCCAACGGCCCGCTCGCCCTCGCGGCGACGAAACGCATTCTCACCGAGGGCCCCACCTGGCCCGAAGCGGAGTTCTGGCACCGCCAGGGCGAGATCATCGGCCCCGTGTTCAGCTCCGAGGACGCACGGGAGGGCGCTACTGCCTTCGCGCAGAAGCGTCCTCCGGAGTGGAAGGGGCGCTAGCGCCCCGGGCTAGCCCTCCTCCGCTCTCGGGCCCCCACGCCGTTGCCACCAGCGACCGCGAGCCGCCGTGGTCGCGGTGCTCGCACAAGTAGACGCCCTGCCAGGTGCCGAGCGCGAGGCGGCCGCCGGCGATCGGCAGGGTCAGCGACGGCCCGAGGAGCGCGGCCTTGATGTGGGCGGGCATGTCGTCGGGTCCCTCGAGCGTGTGCGTCCAGTAGCGCGCGCCCTCGGCTACCGCACGGTTGAACCACGCCTCGAAGTCGCGACGCACGCTCGGGTCGGCATTCTCTTGCAGAGCCAGCGAGGCCGAGGTGTGGCGAATGAGCAGGTGGAGCATCCCGACCTCGAACGATCGGAGCTCGGGCAGCGCTTCGAGCACCTCGCCGGTAACGAGGTGGAATCCCCGCGGCCGCGCTGCGAGCCGGAGCTGTCGCTGGAGCCACATGACATGGAGCCTAGACGGCCGCCGCCGATCGAGCCCATTGCAACGGTTTCGGGAGCGAGGTAGCATGTTCCCGTTGTGGGGCTCCATGCTACGTCAGCATCGGCACGTTTCGGAGGTGAGCGGCTCTCGCAGCCCAGTCTGCGACGGGCGCGAGTGGAGTACGGGCTGCGCAACGGCAAGCTCCAGGGGACGGTCGTCTTCCCTGGCGGCATCGCGCAAGAGTTTGCCGGAGCGGACGAGTTAGAGCGCTGCCTGGGCGGCGGCCGCGGGCACCTGGTGCTCGTCGACGCCAACGATCAGGATGCCGACCGGGAGGCGTTGGCCGAGCTGACGGCGACCGAATACGACGTTGTGCGCGAGGTTGCCACCGGCGCCTCCAACCGCGAGATCGCCGAGCGGCTCTTCTACTCGGTCAAGTCGGTCGAGGCCTACTTGACGCGCATCTACCGTCACCTCGGCGTCGAGGGGCGTAGCGGCCTCGTGGAACTGGCGGACGGGATCGAGGACCTCGAGCCTCTACCCGAGCAGGCCGAGCTGGTCAGCGGCGGTAGCGCCCGTCCGAGCGACGGCCATGGCGCCGAGCGCACGGTCGTAGCACACCTGTTCGTGTGCTCCTAGGTGTTCGATAGAGGCCTGGGCCCGGGGGCCGTCCAGGACGGCCGGCGACCGCGGCACGGTCTCGGCGCGGCGACCGCCCCACCCCGGACACGAGACGAAACGGGCACGATGTGGGTCGCGGAGGCGCGCATCACCCCCAACCGCATCGCCATGCAGTTCGGCGTCGACGACCTTTCCTTCTCGACGACCTACTGGTACGACGACGTCGACTTCGACGCACTCGAGGCTGCTCAGGGAGCCGATGCGGTGCGCTCGATCGTGTTTCACGTGGTCGCCTTCGAGGCCGCCAAGCTCACCGCCCTGCAGCCGGCCGTCGTCGATTTCGGGGTCTACCGTGACCTGGTGACCCCGGCGTTCTGGGAGCTGTGGTCGACGGTGTGGCGCAGCGTGTGGGGTCAATGGCGCTTCGAGAAGGGCCTTTCGGACTATCCAGGACCCCGGCTCGCTCACGACCTCGCGGCGCCATCGGAGATCGCGGTCGAGTCGCCGGCACTGTGCGCGCGACCGTTGCTCTTCGTGGGTGGGGGTAAGGACTCACTCGTGGCCATGAGCGTCCTCGACGCCGCGGGGTACGAATACGACACCTACAGCTACAGCCACTCCGCGTACGGGACCGCCGCCTTCCAGCACGAGCTGATCGAGCGCCTGGCAAGCCACGGCGTGCGTGCCAATGTCCATCGCAAGCAGTGGGTGTTCGACGACTTCCTGGACAGCCCGGTCACTCGTGTTCGCCCCGATCTCGGCAGCAATGGGCTGCTCGCGGCCGAGACGCCGAGCTCGCTCTTCGGCGTGCTCCCGGTCGTCCTCCAACATGGCCACGACACCGTCGTCTTCGCTCATGAGCGAAGCGCAGATGCCGGGAACCTGACTTGGGATCTGACGGGTGAGGAGATCAACCATCAGTGGGGCAAGAGCATCGAAGCCGAGCGTCTGCTCCAGGCCTACGTGGAGACCGAGCTCATCCGCGGGTTGACGTATACAAGCGTCCTCAAGCCCGTCTATGACCCGGTGATCTTCTCGGCGCTCAGGCGTCGCGGTAACGCCGTTCGCGACACTCATTCGTGCAGCGCACGCAAGCCATGGTGTGAGGCGTGCGCAAAGTGCGCGTACGTCTGGATCAACTACCGTGGCTTCCTCTCCGAAGCGGCGCTCGAGGGGATGTTCCGGACCAACCCGGCGGACACCCCGGCCAACCAACTCTGGTTTCGGCAGATGCTCGGTTTGGAGGACCACATTCCCTTCGACTGCGTCGGGCAGGTGGCTGAGACGCTGCTCGCATTCGAGCTGGCTTCGAGGCGCGGATTGGCCGGGGAGGCAGTGACGACCTATCGCGAGCGCTGCGCACCGCTCTCGGACGCGACGCTCGTGGAGCTCTTCGCGGTGGCGTCCGGCCACCACACGATGCGGCAAGACATGGCCGCGAGGGTGCTTCCGGTGCTCGAGTCGTGGGCCTCCGATGGACTCGCGCTCGCCAGGCGAGCACTGGCGGGGCGATAGACGAGCCGGCACCCTAGGACCCTAGCCATCTGTCCAAGACCTTGCATTGCGGAAGGGTCGCGATTAGTCTACGAACAGTTGGTAAATCAAATTACGGGGGTTTCACGGTATGAGCAATCCAAACACCAATGTAGAGGCCGACGCAGGAAACGACGAGGAGCTCGACACCCTCGTCGAGGATCTTGACGCTCCGGCTGAGACGCAAGAGAACGTTCGGGGTGGCGCAAGCATCACGAACCTGATGTCCGCCACTGAGGCCTAGCAGTCGAGGCGTGCGCGACCGCGTCGTGTTCGACGCGGTCGCGGCAGCTTCACTCCTCAGCGCGCGGCGTACTGACGCGCCGCACCGAGCGAGACATGTAAGACGTTTGGCGTGCGCAGCATTGTGTTGCGCAGCCACTCCACGGGCTCGTCGGCGAGCTCCATATCCGGGTGGCGGCGGGCGAGAGTGGAGAACACCACTCGCCCCTCCATGCGTGATAGCACGGCGCCCAGGCATCCGTGCTCGCCGGGAGCGAAGGTGAGCTTGTGCTTGCCGTCCTTGCGCTCGATCAGGAAACGGTCGGGCTCGGCGAAGACGGCTGGGTCGTGGTTGGCGGCGGCGATGATCGCCAGCAGGCGCTTGCCGGCCGGGATGGCCCGGCCGCCGAGCTCGACGTCTTCCATGACGTTGCGTCCCGTCCCCTGAAGCGGCGGCTCGAAGCGCAGGCATTCCTCGACCGCGTAGGCGGCGAGCTCGGGTTGCTCGCACAGCCGGACCCACTGGTCGCGGTTGCGCATGAAGGTGACGATGCCAGTGGCGATCAGGCTCATCGTGGTGCCGCTGCCCGTGAGCAGCACGTTGGCGCACATCCCGAGCAGCTCCTCGAAGTCGATCTCGCCCGCGTCGAGAGCGGCGATCAAGGTGGGCAGGAAGGTCAGCTCGCCGGGAGAGTCCCGCTGGGTGTCGACCAGCTCGCGGACATACTCACGGAGCTCGCCGATCATCTCGTGGAGCGGTAGCAATACTTCGACGCGGGTGCGCTGAGAGAAATCGGTCATTCGTGTTGACCAGTTCGTCAGCAGCCCGAGGTCGCTTTCGGGCACGCCGAGCATGTACATGTGGGTGAGCAGGGGGACGCGAAATCCGAATTGGCTCCTCAGGTCCGCGTCTGGATCCTCGGCGATGGCATCCACCAAGCGGTCGACGACGTCCTGCACGTGGTCCTCGAGTGAGGCTAACGCCCGAGGTTCAAAGGCCCGGCGGAAGACGTCGCGCTTGCGGCGGTGCTCGGGGTCGATGCTCTGCGTGAGGAGCAGCCGCTGAAACGCCGAGATCTCGTCGTAGCGGCGGCGATCGTCGTCGTCGAGCGCCTCGATGTAGCCCCGAATCGACTCGTATTCGGGAGTTCCCGGCCGCCAGTGGTTGCTCTGAAAGCGCCCGGAGTCGCTGTAGACCTCGCGCACGTGCGGGTGACGCGTGACGATGATGAAGTCGTCGATCTCGAAGAACGCCGATTGCTCCCGCACCCGCCGGTAGAGCGGGTAGGGATCATCGAGAACGTTGTTACAGAAGAGGCTCCGAACCTCCTCGGTGAGCTCGTCAGAATGTGGCATGAAACCCCCGGTCTCGGCTGCTGTTCTGTCGCGTGAGTCTACTCACGGGACCCGCTAAGTCGGACCCGGCGCGCGTGGTAAGCGCGCGCCAGCGCGTCGTGGACTCGGAGCTCCTCGAGGCCGCCGCTCTCGCGGAGCACCCGGTTGATCTGCATGTGGGCGAGCGAGGCGAGCACGGCCGTCAATGGTTGGCCTAACTCGAGGTTGCCAAGCTCGGCCACCACTTCTCGGAGCGCATCCGAGCGCCGCCGCAGAGCCCCGAGCGCCGCCGGCATCTCGTCGTGTGCCCCGTTCTCGACCGCCTCGAGGACGCGCTCCACGGCGGGGCGCTCCGCGCGCTCGGCGCTCCCGAGCAGCTCGGGGAGCGAGCTCCCCGGCGGCGTCCTCCGCGCCCGGGCGCCGGCACACATCTCCTCGCGTTCGCCGACCTCCAGGCCGGCGTCCGCGAGGAGTGCTCCCACGCTCGCGACCGCGAGGAGCCGGCGCGAGATCCCGCCGGCGCGGTCGGCGAGCATGGCCAGCACTGCCACCGAGTCGGCGTGCGCCGCCCGCTCCATCAGCTCGACCCCCCGGATGCCGCCGTAGCGCTCGACCTCGCGCTCGTAGGTGTCAAGCGTCAGCCGGTGCAGGCGCCCGTCGCGCAGAGCGGGGCCCGTAGCCTCGTGGAGAGCCGGCAAGACCTCGGAGCACAGCGCCCGCGGCTCTCCTTGGAAGCGCAGTCGCAGATGGCGGTCGGGGTCGGCGAAGCGGACGAAGAACCAGCGCCCGAGGCCGACCTCGCGCTCGAGGGCGGCGATCACATGACGGAGCACGGCTTCGGCTGTGGCCGGGGGCCCGTAGAGCTTCGCGTACAGCCACTCCGAGCCCGGCGCAAAGCGGCGCTCGGACGTCGTTGCCGTGACCGCCGCCGTCCGGGGGGAACTCGCGCGTAGGACGCGGCGGTCCATGACGAAGGGCACGATGATCTCGTGGGCGTAGCGCCCGTCGGGGCCCTCGACGGGGCTCTCGTGGGCTCCGGCGAGCTCGACCAGATGGGCGCGAGGAGAGCCCTTCAACGCGGCCAGGAACGCCTCGACACCGAGCACGGCGCGAAAGTCGACGGCGAGCTCGCCCTTACCCCCTTGCACCGCGACCCGCACCGGCAGTCCGTGGGCGCGGCGCCAATCCTCCACGGCCCTATAGCCCGCCGGATCGCAGCGCGAGCCGGGAGGCGGCAGGCCGTCGATGGGCAGCGACCATCGGCGCCGAGTGAGGATGATCCGTCCTCGGCGGATCCGCGGCAGCCTTGGCGCGCCGGCAGCGCTACCCCAGGACCAGCGCAGGTGACCCGCGCACCTCTGCTCCTCGAGCAGGCGCAGCAGGCGCACCGCCGGCAGGGACACCCACACATGGTTCACGGCCGCGGAGGCGCGGGGGAGCAGGCGGCGCCCGAGCCGCTGGGAGTGCACCACGAGCTCGCCGTCCTCGAGCGCCAGGAGGAGGTCACTTGCCTCCAACCGCTGGTCGGGCGCGGCCCCGGAAGGCGCGCCGCACTCGATCTCCCACTCCCGCAGCACCGGGCGGTAGCTCACCGTGGCCCCCCATTCCGTGTCGGGCGTGCTCACGAGCTCGGCGAACAGCGCCTCGGGCCGGCACGCCTCCTCGGCGCGCAGGTGCATAGCGACCCGCCGGGTGAGCTCGGGATCACCGTCGCACAGTCGCCCGAGCATCCGTGCCCCCGACGGGCCGCTGAGCGACGGCTCGACCATTGAGAACTCGCCGCGATCGATGGCCGACGCGCTCTCCGCGCGCAGCATGGCGGTGAGGGCAAAGGCGTCGGGGAGCGGCTCGCGGGCCGAGGCGGTTTCGAGTGCCGTGACGTCGGCGTCGCTCAGCTCCGCCTCTCCGCTGTCGTGGCCGCGCTCGATCAACTCCAGCAGCACCGTGGACAGCGGTGGCTCCTCGAGGCTCGGATCGTCATGCAGGACAACTCCGCAGTCCGGGTCCACCGCTTCGAGCAACGGCACCGCGCGAGTGCCGTAGCGGCGCTCGAAATCGCCGCGAAACTGCACCAGCGCTCGGTTCTCCTCCGCCGGCGCGACGCGGGCGAGTAGCTCCACGGCCCGGCGCAGTTCGCGGGTCACGGCCGTGGGCAGCCGCAGCTCGGCGGGACGTACCGCGTCGACGTGGACCAATCCTCGCGCCGGCGTCGCGATCCCGCCCTGGCGGAGCTCTCGTTCGGCCTCCGCGAGCCCCCGCTCCGACGCGGTGGTGAGGTGCCCGGCGGCGCGGCTCACCGCCTCGGCCGCACGCCGCCCCCCGGGGATCTCCCGCAAGCTCGCGATCGCCTGAGCGGTGGCCCCGCTCCCGGTGCTCGGTAGCGAGGTGGCCGGCTGTAGCGCTCCCGTCTCGAGTAGGCGCGTCACGGTGGCGCGAGCGGTCGGCTCGTGGTGCTCGGCCAGAGCGATAAGCGTGCCCGTCGCCGTCGGACGAGCCGCGGCGTCGAGCACGGCGCGGACGGCGGGCGTGGGGCGCAGGGCGATGATCCGGCGTTTCTCGAGGCGAGTTCCCTCGCGCCGCCGGGTGGCGAGACGTAGCTCGCCGGCGGCCTCGTACAGGCCCGGATCACGCCGCACGAGCAGCTCATCGCTGGCCTCTGCGTCACGTATCGCCGCATTGATCACGTCGTGCAGGAGCCCGATGTCGAGCTGGGCGCGGACGCGAAGCTCTCCGCGGCCGGCGACGCGCAAGCTCGTCGGGCCGTCGGGGGTCAGCTCGCCGACCGCGTACGCGGCGAAGGTGCCGAAGAGCGCCGGGCGGGCGCACATGCGGGCCAGGTAGCCCATGAGCGAGCGCTCGGCCGAGCGGCCGCGGGGCCCATCGGGATCCTCGGTCCAGCGACGCAGCCCCGCGAACAGGCCGGGTGAGGCCAGGCGCATGGCCTCGGCGATCTGCGGGTCGCGCAGGCGCGCGCTGAGCCAATCGCGCCCCCGGGCACGGTCCTCGGCCAGTGCGGCGCCGAGCGCTTCCTCGTCGCCGCCGGCGAGGGCAGCGGGAGCGGCGAGGTCGTCCGAGGAGTGCTCGAGCTCATCCAGGGAGAGCATCGGCACCCGCAGGACGAAGAAGTCCGCGTTCATCCCTCCAGCTGTTGGGCCTGCAGGTAGGCGTAGAGCCCCTGACGGCGCAGGAGCTCCTCGTGGCTGCCCTGCTCGACGATGCGGCCCTGCTCGAGGACGCAGATCACGTCAGCGTCGCGAATCGTCGAGAGACGGTGGGCGATGACGAAGGCCGTCCGTCCTTCGAGTAGGCGATCCATGTTGCTCTTGACCGCGCGCTCGGCTTCGGTGTCCAGGGCGCTGGTGGCTTCGTCGAAGATGAGCACCGGGGGTTCGCGGTAGAGCGCGCGGGCGATCGCGATGCGCTGTGCCTGTCCTCCGGAGAGCTTCAGACCCGATTCGCCGATGCGCGTCTCGTAGGCGAGCGGCAATCCGGCGATGAACTCGGCCGCGTTCGCGAGCTCGGCGGCTCGGCGCACCTGCTCGGGGTTGGGGTCCTGCTCGCCGAAGGCGATGTTGCCCTGGATCGTGTCGTCGAACAGATACGCGTCCTGGAGCACGAACCCGATCCGCTGGCGCAGCTCGGTGAAGCTCAGGCTTGCGAGGTCGTGGCCGTCGAACTCGATGGCGCCGCTGGTGGGGATGAGCAATCCCGCCAGGCACTTGACGAGCGTCGACTTCCCCGACCCTGAGCGCCCCACGAGGGCCACCGTCGTCCCCGGCGGGACGTCGAGTGAGATATCGCTGAGGATCGGCTTGTCGTTCGCCGCGGAGTAGGAGAAGCCGACCCGGCGCAGGCGGATGTGGCCCTCCATCGCGGCCGGTCGCGCCAGCTGTGAGCGGTCCTCCCCCTGCTCGGGCTCCTGCTCGATCACGTCCTGTAGGCGGCCCATGAGCACCGCGACGAACTGCAGCCGGTCCCACATGGCCAGCAGCTCCATGAGGGGCCCGTTGGCCAGGAGCACGAGCGCGTTGACCGCCACCAGGCCACCCAGGGTGAGATGGTGATGCAAGACCTCGAGCGCGCCGAAGAAGAGGAAGATCGCGTAGATGAGGAAGGTCACCACGCTCGTGAGCCCCTCGTAGACCATCGACACCAGGTCGGCCTTGAAGAGCTTGTCGCGCAGCTCGGCGAACTCCGAGCGCATGCGCTGGCGGAGCCCCTCCTCGGCGCCCATGGTCTTGACCGTGGCGATGCCGCGGATGGCGTCGATCTGGCGCGATTGGTAGCGCCCGTGGCCGGCCTCGACACTGTCGAACATGGGGCGAATGCGCTGGCTCGAGAAGCGCATCAGCCCGCCGTACAGCGGCGCGCAGGCGAGGTAGATGAGCGCCAGCGTCCAGGAGTAGGCGAACATGATCGCTGTGGCCACGACAATCTGGGTTATGGCGGTCACGGCGGCCACGCCATTCTGGATCAGGACCGAGCGGACCTGCTGCAGGCCGCTCAGGCGCCGTTCTATATCGCCCGTGCGTCGCGTGTCGAAGTAGCGCATGGGCAGGCTCAGCAGCCTCGCCGACATGAAATCGAGCGTGTCGGCGTCGAGCTGGGTGGCGACGCGGGCGACGAGCAACCGCTGGACGATGGTCACCCCGACGGCGACGGCGAGGACGCCGAGCATGGCGGCAAAGAGGATGTAGAGCAGTCCCTGGTCGTGATGGGCGACGACGTGGTTGATGATGAGCGAGGAGAACACGGGCAGCACCATCTGCAGGCCGGCCGCGATCAGGGCAAAGACAAGCGCGTAGATGAGCTTGCGTCGGTGGGGACGCAGGAAGGGCAGCAGCCACCGGACGTTGATTCCGCCGCGCGGGGCTTCGGCGAGGCGCTCGGTCGGGCGCACGAGCGCCGCGTAGCCGCTCCAGTGCTCCTCGACATCCTCGCGCGGAAGGGTGCGGCGCCCGCGCGCCGGGTCGGCGACCTGCACCCGTTGGTCCTCGACATGGTGCAGGACGATCCAATGCCGCCCCTCCCAGTGGATGATGGCCGGCAAAGGTAGTGAGTCCAGGCGGTCGACCGACGACTTGATGGCGCGCACGTCCAGGCCGATCTCCTGGCCACCCCGCACCAGGCCGCGCAGCGTTGTGCCCTCGGTGTCCGTGCCCACGGCATAGCGGATCGCCGTCATCGACACGTTGTGGCCGAAGGCGCGGCAGACCATCCCGGTGCAGGCTGCCCCGCAGTCCATCTCGTCGATCTGGCGAATGAACGGGAACCGCCGGCCCCCGCGCACGACCACGGCGTCCCCGGAGCGCTCCTCGGACTCCTCGCGTCCATCCTCGGTGACCGCCAGCCCGGGGTCGAGTGGGTCGAAGATTCCTTCCGCTTCCGGCTCGGGGACGGCGACGCCGCCGGCGCGGTCGCGGCTGTCGTACAGGGCAACGCGCTCGGCTACTCGCCGCGCGAAGGCGGGTTCCTCCTCGACCAGCCGGTGAAAGCGCTCGGCGCCGAGGCGCAGCAGGGAGACGGCGCCTTCGGCGCGGACCGTGGCCGTTCGGGGCGTGTTGCGCAGGAGGGCGAGCTCGCCGAAGAACTCGCCGGCGTG
>Ga0302325_10018210_pt1 | contig 14812 bp, 8 predicted proteins | sample Palsa_T0_2_FD_201948 | JGI IMG/M metagenome (GOLD analysis project Ga0302325, IMG submission 201948) | Peat permafrost microbial communities from Stordalen Mire near Abisko, Sweden - Palsa_T0_2 | ecosystem: Environmental > Terrestrial > Soil > Palsa > Peat permafrost | place: Sweden: Abisko... | reverse complement strand
CCGGATAGTCACGAATAATATCGAGAAAGTTCTGGAACAGACGCAAAACCATCGGCTCTTCGTATTGCGGCATAAAGAGCACAGTGCTCCGCCGCTCAGTGCGGACTTCCGACACAAACTCGTCGAAGTCATCAGCGTCGGTCAGATTGATATTGGCATTCGGCTCGCAACCATGCCGGTCGCCTCCAGAAATGAGCACCTGGTTCCATTTTGTAGCAAGATCGGCAACCCGCTGGTTTTCCTGCCGGCTACGCAATCCGTTCAGTTCAAATGCATCGAGAAACCGATTTGTTTTTTGCAGGAAACGGTCCAGCTCGTATTGGAAGGTGGCCGCCGGCAGAACATACAAGTTCCAGACTGGATGGTTGAAGACAACCAGGACTGCAGGAAGGGAATTTAGCTCCGCGATCATCTCGCAGGCTACTTCGTCGTCGTGGAGTGCCGTACAGCCGCGCATCCGGGTCATCAATTCCTGCGCCTGTCCGGGCGGCAGGTTATGCACCCCAAGATGAAATTTCGATTGACCGAAAGGAACAGTCCACTCGACGGAAATAGGTGTATCGCGGGTCGGAGAATCGGATCTCAGTAACACCGGCGCATCAATGTTGTCATGGTCTGACAGGGAGACCATTGCTCGAAGTCCAAGACTCTCGATCTGCCGCTTCTCGAGATCGTGCGCGCGAGGGCCGTTCAGAGGAGGCGTCCAGTACGCGCGATCAAGATTGACCACAATCCCCGTTTCGTTGCGGCAATGACGCTCGCGCCGCTCGATATAAGCACCGAGCAATCGCTGCTTGCGAACCATCCCCGCAATAAATGCCAGACTCTCGCGGGAATGTTTTGTGTGGCTGTGTAGGGAGATGCCGGAGCGGAACGAGCTGGGAAACTGCCGATCCTTGCTAAGAATCTTGACTTGACTACGCAATCGGCCTCCCAGCCTTCCCCGGTCACTACGTTCTAAACCGCAATCAGGGACTTGTTAGAAGTCTATAACACTTGTTTGGACGGAAAAGATGTTCAGAATGGACGATCACTTCGGCAAAATCTCCGTCCCCGCAACCGAAAAACCTCCGCTTAGCGTATTTCCCGTGGAACCCGGCTGCGATCCCCCCACTGACAGTCCATATCTGCCCGCTAGCACGGCCCTCGTTCCATCCCCGCGAACACTGCTCAAATCGCGCCCGTCGAGCGCAAAGTCGACCTGGATCGAGACCCCCGGCTCCAGCGTCACCCGACGAAATCCCTTCAATTCACGAATCGGTCTCTCGAACCCGCCGGCAGGCGGAGTCAGGTACAGTTCCACCACCTCGTCGCCCTTGACCGTTCCAGTATTTGTCACCGTCACTCCCACCGTGACCGGCCCCGCCGCCTTCGGTTGAATCGGTGTAATTCGGAGATCGCGGTAGCTGAAAGCGGAATAGCTTAACCCATACCCAAACGGATACAGCACCGGCCCATCATGATTGCGGTAGGTACGGTTTTTCATCGAGTATTCTTCAAACGGCGGAAGATCCTTGACAGAAGCATAGAAGGTGACCGGCAAACGACCACCCGGGTTGTTCTCACCGGCTAGTGTGCGAGCAATGGCGGTACCGCCCTCTTCGCCCGGATACCAGGCCTCCATAATGGCCCCCGCATGCTGTTGCGCCCAGTCGACGGCCAGCGCGCTTCCATTCAACAACACCACGACCAGCGGCTTGCCTGTCGCGAACAAAGCTTCAAGCAATTGCCGCTGGACCGCCGGAAGAACGATATCGGTACGGTCGCCTCCGCTAAAACCCTCGACATGCACCGGCATCTCTTCACCCTCCAGGTCCGGCGACAGTCCGACAATGGCGACCACGACATCGGCGTGCTTCGCTGCGGCAACGGCTTCGTCACGCAGGGCCGAGGCATCGGGTTGCCACTCAAGCCGAATCCCGCCTCCGCGCTCATTTCCCGCATGGGAATATTCCACCCGAAGCCGATGGGCTTGTCCGGCATCGAAATGAATCGCAAAAACCTGAGGCTTCCCGGTGCCATCTTTGCCCTGCTGCTCCAGCGGTTGCTTGTCATCGATAAAGACGCGAATCGTGTTGGTGCCCGTGCACGGATAGCAGTCGCTCGCATGAAAGCTGAATTTGTAATCGCCCGGGCCCGGCGCTTGAATCGTGCCGCTCCAGCGCACGGAATATTGTGTCGCTGACAACCCCGCCACCGGCGAGGCGCTCTGCCAGTCAAAGTCCAGGTTCTGGTCTGTACGAGTGAGGATCGGCACCCCTGAAAAGTCCGGGCTGGCGAAATACTCGCCCTTCAGCCCTGTCTCTCCACCGCCCGCGGAAGTTCGGAATATTGTTCGCGGGGCGACCACCGGCAGTTCAACAGTAAAGGCCGACCCCTGGGCATAGACGACCTTCGATTTGCCCGCATAATAGCTCTCCAACCCTTTCAATGGTGTCACCGGATCGGAAGGGATCCCGTTGTAATTTCCTTCAATAGAAGCCAGGTTTGCAGCATTCGGTCCCACCACCGCGATCGTCCCAACGCCGGGGCGAAGCGGAAGCGTCTGGCTATCATTCTTGAGCAGCACAATTGATTTCTCCGCCGCCTCCAGCGCCACTCGCCGGTGCTCCGCCGAGTTGTTCTCGGTAAACGGTATTTGCGCATAAGGAACATTCTGCGGCGGATCGAACATCCCCAATCGGAATCTCGCAGTGAACAACCGCTTGACCGCGGTATCGATTGCCGCCTGGGATATCTTCCCGTCCTTCACCGCCTTCACCAGAGTCGGATATTCATTGCCGCAGGTAGTATCGGTGCCCGCCTTCACCGCAGCGACCGAAGCCGCCTCCAGATCCGGCGCAAATTTGTGCCCCTCGGATATATCCGCGACCGCCCCACAATCGGAAGTAACGTACCCCTGGAACTTCCACGCGTCCCGCAAATGGTCCTGCAGCAGCATCGTGTTCGCGCAAGCAGGAGTCCCGTCGATCGCGTTGTAAGCGCACATTACCGAGTAGGCATGGGCCTCCGTCACCGTCGCTCGAAATGCGGGCAGGTATGTATCTTCGAGGTCGTAAGGCGAGACATCCACATTGAACTTATGCCGCGACGATTCCGGGCCGCTATGCACCGCATAGTGCTTCGGCGTCGCGATCACCTTGAAGTACCGCGGATCGTCACCCTGCATCGACTCCACAAAAGCGACGCCCAGCCGCGAAGTCAGGTAAGGGTCTTCGCCATAAGTCTCCTGCCCCCGTCCCCATCGCGGATCGCGAAAGATATTGATATTCGGCGACCAGAAATCCAGGCCGTAATAAATGCTGTGGTTGCCATGCGCGATCGCGTCTCCATATTTCGCCCGTGCCTCGGTCGAAATGATGTCGGCCTCGCGATGAATCAGGTCGGTGTCCCAACTCGCCGCCATCCCAATTGCCTGCGGAAACACGGTCGCATAGCCCGAGCGCGCAACCCCATGCAACGCCTCGCTCCACCAGTCATAAGCCGGAACGCCCAGGCGCGAAATTGCAGGCGCCGTGTTCTGCATCTGCGAAACTTTCTCTTCCAAAGTCATCCGCGAAACAAGATCGGCAACCCGCTGATCGATCGGCAGCGCGGGATTCTGATAGGGAAGCGACTGGGCAAACGCGCCGGTCGCGATTAGGATCGCACCCGCGATAAATTGTTTTACTAAAGGAGATATTCGCACATGCACCTCGGAAAAATTGCCTCGCAAGCAATCTTTCTACGAGTTGCGATATCAGTCAAATAGGATTTGGAGCAGCCTGGGCGGACTTATGCATCGCCGGCTCATGGGAGTAAAATCCTGGGGAGGGCCGGTCATGAGACACCTTCGAGCGCTGTTCTGCGCGGCTGTCTTGTTGGCTGAGATTTTCCCTCAAGACCCGACTGCCCAAGGCCAACGAGCCCCTTCGGATGTCCCGACGATTCAGGTCACGTCGCGTTTGGTCTTTCTTGATGTAACGGTCTTGGACAAGCAAGGCCGTCCGGTAGTGAGCGGCCTGACAAAAGACGACTTCACCATCACCGAAGACAAACGGCCGCAGCCTATTTTTTCCTTCGAAGCACCCCAAAGCCATACATTGAAGAACACTGCTGCCGATGACAATCCCGATGGCAACGCGCCAGTGACCATCTTTGTACTCGATCTGCTGAATTCCAGCTTCGAAGACTTTGCATTTATCAGCTATTCGGTCCGCAAATATCTGCAGGCACGGCCGGCCCACTTAAGCTCCCCCGCCGAGATGATGGTTATCGGCAATGCCTCTCTGGAGCTGCTGCAAGGCCCGACACGCAACAAGGAAGACCTGCTCGGCGCCCTCGATCATCTGCCGCCGTCGATCCCCTACAAGTGGGAGAGTGATAGCTTCATCGAAGAGCGATTCAATCAATCCGTCGACGCTCTGCAACAGATTGCGCTACAAAACAAAGGTGTGCCAGGACGAAAGAACATCATCTGGGTGGGCCATGGAAGTCCCGGGTTCACCACGCAACACTTGACCTGGCAGGTGGTCCGCGAGCTGAAGCAATATATGCACGCCACGACCAACATGCTCGTGGATTCGCGAATCAGCCTCTTTGTCATTTACCCCGGATTGAAAATAGGCCACTTTGTGAACCTCTCGGGCAAGCCGCCAATATCGATCACCGAGGCGGACGCTGGGGCCCGCATCGACAGCGACAATCCCTTTGCGGAGGACATCAACTTCGGCGTCTTCGTCAATGAAACCGGCGGCAAGCTCTTCTACAATCGCAATGACGTCGACGCAGAAATCGGACAGTCGCACCTGTTGGGATCAGAATATTACACGCTGACTTACCAGCCCCATGGCGGGAATGAAAACGGCAAGTTTCGCCGGATTCGCATCACCTTGCGCGATCCGAATCTGCGCGCGGTGACCAAGACCGGCTACTACGCGCCGGACAACAGCGCGCCTGTCGACCCTCGCCAGCAAACGACCATCAACCTTGCCGAGGCCGCCCGATCCACCATTCCCTTCGGGGCCCTTGATGTAAAGGTCTCCGGCATCGCGCGCCACCCGGACACCCACACGGCGGACATCACCATGTTGCTGAAATCGAAGGGCCTCGATTGGCAGGCGATCGATAACGGGAAGAGCACCGCCAACATCACTCTGGCGGCCGCGAGCATCAGCGGGAACCAGGACGTTCTCGCTTCAAAGATAGAGAGACTGGTGCTGTCGGCCCCCACGCAAGATCCCGCGCAACTGGCGGAAGTGGTCACCCGTTTACAGCTCACGATACGAGTGCCGCGCAAGACGCAGAGCATTCGCGTGGTGACGGAGACCGCCAACGGAGGACGGATCGGAGCAGCCGATCTGGACCGCAACGCCATCGAAGCCGCACCTGCGACGCCAACGCCCGACCCCGGATTGGTTCCGCACGAAACGAGTCTGTCGCCAAAGTCACAATAAAAAGTCAGCCAACGAAAATGCAGTATCTTAAAAACTTCGCTACTCCAAAGGCTAGAGCAGGGTTTGGTCGATGGGAGAACGCAGTACCAGATGGTCTTCTTCGAAAGACAAAGGCTGCATCGCCATTGGCCAACACCCCACATGAACCGTTCCTTTGCTTTAGTCCTCTCTGGGTCTCTCCACCTCATCGATGGTGTAAGTCTGTATCGGCAACACATGCTCTTCCAGCCTCATGCCAAGCTGTTCCTGCACTGCCGCGAGCAGTGAGGCTTGACTATCAGGCGTCCACCGCAGGGTGGCGTCATAGATGCCGTCTCGGCCAGTCTTATCGACGACCTGACATCCAAGTTGTCCCGAAAGCACCCGCGCCAGTTCAGCGTTCGATCCGCCCGTCATGGTCAGCTTGCCTCTCTCGGCCAGCACTTTGACGCTGATGATCGCGTCCGGCGGCACAGCACGCTGCGGTATCGCGGGGCCATCCTGAGCGAGGACCAATGCATAGCTCGGCGTCTCTTTCGTCTCCTCGATCACACGCAGCTTGAATCGGTCCTCCAGCAGCGCCCGAATCACCGCCCGACGCCTTTGCTGCAGATCGTCACCCGTGACTGGACGCGGCTTCTCCACATCCGAGCTAGCCGGCTCTCTCATCTTCAAATCGATATCGTATCGCTGAGTATCGAGCCAGGCCGGCCCTCCCGCCAACTGAAAGTCTTGTAGGTTACAAGCATATTCAACGAGGAACCTGGTCGAAGTATTTTTCATCGTCACCGTCACCGCATCGCCCATCGGAAAGAACATCATGCGTTGATCGGAATGGCTCGGCTTCACCGAAATCGACTCGAACGACAGAGCGCCGCTCGTCGAGAGCGACTGTGCCTGACTTCGCGTTGCACTTCCAAAGCAGAAGACAACTACCGCGACCAGGCAAGCGATTGTGAATATACTCTTTTTGTAGCTATGGCGCGCGACCTCATCTTTACTCATAAGTGAAACACCCTCGTCGCATATTTCCGCCCAGCAGCGCGGATAAGCACAAAGACGCGAGACACAGTCGGTTCGCTCTGAATGGAATACGGTAAAACTATGCTTCTATTTAGGAATTCAACCGACTGGTAGCAGCCACTCGCCCATACCAAAGACCCGAATCCTTAACAGTCCGCTTCTGACTGCGAAAATCAACATAAGTCAGACCATACCGCTGCGTATAGCCATCCGCCCACTCGAAGTTATCCACCAAACTCCACGCATGATAAGCGCGCACTCTAGCGCCATCGGCAATCGCACGCGCCAACTCAGCAAGTATCTGCCGATGAAAGGCAATGCGTCGCGAATCCGGCACGCGACCATTCTCGTCGGGACTATCCAGATAGCAGCACCCGTTCTCACTAATCTCAATAATGGGATGGTTATACTCGCGCGAAATCTGCGTCACCAAGTCATAGATTCCCCGCGGCCATATCTCCAGGCCAGCTTCGGTCAATGGCCCTTCCGTGGGCATTTCGACATGAATTTGAGTCAGCGGATCACGAGCAGCCGAACCACCCTCACCCTCCGTCTCGGTACCGAAGTGGCTGCCTCCGCCCGACGCAGCACCACCGCTGGCCGCAGAGACAACACGACGCGTGTAGTAGTGAAATCCCACCCAATCCAAGGGTACCTTCATAATTTTGTCATCGCCAGCCCTAAACCCCATAGCCTCATACGGCGTCGCCCCAACGAAGGCCTTCGGATACTCGCCATAGATCGCGGGATTGAGAAAGTAAAGATTATTCATCGCATGATAGCGCGCGGTCGCGGCCCGATCGGCCTCGCTATCAGTCTTAGGGTAAGCCGGAGCCATGCCGTAAGCGCTCCCGACCGTCGCCTTAGCGGACGCCGCCTTGATGGCCCGAAAAGCCTCACCTTGCGCAAGATTGACCGTGTGCGCCGCTCTCAGAAATGAGTTGAAATCGCTCTTGCCCGGTGGGAACACGCCAACGCCATAGCCATAATAGGTAAACGTCCAAGGCATATTGAATGGGGCCCAGACAGTAACTCGGTCGCCCAGATTTTTCGCCAGAATGCCGGCATAGTCCGCATAGTAGCCGGCCAGATCGCGGTTGGGCCAGCCTCCCTTGTCTTCGAGTGCCTGCGGCATGTCCCAATGATAGATGGTGCAGAAAGGGCGGATGCCCGCTTCCAGCAAGGCATCGACAAGACGGCTGTAGTGATCGATCCCTGTCTGATTTACCGAGCCAGTGCCGCTCGGCTGAATACGCGCCCACGAAGCTGAGAACCGATAACTCTTCTGATTAAGGCGCTTCAGAATGGCGATGTCTTCCGCATATCGATGGTATTGATCGCAAGCAACATCCGCTGTCGAGTCTCCCTTGATCTTGCCGACCGTATGGGCAAAACGGTCCCAATTGGATTCCCCTTTCCCATCAACATTCCAGGCGCCCTCCACTTGGTAGGCTGCGGAGGCCATTCCCCACAGAAAGCCCGCTGGAAATCGAGCCTCCTCGATCGCCGACTGGGAAACCGCACCCGGAATCTGCTCTTCAACCTTGGCATACCCCCCAAAAGAAACTCGGCCCGCTAACCCCTCGCGCGTGAGTAAGCCCCCGCCGCCCGCGACCAGCGAGCTCATGATGAAGTCCCGGCGATCCATCGATTGACCCTCCACCAAGCGCGGATCGTTCGCAGCTCCGCCGCCCCATTTCAATCCTCACCACGGAGACTACCCTGATCCAAATCCCTGGTAAAGGCAAGAATTCGTCTAGTATTGGGCTGAAGTCGCCTTTAAGAAAGAATTGCGCATCCTCGCCCAAGCCTTAACGAATAACCGCCTCTGGCGAACAAGCCTGCTGCTCTGGCTCGCGCTTGCTTCCAGCTTCGCCTTTAGCCTCGACCCGCAGAAAGATTTGCGCCAGTACGGACACCGTTCCTGGCAAACCGACAACGGCCTTCCCCAAAACACCGTACACGCCGTCGTTCAGACCCGCGACGGTTACATTTGGCTCGCCACCGAGGGCGGCCTCGTGCGCTTCGATGGCATTCAGTTTATGGTCTATGACAAGCAGGCGCCGGCTCATTTGCCCAGCTTAAGCATCAATTGCCTGTTTGAACTCCAAAGCCCCGACGGCAACAGCGATCTCTGGATTGGCACCGATGACGGCCTCGTAAGACGCCGCGGCGACCTCTTCACCACCTTCGGCGCCGTCGATGGACTCCCCTCAAATACCATCTGGAGGGTCTTCGAAGACCGCGCCGGTGTGCTGTGGATAGTGACTCCCGACGGTCTGGCCCGATATCGCCAAGGCCGCTTTCAGGCCTTCCCGATCTCTGACGGAATCGCCAGCCCGCCGAGCGTTGCCGAAGCGCCCGACGGCTCACTCTGGATCGGAACGCGGAACGCTCTTCAACACTTCGACCCCAATGCCGGACGAATCGATGGCTTTCCGCTCCTGTCCGAATCCGAAATACAAACCGTCACCGTCACCCGCGACGGGAGAATCTGGACTGGCACGCGCAGCGGGCTTTACTCGCTCGATCCCGCCAACGGCAAGGGTCCAGAATTGTTTCAAGGGCTCCCTTCGAACGAAATTACCTCGCTCGCGAATGCCAGAGACGGCAGCCTCTGGATCGGGACCGCCAAGGGCGCGGCTGTCGTTCCCGTCCCGGATCGAATCGAGGCTGTAAATAACCCGCCAATTATCTACACCATGCGCGACGGGCTGCCCGGCGATCGCGTTGCATCTTTTTACCAGGACCGCGAAGGCGCCATGTGGGTCGCTACCAATCGAGGAGTAGCCCGCTTCTTCCAGGGTTGGCTCGAAGCATGGAACGCTCGCGACGGCCTGCCCACGAGCCTTGTCCTCTCAATGTTCGAGGACCGCGAAGGCAGCCTCTGGCTGGGTACCGAGTCGGCGGGCCTCGACATGGTGCACGACCAGAAATTCACGACATACACCACCGCCGATGGACTCTCTAACGACCTGGTCCGCTCCGTCATCCAGGACCGCGACGGATCGATGTGGATCGGCACCAACGGCGGCGGCCTCAATCATTTCAAAAATAGCAGGTTCAGCACCCTGGCTGCAGCCAACGGGCTGTCAAGCGACATTGTCCTCGCGCTCGGCACTAATAGATCCGGAGATCTATGGGTGGGCACGCCAGATGGACTCGACCGCATTCGAGACGGTCGCATTACCGTCTTTACCTCCGCCGACGGCCTCGCGGACGACTTTGTCCGCTCCCTCTACGCCGCCTCCGATGGCTCGTTGTGGGTCAGCACCCGCCGCGGTCTGTCCCACTTACAAAATGGCCGCTTCACCACTTACTCGAAGATGGATGGTCTCGGCAGCGACTTAGTCGGCGCAGTCGTCGAAGATCGCGACCACGACCACTCTTTGTGGATCGGAACCCTCGGCGGCCTGACTCATTTCGATGTGAATCGGAACAAGTTCACGACCCTAACTTCGCATGACGGGCTCTCTGGCAACGTAATCACCGCACTCTACACCGACCAGAAAGGCTCTCTATGGATCGGAACCAGTCAAGGCGGCCTCAACCGGCTCCGCGACGGAAAACTCACCGCATATCCGCCGGAAATCACCCACCTTCCGGAAAGTATCTATGCCATTCTCGAAGACGCAATCGGCAATCTCTGGCTCACCTCCAGCACCGGCATTTATAGAGTTGCCAAAGAGGATCTGAACGGCTTCGCCGACCATAAGTCCACATCGATCGCGGTGACAGTCTACGGCACCGCCGACGGCATGAAAATCGCGGAAGCCAGCAGCGGCGGCCATCCGGCGGCATGGAAACTGACAGATGGCGCCATGTGGTTTGCAACGTTGAAAGGCGTAGCCGCAGTCGATCCCGAACACCTTACCAGAAACATGGTGCCGCCACCGGTGGCCATTAGCGAAGTCCTCATTGACGATCAGCCAGTCGCGATCCCCGGCCCGCTTACTATCGCCCCGGGCGCCGGCCGCTTCGAGTTCCACTACACCGCACTCAGCTTCATCGCGCCCCAAAAAGTGCGCTTCCGCTATAAGCTCGAGGGCTTCGACCGCGACTGGATTGACGCCGGTTCACGCCGCATCGCCTATTACACTAACCTGCCGCCCCGTCGGTACAGCTTCCGCGTCTTCGCCTGCAATAACGACGGCGTTTGGAATGAAGCCGGCGCCACACTCGATCTTCGACTCCGGCCGCGCTTCTACCAGACATACTGGTTTTATCTAGTGCTGGCTGCTGGGTTGGCGCTTCTGACGTACGAGGTCTATCGCTGGCGGCTGCGCCAGGCGGAACTGCGCTTCGATGCCGTCCTCTCGGAACGCGGCCGCATCGCCCGTGAAATTCACGATACCCTCGCACAGGGCCTGGTAGGAATTTCAGTCCAACTGGAGCTCGTGAATCGAATGCTCGCTTCGTCCGTCGAAAGTGCAAGGACACAGCTGGATCGGGCACGAGCGCTCGTGCGCGACAGCATCGCCGAAGCACGAACTTCCATCTGGGATCTCCGCTCCCAGGCCACCCAGACCGAAGACTTTCCCAGTCGTCTTTCCCGGATGACCACCTCCGCAACCGAAAACTCCGTCCCAAGAATCAAAGTTAAAGCCAAGGTGTCCGGCACCTATCGACCGCTCGCTCCGAAGACCGAAGCCGAATTGCTGAGAATCGCACAAGAAGCCGTGACCAATTCCGTTCGCCACGCCAAGCCCACTCAAATCGCTATCGAACTCCGCTTCGAACTCCGCGAACTCCAGATGATCATCTACGACAATGGCTGCGGCTTCGACGGCCAACCCCATCCGCAATCTTCTGGACCCGACGGACACTTTGGCCTGATGGGCATGCGCGAGCGTGCCGAACAGATCGGCGGTACGTTCGCGATCGACAGCGCTCCCGGCAAAGGCACGCAGATATCCATCCTCGTCCCGATCGACGCGTAACTGCGATAATAAACTCGCACCCAAGGATCGAGTCTCAGCAATGAACGAAGCAATCCGTATTCTGGTTGTCGAAGACCATCACGTCGTCCGCCAAGGCCTCATGGCGCTGATCAACACCGTTCCCGGCCTCGACGTAGTCGCCGAGGCGCCCGATGGCAAGCAAGCGATCGAGCAGTTTCGCCATCACAAGCCCGATATCACATTAATGGATCTGCGCCTTCCAAAACTCGGCGGCGTCGACACCATTACCGCGATTCGAAATGAATTTCCCGGCGCAAGAATCATCGTCCTCACCACCTTCGATGGCGATGAAGACATCTATCGCGCCCTGCAGGCCGGCGCGCGCGGCTACCTCCTCAAAGGCATGGACGCCGATGAGCTCATCGATGCCATTCGCATCGTGCATAGCGGCAAAACCCGCATTCCTGCCCCTGTAGCCCAGCGTCTCGCCGACCGCATGAGCGGCCAGGAACTCACCGCCCGCGAAACCGACGTCCTCAAACAAATCGTCGCTGGCAAAAGCAATAAAGAGATTGCCACGTTTCTCTTCATCTCCGAGGCCACGGTAAAAACTCACATCAACAGCCTGCTCGGCAAGCTTGGAGTCACCGATCGCACCCAGGCCGCAACCACCGCGCTACAACGTGGGATTGTTCACCTTGATTGACCTACCCGATCAACTGGCGCCGTGTCGGTTACCGATACGGCGGCGTTTGTCGTCTATCGTCCTACTCGTGCTTCTCCTGGTCTTACCAGCTCCGAGGTTGCAAAGCCAGGAAAAATCCGCATGGCATCCCGCCACCGCCGCCGAACTGAAAACGATCATTCCCGCCCGCGCACCCGTCGAAAAAGAACGCATCGAAACCGAGTTCCGCACCGCCTCCGGCATCACCGACGGAAAACACCGCTTCATCGCCGGCGTCGTCCTCATCACAGCCGGCTATTCGGCCGAAGGAAAATATTCTCACTACCTCATCGTCCAGGCTCCGATAAAGATCGGAGAGATCTCTCTCCCACCCGGCGAATTTGTCTTCGGCTGGACCCACAACGAGGATTCCTTGACCGTGAAGTTCTACGAGGCAGCCACCGGCAAATCGCTAGGGTCCATCGAAGCTACACTCAATCCCTCGATCAAGAGCGTAGCGTCCTTTCACATCTGGCCCCCAAACGAAAAATCGGTAATGCAGATCGGGCGGTTCACCTTCGGCTATCAGCTTCAACCCTACTGAGGAAGCACATCTACCTCGACCCCCGAAGCGTTCTCCGCATTGTGGTAGACCTGCTCCGTAGCCTTCTTAAAATCCTCCGGCTTCGCATTCGGGATATCGACAAACGTCTGCGGGTTCCGGTCGGTCAGCGGAAACCACGAACTCTGCACCTGCACCATGATCCGATGGCCCCTGCGAAACGTATGGTCAAGATCCGGCATCGTGAAATCCACTTCTGAAACCTTGCCCGGAATAAAAGGTTCCGGCTTCTCCCAGCTATTCCGGAACTTGCCCCGCATCGGTTCTCCCCGCAGCAACTGCTGGTAGCCTCCCATCAAAATGGGAGGACCGCTGAAGATACGATTGGCCGGCTTCTCTTCATCGGGATTCGGATAGTCGTTCGGATACACATCGATCAACTTCACATCGAAATCCGAATCGGTTCCCGTAGTCGCCACCTTCAGCTTAGGCATAATTGGCCCAGCAATGGTGACGTCCTCGATCAAGGGCTCCGACTCATAAACCAGCACATCGGCACGGCGTGAAGCGAAGCGCTGGTCATTCACCATATAGCGCTGTGGCACCGTGTCTGTGGTATAGCCCACAAACGGCACTGGATGCGCCGTGTCGCTCACATATTCGTCATAACCCTCTTGGGCCGTTGGAGATTCGAACGACAGCTTCCCTCCAGCATGAAAATAGAGCGTCTTCGCCTGCACTCCCGCAGGCGGCCAGCTAGGATACTTACGCCAGACATTTGTCCCTGTCTCGAACACGTACGCCTCCGGCATGGGTGCGCCTTTGCCTTTCAGGTAGTACTCAAAGAAAGGAAATTGGATATTCGCGCGAAAGAACTCGGCCGTTTTCGCGTCAAAGGTTACATCGCCAAGATGGTCGCCGTCCGACCTGGCCCAGCCGCCATGCACCCACGGACCGAAGACCAGGGTATTCGGAATTCCGGGATTGTCTTTCTTGATGGCTCTGTAAGTCTTCATCGGCCCGGATAGGTCCTCAGCGTCGAACCAGCCACCTACCGTTAGCACTGCGCAATGAATGTTATGCATGTGGCGAGAAAGGTCACGCGCCTTCCAGTAATCGTCATAAGTATCGTGGATCATCTGGTCGACATAGAGTGGATTCCAGCCCTGCAGATAAGTCTTCTCCATCTTCGCCAGCGAACCGGCCTTTAGGTAGAACTCGTAGTGGTCCGGCGTACCATAGTCAAAGTCATCTTCGTTCTTCTTCGGAAGCGAAGGCTCCGGAAAGGGCTTGAAATAGCCAGCATAAAATCCAAAGTTCGCCTCCAGCATGAACGCGCCACCATGATACGAGTCATCGCCCATGAAAAGATCGGTCATCGGCGCCTGTGGCGAAGCCGCCTTCAACGCCGGATGGGAATCGATAATGCTCGCCGAAGTATAAAACCCAGGATAGGAGATCCCCCAGATCCCAACTTTCCCATTGTTATTCGCCACATGCTTTAGCAGGAACTCAATCGTGTCATACATATCCGAGCTATCATCAACATCATTCGGAGATGACTTGACGTCGATATGCGGAGTCATCTCCAGAAACTTCCCTTCCGACAAATAACGACCGCGCACATCCTGATAAGCGAAGATATAACCCGCCTTCTCGAATTCATCCGAAGGCCCCACTGTCTTCTTGAATTGATCTACGCCGTAAGGCGCCACACTGTAAGGAGTGCGGTTGATCATGATCGGGTAGGGCTGGGAATCGTCCTTCGGCACATACACCGAGGTAAAGAGCCTGATGCCATCGCGCATCGGGATACGGTATTCATACTTCGTATAGTGGGATTTGACATAGTCTTCTTTGGGAGTGTCTTTCATATCTTGTCCCAAAACAAGGCCCGAAAATACCACCGCAACTAGGCTAAACTCAAGACACCATCGAAAACACCTGAACATTCTTCCTCACTCCATATGGGACTACCGGATAACTGCGGCTGTGACTTATCTCCCTACTTCTGAAGTTTTGCGTAATAATCCTGCAGAAAGAAGAAAGCCTTCTTCTTGATGCCCTTATTCGAGAACAACCCCTTGCGATTGTAGTAGTCCTGGATATTCGGCAACTGCCTTACCGGCGAACGAAAATCCATCAACACCCAGGGTGTCGTGCCCGCCAGAAACGGGATCTTGCTAAGCATTGCCAACTGTCCCTTGTAAATCTCCACTTGCTGTTCCTCGGTGAACCACGCCGTCGG
>Ga0302325_10018209_pt1 | contig 14812 bp, 13 predicted proteins | sample Palsa_T0_2_FD_201948 | JGI IMG/M metagenome (GOLD analysis project Ga0302325, IMG submission 201948) | Peat permafrost microbial communities from Stordalen Mire near Abisko, Sweden - Palsa_T0_2 | ecosystem: Environmental > Terrestrial > Soil > Palsa > Peat permafrost | place: Sweden: Abisko... | reverse complement strand
AATTTCACGACGATGTAGCTTCGTTTATCAAGAACACAGAAGCCGCGAAATAACCTTGGCCAGGCGAAGATGACAAAGGGGACAAGCCAGAGCTTGTCCCCTTTGTCATTTCTTTTCGTCGTTGACTCTGAGCAGATTGAACGACGATGGCCCTACTTACCCACCACCACAATCTGGAAAGACTGAGGAATCATCGGCGGCCGAGGGTTCCGCGCCCACGCGGGCGCACCGGCGGGCAGCGGTGCCGGATGCGCGGGCGGCGGTGGAACCGGTCCATACTCTGCGGTAATGAGGTAAATCTGGCCGGTCTTGGGATCGAGAGTCAGAGTCTTGGCGCGAGCCGGCGTGGGCACCGTCTGTTCCACGGAAAAGCTAGTGGGCGACTCCTCTTTGATCACAGTAAGTGTCCCGTCGCCCTGCGAACTGAAAGCTTCCATCGTCTCGGGGTTGAAGGTAGCTCCGTCGCAGCCGACTCCAGTCGGCAGATCGGTGAGAATGTGGCCATCGGTGGCAGATAGGATCACCATGTTGTTCTTGTCGCGGCAAGCGGCAAAGAGAATATTGTTCGTCGCATCGAGCGCAAGACCGGCGCATCCGCCGCCACGGCTCGACAGGTCATATTTGCCGGTCATCTTCATGGTGTTGGCGTCGATCACGGCGATCGCGGACTTATCCTCGATATCCACGTAGATCTTGCCGTGGCCGTCAGTTACGGCCTGCTCTGGCGCGCCACCGATGTCAATCGTGCCGAGGATAGAACCATCCTTGTCGTCGAGAACCGTGATATTCGGTTCGGCGTGGCTGAGGATATAGAAATGGTGATTGAAAGGATCATTGAGATAGCCATCGGGATTGCCCTGAACGTCGATTTTCTTGAGAATTGCGAAGGTCTTGGCGTCAAACATCGTCACCGGCTTCGAGGTCGCAAAGCCATGACCGGTTGCTGCATCGACAGCTCCGCCATGAGAACTAATGCCCGGAATATCGCCGGCCTGCGCGAGCGTATCTAGGTTGAAAACGCCGATGTGTCCCGCCGCTCCAGACCGGGCCACATAGAGATTGCGGCCATCGGGGTCGGCGGTGACGTAATCGAAGCCGCCGTCGCCGCCAACCAACTGAATTTTGTTCACGTGGTAAGGGCCTGCCTCGGGTGCAGGAGTCTGAGCGATGGAGATCATGGGCAGCAGGGCAATTGTTGTTGCAACGGCAAGCTCGAATCGCATGAACGTAACTCCAGAACCAGGTTGGCGCGCTATCCGCGAATTGGAATGACCGCGATTAAGACGAAGGCGGAAGCGATGAAGTTCCAGATTGCACGACGTAACGGAGCGCTTCTCCCGCCAGTATGCGGCGCACCTGATCCGCGGCGATCTGGATCGCGCGCGGGCTGAACTGCGGAGTGGAACCGGCGACGTGCGGAGTCAGCAACAGGTTTGGACACTTCCAAAGCGGGTGATCGGAGGGCAGCGGCTCCGGATCGGTCACATCGAGAGCTGCGCGGATGCGACCGGAGTTGAGCGCTTCGACGAGGGCATCGGTTTGAACGATTGGTCCCCGTGCGGCATTGACCAGCAACGCGCCCTGGCTCATCGCGGCAAACTGTGCAGCGCCGATCAGGCCGTGCGATTCCGGAGTGTGAGGCAGAATTAGGACGACGATCTCCGCATTCGGCAAGAGTTGGTCCAACGTTGCTATCGACTGAACCGTCTTGCCCTCCGGCGTGGTTCGGGCGGAGCGAGCGACCCGCGTGATTTCTACGCCGAAGGGCGCGAGCAGAGATTCGATCGTTTTGCCGATATCTCCGTAGCCCACAATCAAGACCCGCTTGCCGTGCAGTTCTTCCTGCAGAACAGCGGGGTACTGCTGTTGGTGGTCGTCGTGGAGCGAGGCGTAGTCCCTGCTCGCCTGAGAACGGCCACGCCAATCCGCTGCCTGCTGCAGATCCCGGTAGAGCGGAAAGTACTTGAGCATGGCCAGAATAGCCGAAACCGTCCACTCGGCGGTCGAAATGCTGTGCGCGCCCTGAGCGTTGCAGACGGTGACGGACGGGCCAACCAAAGCGGTAAGCCACTCCGTGCCGGCCATCATGGATTGGGCGACGCTGACACCGCGCAAAGAGGACCAGACCTTCTGCCCAGGTACAGGAGCCGGCGGTGGAATCCAGAAATCGACGGCAATTTCGCCCTCTGGCGCCGAAGGGATGGGGACCAATTCAATCCCGGCTGGAAACAGTTGCAGCAATTCGGCAGGAAGAGCAGTGGGATAGCCGACTTTCAGTTGAGCCAAGGTTCTCGTCCTCTCTACTTTATGGTACAGGTCCAGAGCAAGCAGGGCCTTGGCCCTCGTGCGCCAGGACCCGCGACCAAGCTGCCTGCTCGATTCGAAGCGCCCGCGGAAAATCAGTACTTGTCGTGGAAGAGTTTCGCGTTGATGTCGGGCCAGAATTCCTTGACGAGATTGGCGAGGCCATCGATACCGACTTGCAGGACCCACCGCTGGCCGGCCTTGGTCCAGTCGCGATCCAATCTGGGGTAGTAGAGGTTGGCGATGCCCGCGGCGGCTCCGTTGCCGACAATTTCAGAGAAATTTGGCGTCGCGTTTCCTTGGTTGTCACGGGTGATGATCAGCCGCGAAATGGAGTACACAGACTGGTGCAGAAAGCCGCCATGGCCAAGAGTGTAGTAGCGTGGATCTTCGCGGGTCGCCATCGGAACGAGAAATTCGGTCATCAGATTGCCGTCGGTATTGTCGGCAAAGCTGTGCCAGTAGTAGCGCGCGTAAGCCGGCGCCCCATGATGAAACTCGGGCTCGGACTTATGCCAGTCCCCGTCGCCGGAAAGCAGTGCGACCTCAACAAAAGCCGAATAGTCGAAGCTGTCGCTCAGAAATATCTTGAATTTTTCGCTGGTAGTCGTCGGCGGGAGTTTCACGTCGGCGGAGACCGCGCGAAAGTTTGGGATGATGAAGAGAATTCGCTTGGTCTGCTGAGGACCTGCGGTTGCGCTTGTGGAGGATGGTTGCGTGGCGGCCGGCGAGGAGGAAGACTGCGCCTGAGGCGCATCCGGCAAGAACACGCTGCTCAGCTCTGTTGGAAAAATATTGACTTCCATTCCTGCATTGGCCGCTGGCGGGCTAACCTTGAAGGAATCGGGGACGGATTCGGTAGCCGTACCGGGTGACTGGGCGACGGCAGAGCCGAAGCCGCTCAGGAGACCGAAAGCAAAGACAAATGGCAGAATAAGACGTGAATAAAAGCGCATGACGATTCAGATGCTCCTTCCAACAGACTCGAATCAAAATTTTGGACTCGGGAGCGTTGGAAAAGTGGCAACAAACTGCGCAAAATGAATGAATTGTAAGAATGCGATTGGAGTCGGCAAGTTTTCAAAGTGAATTTTGCCGTTCATAATCTTTTTGGAATCCGGGCAGTCCCCGGAAGAGACGGGCAATGCAACTGACTCCAAAGAAGAGCTGGTCTCGACAAAAGCTTGCCGTAGAACGGCATGTGGCCGGCGAATCGGAAGCTGGCTTCTTCACCGGCGAAAAGCGGGCTATGCTGCTGCTGGCCGTGAAAACAGCGCTGGCCGCAGGGCTCTGCTATTGGCTGGCTACCCTGGCACATTTACAGGACGGGTATTGGGGGTCGATCAGCGCCATAATCGTGCTTCAGTCGAATGTCGGCTCGACCGTGACCGCGTCGCGGGAGCGATTGATCGGAACGCTGATCGGAGCGGCGTTTGGAGCCGGTTTTTCCCTGGTGGACCCAAGCGTGCCGGTGATTGCGGTCTATTGGATGGCCGTAATCCTGGCCATGGTGACATGTAGCTTGCTGGGGTTGAAGAACAGCTCGAGGCTGGCTGGCGTGACGGTGACGATCATCCTGCTCGTGCATCGAACCGGCTCCAACTGGACACTGCCCATGCACCGCGTACTGGAGGTGCTGCTGGGGATTGTAGTGGCGCTGGGTTTTTCGACTCTCGTGCTGCCGAGCCGCGCAAAGATGCGACTACGCGATGGCCTGGCACAGGAGTTTCTGCTGCTTGGGGCGTTATTTGCAACGCTGATGGAAGAGTTTCATGGCCGGCCCCCAGCCAACTCCGCGCAAATCGGCAAGGACGTAGCCGATGCAATTGCGGCCAACGCCGCCCTGCTCGATGCGGCGCGCAATGAGCCATCGAGCGGCCCAATGTCGACCGAGGCGCTGGCCCTCTTGCAGGAATTTGGAAGGGCGCTGTCCGATGCGCTTAAAGCACTGGAGTTGGCGGTGAAAGGCGGCGACGGAAACGGATACTCAACCCAACTGGAGCCTGAACTGGATAATCTTGCCGCGGATATTGGGAAAGGCTTTCAGTATGTGGCAGGCTGCATTCATCGCTGGCAGTTCAATGACGCGCCCACTGGCTGGGTGTTGGAAGACGACATTGCGGCCCTCGAAGAAAAAATGGCCGCGATCCGGCCGACGGGCCTCGAGTTTCCGCAGGCTGAGATTCTGCGCGCCTACGCGGTCCAGCTCCATTTGAAACAGTTAGCCCGAGTGTTGCGCCGCTCGCGCATGGAGACGAGCGGGGCCATCGGCTAAGACATTTTCCCAAGATGATTATGTAGCTTGCTCAGGCGACGTGCCTTCAGGACCGAAGGTCCGCACTATATCAGCCTGGGGCAACGCCCCAGGGGCCGTCTTGACATCTCTATCCCAGGAACGCCTTGAGCGCCTCGACGCAGGCCTCAATCTCCGGAATCGAGATAGCATAGCCGAATCGCAGATGTCCTTCGCCCTGAGCGCCGAAGACCGACCCGGGAATCGTCGCAATGTGCGCCTTTTCCAGCAGAATCTCCGCCGCAATCCGGCTGTTCTTGTGGATTTTTTCGGCATTGGGGAAGGCGTAAAACGCGCCAGCCGGCGGGTCGCACGTCAGACCGGCCGAGTTCAGCCCATCGACCAGCAAATCGCGGCGCTTGCGATATTCTTCCCGGCGCCACGCAATCTCCGCGCCGGGCGTCTTGAGCGCCTGGAGCATCGCGCTCTGCACAAACGTGGTCACGCCGTTCGTCGAATAGAGAACGATCTTGCGCAGCGCGGACATAAACGGCTCCTGCGCCACCGCGTAGCCACCGCGCCAGCCGGTCATGGCGTAAGTCTTCGAAAACGTGTAACAGGTGATTGTCCGCTCGGCCATGCCCGGCAGCGACGCAATGGAAAAATGCTCGCCTTCGTAAACCAGGGCTTCGTACGCTTCATCGGCCACAACGATCAAGTCGTGCTTGATGGCAAATGCGGCAACCTCTTCCGCCTCGGCACGCGTAAAGACAATCCCCGAGGGGTTTTGCGGGGTGTTGTAGTAGATGCAGCGCGTACTGGGCGTGGCGAACTGGGTCAGCGTGGCCGTAATGCCGTTGCGCCTGGCGCTGCTGGTCGGCACCAGCAACGGACGCGCCTGCGCACCGCGAATCAAGTCGGCGATCGGCGTCCAATACGGGGAAAAGACCAGCGCATCGTCGCCCGGGTCAAGCACGCTTTGAAAAGTCGCGTAGAGCGCCTGGCTGCCGCCAACCGTGGCGATCACCTGGTCGGGCGTAGTCGGAATCTTGTTCTGCACGGTCAGCTTCTCGGCCAGCGCCTCGCGCAATGGAGCAATCCCGCTGGAAGGCGCATAGTGCGTCTGGTTTTCCACCAGCGCCTGGATGGCGGCGTATTTGATCGGTTCGGGAGTCTCGAAGTAAGGTTCGCCGCCATGCAGCATGTGAACCTTCTCACCAGCCGCGCGCAGAGCCATCACTTTATTGCGGATTTGCACGATGTCGGAAAAGCCGACTTCGTCGAGACGTGTGGCAACTCGCAGACCGCTTACTTTGGTGGTCATAAGGTCGATTTCCCCCAGAGTCTTTAGAGATTCAGCATAACCCACCGAGAACGGTGACCGGCCGATCGGTTACCATGACGGAAACTGGAGTTCCGATGGCAATGCTTAAGCGATTTCTTATGAGGCGGCAAATTCGATTCGGTTGTGTCTTGGTACTTTCTCTTGCAGCGGCATGGATGCCGCAAATGGCCTCCGCGCAGCCTGGCACATTCCCAGCAGTGATGCTCAGCGACTTGCACTTCGATCCCTTTCACGATCCAGCCAAAGTGCCGCAGCTCGTCAAAGCGCCGGCTGAGCAGTGGGAAGCAATCCTGAAGCAGCCGGATTCGCCCACGCAGGCCGCGGATTTCGCCGCCGTCCAGGAAGCCTGCCACGCCAAGCAACTGACGGACTCGCCCTACGTCCTCCTCAAGAGCGCCTTGCAGGCGGCCAGGGCGCACGCCCAGGACGCAAAATTCGTCACCGTAAGCGGCGATCTCATCGTCCATGAACTCGATTGCCGCTACCGCGCCGCCCTGCATCTGGACAAGGCAACCTCCGACGACCAGTCGGTTTCCGCCGCATTTGCGGAAAAGGCGACAGTATTCGTCATGAAGCAAGTGGAAGCCACATTCCCAAAGATGCCCGTCTATCTGGCACTGGGCAACAACGATTCCCGCTGCAACCACAACCGGCTCGATGTGCGCGACGCCTACCTGAAAGCCACCGCCCAGGCGATGGCCGATGGCCTCGTCGGCGTCAGTGCGGCAGATCGGCTATTGGCCCTCTCGACTTACCAGGCGGCGGGATACTACGCCGTGACCATGGCCGCGCCCATGAAAAACACCCGCCTGCTCGTGCTCGACGATACCTACATGATGTCCCAATATGCCAACTGCGAAGCCGATGCGAAAGACCGCAAAGGCGCCGAAGAGCAGAGCGAGTGGCTCGGCAAGGAACTGGACGCGGCCCGTCAGCACGGCCAGCGCGTCTGGGTGATGGGACATGTGCCGCCCACCGTGAGTCCAGACAAAGCCATGACCAAGATAAAGGCAGTGTGCGCGGCCACCGGAACAACCGGCGTAAGCACTTTCCTCTATTCCGACGAGTTGACTGACCTGCTGGAGAGCCACGCAGACGTAATAACGCTGGCAATTTTCGGCCACACGCACATGGACGAGTTGCATCTGCTGCAAGCCAACGACGCGGCTAAGGGATCTGGGGTTCCGGTCAAGGTCGTCTCCTCGGTCTCTCCGGTCGATGGAAATATGCCGTCAGTCACCGTGGGCCGCGTGTCGCCAACATCGGCCCAACTCACCGATTACACCGTCTTTGTAGCCTCGAATGCAACCGGCATCGCGACGGCATGGGCCAAAGAATACAGCTTCGACGAGACCTATCGCGAAACGGCCTTTACCGCACCGGCGCTCGAAGATCTCATCGGCCGTTTCCGTGCAGATTTGCCGGGAACAAGCCCGGAAACCCAGGCGTACATTCAGCATTTCTACAAAGGCGGCGGCCTGCCGGCACTGGCGCTCGGCCAGTACTGGCAGGCCTACGTTTGCAGCATGGATCGCCCGACGGCCAAGGGCTTTAAGGGCTGCATCTGCAGCGCGCCCGCCACCAGGTAGCTGAGCTTTTCGATTGGAAAAGCTCAGCGCAGGCGCCGTCTTCCAATAGCGAAAGATGATGATGTAGCTTGCTCCGGCAACGCGTGATTATGTGGCGTGCTCAGGCGACATGTGATTATGTGGCTTGCTCAGGCGACGTGCCTTCAGGACCGAAGGTCCGCAACATACCAGCCTGGGGCAACGCCCCAGGGGCGCAGTAATAAGAATTTCCAGGACCGAAGGTCCGACCTATCCCCTGCATCGTCTCACACCGAGACCCAAGAGGCCTTGCCTGAGCGAGATAGTCATCTAGCGAAATAGATATTCCAAGAGTCCTAGTGGCTGGCGAGAACTGGCCGATAAAGCCGCCAGGATACTCCGCATCAATTGCGGATCTCCAGATCCATTCGGCTCCTATGCCGATCTTTGGATTCACCATCCGCAACGGATTCTATGGAGGCAGCTTGATGCATCGATTCGCGCGTGGAAATGGAGCCCTATTGGAGCAGAATTCTTCCAGCCGCTCCGAAGATTCCGACGGCCTCTTGAAGGCCATCGACCGTTCTCTGGCAACAATTCAATTTGACGCCCAGGGCATCGTCCTCGACGCCAACGCAAATTTTCTGGCAGCGATGGGTTACACTCTCGACGAAATACGAGGCAAGCATCATCGCATCTTTACTGAGCCGAAGTATGCGCAAAGCCGCGAGTACGAAGAGTTCTGGGCCAAGCTGAGACGCGGAGAATTTGACGCCGGAATGTATAAGCGCATCGGCAAGGGCGGACGCGAAGTCTGGATTCAGGCGTGCTACAACCCCGTTTTCGACCACCTCGGCAACGTGGTGAAGGTCGTCAAATTTGCCACGGACGTCACCGCGCAGACCAGAAGAACCGCCGATACGGAAGGCCAGCTTCGTTCGCTCCACCGCGTACAGGGAATCATCGAATTCAACCTCGACGGAACCATCCGAACCGCGAACGATCTATTCCTCAATCTGGTGGGATACGGATTGGAAGAAGTACAAGGCAAGCACCACCGGATGTTTGTCGATCCGGAAGAGGCCAGGAGCCATCGATACGAAGAGTTCTGGCAGAGCCTGCGCGCCGGCAGGGCCGACACCCGGACCTTCAAGCGATTGGGGAAGGCCGGCAAGGTGATATGGCTGGAGGCAAGCTATATCCCGGTGCTCGACCCCGACGGACGCCCCATCAAAGTGGTCAAATTCGCCAACGATCTGACCGAAATCATGAATCAAACGCTGTCGACGCAGAGGAATGCAGAGAGCGTGGCGGCTGCAAACGAAGAAATGTCGTGCGCCATCGCGGAAATCAGTCGCAGCATGGAGCTATCACGGGATACAGCGGGCAAAATTTTGGAAACTTCAGCGCAATCGGAGATTTCTGCCGCCAGCCTGGTCGCCTCGATGGCTTCCATGGAGAGGATTGCACGGCTCATCCGCGAGATCGCCGACCGCGTCAATATTCTAGCGCTCAACGCTGCAATTGAAGCGGCCCGCGCAGGCGAGGCCGGCAGAGGATTTGCAGTTGTTGCCTCGGAAGTCAAGAATCTTTCAAATCAAACGGCGCAGGCCACCGACGAAATTGCACGGGAAATCGCAGCCGTTCAATCCGTGTCCAGCACGGTAGCCTCGACCGTTCAGCAGATGAAGGAAGGCGTGGGCCTGATCAATCGGCATGTGACTGGCGTGGCGACCGCAATTGAGCAGCAGAGCGCGGTCACCAGAGACATCTCCGAACACGCGACACGCATGGTGAAGTCGGTACTGGAAATGATTGAGCGAATGCAGCAAAAGAACTGATCGTTTCAGACAGCCAGCAGATTGGTATAAACTGCCATGCCGGCCACGGCCTCCACCTGGATTGCGGCCAGATCGTCGATCTCCGATTGGCTGCGAATGCCGCCGGCAACAATCAGTTGGCGCTGAGTGAGAGCGCGCAGGCGCTGGGCGATTTCTAAGGGAAAGCCCTGCATCAGCCCCTCGCCGTCGATATGCGTATAAAGGAAAGCGGCAGCGTAGGATTCGAGCGCCGCAATCGCCGCATCCGGCGTCAGATCCACCTGCGCCTTCCAGCCTTTAATGGCGATTTTTCCGTTGCGAGAATCGATTCCGGCGACGATTCGTTCGCAGCCGATAGCTGCCGCCAGTTCCCAGGCAAATTCCGTATTCACCCGGCCCACACCGTTTTCCTCTGAAAACAACGACGAGCCAACAATCACGCGCCGAGCGCCTGCCGCGAGGACGGCTTGAGCGCGAGCTACAGTGCGAATGCCGCCGCCCACCTGCACCGGAAGCCGCTTCGCGATCTGCGCCACCAACTCCGAGTTGTCCCCAGAACCCATCGCTGCGTCGAGATCGATCAACTGGACCAACGGGTAGTTAGCGAACTTTTCAATCCAATAATCGAAGTCGTCGAAGGACAGCTTGAGCTTTTCGCCCTGAACTAACTGCACAATCTTTCCGCCAAGCAAATCAATGGAAGGAATCAGCATGGGAGCCTCACTGGAATGCCCGTTTTCGCCAACTCCAGCTTGAGCGAACGGGCGCTCGAAACGCCGAAGTGAAAGATACTCGCGGCGAGAGCCGCATCCGCCTTCCCTGCCCCAAAGACTTCGGCAAAATGCGCGACCGTCCCTGCGCCTCCGCTGGCGATAACCGGGATGCGCACGGCGCTGCTCACGGCGGCCGTAAGTTCGCAATCGAACCCGTTCCTCGTCCCGTCCGAATCCATCGAAGTAAGCAGAATTTCCCCCGCGCCCCGCGATTCAGCCTCCCGCGCCCACTCGACGGCAGTACGGCCAGTATCTTTCCGGCCTCCATGTGTGAAAACGCGCGCGTTACGAACAGGATCGGGCGAGTCGGGATCGCGTCGCGCGTCGATGGCCACAATCACCGCCTGCGCGCCGAAACTCGCGCCAATCTGGCCGATGAGTTCAGGATCGGCCAGCGCAGCCGAATTGATGCTGACCTTGTCCGCTCCCGCTTCAAAGACAGCTTCGGCATCAGCCGCAGTGCGAATCCCTCCGCCGACGGTAAACGGGACAAAGAGCGATTGCGCCGTGCGGCGAACGGTGTCGAGCAAAGTCGCGCGCCCCTCATGAGTAGCCGTGATGTCCAGCAGCACGATCTCGTCCGCGCCCTCCTGCGCATGGCGATGCGCCAGAGCAGCCGGATCGCCCGCGTCGATGAGATCTACAAACTGAACGCCTTTGACGACGCGGCCTTCACGGCAATCAAGGCAGGCGATAATGCGGCGAGTCAGCAAGGTCGGAACTCCAGAAAGTTCTTCAATATTCTCAATCCGGCCTCGCCGGATTTCTCAGGGTGAAATTGAACGCCAAAGACGTTGTCCCATTCGAGCGCCGCAGCGAAGTTGACGACGTAATCCGTGTCCGCCGCCGACGCAGGATAAAGCTGACCGTCTCTATCACACATCAACGTCAGTCTTGGAACGTAGTACGAGTGAGTGAAGTAGACGTACTCGCAATGCCTCAGTCCTTGAAAGAGCTTTGGCCCGACCATATTCGTATCGATGCTATTCCAACCTACATGCGGAACTTTTTCGTCGCCATCCGGAAATCGCTGGCAAATGCCGGGAAAGAAACCGAGGCCCGGCTGATCCGGAGCTTCCGTACTGCCTTGAAGCAGCCACTGCATCCCCACGCAGATACCGAGAAATGGAATGCGGCGATCAATAGCCGCGCGAATTGCCGGCGTAAGTCCTGTTTCATCGAGCCGCCGCGTAGCAGCGAAGTGGCCAACTCCAGGCAGGATAATGCGCTCAGCCTTCGCAAGCTGCTCGGGACGGTCGGTCACTTCGACCTCCGCGCCGAGATGCCGCAGCGCCTTCACGACCGAAGTCAGATTGCCGGCCTTGTAGTCGATCACGGTGACTTGCATCAGAGCAATCCCTTGGTCGAAGGTAGCATTTCGGCTAACTGGGCGTCGCGGGAGACGGCTACGCGCAGAGCCCGTGCAAAAGCTTTAAAGATAGCCTCAATCTTATGGTGATTGCTGCGCCCATACATCGTCTTCACATGCACATTGGCCTGCGCGCCGCGTGCGAATCCTTCAAAAAAGTCGGTCACTAATTCCGATTGCAGATCGCCCACCAGCCGCGTGCGCACTTTGGTCTCGACCGCGTAAGCGGTGCGCCCGCTCAAATCGATGGCGGCAATGGCCAAAGTCTCGTCCATAGGCATCAGAAAATAGCCGGCGCGGTTGATCCCACGCTTGTCGCCGATCGCCCGCGCAACAGCTTCGCCAAGGGCGATGCCCACGTCCTCCACGGTGTGATGCTGATCCACATCCAGATCGCCCTTGCAGGTAAGCGTCAGGTCGAATCCGCCGTGGCGCGTGAACAACTCCAGCATATGATCGAAAAAGCGGATTCCCGTCGAAACCTGATATTGCCCCTGGCCTTCGAGAGTCAGGTGCAGATCGATCTTGGTCTCCGTGGTATGGCGGATGATCTCCGCAGTTCTGATGGTCATGCTCGAACTCCGATGGTGAACTTTCTGTATTCAGCCTGGTCTGGATTAACGCCGGTGACGGCCGTCGCACTGATTGCACAACGCGTGACAAAGATTGCGCAGTGTGTCACAAACATTGCACAGCGTGCAACAGGGATTGCGCAGCGTATCACGCCGATTGCCCTCCGTTGGACTGATATTCAGCGATGGCCGCTGCGGCTTGCCGCATTTGCTCTCGTGAGCCGATAGTGATGCGCACCAAACCATCGCATCCAGGATCGGCAGAACGGTCGCGAACGAGAATTCCCTCATCGCGCATCGCCACGCAGAACTCTTTGTGAGCCGGACCGATTTTCACCAGCACAAAGTTGGCTTCGGTCGGCCAGAATTTCAAACCGATGCGCGTCAAATCATTCAGAAATTGCGCCCGAGCGCCTTTAATTTCAGACACATACCAGTCAAGGTAGCTTTGATCGTGAAGCGCGCCCGTCAGCGCAGCCAGGGCCACGCTGTTCACGCTGTAAGGCGAGTGCACGCGGCGCGTCCACCGCAACAGCGCTTCCGGCCCGGCTAGCAGGCCGACGCGCAAACCGGCCAGCCCGTAAGCCTTTGAAAATGTGCGGGCTACGATCAAATTCGGTATTTTCCCAACCAGATCCATCACCGCTTCGCCATAAAAATGAAAATAAGCCTCATCCACAAGAACCACAGCGTGCGGCGCAACTTGCACAATCTGAAGGATTTGCTCCCGCGTGCAGACGCTGCCTGTAGGGCTGTTCGGATTGGCGATGGCGATGATTTTGGTTCTCGGAGTAATGGCCGCGAGGAGCCGTTCGAAGGGAAACGCAAAATCCGCATCTGCTTGAACGCGAACGACTTGCGCATCAGTCGAGGAAGCGTAAATCTCATACATTGTGTAAGTTGGCACGGGTAGGAGCAGTTCGTCTCCTGCGTCCAGAAACGCCTGACAGAGGATGTGAATAGCCTCATCGACGCCGTTGGTAAGGATGACTTGTTCTGCAGCAAGACCCAAATGCCGAGCGGCGAGCGCCTCAACCGGGCCTCGCTCAGGGTAGCGCGTAAGCTCCTCAGCCGTAAGGCTTTGAATGGCCGCAAGGACGGCCGGAGAGCAGCCAAGCGTGTTCTCATTAAAATCGAGATGCAGCGCGTTTCGATTGCCAAGCGGGGGATGGTATTCCGGCATCTGACAGACGCGCGCTCTGGGCTGAGGTTGAGTCATTTTGCCTCGATTCGAGCGCGAATTGCCTCGACGTGCGCGGTCAGGCCTTCTGCTTCGGCTATGCGGATTGCTTTGGGGCCAAGTTCGGCAAGGGCCGCTGGCGAATACTGCTGGACGGTGAGGAGTTTGACGAAGTCGTTGACGCTTAAACCTCCGCGAATCATAGCCATGCCGCCGGTGGGGAGCGTGTGGTTGGGGCCGCTGATGTAGTCGCCCATGGGTTGCGGGCTGTGCTGGCCGATAAAGACGCTGCCTGCGTTCTGCACCCAGGCGAGGTCTGCTTCGGAGTCGACGGTCAAGTGCTCGGGAGCGAGGCGGTTGGTGATCGTGTGGGCCTCTTCCAGCGTGGAGGCTAGGAAGACGTAACCGTTTTTCGCGATGGCCTGCTTCGCGACGGGATTTTGGCGTGCCTGAAGTTTGGTCTCGACAATAACCTCGCGCGCCAGTAACTCCTTTGTCGTGATGAAGATGGCCAGCGCTTCAGGGTCGTGCTCGGCCTGTGCGACAATGTCGGCGGCGATGCTTGCGGCATGGCCGAGGTCGCTTGTGAGGACGATTTCTGTAGGTCCAGCGAGCATGTCAATTGCGCAGTCGAATGCCACTTCGCGCTTGGCGGCGGTGACGTAAAGGTTACCGGGACCCACGATTTTGGCGACCTTTGCGATGGATTCCGTGCCGTAGGCCAGAGCTGCGATGGCGTGAGCTCCGCCGACACGGTAGCACTCGGTGACGCCGAGCAGATGGGCGGTGGCAAGAGTCTCCGGCGCGGGATGCGGCGAGGTAACAACGATGCGGGGAACGCCGGCGACCTGGGCGGGGATGACCGTCATCAGCATGGTGCTGGGCAGTGGGTGACGGCCTCCGGGAACGTAGCAGCCTACCGAGGGGATGGGCCGGATTTGCTGGCCGGTGGTAAGGCCGGGAATCGGGGAGAATTCAAAGGCCTTGGGTAACTGGCGCTCCGCAAAGGCGCGGATGTTGTCGGCCGCCGTCTTGAGCGCTTGCTGGAGCGTTGGGTCGAGTTGTTCCCAGGCTGCGGCGGTTTCGGCCGCCGATATGCGAATCTCTTGACCCTGTTCCAAACTATCGAATTTTCTGGCGAAGGATTGGAGCGCTTCATCGCCATTCTTGCGCACTTTTTCCAGGATTTTGCGGACAGCGGGAAGGACCGCTTCGAGGGACGAGCCGCTTCGTTGCTCCAGTTGGGCGAGGACTTGCGCGGTCTGTTTGGCGGTTCGGCCGGTCGTTCTTAGGAGTTTCATGGGTACCTTGGCATCAGTGGCATCCCACCCTGGCGACAAAAACAAAGGCATCGCGAGGGTGGGGCACCCGGATTTGTCAGGACTAGAGGACGACCTTGTTAAGCGGGTATTCGACGATGCCGGTGGCTCCAGCGGCTTTGAGGCGTGGGATGACTTCGCGGACCGAGACTTCCTCGAGGATGGTGTTCACGGCGACCCAGGAGGGGTTGCTGAGTTCGGAGATGGTGGGGGAGTTGAGAGCGGGCAACTCTGCGAGCACCGATTGCAGGTGCTGACGCTCGACATTGAGCATCAGGCCTACCTGGGATTGGGCATCGATGGCGGCGCGAAGCATCATGGCGAGTTGCTCGATCTTCTGGCGTTTCCAG